>Ga0233425_10001800_pt1 | contig 45421 bp, 51 predicted proteins | sample Watercolumn_Towu_2_FD_181712 | JGI IMG/M metagenome (GOLD analysis project Ga0233425, IMG submission 181712) | Freshwater microbial communities from Lake Towuti, South Sulawesi, Indonesia - Watercolumn_Towuti2014_140_MG | ecosystem: Environmental > Aquatic > Freshwater > Lake | place...
CCCGGTAGGATGGGCGGCGTACATCCTGGTCACGGCCGTTGTCATCACCATCATCCGTGGCCGCCCCGCCGACGGCCTCCTCGCCGAGGAGCGTGCGGCAGGGTCGGGCGAGGCAGTCGCGACACCTGGTGCCCCTGACGGCACGACGTGACGCTGCGACCCCGCGCGACCGTGCGCTCGCCGGACTCGTCGTTCCCTGCGACGGCGTCCCGCCGCGGCCGACACCACGGAGAGCACCATCACCACGATCACACCCGAGCCCGACGCCACCCCGGACGTCGAGGCCACCGCGCCCGTCCAGCCCAAGACCTTCGCCGAGCTCGGCGTCCTGCCCGCGACAGTCGAGGCACTCGCCGCCGACGGCATCGTGACGGCGTTCCCGATCCAGGAGCTCACACTGCCCCTGGCCCTGCAGGGCACCGACCTCATCGGCCAGGCCAAGACCGGCACCGGCAAGACCCTCGGCTTCGGCATCCCGCTGCTGCAGCGCCTGGTCGCGCCGCAGGACGACGCCTGGGCCGAGCTCAAGACCGCCGGCAAGCCGCAGGCGCTGGTCATCGTCCCGACCCGCGAGCTCGGCATCCAGGTCGCCAGCGACCTCGAGAAGGCCGGCCGCCTGCGCGGCGTCCGCGTGCTGTGCGTGTACGGCGGCCGCTCCTACGAGCCGCAGGTCGAGGCGCTGCAGAAGGGCGTCGAGGTCGTCGTCGGCACCCCCGGCCGGCTCATCGACCTCATGAAGCAGGGCCACCTCGACCTCGCCAACGTCAAGGCGCTCGTCCTCGACGAGGCCGACGAGATGCTCGACATGGGCTTCCTGCCCGACGTCGAGCGCCTGGTCGCCAAGGTCTCGCCGGTGCGCCAGACGATGCTGTTCTCGGCCACGATGCCGGGCTCGATCGTCGCCCTGGCCCGCCGCTACATGAGCCAGCCCACGCACATCCGCGCGATCAACCCCGACGACGACAGCGCCACCGTCGAGGCGATCGAGCAGCACGTGTGGCGTGCCCACAACCTCGACAAGCCCGAGCTCCTCGCCCGCGTTCTGCAGGCCAAGGGCCGCGGTCTCACGATGATCTTCTGCCGCACCAAGCGCAACGCGCAGCGGGTGGCCGACGAGCTCGTCGAGCGCGGGTTCGCCGCCGCCGCCGTCCACGGCGACCTCGGCCAGGGCGCCCGCGAGCAGGCGCTGCGCGCGTTCCGCAACGGCAAGGTCGACGTCCTCGTCGCCACCGACGTCGCGGCCCGCGGCATCGACGTCGCCGACGTCACCCACGTCATCAACTGGGAGTGCCCGGACGACGAGAAGACCTACCTGCACCGCATCGGCCGCACCGGCCGCGCGGGCAACACCGGCGTCGCGATCACGCTGGTCGACTGGGACGACGTCCACCGCTGGAAGATGATCAACCAGGCGCTCGGCCTGTCGTTCCACGACCCGATCGAGACCTACTCCTCCAGCCCGCACGTCTACACCGGCCTCGGCATCCCCGAGGGCACCAAGGGCCGTCTGCCCAAGGCCGCGCAGACCCGCGCCGGCCTCGACGCCGAGGTGATCGAGGACCTCGGCGAGACCGGCGCCTCCGCCGGCAAGCGCAACCGCAGCGGCAAGGGCCGCGACGACAAGCACGGCAAGGGCGACAAGCACGGGCGCGACGACCGCCGCGGCGGCAAGCGCCACGGCTCGGACGTCGACGCCCACAAGGCCGACCCGCGCGGCGACGACGCCGAGGGGCCGACCGGCGAGGCGGGCAGCGACGAGCCGCGCGCCCCGCGCCGCGACCGCCAGCGCCGCCGCACCCGCGGCGGCCAGACGGCGGCGGCCCCGGCCGCCGGCGACGAGGGCGGTGCCTCGGAGGGCGCCACCGGCCCCGAGACCTCCGCAGAGGGCGGCGAGCAGCCCGAGGGCGGCGCGCGCAAGCGCCGCCGTCGTGGCGGCCGCGGCCGCGGCAAGGGCCCGAAGGCCGAGGGCTCCGAGTCGTCGGAGTCGGGATCCCCGGAGCCGGCCGACGCCTGATCCCCCACGCACGACGAGGCGGGCAGCCCTTCCGGGGTGCCCGCCTCGTGCGTTGCCGGGACGCCTGCGGCGTCAGGCCGTGGCGAGCTGGGCGTGCATGCGCTCGGCGTGCTGGCGGTAGGCGTCCGACCCGCGCAGGTGCGGCGACGTCGCGAGCACCGAGCGGCCGATGGCGGGCGCCTCGGCGAAGCGGACCGAGCGCGGCACCGGCGGCTCGAGCACGGGGATCTCGTAGCGCTCGACGACGTCGGCGAGCACCGCGCGGGCATGCGCGGTGCGGCCGTCGAACATCGTGGGCAGGATCCCGCTCACCCGCAGCCGCGGGTTCGTGGTGCGCATGACGTCCTTGACCGTCTCCACGAGCTGGCCGAGGCCGCGGTGGGCGAGGGTCTCGCACTGCAGCGGCACGATCACGTCGTCGGCCGCGGTGAGCGCGTTGACGGTGAGGATCCCGAGGGTCGGCGGGCAGTCGAGGAGGATCCAGTCGTAGTGGCCGCGCAGCTCGGCGAGGGCGTCGTCGAGGGTGTGCTCGCGGCGCCCCGACGTCAGCAGCGTCGCCTCGGTGCGGGCGAGCTCGATCGTGGCGGGCAGCAGGTCGACGCCGTCCTCGGTGGCCGTGACGACGTCGCGCGCGCGGCGCGACCCAGCCAGGACGTCGTGCACCGACGTCGTCAGATCCTCGGGGTCGACGCCCAGGGAGAACGTGAGGCAGGCCTGCGGGTCGAGGTCGACGAGGAGCACCTCGTCGCCAAGGTCGGACAGCGCGACCCCGAGCGAGGCGACGGTCGTGGTCTTGCCGACGCCGCCCTTCTGGCTGGCGACCGCGACGGTGCGCGTCATGGCTGCACCTCCGTGATCGATGCGAGTCCGTGCCCGAGGGTGCGGACGCACCCCTGGCACGTAGTCTGCCTGCCGTGAGCACGCCTCCGTTCCTCGACCTGCCGGACCGAGCCAGCCGGGTCGAGCTCGCGACGTCCCACGGCCCGCTCGTCGGATGGCGCATCGGGCCCGAGGACGGGGCCCCGCACCGCGGCACTGTCGTCCTGGTCCCGGGGTTCACCGGGTCCAAGGAGGACTTCGTGGCGGTCCTCGAGCCGCTGTCGCACCACGGCTGGGCCGTCGTCACCTTCGACCAGCGCGGGCAGCACGAGTCCGACGGCCCGGACGACGAGGCCGCGTACTCGCTGGCCGCCCTGGCCCGCGACCTGCTCGAGGTGGTCGAGCCCCTCGAGCCGCCGATCCACCTGGTCGGCCACTCCTTCGGCGGCCTGGTGTCGCGCGAGGCCGTGCTCATGTCTGGCGGGGCGCCGTTCTCGTCGCTGACGCTGCTGTGCTCGGGACCCGGCCCGATCCCGCCGTCGCACCACGACGGCCTCGGCGCCCTGCGCTCGGCGCTGCCGCACGTGCCGCTCGAGGTGGTCTACGACGTCAAGGAGGCCGCCGACCGCGAGGCCGGCTGGGACCCGTCGCCCGAGGTCGCGGCGTTCATGCGCGATCGGTTCGTCGCGACCAACGCCTGGCAGCTGCGCACCTCGGCCGGGATCCTGCTCGACACCCCGGACCGCACCGACGAGCTCGCGGCACTGGCCGCCGACGGCAAGCTGCGCGTCGCCGTCGTCTACGGGCCCGACGACGACGCCTGGTCGCCGGCCGAGCAGGAGAAGGTGGCGGCCGCGGTCGGCGCGCGCGTAGTCGTCGTGCCCGGCACGGGCCACTCGCCCGCGGCCGAGGACCCGCACGCCACCGCCGACGCCCTCGACGCGCTGCTCACCGAGCTCTCGGACGAGGAGCGCGCACGGCCGTGAGCACGCTGCGCCTCGACCTCGCCCATACGCCGGAATCGGCTCCGCGCGCCCGCGCGGCCGTCCGCGAGTTCGTCGTCGAGAACTGGCTCGCCGCACGGGATCCCGAGGCCGTCGACGACGCGCTGCTCGTCACCAGCGAACTGGTGACCAACGCGATCCGCCACGGCGCGGCGCCCGTCGTCCTCGTCGCATCGGTGCGCGACCTCGGCCCGGAGATCTGCGCCCTCGACCTCGTCTGCACCGACGCCGGTCACTGGCGCGAGCGCACCGCCGACGAGGGCGGCCGCGGCCTGCCCCTCGTGCGCGCCCTGTGCACCTCGGTCGCCATCGACACCACCGACGCCGGCACCACGGTCACGGCCATCCTCGAGCGCTGACCCGCCGCCCGACCCGAGTTGGGGGTCGAAACGCGTCGTGGAGAGCGCGATCCGACCCCCGACGACGCGGGCTCAGGCCTCGGGGTCGGCGGGGGCGGTGAGGTCGGCGAGGCCCGACCAGGGCTGCAGCTCGGTGGAGGCGTCGCGGCCGGTGGGGCACCAGCGCCGGTGGTCGCACCACGAGCAGGCCGGCGAGGGCGCGGGCGGGAACACGGCGTCGATCGCCTCGAGCGCATCGGCGTCGCCTGCGGCGGCGTCCTCCGCGAGCGGGCGCAGGCGCTCCTTCCACTGCGCCTCGGCGGCAGCGGCCTCGCGCGCGATGTCGCCGGCGCGCGACAGGTGCCGCTCGAGCGACTCGGGCGTGTGCTCGTGGACCGCGACCGTGCCGGTCGGCAGGTGGTGCAGCTCGACGCGGCGCGAGCGCAGCCGCAGCGTGCGCGTGGCCGCGACGACGTACACCGCGAGCGCGAGCGAGCTGCGCGCGTCGTCGTCGGTGAGGGGGCGGCGGCCGGTCTTGTAGTCGACGATGACGAGCTCCTCGCCGCCGTCGTCGCTGGGGCGCCGGTCGATGCGGTCGACGCGGCCCGACAGCGCCATGCCGTGGGTGCTCGTCGACACCGTGCGCTCGACGCCGATCGGGTCGGCGTCGGGGTCGAGCCTGGCGGCGTACTCCGCCGTCATCGCGGCCGCCCGCTCGCGCCACTCGGAGGCCTGCCGGTCGTCGCGGAACCCGTCGGAGATCCAGCCCTTCTCGACGAGGTCGGACGCCGCCTCCGGAGTTCGCCGCGTCACGGGCAGCAGCCACCAGTCGCGCAGCGCGTTGTGCACCGCGGCGCCCACGCTGTTGTGCGCCCACGGCGCGCCCTTGGGCCGCTTCTCGAGGTAGGTGAAGCGGTAGCGGCGCGGGCAGGAGAGCCACGTGTCGAGGCGGGTGGGCGTGCAGGAGAACAGCCGCTCCGGCATGCCGTCGAAGGACGCCTGGCTCACCCGTGCGCCTCGATGAAGCCGAAGACGCCGTCGGCCACGAGCTCGACGGCGATCGCCGCGAGCAGCAGGCCGGCGATGCGGGTGAGCACCAGGATCCCCGTGGGCTTCAACAGGTTCCCGAGGAACACCGAGTAGCGCATCGCGAGGTAGATCGTGACGTGCACGAGGATGATGCCGAGCGCGAGGGCCGAGATCTCCGGGGTGGTGTCGGCCTGCCGCACGAACAGGATCGTCGCGACGATCGCCCCCGGCCCGGCGAGCAGCGGCGTGCCGAGCGGCACCATCGCGACGTTCACGTCGTCGACCTCGGTGGGCTCGTCGGTCTTCCCCGTCAGCAGCTCGAGGGCGACGATGAGCAGCAGCAGGCCGCCCGACACCTGCAGGGCCGGCAGCGAGATCCCGAGGAACGCCAGGATCCGCTCGCCGAACAGCGCGAAGGCGACGATGACGCCGAACGACGTGAGCGCCGCCTGCAGGGCGAGGCGGGTCATCGCCTTCTTGCCGCGACGGCCGGTGAGCGCCAGGAAGATCGGGATGATGCCCGGCGGATCCATGATCACGAAGAGCGTGAGGTAGACCGAGGCCAGCAGCTTCGGGTCCAGCCATGCGCTCACGGGCCGACCCTACGGGGTCAGATCGCGAGCCTGGGCGTGAGCGCGCCGACCGGCAGCTCGGCCAGCCGCTCGCGGTTCTCGCGCAGGTCGAGCAGCGTGAGCCCGTCGTGGATCACCATCCACTCGGTCACCGGCCACGCCACGATCCAGAGCCAGCAGCCGTGGGCCTCGCCGACGTACGCCGACCGGTCCGACACCGGCAGCGACCACAGCGGCGTGCGCTGGCCGCCGGCGTGCAGCGAGGTGTCGCGGGGCAGGCTGGTGATCTCGGGGCCGGGGTCCGTGCCGTCGATGCCGGCGTACGCCGCACCGAGGCCCACTCCGGGCTCCTCCGACACGATCACCAGCTCTGCCACGCGGGTCGTGACCCCGGGCCCCTGCAGCGAGAGGGCGACCCCTCGCGCGGGCCCGGTGCCACCGGTGCGCCGTACGCCCGACGCCGACCATCCGGCCGGCGGGGGGACGGGCACCCAGAACGGGACGCCCGACGAGGAGGCGACGTCCCAGAGGTGGTGGTGCTCGGCGGGCAGCGGCGGGTGCAGCGGCTCGATGCGGCCGTGGGTGCCGCAGGTCCACTCGTCGCCGATCACAGCGACGGGCCCGCCGCAGCGGACGCACACCGGTGACGTCATCCGCGCCCCTTCCGGGCGTGCCGCCGACTGCTCCCCGGCGGCCCACTGGGACGACGGTCCACCCGGCGGCGCCGCGCGTCAACGGCCAGGATGGAGCAGTGACGCAGGAGACACCCGGCCGTCCGGACGCACGGCGGGTGCCGTGCGTGGGCGGCGTCGTCGTCCACGAGCGGCGGCTCCTGCTGGTCGAGCGGGGCCATGCGCCGTCGGCCGGGCTGTGGTCGGTGCCCGGCGGCCGCCTGCTCTCCGATGAGGACCCGCGCGAGGGCTGCGCCCGCGAGCTGCTCGAGGAGACCGGGCTCGTCGTGTCGGTCGGCGACCTGGTCGGCACGGTCGAGCGCGATGCGCCGTCCGGCGGTGTCTACGTGACCGACGACTTCGTGTGCACCGTCGTCGGCAGTCCCTCCGAGCTGGTCGCGGGCGACGACGCCGCCGATGCCGGCTGGTTCAGCCGCCACGAGGTGGAGGCCCTCGACGCCCACGGCATGCTCGCCCCCGGCGTGCTCGACGCCCTCGACGGCTGGGGTGTGCTCGACCTCCTCGACTGAGGCCGTCACCGGCCCCTGCCGCTGCTCCCGACCGGCTACGGCTCGAGGGGGACGGCCTCCGGCCCGTGCCAGACGACCGGGAAGCCGTGGGCGCTGGTGCGCGCGAGGCGGACGGGCGTGCCGGCGTCGAAGGCGGCGAGCGGGCCGTGCGGCGGCGCTGGCCAGCACCGCACGATCACCTCGAAGTCGGTGGTGGTCGGGTCGTCGGCGAGGCTGCGCGGCTCGCGGCGCAGGTGCAACACCGGCGACGTCGGCGTCGCCAGCGCGGCCAACGACTGGAACGCGGCCTCGGCGTCGGCGCGCTGCTCGCCGCTGAGGTAGATCCACGTCGTCGAGTGCGCGACCACGAGCACTCCGCCGTCCACCGGCCGCGCGGTGCGGAGGTGGTCGACGAGGTCGGACGCGACGAGCTCGATGCGGACCTGCTCCGCGAGCTCGTAGGCCGCGCGCAGTCGCTCGAACCGGGCGAGCTGGTCGGGCCACACGAACGACGTCAGGTGGAGCCGCCCCTCCGTGGTGGTGACGTCGACGGGCGCGAGGTCGACGGCGACGCGCTCGGCGATGACGGCGTCGACGTCGGGCGGGAGCGGGTCGCCGTCCCAGACGTCCTCGAGCACCAGTGGCGAGCCCTGCGGCCCGCGTGCGCCGCCGAGCCAGGTGAGGCGGACGCGGTCGCAGAGCAGGTTGAGGCCGGCGGAGGCGCCGAGCTCGTGGACGTGCAGCGGCAGCGCGTAGGCGTCGGCGACGTACGCGAGCGCGCCGGTGAAGGCCGCGGACCGGCCGGGGTCGTTGGTCTGCGGCACGACGGCGAGCAGCTCGGGCAGCCGGTCGGCGTGCGACTCGAGGGCGTCGCACCACGCGGCGAAGCAGGCGCCGCGGCCGGCGGCGTCGTTCGGCGCCGTGCCGCCTACCGACGGGAACCACAGCGCGAGCGCCGGGGCCTCGCGCTCGAGCACGAGCCGGTGCACCGCCGCGAGGGCGCGCAGGGGGATCAGCTCGCCGTCGCGGGCGTCGTCCCAGGGCCCGAGCAGCGCCGCGAGACGGCCGCCGGCGGCGAGGTCGAGCGAGGCGGCGCGGCACAGGTCGGCGTAGAGGGGCGACCCGATCTCGGCGCAGTCGCGCGCCTGCCGCGCGAACTGCACGGACAGGCCGCTGCGGACGTCGCCGTCCCTCATCGGACTACATCCAGGTGCATCGCCAACGTCATCGCGACGGCGCGAGGAGCTCGGCGCGTGGTCAGACCGTTCAGGTGCACGCGGCTCATCCGCGTCGGCGCACAGGGGTTCCGCGCCTGCGTCGTCGTAGCGACGGCGCGAGGGGGCCGGCGCCGGCTCGTGGCGGTTCGGCGTACGCGGCTCATCGGCGTCCGCGCGCAGGGGTGCTGCGCCGGCGTCGTCGTTGCCACGTCGCGAGGGGCGCGTCCGCGGCTCGGAGCCGCCCGGTGCCTCTGGCTCATCGGCGTCGGCCCACAGGGGTGGGACGGGTCAGACAGCGGGAGTGGCGGGGCCGTCGCCGGGGCGGTCGTCGCCGGCGGGTGCGGCGTCGGCGACCGGCTCGGGCAGCGGCGGCGGCCAGGTGGTCGACAGGCCGAGGATCTTGCGGGCCTCGCCGATGACGGCCTGCTCGCAGTGGACGTCGTAGCGCGTGGCGACCAGCTGCTGGCGGGAGACGAAGTCGCGGCGGCCGCGGGTGAGCGCGTAGGACACGAGACCGAACACGATGCCGAAGGCGCCGCCGTAGAGGACGCCAAGGAGCAGCAGCGGCACGAGGTTGCCGTCGGTCGAGCTGAAGAGCGCGACGAACAGGCCGATGAGGACGCCGAACCACGCGCCGGTGGCGAAGCCCGACATCGCAGCGCGGCCCCATGACATGCGGCCGAGCACCGACTCGACGATCCGGACGTCGACGCCGACGATCGCGACGTTCTGCACCGCGAACCCGTTGTCGGACAGCGTGTCGACGGCCTTCTGCGCACCGGCGTAGTCGTCGTAGGAGGCGAGCACCGGGCGCTTGGTCACGTCCGGGCCCATCGGCGGCCGCGTCAACTGGCTCATACCCCCACCCTAAGCGCCATCCCCCACCCCCGCCCCGCCCAGCCCTTTCCGGGTGAAGTCCCCTACTGGCCGCGGCGTCGTACCTCCGCCCCGACCAGCGGGGGCCCACGGATCCTTGCGATAGAAGCAAGAAAAGCGCCCCAGGCTGTCCACAGGAGCACCGATGTGGAACCGGCCTGTGGACAGCCTGGGGCGGAAAACTTGCTTCTATCGCAAGCGGGGGCACCTTCACCCGTAAACCACCTGCGGCGGGCTGGGGTTAGCGGAGCTTGTAGTCCTCGAGGAGGCGGCGGCCGATGATCATGCGCTGGATGTCGGCGGTGCCCTCGCCGATGAGGAGCATGGGGGCCTCGCGGTAGAGGCGCTCGATCTCGTACTCCTTGGCGTAGCCGTAGCCGCCGTGGATGCGGAAGGAGTCCTCGACGACGTCGCGGCAGTACTCCGACGCCAGGTACTTGGCCATGCCGGCCTCGAGGTCGTTGCGGGCGCCGGTGTCCTTGAGGCGCGCGGCCTTCACCATCATCTGGTGCGCGGCCTCGACCTTGACCGCCATGTCGGCGAGACGGAACTGCACGGCCTGGTGGTCGGCGATCTGCTTGCCGAAGGTCTGGCGCTGCTGGGCGTAGGCGATGCCGAGCTCGAAGGCGCGCAGCGCGAGGCCGCACGCGCGGGCGGCGACGTTGACGCGGCCCACCTCGACGCCGTCCATCATCTGGTAGAAGCCGCGACCGGCCTCGCCTCCGAGGATGCGGTCGGCGGGGATGCGCAGGCCGTCGAACACCATCTCGGTGGTGTCGACGCCCTTGTAGCCCATCTTGTCGATCTTGCCGGGGATGGTCAGGCCCGGGAGGACCTCGCCGAAGCCGGCGGGCTTCTCGACGAGGAACGTCGTCATCTTCTTGTAGACCGACGCGTCCTCGGCCACCTCGCCGTCGGTGCGCACGAGGACGGCGGTGAGCGTCGACGATCCGCCGTTGGTCAGCCACATCTTCTGGCCGGTGAGGACGAAGTCGTCGCCGTCGCGCACGGCCTTGGAGCGGATCGCCGAGACGTCGGACCCGCAGTGCGGCTCGGACATCGAGAACGAGCCGCGGATCTCGCCCGCGGCCATCTTCGGCAGGAAGTACGCCTTCTGCTCCTCGGTGCCGTGCTGGAGCAGCATGTAGGCCACGATGAAGTGGGTGTTGATGATGCCGCTGACACTCATCCACCCGCGCGCGATCTCCTCGACCGTGAGCGCGTAGGTCAGCAGCGACTCGCCGAGGCCGCCGTACTCCTCGGGGATCATCAGGCCGAAGATCCCCATCTCCTTCATGCCCTCGACGATGTCGGCCGGGTACTCGTCGGCGTGCTCGAGGTCCTGGGCGTGGGGGATGATCTCCTTCTCCACGAACTCGTGGACGGCGCCCAGGATCTCCTCCTGGATGTCGGTGAGACCGTCGGTCTGCGCGAGACGACCCATGGCTGATCCCTCTCAGTCCTGCGGGGGCGTGAACGTCTGGGTGCGGGCCATCCCGGCCGCACGGCCCTTGGCCGAGATCACCAGCGCCATCTTGCGGCTGGCCTCGTCGATCATCTCGTCGCCGAGCATGACCGCGCCGCGGGCGCCGCCCTCGGCCGAGGTGTAGTAGTCGTACGCGTCGAGGATGAGCTCGGCGTGGTCGTAGTCCTCCTGGCGCGGCGAGTACACCTCGTTCGCGGCGTCGACCTGGCCGGGGTGCAGAACCCACTTGCCGTCGAAGCCCAGCGCGGCGGAGCGCCCGGCCACGCGCTTGTAGCCCTCGACGTCCTTGATCTGCAGGTAGGGGCCGTCGATCGCCTGCTTGTCGTAGGCGCGGGCCGCCATGAGGATCTGCATGAGGATGTAGTGGTACGCGTCGCCGACGTCGTAGCCCTGCGGCTGCTCGCCGACCACGAGCGACTTCATGTTGATCGAGGCCATGAAGTCGGCCGGCCCGAAGATGATCGTCTCCACCCGGGGCGACGCCGCCGCGATCGCGTTCACGTTCGTGAGCCCGAGCGCGTTCTCGATCTGCGCCTCGATGCCGATGCGGCCCACCTCGAAGCCCATCGTCTTCTCGATCTGCGTCAGCAGCAGGTCGAGCGCGACGACCTGTTCGGCCGTCTGCACCTTCGGCAGCATGATGCAGTCGAGGTTCTGGCCGGCGTTCTCCACGACCTCGACGACGTCGCGGTAGGTCCAGTGCGTCGTCCAGTCGTTGACGCGGACGACGCGCACCTTGCCGTCGTAGCCGCCCTCGTTGAGCGCGGCGACGATGTTCTTGCGCGCCTCGGGCTTGGCGAGCGGCGCGACCGCGTCCTCGATGTCCATGAAGACCTGGTCGGCGGGCAGCCCCTTGGCCTTCTCCAGCATCTTCGGCGAGGAGCCGGGCACGGCCAGGTTGGAACGGCGGGAGCGCAGCTGACGGGCGGGAGTGCTCATGGCAGCACGGTACGAGCGGGGTGTACCGGACGCGACGCAGGGGGTGAGCGATCGGTAACGCCGGGCCGGGTCAGACCGGCGGGGTCTCCGACGGGACGTCGCGGTCGCCCGACCGGATCACCAGGACCAGCCCCGCGAACAGCAGGACGAGTGCCGGGACGATCGCCAGCGGCGGCACCTGGCCCAGCCACACCGCCGCGATGAGCGTGGCCCCGGGCATCTCGAACAGGATCGCGAGGCTCGTCACGGTGGCGGGCGTGGTGCGCAGCACCCGGTTGATGAGGGTGTGCCCCACCAGTTGCGCGCCCAGCGTCAGCGCGACCAGCAGCCACCAGTCGCGCGCGGAGTACCCGCCCATCGCGACGCCGAGCAGCAGGCACACCGGCAGGATCGCCAGCGACGACACCGTGTACGCGACGCCGGTGTAGACCGGCGTCGACACCGTGGCCCGCGCCTTCTCCCCCGCCGTCACGTACGCCGCCGCCAGCACCGCGCCGGCGAGTGCCAGCAGGTCGCCGACGAGCGCCTGCGGGTCGATGGAGAAGTCGACGCCGGTGAGCACGAGGACGCCGGCGAGCGACACCGCGATGCCGACCCATGCCTGCCGGGCGACGTGGCGCCCCTGGGCGCGCGCCATGAGCGCGGCCCACACCGGCTGCGTCGCGACCAGCGCCGTCGACGCGGCGACGGACGTGAACCGCAGGCTCGGCACCCAGGTCGCGAAGTGCGCGCCGAGGAGCACGCCCGCGACGACGGTCCACTTCAGCGGCGCACCGCGCAGCGAGAAGAGCTCGGCGCGCTGGCGCACCAGGGCCCAGCCCACGGTGAGCCCGCCGCCGAAGACCCCGCGCCAGAAGGCGATCGCGAGGGCGGGCGCGGTCATCGCCGCGATGATGGGGCCGGACGTCGAGATCGCCAGGACGGCGACCGCCATGAGCACCAGGTCGGTCGTGGGCGGCCGCGAGACGGCGTTCTCGCGCGCGGGATCGCGGGCGGGCACGGCGTCCTGGGTCACGGGAGCCCATCCAACAGCCAGGCCCCCGGCGACCGCCCGTCAGGGCGCTCAGACCGTCGGCGCGTCCCCCGCCCCCGGCAGCGATCCGCTGCGAACGACGTCGGCGGCGACGTCGACGAGCTTGCGGTTGGTCGTCGAGCTCATCTGCTTGAGCAGCTCGAACGCCGCGTCCTCGTCGACGCGCACGGTGGCCATGAGGATGCCCATCGCCATGCCGATGGTGCGGTTGCTGTCGACTGCGCGGCGCAGCGTGCGCGAGGCGTCTGCCTCCCGCGCGGACGCGAAGGCGACGGTCGCGTGTGCCGCGAAGATCGCCCCGGTGGCGAAATGGCCGTCGTCGAACGCCGCCGGCCGCCTGCTGTAGAGCGTGAGCGCCCCCAGGGCGCTGTCGCCCGCGGAGAGCCGGAAGCACACGATCGAACGCACGCCGAGCTCGGCGGCGCGCTCCCGGAACGCCGGCCACCGGGCATCGGTGGAGATGTCGTCGGTCCGGAACACAGTGGCCGAGCGCAGCGCGTCGAGGACGGGCCCCTCGCCGCTGGCGTTCTGCGCCTCGTCCACGAGGCGGGGCAGGTCGGAAGTGGACGCCGCGGTCGTCAGCCCGCCGACGTCCTCCAGGGAGACGCCGGCGTCCTCGCAGGTGCTCACCAGCTCCACGGCGAGCTCGACGAGCCGCTCGAGGGTGAGCTCGGTGGTCGGCTGGTCGTGCAGCTCGCGTGCCACGGCCGCGAGGTCCGCCGCCAGCAGCGCCGCCGGCTCCTCGCCGACCAGCGCAGCGGTGGTCGCCGACGACGTCGCGTCGAGGCTGGTGACCTCGTCGACGGGCGCAGCCGCGCCGGAGGGCCGGGTGTCCGACATCTGATGTCCTCAGGCTCCGCGATGGACGGCGTACGCCCCCATCCTGGAGGAGGTGCGGCCGCCCGGGCCGTGCGCCCGGACGCGGGGGCGTATTCCGGACGCGGCGTGTCCGCATGCGGGGAAGCCCGGTTGACGCCGTGAGCCGCCGCACCGCAGGCTGGAGCCGGTCAAGCAGTCGGCCGCCCCCGCGCGAGCCTGCCTGGCGCGCGCCCGTCCGAGGGGACGCCCATGACCGCCTTCACCGATCCCGGCCGCAGCCGCAACCACCCGCGCGACGCAGCGCAGGTCCACGTCATCCGGCTCGAGGGCGAGGTCGACGTCGCCCGCCGCGACGAGCTCGCTCTCGTCGCCCAGGCCTTCGTCGCGAGCGGCTCGGCCTCGGCCGAGCTCGACCTCGGCGGCGTCGAGTTCATGGACTCCAGCGGGCTCCAGCTCATCGCCCGCCTCCACCGCACGGCGAAGCTGCGCGGCGGCACCGTGCACGTCCTGCGGCCCGCGCCGGCCGTGCGCCGGGTGATCGAGGTCTCCGGCCTCGAGGCCCTCGTCGAGATCCACTGCTGAGAGCACCTGCCCCGGCCCGGCCGGGCCTGCCCGAGACGCCCGTCGCGCCCCGCGCGGCGGGCGTTTCCCGCGCGGTCCCGGAGGGGTCCGGCGGATACCCTGCACGCATGAGCGGAGCGCCGACGAGGGTCTTCATCGCGCGCCTCGCCGGCGTCGGCGTGTTCGACCCCCGCGGCGACCAGGTCGGCAAGGTGCGCGACGTCGTCGTGACGCTCCGGCACGGCTCCCACGCCCCCCGGGTGCTCGGCCTCGTCGTCGAGGTGCAGCCCCGACGCCGCATCTTCTGCCCCATGACGCGCGTGACGAACATCGACGCCGGCGCCGTCGTCACCACCGGACTGCTCAACATGCGCCGCTTCGAGCAGCGGCCCGGCGAGACCCTTGTGGTCTCCGAGCTGCTCGACAAGCGCGTGACCATGCTCGAGTCGCAGGAGCAGGTCACCGTCCAGGACGTCGCGATCCAGCAGGACCGCACCCGCGACTGGACCGTCTCGAAGATCTTCGTGCGCCGCGGGGGCGGCGGCTTCCGGCGCCGCGGCGAGACCCTCCTCGTCGACTGGTCGGCGGTCTCCGGCCTCACCCTCCCCGACCCCGTCCAGGGCGTCGAGAGCCTCATGGCGACGGTCGAGAAGCTCAAGGCCCCCGACCTCGCCAACGTCATGCAGGAGCTGCCCGAGAAGCGGCGCATCGAGCTTGCCGCCGCCCTCGACGACGAGAAGCTCGCCGACGTCCTCGAGGAGCTGCCGGAGGACGACCGGGTCCTCATCCTCGCGACGCTCGAGGAGGAGCGCGCCGCCGACGTCCTCGAGGAGATGGACCCCGACGACGCCGCCGACCTGCTGTCCGAGCTGCCGCTCGAGACCCAGGAGGCGCTGCTCGCGCTCGTCGAGCCGGAGGACGCCGAGGACCTCCGCCGCCTGCTCTCCTACGACGACTACACCGCCGGCGGCATGATGACGCCGGAGCCGGTGATCCTCCCGCCCGACTCCACGGTGGCCGAGGCGCTCGCCCGCATCCGCGACTCCGACCTCTCGCCGTCGCTCGCGGCGCAGGTCTACGTCGTCCGCGCGCCGTTCGAGACGCCGACGGGCAAGTACCTCGGCGTCGCGCACTTCCAGCGGCTGCTGCGCGAGCCCCCTTCGACCATGGTGTCGGCGGTGCTCGACGACTCCCTCGAGCCGATCGGCCCCGAGGCGCCGCTGCAGCAGGTCACCCGCTACTTCGCGACGTACAACCTCGTCGCGCTGCCGGTGGTCGACGAGAACGACCACCTGCTCGGCGCGGTGACGGTCGACGACGTCATCGACCACATGCTCCCCGAGAACTGGCGCGACGCCGACGCGGCCGCCGAGGCGGACGAGGAGGTGGCCCATGGCGCGTGAGAGCACCCGCGGGCCGCGCCTCGACCAGCCGATGGAGCGGGGCGTCTCGCTGCGCCCGTCGGTCGACCCGGAGCGGGTCGGCCGCCTCTCCGAGCGCATCGCGCGCTTCCTCGGCTCGTGGCGGTTCATCGGCTACATGACGGCCTTCATCGTCGTCTGGGTCGTGTGGAACACCGCCGGCCCGAAGGAGCTGCGCTTCGACGAGTGGCAGTTCATCGGGCTCACCCTGCTGCTCTCGCTGCAGGCGTCGTACGCCGCGCCGCTCATCCTGCTCGCGCAGAACAGGCAGGCCGACCGCGACCGGGTGCAGTACCAGGAGGACCGGGCCCGCACCGACCGGCTCATCGCCGACACGGAGTACCTCACCCGCGAGGTCGCGTCCCTGCGCGTGGCCCTCGGCGAGGTGGCCACCCGCGACTACCTCCGCAGCGAGCTGCGCGACCTGCTCGACGACCTCGAGGAGCGCGTGGCCGCGCTGCGCGAGGACGCCGCCGACGCCTCCTGACGCTGACCTTCAGCGGCACCCGGCGGTCCTCGGGAGCGGCCCCCGCCACACTCCCGGCGGGTCAAGGACCTCCCGGATGTGCCGATGACACCTGGGTGAGCGTGGTCCCCCTGGTGCCCGGAGCGCCGGGCGAGCCCTCGGGGCGGCCGCGGCTGGGGGATGTTCTGCTGCAGCTCGGGCTGCTCGACCGCCCCCAGCTGGCGGGCGCCCTGGCGGCCCGCATGGCCGAGGGCGTGAGCCGGCGCCTGGCCGAGGTGGTGCTCGACACCGGCCTCGTCTCCGACGACGACCTCGCGCGCGCCCTCGCCGTCCAGCACGTGCTCCCCCTCATCGACCTCGACCTGCGCCGCGTCGACACCGCGGTGGCCTGGCTGCTGCCGCGCGACGCCGCCATCCGCTCGTGCGCGGTCCTGTGGGAGTCGCGCGGCGACCGCTACGGCCTCGCCATCGCCGACCCCGCCGACCTCCCGGCCGTCCGCGAGGCGCTCCCGCGCGACGTCGCGTCGTCGCTCGACGTCCACGTCGCCACCCGAGCACGGATCCGCGAGGCGCTCGACCAGGTATGGGCCGGCACGGCCGACGACCCCGTCGAGCCCGGGCACGCGGCCTACGTCGAGGACGCCACCGCCGTCCATCTCGTCGACCGGCTCGTGGCCGACGCCGTCCGCGCCGGTGCCAGCGACCTGCACCTCGAGCCGCAGCGCGACGGCGTGCGCGTGCGGATCCGCGTCGACGGCGTCCTGCGCGAGGTGCTGACGCTCCCGAGCACGGGCCACGGCGCCGTCGTCGACCACCTCAAGAGCCTGGCCGGCCTCGACCTCGACGAGGTCCACGTGCCGCAGGAGGGCCGCGCCTCGGTGGGCTCCGGCGACGCCGCGACCGACGTCCGGATCTCGACGATCCCGTCGGTCCACGGCGAGAAGGTGGTCGTCCGGCTGCTCCCCTCGCGGGCCCTCCCGAGCGTCGACGACCTCGGCTTCGCCCCGTCGCAGCAGCGGCTCCTCCTCGACGCCGCGAGCAGCACGCGCGGCCTGGTCCTCGCCACCGGTCCGGCCGGGTCCGGGGTCAGCTCCACGCTGCTGGCGCTCGCCGCCCAGGCGGTGGCCGACGGCCGCGACGTCGTGACCATCGAGGACCCGGTCGAGGTGGAGCTGCCCGGCGCGACGCAGGTGCAGGTCGACGCCCGGCACGGGCTCGACCCCTGCGACGCGCTGCGGGCCGCCCTCCGGCACGCCCCCGACGTCGTCGTCGTCCCCGAGGTGCACGACGCCGGAACCGCGGGCCTCGCGCTCGAGGCCGCGGCCGACGGCCGGCTGGTGCTCCTGGGCCTGCGCGCACCCGACGTCTCCGCCGCCCTCGCCCGCCTCGCGGCCATGGACATCGCGCCCTACGCCGTCGCGTCGTCGCTCGTGCTCGCGCTGGCGCAGCGGCTGGTGCGCGTGCCGTGCCCGGACTGCCGCGCGGTGACCGAGCCCGACCCGTTCCTGCTCGCCTCCCTCTGGGTCACCGACCCGCTCGGCGTGTGGGTCGAGGCCCGCGGCTGCCTCACCTGCGGCGGCTCGGGCTACTGCGGCCGCACCGCCGTCGGGGAGTCGCTGACGCCGTCCCGCGAGCTGCACGAGGCGCTGGACGCCGGCGGCGGCGAGGCGGGCCTGCGAGCCGCCGTCCGCGCCGCCGGGGTGCGGTCGCTGCGCGAGCGCGCCGTCGACCTCGCCCGCCGCGGCGGGACGACGCTCGACGAGATCGTCCGGGCCGTGCCCGACGACCCGGAGCACGCGTTCTAGCAGCCCGCCCGTCCGCCGGACGGCGCCGGGTGCCGTGATGCGCCCCTCCCGCGCGGACATAGCATCGGAGCCATGTCCGACTCCCTGCTCGACCTCGTCGATGCCGCCCTCGCGACCGTCGAGGACCCCGAGATCCGCCGTCCCATCACCGAGCTGCGGATGGTGAAGAGCCGGGAGGTCGTCGACGGCGTCGCGCGCATCGCGGTGTGGCTGACGGTGTCGGGCTGCCCGATGCGCGACACCATCACCTCGCGCGTCGTGGAGGCGGTCGGCAAGGTGCCCGGCGTCGCGTCGGTCGAGGTCGAGCTCGACGTCATGTCCGAGGAGCAGCGCAAGGAGCTGCGTGCGACCCTCGTCGGCCACGACGAGCGCGAGATCGTCTTCACCAAGCCCGGCAACCTGACCCGCATCTACGCGATCGCGTCGGGCAAGGGCGGCGTCGGCAAGTCGTCCGTGACCGCCAACCTGGCCGTCTCGATGGCGTCGCAGGGCCTGTCGGTCGGCCTGGTCGACGCCGACATCTACGGCCACTCGATCCCGCGCCTGCTCGGTGCGACCGAGCCGCCCACGATGGTCGAGGGCATGATCATGCCGCCGCAGGCCTACGGCGTCCGCGTCATCTCGATGCTGCCGTTCAAGCCGGGCGGCGTCTCGCAGCCGGTCGCGTTCCGCGGCCCGATGCTGCACCGCGCGCTCCAGCAGTTCCTCGCCGACGTGTGGTGGGGCGACCTCGACGTGCTGCTGCTCGACCTCCCGCCGGGCACCGGCGACGTCGCGATCTCCGTGGCGCAGCTGCTGCCCCAGGCCGAGCTCGTCATCGTGACGACGCCGCAGACGGCCGCGGCCGAGGTCGCGATCCGCGCCGGCATGCTCGCCCAGCAGACCAAGCAGCGCGTCGCCGGCGTCGTCGAGAACATGTCGAGCGTGCCGTGCCCGCACTGCGGCGAGCCGATGGACCTGTTCGGGTCCGGCGGCGGCGACGTCGTCGCGACGACGCTGACCCGCGAGCTCGGCACCGACATCCCCGTGCTCGGCCGGGTGCCGTTCGACGTACGGTTGCGCGAGGGCGGCGACAACGGCGTCCCCCTCGTGAGCTCCGACCCCGAGGCGCCGGCATCGACCGTGCTCACCGAGGTGGCCGGGCGTCTCGGCAAGCGCGCCCGCGGGCTCGCCGGCATGTCGCTCGGAATCACACCTGCGGGCAGGTTCTGACCTCGGGCATCCTCGCCCGGTGACCGCCGACCGATCGCCGACGCCGGGCCGCTGGGAGTCGCGCGCCTGGCGCGACGAGGTGCTCGAGTGGGGCATGCGAGCCCTCGACCGGCACGGCCTCGCGCTGCGCGCCTGGAGCCAGCCGCACGTGCGTCCGTGGTCGACGGTGCTCCGCCTCGAGACCGACCGGGATCCCGTGTGGCTCAAGGCTCCTGGCGACGGCTGCCGCTACGAGGCCGGCCTGCTGCGGCTGTTCGCCGAGCTCGACGTGCCCGCGACGCCGCGGCCGCTGGCGGTGGACGAGGGCCTCGGCCTCGCCCTCATCCCCGACGGCGGCCCCACGATGCGGGCGGCCCACGACGGCCGGTCGTCGATCGACGCCACCATCACCTACCTCGTCGAGTACGCGCGGCTGCAGCGGTCGCTCGAGCCGCACGTCGACGCGCTCCTCGGCACCGGCGCTGCCGACCTGCGCCCATCCCGGATGCCCGACGCCTACGCCGCCACGGTCGACCGTCTGTCGGCCGAGCGGGAGCCTGGGCGCCTCTCGCCCGACGACGCCGCCAGGCTGCGCGCCGTCGCGCCGGCGTACGCGGATGCCTGCGCCGAGCTGGCCGGCAGCGGGATCACGCCGACGCTCAACCACGACGACCTGCACGACAACAACGTGCTCGCCGCCGGCCCTGTCGTGATCGACTGGGGCGACTCGTGCGTGGGCCACCCGTTCGGCACCATGCTCGTCACGCTCAACTCCGTGCTGATGCACCACGAGCTCACCCCGGACGACCCGGCGCTGCTGCGCATCGTCGACGCCTACACCGAGGCGTGGACCGATATCGCCGACCGCGCGACGCTGCGCCGCCAGGTGCAGCTCTGCCAGCGGGTCGGCCCGCTCACCCGCTCGTTGTCGTACCGGCAGGCGTGCACGAACGTCGACGACGCCGCCTGGCAGGAGCACGCGTCGTCGATGCCGGAGTGGTTGCTCGAGGTGTTCGAGCCCGACCTCCCCACGCATCCGCCCCTCCTGCCGACCTAGGCCCATCTGGTAGTCCGATCGCGCGGCAGGGCGCGCGGATCGACTACCAGATCGGCGTCCGCGGAATCCCGTGCCGCGCAGCGTGTATCAGGCGCCGCCGCCGGCGCTCTTCCTGGTGTCCCGATCCGGAGGCCGCCAGCCGGCGGCTCAGCGCCAGGAGCACCGATGCGACTCACGTCCGGCACCCGCCCGCACCGCCTCGCCACCGCCCGCTCCGCCGCGCCCGCCCTCCGGGTCGTCACCGGCCCCGGCCACAAGCCCTCCTGGCGCCCGCCCGTGCGCCTCGTCGGCTGGCTGGAGCTGCTCCGAGGCGTCACGCCGCTCGCGGCCTGACGCGCACCCATCCCCCGAGAGGAACTGTCATGTCCACGATCACCACCACCCCGGCGCCGTCGCTCCCCCGCACGCCGCTGCTCATCGGCCTCGGCGTCGCCGGCGCCGCAGTCGCCGTCGCTATCGCGGTCCCCGCGATCACGTCGCGCACCGGGACCACGGTCGCCCCGGCACCCTCCGCCAACGCCCCGGCGCTCCCCCGGGCCGGCGGCCCGGACGTCGCCGAGGCGCAGAACCTCGCGGCCCGCATGCGCGTCGAGCGCCGGCTCGACTGGCTGGCCAAGACCAAGGGCAGCGCGGCGGGCCTCACGGCCGCCGCGCTCGTGCCCGTGAGCGTCATGCACCAGCAGGTCGGCGCGGCGCACACCACGTACCCCTGGACGTCGTCCAGCGGCAGCTCGTCCGACCGGTTCGACAGCCAGATCGGCGGCCGCCACTCGACGTACGTCTACACGCCGACCTCCACGCACACCGTGTGGAACGACCGGTACGTGCCGCCGTTCCAGGACCCCGCGTGGGCCGACGCGATCCAGCGGCACTACTTCGGGACCCGCGGCGGCGTGTGACCGCCGCGGGAGGGCCCTCGACTGATCCGCTCGGGGGTCGGCAGGCGGGCCGGGATGCTCAGGCGTCCCGGCCCGCCTCGACGTCGTCCCGGCGAAACCCTCTGGGCACGCAGCGTGCCGAGGTGGATACTCCGGCCGGGGAGGTCCCATGGCCGACACCGTGCTCGACGGGCCCGTCGCCCCGCTGCTCGCAGCGGCGGCCGCGGGCGACCCGTCTGCGTGGGACGCCCTCGTCGACCGCTTCTCCGGCCTGCTCTGGGCGACCGCCCGCAGCCACCGGCTCGGCCACAGCGACGCCTCCGACGTCGTGCAGACGACGTGGCTGCGCCTGCTGGAGAACCTTGGACGCATCCAGGACCCGGAGCGCCTCGGCGGCTGGCTGGCGACCGTGGCCCGACGGGAGTGCCTGCTCGTGCTCCGCCGCGGCGACAGGGAGCCGCCGGTGCCCGCCGACGAGATGCTCGAGCGCATCCCGGACCAGCGCGGCCCGCTCGACCTCGCACTGCTCGAGGCGGAGCGCGACGCCGCCCTCTGGGCCTGCTTCGACCAGCTCTCGGACCCCTGCCGCCGGCTGCTCCGCGTGCTCATGGCCGATCCGCCGCCGGCCTATGCCGACGTCGCCGACGCTCTCGACATGCCCATCGGGTCCATCGGCCCCACCCGGGCCCGCTGCCTCGGCAAGCTGAGGACACTGGCCCTGCAGAGCGGTGCGCTGGCACCGGACGACAGCGCTGCGAACGGAACGGTCGCGACGGGAAGTGGTGAGGCATGAGCACGCCCGACGACCGTCTCGAGTCGCGGCTTCGCCACCTCGCCGCCGAGGCCGATCCCGTGCCGGAGAGCGTGGTGTCCGACGCGAAGGCGCTCTTCGCCCTGCGCGACCTCGACGCCGAGCTCGCCCAGCTCGTAGCGGACTCGCTGGTCGACGAGCCCGCCGTCCTCACCCGGGCGCTCATCTCGGACGTGCGCATGCTCTCCTTCGCCCACGACGACGTCACCATCGAGCTCGACATCGACACCGACCCGGTCACCGGCCGGATCTCCCTGCGCGGCATCGTCGCGGGAGGCACCGGCGAGCTCGTCCTGGTGCGCACCGGCGAGCGCGTCCCGATCCCCTTGGTGGACGGGCAGTTCGCGCTGTCGCTCGCCGTCGGCGGACCGATCCGCCTCGAGCTCCGCGAGGACAGCGGCCGGCGCATCACCACCAGCTGGATCACGGTGTAGCCCGCGATGGCGGGCGAGGATCCGCTGACGTCCGCGGAGGCCGCGCTGGCGGCCGTCGGTCGGGACCCTCGCGCGGGCCTTCAGCGCGCAGACGCGGTCCTGCACAGCCTGCCCCGGCGGCGCTCGGAGCAGGATGTCCGCGCCCTCGTCGTCGCGGAGAGAGCCGCCGCTCTGGCGCTGCGCGAGATCGGCGATGCGGCGGCGGCTCGCGCCCGTCTCAGGCATGCAGCGGACGTCGCGCGTCGTCACGGCCTCACCGGTGCGCGGGCCGAGTGCCTGATCACGACCGCCTTCCTGGAGACCGAGGCCGGTCGGCTCAGCCGGGCCGTAGCCCTCCTCGACGAGGTGCCGAGCGAGCCCGACCCCACCTTGACGCTGCGCGCGCTCACCACGCGTGCACTGCTTCTGCAACGGACCGGACGCCATGCTGAAGCCCTGGCCGACTACGAGATGGCGCTCCGGCTGGGACGTGAGCTCGGCGACGGCGTGCGGATCGCGCGTCTGCTCAACAATCGCGCGATGGCTCTGGCGTACCTGGGCCGCACCGACGATGCCTTGGACGACCTTCGGGCGGCGGGCGATCTGTACCGGGAGTGCGGCGCTGCCGGCCTCGCTGCCCAGACGATCGCGAACGCCGCATGGGTCGTGGGCATGGACGGCGACGTGCCTGCAGCCCTGCGGCTGTTCGATCTGAGCGAGACGAGCGACCTCGGGGACGGCCATCCGGAGATGTGGTCGGACCGCGCCGAGATCTACCTGCGTGCAGGCCTTGCCCGGGACGCGCTCAGGTCGGCCCAGCAGGCCGTTCAGTGGTTGAGCGGCACAGGGTGGGGTGCGTCGGAGTCCGAGGCCCTCCTGCTGCTCGCACGCTGCGAGCTCGAGACGGGGGACGCAGAGGACGCTGTCGCCCACGCCCGCCAGGCCCAGAGGATGCTCCGCGCGCAAGGCCGTGAGGGCTGGGTGGCTCTTGCGTCCTACGTCGTGGTCGCGGCACGCATCCGACAGGGCGTGGTGTCACCCGCCGACGTGGCGTCCGTGAGCGCGGCACTGTTAGCCAACGGATGGCGGCTCGCGTCGCTGGACCTCGTGACAGCAGCTGCAGCCACGAGTCTCCGTGCCGGCCGGAAGGCGCAGGCACGCCACCTGCTCACGGGCCATGTCGCGCGCAGCGTCCGGCCCGGCGGGCTGGCAGGGCGACAGCACTTCGCCCGCGCGCTCGCTGCCGAGGTCGAGGGCCGACCTGCGGCAGCCCACAGGCTGCTGGCTCGCGCTTTCGAGCAGATCGAGGAGCGGCGGGCCCTGCTCGGGGCATCCGACCTCCGTGCGCTCTCGTCGACGCTCGCGCGCGACATCGTCGCGTCGGGCGTGCGCGTCGCCGTGCAGTCGCGGTCGGATCGCGACCTGTTCGCCTGGGCTGAGCGCGGGCGGGCTGCATCGTTCCGGTACCGCCCTGCAGAGCCCCTGGAGGACGGCGAGCTCGCACATGCGCTGACCCGCCTGCGATGGGCATCGCGGACGTTGGACGACGCGCTCCTCGAAGGACGGCGCGACACCGCGGCCGCCGCCGAAGTGGCCCGCTGTGAGAGCCGTGTCCTCCAGCTGTCGAGGAGGGCCCGGGGATCGGCGGCGCGGCAGGAGCTGTCTGTCCGCGAGCTCGATGCGGCTCTGGCAGGTCGCCCGTTCGTCCACCTGCTTGTCCATGACGGGAGGGTGCTGTCCGTCATGCGCGCCGGCGGCCGCGTGCACCGCCGGGAGCTCGGCGCGCTCGCCGAGGCGGCCCAGCTGATCGACCGGCTGTCCTTTGCGCGGCGCCGCGGCCCCGTCGGCAGGAGCGCAGGCGAGTCGGCACGCCGCCGGCTCGCGCAGGTCCTGTGGGAGCCGGTGGCCGATGTCCTCGCTGGCACGGCACCTGTGCTGTCCGCCCCACCCGAGCTCGGGAGCGTCGCGTGGGGTGCTCTCGACGGCTTCGCCGACCTCCCGTTCTCGGTCGCGCCATCGGCTCGGGCATGGCTTCTTGCACACAGCCGCCCGGACGCCCGCTCCCGCGTCGCGGCCCTCTACGGCCCCGGACTCGAGAGCGCAGCGCGTGAGGCGTCCGTCGTGCTGTCGGTGCACGGCGTCACGAACAGCGACGCACTGCCTGGCAGCACGGACGAGTTCCTGCGCGCGACGGGCAGCGTCGACGTCCTGCACGTCGCGGCTCACGCCCGTCTTCGCCTCGACAACCCGTTGTTCTCCTGCCTTCTCATGGCGGACGGCGAGGTGACCGGCTACGAGCTGGAGCGGCTGAGCCGCGTCCCGGCGCACGTCGTCCTGTCCTGCTGCCACGCGGGCAGCAGCGCTGAGATGGGTCCAGGCGAGTCGCAGGGGCTGGCGACGACGTTCCTGCGGCTGGGTGCGCGCTCGGTCGTCGCCCCTGTCGAACCGCTGGCCGACGCCGATGCCGTCGATGCCATGACGGCGCTGCATCGCGGACTGGCGGCGGGGATGAGCGCAGCGGACGCGCTCGCAACAGCCCGGCATGACCCCTGGGGAGCAGCTGCAGGCCTGGTGGCCTTCGGGGACTGATCAGCTGCGACGGGGGTCGACGCCGATCCCGACGGAGATGGGGTCGAAGTACTGCCCCTTCACGCCCGCGTCAGGGGCGCTCAGCGCGCCCGAGGCGGCCGCCATCGAGCTCGTGAGCGAGTCCCACGCATCGCTCCCGCTGAGCCCGTCCTTCATGCGCCGGGCGATCTCGGCCGTGACGAGCGCGGCAGCGAAGGAGGTCCCGCTCCACCTCGCCCAGCCGGCGAACGTACGCCGGTCGAGCGGGGATGCCACGAAGGTGCCAGCCACGTAGGTGCTCACGAGGTCCTCTCCCCACGTCCACACGTCGACCCAGGGCCCGAAGTTGCTGAACGTCGAACGGGTCACGGCCCCGCCCTGCTCGTGCAGGGAGCCGACGGCGACCACACGCGGCCCGGCGGCCGGCCAGATGGCGCGGGCCGAGGCGGGACAGTCCTCGTCCCCGTTGCCTGCAGACGCGACGACCACCGTCGTAGCGGGCAGCCGGGTCAGGGCCTCGGCCAGGGCGGGCGGCATCTGATCGTTGTCCGTGTAACCGCCGATCGACATGTTCACGACACCGACCGGCGATGCGGCCGCCGCCAGCTCCTTGATCTCCTTGCTCACCAACGAGTCGTAGCCGACCCCGTCGGGAGAGAGCACCCTGCCCACGTCGACCCGGAGCCCGCCGCCGGACATCCGCTGGAGCAGGCCGAGGATGAATGTGCCGTGGCCTGCTTCGGAGGCCAGGTCGAAGCCGGCCGCGCCGGTGGGCACCAGGAGGTCGGCGTCGTCCGTGTCGCGCACCGCCGAGGCGAGCATCGTCGATGCGAGATCGATGCCCGTGTCGAGCATGCCGACCGTGGCGGGTCCTGCCTCAGGGATGGGCGGCATGTCCGCCCAGGGGTCGGCGGGCTCGGGCGCTCCCGAGGGATCGCCGTGGTACTTGGGAGCGCCGAAGAGTGCGTGGTCGACGGAGACGAACGCCTTGGCCGGATCGTCGCCCGGCTGCAGCGCCGCAGCGATGTCAGCCGTCAACGACGCGAGCTTGTCGACGAGCGGCTCGCCCGTGAGCAGCTCGAAGGCGTGCAGGCCCAGCTCCGGCAGCCAGCCGAACTCATGCTCCAGGTTGCGGAAGTCGGGCAGCACCAGCTGCCCGCCGATGCGCTGCAGCGCAAGGTCGGAGACCAGGAGCCGGGTCGGGTGGTAGGCGTACCCGCCGTCAGGTCCGTCCTCGATCACGACCGGAGTCGCTGATGCCGGGTCGGTGATGCGGGCGAGCCGCTCGGCACGCCAGAACTCCGTCATGAGGGACCCCTTTGCCTTGCGGCTCCTGCCGCGGCGCGGCGGGCAGCCGGGGGCCGGCGACGCGCGCGGCCTCGTCCCTCAAGAGGCGCGGGAGACCCGCCCTGATACATCCCGCACCGATCGACCGCCACCGGCCCTGCTGGAACGGTCCCACTACGACGTCGGCCGCGGGATGACCATCCCGGGCCCCAGCGGCTACCCGGGCGGGCTAAGGGCAACCCGCGACGGGCCTGCTCGATCTGGTAGTCGAATCGCGCGGCAGGGCGCGCGGATCGACTACCAGATCGGGGTCAGGTGGCGTCGGGGTCGAAGATGCTCGGCTGCTGCTTGTCGGGCAGGCCGTTGCTGCTGCCGCGGCCCGGGGCGGGCGGCGGCGGCTTCGGGGTGTCGGCGTCGTCGCTGAGGATCGAGGCGGCGAGGCGGCGGGGGTGCAGCTCGCCGATGTCGCGGACGGCGCTCTTGAAGTCCTCCGTGACCGACGGGTCGATCTCGGCGGCGGCCACGATCTCGCGGCGGGCGCCCGCGGCCTGCTCGCGCAGGGTGCGGGTCCAGCTCACGACCGTGGCGATGGCCTTGGGGAGCTTGTCCGGGCCGAGGATGAGGACGGCGACGATGGCGATGACGATGAACTCGCCCGCACCGACGTCGAACACCGCTGCTCCCGCTTCGTTGGCCGTTGCTCGAGGAAAGCCCTGGGGGCGCCGGCTGCTGCCGGCGCCCCCAGGGTACGTGCTGCCGTCCTGCCCGGGTCAGCCGACCGAGCTGTCCGACCCGAGCGTCACCTCGACGGTCTTCCCGTCCTGCAGCGTCAGGGTGATCGTGTCGCCCGGGGCGTACGTGCGGATGGCGACGATGAGCTCGGTGGAGTCCGACACCTGGCGGTCGCCGACCTTGACGATGATGTCGCCGGACTTCAGGCCCGCGGCGGCCGCGGGGCCGTCGGCGGTGACCTCGCCGATCTGGGCGCCCTCGCCCGTGTACTGCGTGTTCACGGAGACGCCGATGATCGGGTGCGAGGACTTGCCGGTCTGGATGATCTCGTCGGCCACGCGCTTGGCCTGGTTGATCGGGATCGAGAAGCCGAGACCGATCGAGCCGCTCTGGGCGCCCTCAGACGCACCGAGCGAGGCGATGGCCGAGTTCACGCCGATGACCTTGCCCTCGGCGTCGAGCAGCGGCCCGCCCGAGTTGCCGGGGTTGATCGCGGCGTCGGTCTGGATCGCGTTGATGAAGCTCGACTCGCCCGAGCCGCCGGCGGTGACCGGGCGGTTGAGCGCGCTCACGATGCCGGACGTGACCGTGCCCTCGAGGCCGAGGGGCGAGCCGACGGCGATGGTGGCGTCGCCGACGACGATGCCGTCGGAGTTGCCGAGCGTCGCGGTCGGGAGGCCGGTCTTGTCGACCTTGATGACGGCGAGGTCGTAGGAGCTGTCGCGGCCGACGATGGTCGCCGGCACCGACGTGCCGTCCTGGAAGCGCACGGTCAGGCTGCCGCCGTTGGCCGCGCCCTCGACGACGTGGTTGTTGGTGAGGATGTAGCCGTCCTCGCGGATGACGAAGCCGGAGCCCGTGCCCCCGCCGCCCTGGCCCTGCTCCTCGATCTGCACGACGGTCGGCAGCACGGCGGCGGCGACAGCGGCGATGGAGCCCTCGGGGCGGCTCGACAGCTCGGCGTCGGTCTGCGGGAGCACCGAGCCGGCGGAGGTGTAGGCCGGCGAGCCGTCGGCGCGCTCGGCGATCGCGTAGGCGCCCACGCCGCCGACGGCACCGGCGAGCAGGCCGGAGGCGACGGCGATGGCGACGACCTTGCCCGCGCCGCTCTTCTTGGCCGGGGCGGCCATGACCGGCGACGTCCACGGGGACGACGGCTCAGGGGCGACGAACGGCGGCTCGGTGGCCAGCGGCGGCTCGAAGCCGGCGCGCGGAGCCTCGCCCGGGGCGGGCGGGCCATCGACGCGCGTACCGGCGTCGGGGGCGGCGAACGCCTCGGTGCCGGGGCGCTCGGTGACGACCGTCGGCTGCGCGTCGGCGCTCCCGTCGACGGCCAGCGCACCCGACTGGGTCGGAGACTCGAAGTCCTGGGAACGCTCGTCGCTCATTGCTTCTCCTGTCGTGTGGACGGAACCCTGGGAGCCGTCCTCGTGGGTCGGCTCCGTCTCGCGATCCATCATGGGTTCCTCCCTGTTGAGAGCGCTGCGACGTACCTGTGAGGAGCCTGAGAACCTGAAGCCGGGTTCTCGACAGGCTCCATACCCGGTGCGGGGCAAGGGATCACGGACATCGTGGTGCTCGTCACGTGCGGGTCAGCCGGTGGCCGAGCCGAGGTCGACGTCGGTTCCGGTGGCCACGACCTCGACGCCCGCCGGCGTCACCGCGACCGACTGAGGCGTGAGGCCGAACGGCAGCTCCGTGAACGACGAGACCATCGAGCGCAGCGCGTCGGTCACGAAGCCCGGCACGCTGTCGCCCTGGATCTCCACCCCGAGCAGCGTGACCGAGCGCAGGTCGACGGTGACGGCGCCGTCCTTCACGACCGGCACGACGAGGGCCTCGACCTGGACGGCGCCGGTGAAGGCGACCTTGAGCGCGTCGCCCTCGACCGAGATGGTCCAGCTGTCGCCGAGCTGCGGCTGCAGCGTCGAGAGCGGTACGACGGCACGGGCCTCGACCGACTGCGCGATGCGCGGCGCCGACGTCGTCACGTCGGTCAGCACGACGGTCACCGAGTCGAGCGTGCCCTGCTCGGTGGGCACGTCCTCCATCCGTACGGTGACCTGGTCGAGCGAGCCGCGCGCGACCTGGGTGAGGACCGGGAAGCCCTCGATCTGGGTGTCGACCGACGATGCGCCCGGCATCTCCTTCTGCACCTGGTCGGAGATCTGGCTCTGCGCGTAGGCCACGGCGCCCCGGTCGGCGACGACGCCGAGCACGAGCAGCCCGAGCACGATGCCCACGAGCACCGTCAGCGCCTTCTTCACGCGTCCTGCCCCGTCACGCGGTCCCAGCCGCGCGAGACGCGGCCCCAGAAGGAGGAGTCCTCGGCGGGCGTGCTCGGCGGCAGGGCCGACAGCACCGACCCGACCACCTCGATGGGCTTGGCGGCGTCGTCGGTGACGAGGGTGAGCACCTCGTCCTCGCACTGCCAGACCGCGGCCGTCCGGGTGGCGGCGCTGGTGCCCCCGCTGACCCACGCGTCGAGGCCGTCGATGCGGGTCTTGGTGTAGCCGCGGGCCTGCAGCCCGTCGAGGTCGGAGTCGGAGAGCTGGCCGGCCAGCGAGAACAGCGACACGGTGACGAGTCCGTCGGAGAACAGCTGGTGGATCACGGGCACCTCGCCCACCGATCCGGCGGGCGCGCGGCGGGTCTCCACGAGCGTGAGGCCGCCGGGCAGGGCCTCGGGGCAGTCGCAGCCGCCCTGACGGGCCTGGGCCAGCGCGGCGTCGCTGAGCACCTCCGACCAGGCGTCGTCCTGCTCCTCGCCGGCCGTGCGCTCGACGAGGCCGGAGTCGACCTTGGTGGAGAAGGTCTCGAAGCCCGCGCGGTCGCGCACGGCGCCCTCGTCGTCGAGCAGCTCCTTGCGCAGCAGCAGCCCGGTCTCGCGATCGAGCCAGAACCGGGCCGCGACGACGCCCTCGTCCTCGGCCACCACGGCGTCCGCCTCGCGGCCGGCGACCGTGGTGTCGAGCGCCGCCTCGCGCAGCACGCGGTAGTTGGTGGCGAGCAGGTCGAGCTGGCGACCGGCGTCGGCGAAGGAGCCGGAGCGGCCGTCGGCGGCGTACATGGGGGTGCGGACACCGTCCGACCCCGCGCTCATCGACACCGTGCCGAGGCCGGGGACGTGCAGCAGCGTCGACTCCTGCGACTGCGAGCCGTCCTCGACGACGACGCGGCCGGTGTAGGCGACGGTCCGCGACGCCTCGGCGGAGCGCTCGAGCAGGCGGACGGCGCTGGCGTCGTCGGGGGTCATGGCGGCCTTGTCGCTCACGCTCTCGGCGTCGACCTGGCCGGTCCAGCCGGTCCAGCCGTCGCCGGTGCCGGCGGTGGGGGCGCCGATCATCGACAGGCCGCACAGCCCGAGGACCGCCGCCCCGGCCACGCCGGCGGCGACGAGGAGCCGGGCGCTCACGTCGTGCTGCTCACGGGTGCTGCGTGGACGACACCCCGGCGAACGCGGCGGTCACGACCTGCGGGCCCGCGAAGGGCATCCGCCGGGTGGAGGCGGAGTGCTCCGCGGTGAGGGCGTCGACGACGGGGGCGATGGACGGGGCGGGGGCCGGCGCGGGGCTCGACACCGCAGCGGGCGCGCCGGTGACGGTGAAGGCCACGGCGACGGCGACGGCGCCCACGGCCGAGCCGACCGCGGCGCGGGTACGGCGGCGGCGGGACGCCGACGGGCGGGCCGAGGCGGCCGGGACGGCGGGGCGGACGCCGGCGGCGCCGGACGGCCGGGTGCTGCCGGCCACGGCCTGGGCCGGGATCGAGGCAGCGGCTGCCTCGACGGGGTCGGGCTCGGACTCGGCGAACGGGATGGCCAGGAGCCGCCCCATCAGTCCCTCGGGCATACCGGGGACGTCCTCGCGCAGCGCAGCGGTCGCCGCGCGCTGGGTGTCGAGAGCGACCCGGCAGCGGTCGCACACGGCGACGTGCGCGAACGCCTTCTCGGCCTCGGCCGGCGCCATCCGCCCATCGGCGAGATCGGCGACGCGGTCGCCGAGGCAGCCCGAGGAGTGCGAGAAGCCGGGAACGGTCACGCCGTGCCCCCGGCTGCGGATCCGCGGACGGGCAGACGGGCGGCCGTGCGCGGGGTGCGGTGCGCGAGCGCCTCGCGCAGGGCGGCACGGCCGCGGTGGATGCGCGAGCGCACGGTGCCGAGCTTGATCCCGAGGACGTCGGAGATCTCCTCGTAGGTCATGCCCTCGACGTCGCAGAGCACGACGGCCACGCGGAAGTCCGGGTGCAGGGCGTCGAGCGCCTCCTGCACGTCGGCGTCGTAGGAGCGGTCGTCGACGAGCTGGGCCGGACCCGCCTCGCGCGAGGCGAGGCGGTCGGCGGCGTCGTCGGGCAGGCCGTCGAAGCGGATGCGGGCCTTGCGGCGCACCTGGTCGAGGAAGAGGTTGGTCGTGATCCGGTGCAGCCAGCCCTCCATGCTCCCCGGCGTGTACTGGGAGAGGGAGCGGAAGACGCGGACGAAGACCTCCTGCGCGAGGTCCTCGGCGTCGTGCTGGTTGCCGGTCAGGCGGTAGGCGAGGCGGTAGACGCGGGGGCCGTGGTCGCGCACGACGTCGTCCCACGAGGGCGTGACGGGCGGCTCGGCGCCGAGCGCCGGCGCAGCGAGCACAGCGCTGACGTCGTCGGACTGCTCCCGGATGTCGCTCATGGTGCCCTCCCCCGACCGCGGGAAGGATGCGGCCGCCGCACCCGCCCACTCGGCCGTGGCCACCATCGTGCACTCCCTCGAGCACTCGCGCGAACCGCGGCGGCTGAGAGTTCGCTGTGAGCGCCGAGGTGGCGCGCCCGAACGGACCAGTCCCGCAGTGCGGGCCCCCGGCCCGTCGCAGGGAGGGACGAATGCCGGCCCGCGCGGGTTCCCGCCCAGGTCAGCCGGGCTCCGCCCCGGGTGACGTGGCCGGGTTCGCGCGCAGCGGCCCCGCCGCTCCCGCTAGCCTCGCCGCGTGGACACCGACGCCCGAGCGCTGGCCGCCTTCCGCGCCAGCTGGGAGTACGCCGAGGCCTATGTCGGGGAGGACTCCGTCCTCGCCGACGCCCGAGCGCGCGCGGAGGAGGTCGGCTGCGTGCCGATCCACCCGGGCAGCGGGGCGGCCCTGCGGCTGCTGGCCGCCCTCCTCGACGCCCGGCACGTGGTCGAGATCGGCACCGGCACCGGCGTCTCCGGCGTCTGGCTGCTGCGCGGGATGCGCCCCGACGGCGTCCTGACCTCGGTCGACGTCGAGGCCGAGCACCAGCGCCACGCGCGCGAGGCGTTCGCGGCCGAGGGCGTGGCCCCCTCGCGCGCCCGCCTCATCACCGGCCGCGCGCTCGAGGTGCTGCCCCGCCTGGCCGACGGCGCCTACGACCTCGTGCTGGTCGACGGCGACAAGGCCGAGTACGCCGAGTACGTCGAGCAGGCCGCCCGACTGCTGCGGCCCGGCGGCGTGATGGCCGTCGACAACAGCCTCTGGCACGACAAGGTGGCCGACCCCGCCCAGCGCGACCCCGACACGATCGCCATCCGCGGGGTGGTGACCGCGCTGCGCGAGGACGAGCGCTGGACCTCGGCCCTGCTGCCGGTCGGCGACGGCCTGCTCACCGCCGTCCGCCGCCCCGACGCCGTCTGACCGTCCGTCCTGCGAGGACGCCGCGCACCAGGCCCGGCCCGGGCTTGTCGCGAGCACACCCTGTGATCAGGGATAATGGACGCGGTAGTCCGGCCGTCGAGGCCGGACCGTGGTGCTCCGGCACCGATCCGTACGCAGTGAGAAGGGGTGCAGCATGGCCGCCATGAAGCCGCGAACGGGCGATGGCCCGCTCGAGGTCACCAAGGAGGGTCGCGGCATCGTGATGCGCGTCCCGCTCGAGGGCGGCGGCCGTCTCGTCGTCGAGCTCACGCCCGACGAGGCCCGCGACCTCGGCGCCCAGCTCACCGGCGTGGCCGGCTGACCTGCGGCGACGCCCAGCAGAACCACCAGGAGCCCCGGTCCGGCAGGACCGGGGCTCCTGCATGTCTCCAGCCCTACGGGCGCGCGGCCGCCGCAGTCGCGCAGCCCTGCAGGTGGTCGTCGACGAGCCCCATGGCCTGCATGGCGGCGTACATCGTGGTGGGCCCGACGAAGACGAACCCCCGGCGCTTGAGCTCCTTGCTCAGCGCCAGCGACTCCGGGGTCGAGGCGGGCACCTCGGCCAGCGACCGGGGCCGGCGCCGCGGAGCAGGCGCGAACGACCACACCAGCCGGTCGAGCGCCCCGGGCCCTTCTGCCTCCACCAGGGCCACCGCCGCCCGCGCGTTGACGACGGCGGCGTCGATCTTGGCCCGGTTGCGCACGATGCGGGCGTCGGCGAGCAGCCGGGCCCGGTCGGCCTCGCCGAAGGAGGCCACGGATGCGGGGTCAAAGCCGGCGAAGGCGTCGCGGAAGCCCTCCCGCTTGCGCAGGATCGTCAGCCACGACAAGCCCGACTGGAACGCCTCGAGGGTGATCCGCTCGAAGATCTCGACGTCGCCGTGGACCGGCCGGCCCCACTCGTCGTCGTGGTAGGCCGCGTAGTCCGGCGTCGAGGCGCCCCACGGGCAGCGGGCGAGGCCGTCGTCGCCCCGCACGAGCTCCCGTGCGGCGGGGCTCACGCGGTCGTGGTGCCGTCGGCCGGCGGCGTCGAGGGCGCCGACTCGCCGGCGTCGAACGCGTCCTGCGCGAAGTCGGCGGCGGGGGCCGGGGCGTCGCTGCGGGCGGCGATGTGGCGCTCGAGGTCCGCGATCTTCGCGTCCCGCTCGGCGATGTCGGCCGCGAGCCGGTCGAGGACGTCGTCGACCTCGTCCATGCGGTAGCCGCGCATCCCGACGGCGAACCGGACGTCGTCGACGTCGCGGCTCTCGACGAGGCGGTCGTCGGGCAGCAGCACCGGCGGTCGGTCGGGCTCGGTGTCGGGCAGCTCGCCGAGGCGGCCGACGGCCAGCAGGGCCACGGCGGCGATGACCAGCACGCCGAGAACGAGGAACACGACCGTCACGTCCCGATCCTCGCACGGCACCCCGCGCCAACCGTCCTTACACGACCCGAACACTCGCGTGACGGCCGCTTCGCGGGCGCGGCAGACGGTAGGGGCGTACGAGGACGACCGTCCTCCCGCACGCAGGAGAGCGCCATGAGCATCACCCCCCGCTCCGCCGTCACCGCTGCCGCGTTCGTGGCCGCCGGCGCGCTCGGAGCGACCCTGCTGACCGGCGTCGCCGGGGCCGTCGGCGCAGCGCCGGCCGCCGACCCGTCGCCGTCCGTCTCCTCGTCCAGCCCGGCAGCCCAGGCACCGGGCCGCGGCGGCCTCCTGCGCTCGTTGCTGCACGGCCAGCTCACGGTGGCCGACGGCGACGGCACCGCCGTCGTCGACGTGCAGCGCGGCGAGGTGGTCGCGGCCTCCGACACGTCGGTGACCGTCCGCAGCAGCGACGGGTACGAGCAGACCTACGCGATCGACGGCGACACCGTCGTGCGCCGCGACCGCTCCGACGTCGACGGCTCGGCCCTACGGAAGGGCGACACCGCGATGGTCCGCGCCCAGTCCGGCACGGCCGACGTCGTCCGTGCCCTCTCGCCCGAGGCGCTGCAGAAGCTGAAGGACCGGGCCGCGAACGGCGGCGGCATGATGGGCCGCCGCGGCGGGATGGCCGGCATGGGCCTGGGCACCGACCGCACCGACGCCGACGACGCCGGCACGGGCATGGGCATGGGCGCCGGGATGATGTCCGGGCTCTGACAGTCCTCGAGTAACCGCCGAAGTGGTTGCAAAGGCCGCCGTCTTTGCGACCACTTCGGCGGTTACTCGCGTCCCCGAGCGGCGTCGGGATGCTGGGGGCGGCACACTGCGTCGGGTGAGCACGGTGCACCAGGGGCCGCCGGATCTCGGCGGGCGCGGCGGCGGATGGGTCGCCCTGCAGTTCGCGCTGCTCGGGCTGGCCCTGCTGCTCGGCGCGACCGACCTGTCGGGCTGGGGCGAGGCGTACGCCGGGGCCCTGCGCCAGATCGGCGTGCTGCTGATCTCGGCCGGCGTCGTCGTCGCGCTGCTCGCTGTTGTGGGCCTCGGAAGCTCGCTCACCGCGCTGCCGGCGCCCGTCGAGCACGGCCGCCTGCGCACCGACGGCGTCTACGGCCTCGTGCGCCACCCGATCTACTCGGCGCTGCTGCTCCTCGTGCTCGGCTGGTGCCTGCTGACGTCGCCGCGCGTGCTGATCCCGTTCGCGCTGCTCGCCGTCGTCCTCGACCTCAAGCGGCAGGTGGAGGAGCGCTGGCTCGACGCCGCCTACCCCGAGTACGCGGCGTACCGGATGCGCGTGCGCTGGGCGCTGGTGCCCTACCTGCGCTGACGCGCGGGACCCGTCACGGCTCGGCCTCGAGGATCTCATTGGGCGTCGGCGGGACGGCCACGGCGGTGCCGGCCTCGGCCCACGACTCCTCGATGGCGGCCATCGCCTCGTCGACCGACGACGTCCAGATCAGCTGGGCCGCAGCCACATCGCGCACGAAGCCGGCAGAGACGAGCCCGCTCACGAGCTCGGCGAGCGGGTGCAGGTCGCGCCACGGGTCGAGCACCACGACCGGCTTGTCGTGCATGCCGAGCGAGCGCGACACCCAGATCTCGAGCAGCTCCTCGAGCGTGCCGATCCCGCCGGGCAGGGTGAGGAAGGCGTCGGAGCGGCGGTCCATCTCGCCTTTGCGCTCGCGCATGTCGTCGGTGACGACGAGCTCGTCGGCGCCGTGGTCGGCGACCTCCATCTCGACGAGCGCGCGCGGGATGACGCCGATCGTGTGCGCGCCGCCGGCCCGGGCCGCGCGCGCGACGGCGCCCATGCAGCTCACCGAGCCGCCGCCGCTCACGAGGGTCCAGCCTCGTCGCGCGAGGGCGAACCCGACCTCGGCGGCCAGCACCTTGTAGCGCTCGTCGATCCCCTCGCTGGACGCGCAGAACACCGCGACGGACGGCACGTCAGCCCTCCACGGGGGGAGTGGGGTGGTGCGAGCCGTTGCCGCTGGCGGCGTGCAGGGCCTGCGCCTCGAGGATGATCGAGACCACCTCGTCGAGGTCGTCGGTGAGGTGGACGAGGTCCATGTCCTGCGGCGAGATCCGGCCGGTCTCGAGCATCGTGCCCCGCAGCCAGTCGAGGAGCCCGCCCCAGTAGTGCGAGCCGACGAGGACGACGGGGAACGACGTCACCTTGCGGGTCTGCACGAGGGTGAGCGACTCGAACAGCTCGTCGAGGGTGCCGAAACCGCCGGGGAAGACGACGAACGCCTGCGCGTACTTCACGAACATCGTCTTGCGGGCGAAGAAGTACCGGAAGTGCACGCCGAGGTCGACGTACTGGTTCATGCCCTGCTCGAACGGGAGCTCGATGCCGAGGCCCACTGAGACGCCGTCGGCCTCGGCGGCGCCCTTGTTGGCCGCCTCCATGACCCCGGGCCCGCCGCCGGTGATGATCGCGAAGCCGGCAGCGACGAGCTTGGCCGCGAGCTCGGCGGCGTCGGCGTACTCGGGCGCGTCCTCCGGGGTGCGGGCCGAGCCGAAGATGCTGACGGCGGGGCCGAGACCGGCCAGGGCGCCGAAGCCCTCGACGAACTCCGACTGGATGCGCAGCACGCGCCACGGGTCGGTGTGCACCCAGTCGCTGGAGCCGCGGGTGTCGAGCAGCCGCTGGTCGGTGGTGGTGGTCGGGACGAGGGGGCCGCGCAGCGTGACGGGGCCCTTGGTGCGGGTCGGGACGCGGGGCCGGTGGCCGGGCGTGCCGACGCCGTCGGTCGGTGAGCTCACCCCGGCACGCTAGCCCCCCGAGATGGACGGCGGGCGACCGGCGGCCGGTGTCGCAGCGACCCCTGCCGGCACCCCCAGCCCGTCCGCAGGAGGCGGGAGCACCGCATGGCCCTCGTCACACCCGACCCGGGTTGCAGGGGATGTAGTTGTGTGTTCAACTAGTTGATGGTTGAACAGTCAACCTCAACTCCCCGGGAGGGACCCCGTGTCCGACGCCGTCAAGGTCGCCGTCATCTACTACTCCGCCACCGGCTCCGTGCACACCATGGCCGAGCGCGCCGCCGCCGCTGCCGAGAAGGCCGGCGCCGAGGTCCGCCTCCGCCGGGTCGCCGAGCTCGCCCCCGCCGAGGCCATCGCCTCCAACGAGGCCTGGGCCGCCCACGCCGCCGCGACCGCCGACGTCGAGGTCGCCACCGGCGACGACATCGACTGGGCCGACGTCGTCCTGTTCGGCACCCCCACGCGCTACGGCAACATCGCCGCGCAGCTCAAGCAGTACCTCGACACGCTCGGCCCGCTGTGGGCCCAGGGCAAGCTCGCCGACAAGGTCTACGCCGCGTTCACCTCGACCGGCACCAAGCGCGGCGGCCAGGAGACGACGCTGCTCGCGCTCTACAACTCCGTCTACCACTTCGGCGGCATCATCGTGCCCCCGGGCTACACCGACCCGGCCGTGAAGTTCAACGACGGCAACCCCTACGGCGTCTCGCACGTGTCGTTCAACGGCGCCAACCCGCCCGCCGACGAGGAGTTCGCGGCCCTCGACCACCTCGCCACCCGCGCGGTGACGATCGGCAAGCGCCTCAAGGCCGGCGCCTGACCCCTCCCGTCCCGCCGGGCCGCGCCCGGTGATCGGACGATCCGTACCGCCGAAGGGCGGCCCGCTGCGGCGGGCCGCCCTTCCGGCGTACGGGACAGGCCGACCCGGTCCGTGCAACCGCTCCCGGCGGCTACCGTCGCCGCGTGCCGGGCAGCAGCTACGACCGCGCGTTCGTCGACGCGTGCCGCGCTCAGGTGGAGGCCCGCACCGCGGCCTACGCCGAGCTGTCGCTGGCCGCGGCCGGCATCAAGGGCAGTGCCCGCATCCGCGTCAACGGCGCGCTCGTGGCGCTCGAGCCGCTGCTGTTCAACTCCCTCGTCGTCGTCCTCGACTCCTGCTTCGTGCTGCGCACGTCCGGCGCCGACGGGTGCGCCGCGCTCGACGAGGTGCGTGCGCTGGCGGCCGCGATCGTGGCGCACGACGCCATGCTGCACGACGACGAGGCGCTCCCGGCCCCGCACGAGTCGGTGCTCGGTCTCAAGCCTGGCGACCCCGTGGCCCTCACCGAGGGCGACTTCCGCCGGCTGTCGGCGGCGTACTTCGAGGCGGCCGAGCGGGTCCTGACCGCCGCCTGACCCCTCGCGCGCGGCGCGCGCCTCGCATGCCGGGATCCGCGACGGGGGCTAGGTTCGGCGCGGAGGCCGTCCCGAGGGACAGGGCGGCCAGGGGCGGGACGGAGCACGTCGCATGGTCTGGATCGGTCGGGGGCTGTCCGTGGCCGCGCTCGCGGTCGTGGCGTGGGCGTGCCTCACCTCGTGGGGCGCCGTCGTGCACGGCAGCCCGGTGTACGCCGCGATGCTCGTGCTCACCGTGATCCTCGCAGTCGTCAGCCTGGTGCGGCTCGCGCGGCCGCGCGGCGAGCGGTCGGCCGCCCGGCTCGTGGGCAGCGTCGTCTCGATCGTGCCGTGGGCGCTGTGGATCGTGGCCGTGTGGTGGCTGCGCCCCTTCAGCGCCGTCGAGCCCGCGATCGCCGCGATGCAGTCCGACGCGCGCGTCACGGTCACCGAGTCGTGGTCGGACGTGACGCTCGCGCCGGCCGAGGGCGGCGACGGCACGGCGGTGCTCTTCCAGCCGGGCGCCAAGGTCGAGGCCCGCGCCTACGCCGCGGTGCTGCGGCCGCTCGCCGAGGCCGGCCACACGGTCGTGATCGTCAAGCAGCCGCTGGGCATCGCGTTCTTCTCCCTCGGCGCGCTGTCGTCGGCGCAGTCCGCGCACCCGGAGATCTCACGCTGGATCGTCGGCGGCCACTCGCTCGGCGGCACGGTCGCGGCGATCGAGGCCGACGACAACGACTCTGCGTCCGGCGGCGACGTCGTCGGGCTGCTCCTCTACGCGTCGTACCCCGCGAGCAACATGAGCACGACGCTGACCGCCGACGTGCTGTCGATCTCCGGCAGCGACGACGGCCTGGCGACGCCGGCCGACATCGACGCGTCGAAGGCCGACCTGCCGGCGTCGGCGCAGTTCGTCGTGATCGACGGCGCGGTGCACTCGTACTTCGGCGACTACGGCCCGCAGCCCGGCGACGGCACCCCGACGATCAGCCAGCAGGACGCCCGGCAGCAGATCTCGTTCCAGAGCGTCGGGTTCGTCGGCCGTCTGGCCACGCCCGCTGGCTGACCGCGCTCAGTCGTCCTCGGGGTCGCGGATGCGCTGGTGGACGGCGAGGTAGCCGAGCACCAGGCACAGCGTCAGCGTGACGAGGAAGGCGAGGGAGAGCCACAGCGCCGCAGCGGTGATCTGGCCGGTGGTCAGCGGGTCGAACAGCACCGACGGGATCTCGAAGGTGAGCGCGAACGCGATGGCGCCGAACACGATCGCGGGCCCGAGCAGCTTCCAGTTCCACGGCGGGGGGACCGGGTCGTCGGGGTTGCGGCGCGAGAAGCTCACGGCGCCCAGCCTGTCATGGGCACGCGGGACACCGCATTCCGCGCCCGCACCGGAACCGGCCCGCCGAGACCTGCGTCACACTGCCACGGGGCTCGAGCGAGGGGGCACGTCATGTCCGGCACGAGCAGCACAGCGGGGACGGCGCCGAAGCGGCACCGGACGGGGTGGACGGTCGGCGCACTGGTCGCGGTCGTCGTCGGAGTGATCGTCGCCGCGGGGGTGGCCACGAACTGGTTCGACGGCGGGGTCGGGGCCCTCGGCGACAGCGCGTCGACCGAGAGCGGCGTCATCGTCCGGTACGAGGGCCGCGACTACTGGGTGAGCGACTACCACGTCGCCGACAGCGCGCTGGGCGCCGAGATCGCGCAGGACCAGCTCTTCCAGGACACCACCGTCGATCTGCGCGAGATCGAGGGCCAGGACCCGGCGGTGACCATGGCGGCGTACCTCCCGCCGCTGTCGCAGGCGTCGCCCACGCCGGGCTGGCGGCTGGTCTCGACCGACGCCGACTACTGGACCGACCAGGCCAACGTGGCGGCGAACGGATCGCTGTTCGACCCGCAGCCCTGAGCCCGGCGCCGCGCCCCTCAGGGGCCGGGGCGCGGCGTCAGGACGTGAGCCAGGCGCGCAGCCCGCGCTCCACCGTGTGCAGATCGTCGACGGGGCAGTACTCGCCCTGCGAGTGCGCCAGCGACGGGTCGCCCGGGCCGTAGTTCACGGCGGGGACGCCGAGCGCGGTGAAGCGGGCGACGTCGGTCCAGCCGAACTTCGGGCTCGGCGTGCCGCCCACCGCGGCGACGAACGCCTGCGCGGCCGGCTGCGAGAGCCCGGGCAGCGCCCCCTCCGCGAGGTCGGCGACGACGACGTCGAAGCCGTCGAACACCTCGCGCAGGTGCGCTTCGGCCTCGGCCCCGCTGCGGTTGGGCGCGAAGCGGTAGTTGACCTCGACGACGCACTCGTCGGGGATCACGTTGCCCGCGACGCCGCCGCGGATGCGCACGGCGTTGAGGCCCTCGCGGTAGACCAGGCCGTCGATCTCCACCTGGCGCGGCTCGTAGTCGCGGAGCCTGCCGAGCACATCGACGGCGTCGTGGATCGCGTTGTGCCCCATCCACGAGCGGGCGCTGTGGGAGCGCACGCCGGTGGTGCGCACCTCCACGCGCATCGTGCCCTGGCAGCCGGCCTCCACCACCGCGTTGCTCGGCTCCATGAGCACCGCGAACGACGACTCGAGCAGCTCGGGCCGCTGCTCGGCGAGGGCGCGCAGGCCGTTGAACCGCGCGTCGATCTCCTCGCCCTCGTAGAGCACCCAGGTGACGTCGCGCGTCGGGTCGGTGAGGGTCGCGGCGAGCTGCAGCAGCACCGCGACGCCGCCCTTCATGTCGCAGGCGCCGAGGCCCAGCACGCGGTCCTCGCCGTCGACGACAGCGCGCGACGAGGGCATGTTGCGGTTCTCGGGCACGGTGTCGACGTGGCCGCCGATGACGACGCGCTCGGCACGGCCGAGCTGCGTGCGCGCCACGATGTTGTGGCCGAGCCGCTCCACCTCGAGGTGGTCGCAGGCGCGCAGCGCGGCGTCGATCGCGTCGGCGATGGCCTGCTCGTGGCGCGACTCCGACGGGATGTCGATGAGCTGCTGCAGGAGGGTCGGCAGCGGGGCCGTCAGGTCCAGGTCCGTGGTTCCGCCCATAGTCGGCGACCCTATCCGGCACCCCGACGGCGACGCCTGCGCACAGGCTGAGCGCCCGCTGCGAGGTCCACCGGCCGAGCGCGGATCCCGGCCCCGCGGGCGCGCTCGGTAGGTTGGGCGCATGACGCTGCTGACCTCCCCCGCCGCCGCAGTCGGCCTCGCGACCTACGCCGGCGACACCCTCCTCGACGTCTGGTACCCGCGGCCCGTGCTCGAGGCGGAGCCTGCCGACGTCGACGGGCTCGGCGAGGTCGAGCGCACCGACGACGTGCGCGGCGTCCGCACCGTCACCGTCGTCACCCGCATCGCCGACCTGTCGGCCGCGCCCGCCGACGCCGCCGACGCCTGGCTGCGCCTGCACCTGCTGTCGCACCGGCTCGTGCAGCCGCGCACCGTCTCGCTCGACGGCGTCTTCGGGCTGCTGACCAACGTCGCATGGACGTCGGCCGGCCCCGTGCCGGTCGACCGCGTGACCGATGTGCTGGTCGCGGCCCGCACGCAGGGCAACCACATCACGGTCTTCGGCGTCGACAAGTTCCCGCGGATGGTCGACTACGTCGTCCCCACCGGCGTGCGCGTCGCCGACGCCGACCGCGTGCGCCTCGGCGCCCACCTCGCGAGCGGCACCACCGTCATGCACGAGGGCTTCGTCAACTTCAACGCCGGCACGCTCGGCACCTCGATGGTCGAGGGCCGTATCTCCGCCGGCGTCGTCGTCGGCGACGGCTCGGACGTGGGCGGCGGCGCCTCGATCATGGGCACGCTGTCCGGCGGCGGCACCGAGGTGATCACCATCGGCGAGCGCTGCCTCATCGGCGCCAACGCCGGCGTGGGCATCTCGCTCGGCGACGACTGCGTCGTCGAGGCCGGCTGCTACATCACCGGCGGCTCGAAGCTCACGCTCCCGGACGGCGCCGTGGTCAAGGGCCGCGACCTGTCGGGCGCCCACGGCCTGCAGTACTGGCGCAACTCGGTGACCGGCGCCCTCGAGGCCCGCCAGCGCGAGGGCTCCTGGGGCTCCCTGAACGAGCACCTGCACGCGAACGACTGACCGATTGGGGGTCTGAACGCGCTCACTGCGACGCGTTCCTTCCCCCACCTCCGGGCGGGCGCATCGGCGGCACGTTCGAGGTCTGAGCATGCGATGAGGGCCGGGTCCGCACGGACCCGGCCCTCATCGCTGAGCTCAGCGGGCTTCCAGCGGCACGTAGTCGCGCTGGGGCTCGCCGATGTAGACCTGGCGCGGACGGCCGATCTTCGTGGTCGGGTCCTCGATCATCTCCCGCCACTGGGCGATCCAGCCGGGCAGGCGGCCGAGGGCGAACATGACGGTGAACATCCGCGTGGGGAAGCCCATCGCCTTGTAGATGAGGCCCGTGTAGAAGTCGACGTTCGGGTAGAGCTTGCGCGAGATGAAGAAGTCGTCGGCGAGCGCGACCTCCTCGAGGCGCAGCGCGATGTCGAGCAGCGGGTCGCTGATACCGAGGGTGTCGAACACGTCGTGCGCGGCCTTCTTGATGATGGTCGCGCGCGGGTCGTAGTTCTTGTAGACGCGGTGGCCGAAGCCCATGAGCTTCACGCCGTCCTCGCGGTTCTTCACCTGGCGGATGAAGGTGTTCACGCCGCCGCCGCTGCGGTGGATCTTGTCGAGCATCTCGAGCACGGCCTGGTTGGCGCCGCCGTGCAGCGGGCCGAACAGCGCGTTGATGCCGGCCGACACCGACGCGAACAGGTTGGCGTGCGAGGAGCCGACGAGGCGCACGGTCGACGTCGAGCAGTTCTGCTCGTGGTCGGCGTGCAGGATCAGCAGCAGGTCGAGCGCGCGGACGAGGACCGGGTCGGCGACGTACTCCTCGGCGGGGACGCCGAAGGTCATCCGCAGGAAGTTCTCGTTGAGGCTCAGCGAGTTGTCCGGGTAGAGGAACGGCTGGCCGACCGACTTCTTGTAGGCGTACGCCGCGATGGTCGGGACCTTCGCCAGCAGCCGGACGGTCGAGATCTCGACCTGCTCCTTGTCGAACGGGTCGAGGGAGTCCTGGTAGAAGGTCGACAGCGCCGACACCGCCGACGACAGCACCGGCATCGGGTGCGCGTCGCGCGGGAAGCCGTCGAAGAACCGGCGCAGGTCCTCGTGCAGCATCGTGTGCCGCTTCACGAGGTTCTCGAACTCCTCGAGCTCGGTCGCGCTGGGGAGGCGGCCGTAGATCAGCAGGTACGTCGTCTCGAGGAACGTCGACTGCGCCGCGAGCTGCTCGATCGGGTAGCCGCGGTAGCGCAGGATGCCCTCGTCGCCGTCGATGAAGGTGATCGACGACGAGCACGAGGCGGTGTTGAGGAACCCGCTGTCGAGGGCGACCGACCCGGTCGCGCTCATGAGCTTGGAGAAGTCGAGCCCGTCGTTGCCGTCGGTGGCGGCCACCCGGGAGAGCGGCAGCTCGCCACCGGGGTAGGAGAGGGTCACGTCGGACATGGCGGGGGCCTCCTGCACGTCGGGAGAGGTCGGCGGGGCGCGCCTTGTGGGAGCGATCCGTTGCGTGAACGCTACCCACGACCGGTACTGCAAGTCCCTGTGACCCCCGCGACACTGCTCCGGCGGCCCCCTGCTCCCGATCGGCGGAACGGCGTCCTTGACACAGGTGGCCGCCCACCTGCCCGATCAGCCTCCTCGACGGCGGCCCTTCTGCCACCCTGGCGGCACGGCGGCGTCGGGGGACGCTGCAGGAGGAGGGGGACTCATGAGCAGCACGGTGTTCCAGCGCAACGCGGCGGGGCCTGTCGCTACCCGGTTCGACGAGGCGCGCGAGGGCGCCATGTGGGCCGCCATCGCGCTCGGCGCCGTCGCCGCGGTCCTGCTCGTCGTCGCGATCGCCGCCGACGGCGGCGCGCTGTGGCTGGGCCTGTCGCTCGGCATCGCTGCGTTCGGCGGCGGTGCGGCTGCCGCCTCCATCGTGCTGTCGGCGATGCGCGACGCAGCCCGGCTCGAAGACCGATGACCGCCACCGACACCTTCCAGCGCGACCGGGTGCTGGGACCGAAGGAGACGGCGCTCGCCCGGTACGGCACCTGGCTCACCTGGCTGACCGTCGGCTTCGGCGCGGTCGCCCTGCTGGTGTGGCTCTACCTCGGCACCACCGACCCGCCTCTGCGCGAGTACGAGCTCGTGGCGCCGATCGCGTGGGCCGGGTCGCTCACCGTGATCGCGTCGGCCCTGCTGGCCGCCCGGCTCGTCGTCGGTGCGCTTCGGTCGGCCTCGGCCGCCGCGCGGGAGTAGCGGGCCTCAGCCTGCCGAGAGCCGTTCGACGGCAGCGTCGATGCGCTCGTCGGTCGCCGTGAGCGCCACGCGCACGTGCTGCGCGCCGCCGACGCCGTAGAACTCGCCGGGCGCGACGAGGATCCCGCGCTCGGCCAGCCACGCCACGGTGTCCCAGCACGGCTCGCCGCGGGTCGACCACAGGTACAGGCCGGCCTCGGAGTGGTCGATCGTGAAGCCCGCGCGCTCGAGCGCCCGGCGCAACCGCACGCGGCGCTCGCCGTAGCGGGCGCGCTGCTCGGCCACGTGGGCGTCGTCGTCGAGCGCCGCGATCGAGGCCTCCTGCACGGGCCCGGGCACCATGAGGCCCATGTGCTTGCGGGCCTCGAGCAGCGCCGACACCAGGTCGCCGTCGCCGAGCACGAAGCCCTCGCGGTAGCCGGCGAGGTTGGAGCGCTTCGACAGCGAGTGCACGGCGAGCACGCCCTCGAGCGAGCCGCCGTTCACGCGCGGGTCGAGCACCGAGACGGGCTGCGCCTCCCACGGCAGCTCGAAGTAGCACTCGTCGCTGACGACGACGGCGCCTCGCGAGCGGGCCCACTCGAGAACCTTCTGCAGGTGCTCGAGGCCGAGCACCCGGCCGGTCGGGTTGCTGGGGCTGTTGAGCCACACCAGCGCGACGCGCTCCGGGCCGAGCGCCACGGTCGAGTCGGTGGCGACGATGCGGCTGCCGGAGATGCGCGCGCCGACGTCGTAGGTGGGGTAGGCGATCTCGGGGATGACGACGGTGTCCTGCGGGCCGAGCCCGAGCAGCAGCGGCAGGAGCGCCACGAGCTCCTTCGACCCCACGGTCGGCAGCACGTTGCGGTGCTCGAGGCCCTCGGCCCCGAGCGTGCGGGAGGCCCAGCGGACCACCGCGTCGCGCAGCGCGGGCGTGCCCCAGTTGGTCGGGTAGCCCGGCCAGTCGGCCGCCCGGGCCAGGGCCTCCTGCACGACGGCGGGCACCGGGTCGACGGGAGTGCCGACCGAGAGGTCGACGACGCCGTCGGGGTGGCTGCGGGCGGTCTGGGCGTAGGGCGCGAGCCGGTCCCACGGGAAGTCGGGGAGCCGGTCGGCCAGCGGGGTCATGCGGGTCGCTCCTGATCATGACGACGCGCCGCCGCCCCCGGGGGCGGCGGCGCGTCGATGTGCGTGCGGGACGCGGTCCGGTGCACTGGGGGCACCGGGCTCGCGTCAGTGGCCCTCGTGCTCCTGCGGCGCGAGCGCCGAGACCAGGGCGGCGTCCTTGGCGATGAGGCCGTGCTTGGCCGCGCCGCCGGGCGAGCCGAGGTCGTCGAAGAACTCGGCGTTGGCCGCCGTGTAGTCCTTCCACTGCTCAGGCACGTCGTCCTCGTAGAAGATCGCCTCGACGGGGCACACGGGCTCGCAGGCACCGCAGTCGACGCACTCGTCGGGGT
>Ga0233425_10001801_pt1 | contig 45418 bp, 41 predicted proteins | sample Watercolumn_Towu_2_FD_181712 | JGI IMG/M metagenome (GOLD analysis project Ga0233425, IMG submission 181712) | Freshwater microbial communities from Lake Towuti, South Sulawesi, Indonesia - Watercolumn_Towuti2014_140_MG | ecosystem: Environmental > Aquatic > Freshwater > Lake | place...
CCTATGCCGTGAGCACTGACAGCGTCCTGCGTTGGGTTCCAGACGAACAAACAGCCACCGCTCTCTATGGACAATACTGGTCAGATTACATTATCGATCTTGAACCAACAGTTTTCTCCAAATTCACCGTCGGCGACAACATGGCCACCACAGACGCTATCGATCTCTCAATTATGAAGACCAGAGAAGAACTCGCCACCCTTGCTCAATAGAATAACCAACCTCAAAAACCTTCCACAGCGGAAGGTTTTTGGTTTTCAAAAAATGCGCTAAACTAATTGCGTTATGATTCATCAAGGGTTTGGACTTATTGAAGTCTATACCGGCGACGGTAAGGGTAAAACCACAGCCTCGCTTGGCTTGACTTTGCGCGCGGTTGGGGCGGGGAAGAAGGTGGGTATAATTTTTTTTGACAAGGGCGGCGACAATTATTCCGAGCGACATTCTTTAAAAGAAAAACTTGGTGGTATGGTTGATTTTGTCGTTACTGGTCGCGATCGTAGAGACAAAACCACCGGTCAATTTGATTTTTCGATCACCGATGAAGACAAAACCGAAGCTCGGCGCGGGCTGGAGGAGGCTCGAAAATTTTTTGTCAACGGTCACAGTTTGATTATCCTTGATGAATTTAATACTGTGGCCGCTCTTGGTCTTATTTCTGAACAAGAAGCTATTAATTTTTTGAACGAAAAACCGCCTCACACAGAACTCGTGCTCACCGGTCGTCATGCTTTGCCAGCGATTCTTGAAAAGGCTGATTTGATTACTGAAATGAAAATGGTTAAACATTATTATTATCAGGGCGTAAAAGCCCGCGAAGGGTTGGATTTTTAAGTTATGTCCGAGACCATCAATGCTACTGAAGCGTGGGAAGCCAAATTGTGTGAAATCCACGCGAAAATTCGCGAACAAGAGGCCGGGGCCACAAAAGTTTTAATGTTTCTTAATGGTTATCGCAAAGACCTGCTTGAGCCGTATGATTTTTTGAAAGCGGAAATGTTGGCCGCCGGCTTGCCACCGATTAGCGAGCGAATTTTTGATTTTTTTCCTTTTAAAAAGGCTGATTATGAAAGTTCCGAAGATCCATTAGAAGTTGTCCGTCTTCTGCAGAAAAAATTGGAAGAGAATCCCGAAATAACAGAAAAACATTGGTTGGATTTTATTTCTGAAGCTGAAGCCGTTCGTTCCAAATCTCCAAAAACCGATGGGGTTGAAGCAATTGGCTGGCTTTTGGGTCCGCGAGCGACTCTTTTTCAGGCCGGAACGAATTTTTTGAGCCCAACAAAAGAACATACGTCTTGGGATTTTAGATCTAAAGCTCCTCCGGCCAAATATTTAGCCGCTTGGCTGGTGGCTGAATACGATCGAAAAAAACAAACAGAGAATTTTGATGTTGATCAGTGGCTTGGTACGAAGAGAACACCGGCCTTGATCGATAATGCCGTCGATCGCGATCAAGTCGAACAAATTTTTGGTTCGGCCGGGCCTGACAGTTTGTTTGATTTGCTTCCGCCGTCTTTACAAAAAGCTGTTGGCCAAATTTACATTGTCGATGATATTGAAGGCGAAGAGTTAGAAGATGTCAGCGACGAAGAAAGTTCTACGCTTTTGGAAATGGAAGATGGAGGAGTTACGGTTTTGGATTTAGATGGCACGGCGATCATGAAAAAAGAAGACGGTTTTTTTATTAGGGATTCCAGAACTATGGTGTTAACAATTAATAGTTCGACCGACGCGAACGACGTGGTCAATCTTTGGTTTCATGAGTTGGGACACGCGATGATTTCCGGAATGTCTCTTGCTGATCAGGCTATTCGTCAAAGGTTTTTAAAAGCCGTGGCCACTGCCGGTTTACCCAAAGGAAAAAAAGCTGAATATGTTCGCAACCTTTATGTTAGGAATGGTATTGCCGCTGGTTTAGAAGATGATTTTGCTGAAACCATGCGTAATTATGTGATGAATTTTCGAGACTTTGAAAAAGTCGAGTCAGAGCGTACACGAGCCATTAAGGAAATTTTGGCAAAATTTTTTCCAGACTTTGATTCGCGGCTCGTTCGCCAAGGAGCCAGTGCGTTTTTAAGAAAGGCCAATTCAAGGGCTTGCCAAGTTTTAGAAAAACAAGTATAGTTTTTTCGCAAAACATCGGGCTGTAGCTTCCTCCTTCGCTCAAACAAAAAAGAGCTTCGGAGGACAAGCCGCTACAGCCGGAAAAACATCGGGCTGTAGCTCAGTAGGCTTAGAGCGCTGCGTTCGGGACGCAGAGGTCGCTGGTTCGAGTCCAGTCAGCCCGACCAAGCGAAAAAACTCCTTGATGGAGTTTTTGTTGTATGTACATTACTACCCTTTTATTTTTATTAATTCTAGTTGTTTCCATGGCTTATGCTGCTCATCAAGGGGCGCCGTGGGTACCAACCAAGAAAAAAGATATTAAGCGGATTTTAGATTTTGTTCAGATGAGTCCAGGTGAGTGTTTTTATGAACTCGGTTGTGGTGATGCTAGATTGGCAATCGAGGCCGAGAAACGTTATGGGGTAAAAGCTTTTGGTGTTGATGTTTCTTTTCCTATATTGTTGGTTGCTTGGATTCGTAATCGCTTATTTAAAACACATGTTTATTTGATTTGTAAAAATTTGTTTAAGACCGATTTATCAAAGGCCGATATTGTCTATTTGTTTTTAATGCCAGAAACGATTAAAAAGCTCCGGCCAAAGTTGGAACAAGAATTAAAACCCGGAGCTCGTGTTGTTTCTTATGTTTTTCCGTTTAAGGACTGGAAACCAGAAAAGGTTTTAGAGAGAACCGAGAAAGATTTGCCAGTGTATTTGTATCGGATTGGAAACGTCTAATTCCCAAAAATCCCATAATCCCAGTCTTTTTAAGCCACAATCATTGACAAAAGGTCAAAATTGTGGTATATTTTTTTGCTTTATTTAGGTCTGAAAAAGGCCAGAAGCGCGCTCCTTTTTTTGGTTGCGGCAATGGTTTGCTGTGGCCATAACAATTTCTACTACCAAACTTCAGCCACCGGCCCACAGGGCCAGGAGGTTTCGATGTCGTGTGTTCCGTCCCATATCTGTCTCGTCCCGCCTCGCGGGAGTGCCTTCGCCCACTTTGTCTCCCACGTGAACTGGGAGAGGCACCTCGATGAGGTGTATGGTGCTTGGACCATCGTGCGGTTCGGCGGCCGCTACTGGGCCATCGATCCCAACCTTGGGTTCCACGCGATGACCGACACGCAGGCGTTGGCCTTCCTGGATGACGGCCGTACCGATACGGGCGTCGTCGGAATGCTGGGCGGCCCACTCGATGAGCACGAGGAAGAAGGTCGTGCCAATGGACAGTGCGCGGCCGAGCGCATCTGCGGTCATATCGGCATCGCGCGCTGGCCGGCCATCGTCAAGATGCTCGACCTGGTTCGGGCGGGCGACACCGCCAAGGTAGAGGATCTGCTCAACTTGGGCTTCTTGCTCAAGTGGATCAACCGCTACCGCGAGGAGCCGATCCCAACCGAGACCATCCTCGCCACGGCCTTCGTCCTCCTCGATGGGCTCTACGCTTACTTCAACGGAGGCAAGATCCGTGAAGTTCCGTTCGAGTCCGGCGTCGTGGAGGTTCCTGGACACGTGTGCCTCGTTCCGCCCAACGGCGCCGACGTCAACCACGTCATCGTTCGCGCTGACGCGGCAACAGACATCGTTGAGCTGGCCGGCCTTTGGGTGATGGAGAGCTTCGGAGATCTCGCCTGGAACATCGGCGACCTCCAGTTCCACTTCATGACCGAGGCCGAGGCTCTGGCCTTCCTGGACAACGGTCGGACCGACACGGTTGTCTTGGGCATGCTCGGTAGTCTGTTCGACGGACGCGCCAAGGGCGTGTCCTCGGCCAGTCTGCTCGCAGGCCACCTCAAGGTCGGGAAGAGGTACGCTGTTCAGGGTGTCCTGAAGAAGGTCAGGAAGAGCGCGGAGGCACAGGAGAACGATCGGCTCGACTTGGGCTTCTTGCTCAAGTGGGTCAATAACTCCTACCGCACCACGCCCGTTCCCCCGGAGATGATCGCCAAGATGGTCTCTCGCTTCCTGGACGGACTTCATGACTACTTCGACGAGGAACGCATCTGCGACGAGTACCTCGAAGGGCACGGTGTCTGGCTCGAATCCGGCGGTTTCGAGGTCTGCCTGATCGAGTCGGATCTCGAGTCCATTGGTCGGTCCGCGCGAACCCACGGCGCGGCCATCACCGTCATCCGGCGGTCGAATGGACAGACCATGATCAGCGCCGACTACCAGACCGGCGGGGCCAGGGAGGTGATGCCCTACATCGCCCTGCAGGTCTGCGACGCCGAGGTACGTGAAGCCGGAGGCAGCGCCGAAGAGGCCTACCAGACGCAGGTCGCACTGTGCGCTACCGGGTTTGTGCTTGCCATGAACCTGCCCGGCCTGGCCGACCGTTGGTACTGGCACGCCGAGGCCGCTGCCCTGTACAACGGGACAGCCACCCACCCCGATGTGCCGCCATCGCGCCTGAGCCTCCAAAGGCTCGGCGAGCTGATCCAGCACGCCCTCTCGAACCTGCCCAGTCAGGCAGGAAGGTAGTGGACCACTCCACGCAAGCCGCACCGACTCCGTTCCGAGATCTTCGGGATGTGACTGGTCAGTGCGGCTTTCTGTTTTTGGTTTTTTTTAAAATTAAATCACCTCGCGCTTAGGTGGCGCGAGGGGGCGTAGTGCGGCGGGGGCCGCGAGTGGGGGCGGGTTCGGCTCATAGCTTCTTAAAGGGCTACGAGGCGAGACGGGCTCCGCGTCCGAACGTCTGGCGTTCGGGGAGTGGGAGGCGGATCACCGGCGAGGGGGCTGGCATCGGAAGATCGGTGGGGTAGACCCCCTCGAGCCTCCCGGCCAAGACTGCGGCCCGAACCGCGCCAGCGTCGTCTTCGAAGTCGTCGTGACCAGGCCCGCGCCGCATGCGCAGGATGTTCTTGTCGGGGCGTGGTACAGCGGGGATCCAGTAGTAGTAGCTTTTTTCCGGCATCATGGCGGGGTCCTTCCTGGTGATGGCCTTGTTAAATCCGAGCAAAATCGGAACAGGGCCAATAATGAACGTTTTACCAAGCAGATTAGCAGGTTTTGGTTGGGCTGTCAAGGGGTGCGAGCCCCCTGTTCGAGCCTCTCCCCTTATGCCCCTCTCCTGGGGAGAGGGGGTTCGACTTGTAGGGATCTTTCTGTATAATAGATTTGATATGTATGATCCAAAAGTTCATAATTTGCCGCAGTTTAAGTTGTTAAGAAGAAAACTTAGAACTTTTCCAACCAAGGCTGAGAGAGTTTTGTGGGAACGGATAAGGAAAGAATCTTTGGGAAAATTATTTCGTCGACAATTTGGAATTGCTAATCATATAGTTGATTTCTTTTGCTGGAAAGAAAAATTGATTATCGAAATTGACGGCGGTATTCATAAAGATCAAAAGGTAAAAGAACAAGATCTGTGGCGTCAGCAAGATTTGGAAAATTTAGGCTACCGAGTTCTCCGTTTTACAAACTTTCAGGTTTTGAATAATTTAGATTCGGTAATCAACAAAATCAAAATCAGTCTTTCCAACCCCACTTCCAATCAGAATCCTTCCTCCCCCGGAGGAAGGCGTCGGCCCGATTACCCATTGGCCGTGGATAGAGGCTCGAACTCAATCGTCCCGCCGGTAGTGGATAAAGACTCGAACTCAAATCGTCCCTATGGATCTCTTTTCTCAAAACCTTACCCAACACCAAAAACAAAATGCTCCACTCGCTGAACGTATGCGGCCAAGGTCGCTTGTGGAGTTTTTTGGGCAAGAAAAAATTTTAGGAGAGAATTGTTTGCTTCGAAAATTAATTGTCCAAGACAAACTCCCGTCAATGATTTTTTGGGGGCCGCCGGGGACAGGGAAGACCACGCTCGCGCAAATTATTGCGCACGAAACCAAGTCGCGATTTGTCCAGCTTTCAGCCACTTCGTCGTCTGTTGCCGATGTTCGCGCGGCCATCAAAGAAGCCGGCGAGCAGATTAAGTTTTTCCAAAAACGCACGATTGTTTTTATCGACGAGATTCATCGTTTCAATAAAGCCCAACAAGACGCTTTTCTTCCGGCGGTCGAGAACGGAATAATCACACTGATCGGCGCGACTACCGAGAATCCCTCGTTTGAAGTCAATTCGGCTTTGCTTTCGCGTTCGCGAGTTTTTGTCTTGGAAAAATTGTCGCCGGAAAATATAATAGAAATAATCCGTCACACTCTTGCTGATAGCGAGCATGGACTCGGAAAACAAAAAATTGTTTTTTCTCCGGACTCGGAGTTGCTTCTCGCAACACTTGCCGACGGCGACGCGCGTTCGGCGTTGAACGCGCTTGAAGTCGCGATTGATTTTTCCACACCAAAAAATGACGAGAATGTGTTAGAATTGACATCGGCAGAAATTAAGGAGGCTTTTCAAAAAACCCACTTGCTTTACGATCGTGTCGGCGACGAGCACTACAACATTATTTCTGCTCTCCATAAATCCATGCGTGGCAGTGATGCCAATGCCGCCCTCTACTGGCTTGGCCGCATGCTTGAAGCCGGAGAAGATCCGTTATATGTCGCGCGTCGCCTAATCCGTTTTGCTTCCGAAGATGTTGGTCTGGCTGATCCCCAAGCTTTGGTTCAGGCCAACGCTGCCTATCAAGCCTCTCATTCTATTGGCCTTCCGGAATGTAGTGTCAATTTGGCACAAGCTGTTGTCTATCTTGCTCGCGCTCCAAAATCCGTTGACTTATACAAAGCGTATGGTAGGGTGGCGCGACTAATCCACGAAGGCTCAAATCCGCCAGTCCCAATTCATCTACGCAACGCTCCAACCAAGCTCATGCAAGACTTGGATTATGGTAAGGATTATCTGTATCCGCCGGATAAGGATGCTAGCGAGCAGTGTTATCTTCCTGAAGAAATAAAAGATCAAAAATTTATTTAAAAGACTCTGGTGTTACGAATTTGCGAATTTGGCCGCGAATCTACGAATGTTGGTGGTTAAAAATTTATAGTTATTCGTTGATTTGTAGATTGGTAGCAAAATTCGCAAATTCGTAACACCCGCATCTCTACTATGACCACAGAGGAACTCCTCTCTCTTCCGTCCAACACCACGCTGTTGGTAAAAAACGACCCCTTTGAATACAAGGGGCGCGCTGAAATTACTTTGGAAGGCGGCGAAATTGAACATTGGCTTTTTTCCGACGAAGGAGCCTTTATTTCGGTTAATCCGGAAACCGACGAAAAGGTTTATTATCGTTTGGCCGAGAGCGAGTTTGAAAGTGACGAAGAAGGCGCGGTCTACGAAGGTGAGCCGTACGAAAGCACTTACAAAGACCATGGTACAGTCACCGCCATTACCGACGGTGCGGCTTTTGAAGAAGAAGATGTTTTGGATTTTCAGGATTATGAAAATGATGAAGGTGAGTTAATTCGTGATCTTGAAAACAGTTCAACCGGTGATAAGCAGGTTTACACCGGCATGGTTTTGGTTGAGGAAGAGGTGAAGGTGGTGGAAGACTAAGTTAAGTGTCGGAGTTGTGGAGTCATGGAGTGATGGAGCAAAGGAAGGTGTTTAGTCGTGGAGTTATTGGGAGTCGTGGAGTCGTGGAGTGAAGGAATTATTTATTTCTTTAAATATTTAAGAAAATAAACTTCCAAGACTCCACGACTCCATGACTTAACCAACTCCATGACTTTAAAACATCTCCATAACTCCACGACTCCACGACTTTACACACTCCACGACTTTACCAACTATGTCCGATTCTCTCAAAAAGAAGTGGAACTTTGGCTCCAAGAACAAAACACCTCGGGACAATCGAGCGCGCGTACTTTCTATTTGTTTGACATTGTTTGCCGGCGTTATTGTCGGCAAGCTTTTTTTTCTACAAATTCTTGATCATTCTTTTTATGAGGCATTGGCTTCTGGCCAACATGATCTTTTTCAAGAGTTATTTCCCGAGCGCGGCGATATTTTTGTGCATGACAATAAGGACGGTGATTTAGTTAAAGCGGCGACTAATCAGAAGCTGGCTTTTGTCTACGCTGATCCGCGACAAATAGAAAATCCAAGCGAGACTGTTGATAAATTGGGAGTGGTTTTTGAGTGGGACGATGAAACTAAAGCTTCGATGGTTATCAAGCTTTCTGACCGTACCGATCCATATGAGCCAATCAAACGCGAAGTTTCAAATGACATCTTGGCAAGAATTGAGGCCTTAGGGTTATCCGGGATCTCATATATCCGTGAGTCCTCGAGGTTTTATCCAGAGACCGGTCTTGGTGGGCACGTCTTTGGTTTTCTTGGATCAAACTCCGATGGCTCGTTGTCCGGCAAGTACGGGATCGAAGGGTACTTTGATGATGAACTTACTGGCACGCCGGGTTTTTTGCGTTCCGAACGCGATATCGCTGGCCGCCTGATCGCCGTAGCCGATCGCGCTTTCCAGCCGGCGGTTGATGGAGCTGACGTAATTTTGACGATCGATCGCAATATTCAATATTTTGCTTGTTTAAAATTAAAAACCGCGGTCTTAAAACACAACGCTGACGGCGGTTCCGTTGTTATCGTGGAACCAAGCACTGGAAGAATTTTAGCCATGTGCGGATCGCCCGATTTTGAGCCGAATAATTATGGACAAGTTTTGAGTATTGACGACTTCAATAATCCAGTAACTTTTGATCCATACGAGCCGGGCTCGGTTTTCAAGCCTTTGACCATGGCCGCGGCCTTGGACTCTGGCGCGGTTGAGCCAACGACGACCTACGAGGATACCGGGTCGATCATGGTTGGTGGTTGGCCAAAGCCGATCGGAAATGCCGAGGGCAAGGTTTATGGGTTGGTGAACATGACTCAAGTTCTTGAAGACTCAATTAACACCGGAACAGTTTTTGTAATGCAACAAACCAGTCAAGAAAAATTCGCCGAGTATGTACGTAAGTTTGGTTTTGGCGAGCTCACCGGAATCAAACTCGATACCGAGAGAGACGGCGACATTTCTTCGTTGAAAAAGAGCGCTGAAGTTTACGCCGCTACCGCGGCTTTTGGACAGGGTATTACCGTCACTCCACTTCAACTTGTCATGGCTTACGCGGCGCTGGCGAATGGTGGTATTTTGCTCGAGCCGCGCGTTGTTGATGAAATCGATTACAGCGATGGCGCTGTTGAAAAATTTGGAGTCAAAGAAGTTCAACAAGTTATCAGTGAGCGTAGCGCCGGTCTTATCGGCGCCATGCTTGTTTCGGTTGTTGAAAACGGCCATGGCAAAAAAGCCGGTGTGCCCGGATACTATATCGCCGGCAAAACCGGCACGGCTCAGGTGGCGAGCGAAGATGGCGGCTATGCTTCGGATAGCACTATTGGCTCCTTTGCCGGCTTTGGCCCGGTTTCTGACCCGCGTTTTGCCATGCTCGTTCGCATCGATCACCCTCGCGACGTCGAATGGGCCGAATCCACCGCCGCCCCGCTCTTTGGCGAAATTGCCGAATTTTTGGTAAAATATTACGAGATACCGCCGGAGCGGTAGGTGGTTTAAGTCGTGGAGTGTGTAAAGTCATGGAGTTGGTTAAGTCATGGAGTCATGGAAGATTATTTCTTTAAATATTTTAAAGAAATAAATAATTCCTTCACTCCACGACTCCACGACTCCCAATAACTCCACGACTCCCAATAACTCCACGACTTTTTATGAACACTACTATCCCAATAGGAACAACCAAACTAATCACCGAAACCATTTGGCACATCGCCTTCTTCCCAATTTGGTGGTATACCCGCGGTCTCACGGTGGTTTTGAAGTTTGCCGGTGGGTCGATTCGCAATCAGTACGTTAATTTGGGACTCGGAGTTTGGCTTACGAATTTGTTTGTTCCGATGTATGGCATTAATGATTTAATGGGACGATTTATTAGTTTTTTTGTCCGCTTGTTCATGATCGTGATTCGTGGCGTAGCTATGATTGTTTGGGCGGTTATAATTACCATTGTTGTCCTTGCGTACTTGCTGCTTTTGCCAATGACAATTATCGGACTTCTTTTTCATTTGTTTGGAATTTTAGTCTAAATTTATGTCCTCTTCTGTCCTTATCAATAATAAAAAGTTCGTTTGGCTCACGCGCATGGACTATGCTTCGCGTGCGGTAGCTCATTTGCGGCGGCAGGCGGATGCGGTTTTGTTGGTCTTTGTTTTAACCCTTGGTGTTATAGCCGTAGCGGTTTTTGGTTTTGATTTATTTGTTGGTGGTGAAGGACATTTGCTCATGGAGGTTGATGGTTGGCTGACTCCTAATCTGGCTTCGTTCTGTTTTTTTGCGGCCTTGTTGTGTTTTGAGTTTGTGGTTTATCGAATGGTTGAATCTTCTCGTAAACCACATCGGGTTCCCAAGCAAGTTTATCAGGGAAAAGAGCCGGAGATGGTTGTTCTGGAGGATGGGGAAAAAGCCAGTGATGTAGCCGAAACTTTTGACTCCGCGGCTCGTCGGGCCATAGAAGAGGCTTTTGTTTTGGCCGAGCGTTTTAAACATTCTGAAGTAATGCCGATTCATATTTTTTCCGGATGTCTTACGGCTGATAAAGCCAAAGTGGTTTTGGGACGTTTGGGAGTCCGTTTTGATGATTTGAAACCAGCGATTGAGCAGGCGTTATCGTCTGTTCAGACAAGCGAGAGTTGTAAATTGGGGGCGGCAGGAACTGATGTTGTTTTGCAATCTTTTGTCTCAGCTTATAAGCAGGGAGAACCGGAAGTTTCTGTCCTTGAACTCATGCAGATTTCTTTTCACGCCGAACCATTGCTTGCCGACTGGTTGTCTTCCAAAGAAATTACCGCCGAGCAGTTTGATCACGTAATCGAATGGGTTCGTATTAATGAAGAGCTTCGATCCCGTTACGAACTTTTTCGTCGCGCTTCGCTTCATAAACCAGTTGGTGACATGAACCGAGCCATGACTTCGGTCGCGACCCCAATGCTTGATCGAGTTTCCGATGACCTGACAGCCGATGCTGTTTATGGGCGGCTCCCGCTTCTTATTGATCGAGAAAAAGAAATAGCCGAGATTTTTCGTGCCATCGAGGGTGGTGGGCAGAGTGTTGTGTTGGTTGGTCCCCACGGAGTTGGAAAAGACACTATTATTGCCGGCATTGCCGAGCGTATGGTCGAGGAAAACGTCCCGGCGATTTTGAAAGATAAACGTTTGGTCTCGATTTCGCTTTCAGCTTTGCTTTCGGGCGCCAATGCCGCCGAGGCCCAGGAGCGCTTAATGATGGTGCTTTCCGAGGTTGCTCGTTCTCGCAATATTGTTTTGGTTGTTTCTGATATCGAAAAGATCACCGGTATTACCGCTGGCGGCGAGCATACCATGGATTTGGCTTCGGTCTTGGCCGATGCCTTGGCTCGCGGAGTCACTTTTTTAATTTCGACCACCACGCCGGAAGCTTACACCGCGGTGATTGAAAATTCTTCGCTTGGAAATATTTTACAAAAAGTTGTTGTGGTCGAGCCCGAGGTTTCCGCGGCTATAAATATTTTAGAAGCAAAAATTGGCAGTTTGGAAAGTCAAAACAGTGTTATTTTTTCCTACGACGCTTTGGAAAAATGCGTAACACTTTCTGATCGCTACATTCATGAATCTTATTTGCCGGCCAAAGCTTACGAAGTGGCTAAAGAGGTTGCTTTGGAGTCGCGTCAGAAAAAAGGCGCGAATACTTTGGTTACTAGTGACGATGTTTCTAAAGTTATTTCTGAAAAAACCGGTATTCCTCTCACCAAGGTTTCCGAAGACGAGCGTGAAAAACTTTTGAATTTTGAAGAGCGTTTGCATGGCCGAGTGATTGGTCAAGAAGAAGCGGTCAAAGCCGTTTCAGCTGCTCTGCGTCGCGCTCGCGCCGAACTTCGTTCCACTAAACGTCCGATTGCCAACTTTCTATTCCTTGGCCCCACTGGTGTTGGAAAAACCGAATTGGCCAAGGCCGTGTCCGAGGCTTATTTTGGCAGCGAGGATTCGATGTTGCGTTTTGATATGTCCGAGTATCAAGAGTCGACGAGTATTGAGCGTTTGATCGGTCGCCCGGGATCTAAAGAAGGCGGTCTCTTAACCGAAGCCGTGCGTCGTCAGCCGTTTGCGATTATTTTGCTCGACGAACTCGAGAAAGCGCACCCAGATATTTTGAATGTTTTTCTTCAAGTTATGGATGATGGGCGGTTGACGGATTCCGCTGGCCGTACGATTGATTTCACGAGCGCGATTTTGATTGCAACCTCGAACGCCGGCACAGCTTATATCCAAGAGGCCGTAAAGGAAAATCGTTCACTCGAAGAAATAAAAACTCACTTGATGGAGCAGGAATTAAAAGGTGTCTATCGTCCAGAATTTTTGAATCGTTTTGACGGCGTGATTGTTTTCAAACCACTGACTTTGGACGACGTCCGTCAGATTGCTTATCTACTCATCAAACAAATCGAAGAAAGGCTCGAAATGAAAGGCATCAAATTTCGCGCCGAAGACGAAGCTGTTGAAGAGCTCGCCAAAAAAGGTTTTGATCCGCTCTTTGGCGCTCGTCCACTCCGTCGGGTTATTCAAGAGGATGTTGAAAACGCCACGGCCAACGCTTTACTCTCTGGCGAGGTAAAACCACGTGATACCGTGGTCTTGAAAGTTGGTGGAAAGGTAGAAGTTGAAAAAGCTGTTTGATTGTGAGTAAAAGCGTAAAAATTGTAAAAAACGTAAATTTACGTTTTTTGCTCACAAGTAATTATGTCATCTGATCTGGTCAATCTACTTCTTCACGACGCGCAAATTTTGGGGCCGTGGTTTGCGGCTTCTTTTGCTTTGTCGATTTTGGCGACGTTTTTGGTGAGAAAATTCGCTCCGCGCTTTGGCCTTCTGGATGTTCCGGCTAAACCACGCAAACTTCACTCCAGACCAACGCCGCTTTTTGGCGGGGCAGCGATTTTTGTTTCATTTTTTGTTGTCGTGATTTGGCTTTTGGTTTTTTCAAACGCACTCACAAGCGGAGAGATCGGAACTCGCGAGTATCTAGGTTTCTTTTTTGGTGGATTGATTCTGATGATCGGTGGGTTTGTTGACGACAAATTTTCGCTGTCGCCAAAACTAGCGATCATTGCTCCTGTCCTCGCGGCTTTGATAGCGATCATTTTTGGAATTCAGGTCGAAAAACTCACCAATCCCTTTGGTGGAGTAATTTATCTCGCGGCTTGGCAGTCGAATATTTTGGTTTTTCTTTGGCTTATGGGGGTCATGTATACCACCAAGTTTCTCGACGGACTCGATGGACTTGCCACTGGTATCACCTCAATCGGTGCGGTCATGGTTTTGGCGCTCTCGCTTACTGCCGCCTATTTTCAACCAGACGTTGCCTTGCTTTCGGCTGTGGCTCTTGGGACACTCCTTGGATTTTTAATTTTCAATTTTCATCCGGCGTCGATTTTTCTTGGCGAGGCTGGAAGTACTTTTGTTGGATTTTTGATCGGCGTGCTCGCGGTCATTTCGGGCGGAAAATTAGCGACCGCGCTTTTGGTTATTGGTATTCCGGCGCTCGATGTGGCTTTTGTGATTTTGCGAAGAGTTTGGCGCGGTGGAATTTCCGCGGCTTTTAAGGGCGATCGTACTCATCTTCACCATCGCCTATTGAATTCTGGATTGTCTGTTCGTCGGGTTTTGTTTTTCTATTTTGCCCTAGCTGGGGGTTTTGGAATTTTGACTTTGTTTTTGCAAAGCAGGGAAAAGATGATTGCTTTGGGGTTGTTGTTTTTGTTGGCCCTGCTCGTGGCAGCGGGTTTGGTAGAACACACAAAACGCGGTACAGACTAATCACGAACAAGTCTGTACCGGTCATATTTTACTACCCCTCTCACGAATGTTCCCGTTTATTTAGTGAACATTTGGGAGAGGGGGCCGGGGGTGAGGGCGGTTTGACACCGTGTCTTTTTTTATTTAAAGTAAATCGAGCGAATTTGTCCTTTTTCCGTGAGGCCAACATGCCACGAAAGCCCGGTGAGAGACCTCTTTCTCAATCTGTCGTTCTGACCCCGCCCGCGCCGCCGATCGTCGCTTCGTCACCCCGGTTGGGAAGACACGTCCCAATCGTACCGCCGTCTCCGCCGGTCGGTGTTCGTTCGGTCGAGGTTCGAACGCCGGTGCAGTTTCCGCCGCCGCTTTCCGCGGCCGGACCGACCATTGTGGCCAATGGTCCGGACGAGCTCCCTGTCCAACCAGCGGTTTTGCCGTTGCGCGACGCCATCACTCTGCCCGAGGGTTGTATCGCGCCGATGACCACTGAGGAAACGCTGCCTGTCGCGGCCGCGGCGTCAACTGGAGTCGTATCGAAGGAAGTTGCTTCGACCTCGCCATTGCGCGGTCTCGTCTGCGTCATCGAAGGCGAGACCAACCCACAGCCACGCAGGCCATTGGGTGATGCTACGATGATCGAGCCCGAACATCTCCTCGGGCGCCAGCGTCGACCTCCACCACGGCGTTCGGCCGCGCCCGCCAACGATCCACCACCACCCCCAACGATGGGTGAGTGGCTTGACAGCGGCGACGAAACGCCTTTGGAAGGCGAACACGTTCCGCCGCCTCCGGTTGTTCAAGCCGCTGCGCCTTCCACCCCCCAGGTCTTAGCGGCCAATCCCAGAGCCAGGGCTCTTCAGCCCTCTCCAAGATTCAGGTCGCGGCCTCGAACCAACTCATGGCCTAAACATCATCTGAACATCGTGTTCATTGGTTTACTTCTTCTTTTCGTTATTGGTTTTGTTCTGCTCATGCTCAATGCCCTGGTTGTGCGCTAGCCGCCGGGCTTTTTTGTTTGCTAAAGATAAGTAAGAAAACAAACGGAAAAGAGGGAGGGGGTGGTGTTGGAAGACAGAGGATTCATAATCCCCAGTAGCTTTTCACATCGTTTGTTTAAATATGTTATAATAATTTCAATCTAGGAGGATATGTCCGACAGTCTTTTTTTTCAAATCGGAGGAGTCATGGTGATTGCCGCGGCCTGCGCGTTTTTGATGCGTGCGCTGAAGCAACCGATGATCATCGCCTACTTGCTTGCCGGAGTTATAATTGGTCCGGCAGTTTTGTCGCTCACGCACGAGAGCGAGTTTTTTCAAACGCTTGCTGAAATTGGTATTGCTTTTCTTTTGTTTACGGTTGGTCTTGGTTTAAACTGGCGGCGTATTCGCGAGGTTGGAGCCGTGGCGATTGCCAGCGGCCTTGGCCAGATTATTTTTACTTCAGTGGTTGGGTTTTTGATTTTGTACGCGTTGGGATTCGATCTGCTCACCAGTCTTTTTGTTGGTTTGGCTTTTTCTTTTTCCTCGACCATTATTATCGTAAAGATGCTGATGGACAAAGAGGATCTTGAGACATTGTACGGAAAAATCACTGTTGGTTTTTTGATTGTTCAAGATTTGGTGGCCATGGTTGTCCTTTTGATTCTTGGCGCTCTTGGTCGTGGCGAGTCCATGACGCAGATTTTGGGTTTTTCTTTTTTAAAAGGAATTTTTGTGGTGGCGGTATTTTGGCTTTTGTCGAATTTTGTTATTCCGCACATTGTTAAATTTGCCGCCTCGAGTCAAGAGCTGTTGTTGGTTTTTTCGCTTGGTTGGTGTTTTGCGGTGGCTGGAGTTTTGTCGTTTTTCGGATTTGGAGTCGAGATCGGCGCGCTCATTGCTGGCGTTTCTCTTTCTGGAACTGTTTATGAACACGAAATCAATTCGCGTGTTAAACCACTTCGAGATTTTTTCTTGATTTTGTTTTTTATTGTTCTTGGAACCCAGCTTCATCCCGCCGCAGCTAGCGAAATGATTATACCAATCATCGCCATGGTTGTTTTTGTGCTCATCGGCAATCCGCTTATTATGATGCTTTTCATGCGCGCTCTGGGCTATCATCCAGAGACAAGTTTTTTAACCGGTACTACCACGGCCCAGATTTCGGAGTTTTCTTTTATCATGCTTGGGGCGGCCGTTGCTCTTGGTTTGATTTCCCCTGATGCCATGACTCTTACAACAATTGTCGGTCTGATTACAATCGCTGTCTCGACTTATTTCATAAAAGAAAACGAACTGATTTACGAAAAGCTTCAACCTATTTTGCGAGTTTTTGAAAAACAGCGCGCCCGGCACGCGGCCAAAGCCAAGCGTTTGGCCGCGCCGAGTGTTATTTTGTTTGGTTGTCATCGCACTGGCGAGATTTTGATCGACGAGATTCAAAAAATGCGACGCAAGTTTTTGGTGGTTGATTACGACCCGTACGTTATCGAAGAATTAAAGCATCGTCATATTCCGGTAGTTTATGGTGACGGCGGTGACGAGGATTTTTTGTTTGAGATCAAGGCCGAGTCAGCCAAGTTGATTCTTTCTTCAATCCCAGATGTTACCACTAGCCTCGAGCTTCTTAATTATTTACGCGAACGAAAGTTCAAGGGCACTGCTATTGTCGCGGCCCGGACTCCAGAAGAAGCGATGGATTGTTACGCGGCTGGGGCTGATTATGTAATTGTGCCGAGCATACTTGGCGCCGAGAAGTTCCGCGATCTATTAAAGAAAAATCAAAGTGAGGCTAAACAATGGAAAAAATCCAGAAAAATCGAAAAGGCCGACGTTCGAAGGGGGGTTAGGCTTGACGAGGAATGACTTTTGGGTTAGGGTGACTGGTTATTGGAAGGTGCCAAGTAAGAAAGCCCCAAGCACCAAGTTGGAAGTTCCAAATAAAAAAGTCCCAAGTCCCAAGAAGGAATTTTATTTTCTAAACCTTAAAGAATAAAATCCAACTTGGGGCTTGGGGCTTAACACCTTGGGGCTTCCAAAAACAAAATCCATCTTGGGGCTTAACACCTTGGGGCTTAAAACCTCGGGGCTTGTCGATAAGGAGGTGTTCAATGTCGAGCGCGCCAGCCGGTGAAAGGACCGGCGAACTCGTGCTCCTGAACGAACTGGGGCGCGATACCTATTCGTTGGGTGTCATCGAATCCGTGCTTCCTGCCGGCTGGTCGGGAAGGCGCTTCAAGTTCTTGGTGCGCGCCGCGACCGAACTTCCGATGGAATGGCTTGTGGCAGTAAGGTTTGTCGCCAAGATTGATGGGCAACATCGTTGTTGCCAAATCTCGGGCCGAGCCTTTGATGATCCAACCAAGATTGTCGCCTTCGCCGAGGTTGGCGAGATCGTCTCGCCTGAAGACTTCGACAACGACATGGCACTCCCCGGTGCCGTCACCGTCATGGCCGGTTCCGAGACCCGCATCTTCCTCGCTGCCTGAAAAGGTGGCTTATTTTTTTGATTCACTTATGATAAAATGTTTACTGTTATGGGAAACAACGCGGAACAAGCTCCAAGATTTACTCAAGCCCCAGAAACAGAGAGACGGGGTAGATTTTTAGTCGCCAGTTCTGTAGAAATTTCGTCGCATCATGTTAATAGTTCGGACGCGGTTTTTAGTTTAGCAGAACAAGGGTTGATTGGTTTGTCCGAAGGTGTGGAGGAAAGTTTTGGTGGCGGAGCTTCCTTGAGCCGCGAGGCTATGAGATTGCTTGGAAGATACAGCCGAGAAATGAAAGGTGAAACCGTTAGTCAGCTTTCCGATAAAATGAATTCCGTGGTTGAACGAATCATGGATGTAGCCAATGTTTTTTCAACACAACAAGAAATTCCGGTGGGTGAAAAAACTCCTGCTGCTGGTTTTGTTGCGGCGAAAATTCTAGAAACCCAACAGGGCACTTTTGCTGTTATCAAAAGCGTCGGCTCTTCCCGGGCTCTTATTTGGCGCGCCAGTGGTCGGGTCGATTTCTTGGGTACCGAGCACGGTCTATTTGAGGACAGTGAGTTGCAAGCAAAGGTTTTAAAAGGCGAGATTACTCAAGAGGAACACGACGCAATTCGTAATTCACCAACTTTAAATGATTTTATTTATAATCTAAAAGTAGCAAAGATTGCTTTAGAGAAGGAAATTGGGGAAATATTGACGCTTGAGGGAAGGGGAGAAGAAGCCGTACATAATGCCCGTCGGCTTTTAGAGACTTCAGCTCTTGCTTCTAGCGAGAAAACAAAACATCGGTTAAAACTTTTGAAACTTTTCGAGCTTTTTAAACAGTACCCGAGTCTCAGATCTCAGAAAACCCAAGTTCTTGGCTCAACAGTCTCTGAAAGAGCGAATATACATACCGTTGAAGAAAAAATGCAGCCCGGCGATCGATTGATTTTAGCTTCCGGTATTGAGGGTTTGTTGCCGAGTGAGGTTTCTGGTATTTTGTTAGGTAGCAAGACATTACAAGAAGGATTAGATGCCTTACGTCTGGCGGCCTCTGAACGCAATCAAGATCCGTTAAATCGTCTAGCCAAGAATAAAGATGTCACCCTGACCGGAATAGCAACATCTCAAGAGCTTGCTCCAGGAATAAGAAAGCCTTTTGGTCCACGTAAAATTTCCACTGAAGGACGGCGTTTACATGGGCAAGGGCAAGAGTCTCTGCCCGAAGTGCGTATTCGGGCAATTTCCGAAGCTCTAGCAAAAACTTTGGATTTGGCAGATATTGAACAAGATCCCGAGATCTTGGCGCTTATGCGTAAGATTAAGGAAGAAAAACAGGCGCGTGATGATTTTAAAGAGATTACCGACACGGGCGAAGCGAGACAGTTTAATTTAGCGGATTTAAGGAGGGTGCCAACTTTAGCCAAGGGATATTTCAGAGCTCTTAAGGGGAGTTTGGAAGTAAGAAAAAACAGTGAGGGTGATGCTCTCACTAAATGGGAAGAACACATAAAGAGACTAGAAAGAGAATTGCAATTATTGAAATTAAGAAAAGAGCACGGGGAGGAGTAAGTTAAAAAATATTTTTTTGAAATATGTTAGAGGAAAGACATACACCACCAATCGAGCACGGAATTGATATCGGAGATTTTGTTTCAAAACCTCCAGATAAAAGAATCCATCGACCACGAACTCTAGCACCACGAGATTCTGAAAAAGCAACGCGCGCTTTAGATAGAGCACTAGAAGTAGCTCGGGCAAAAGAACAAGCGGAACTAGCCAAAGCAATAGCTGCTGAAGGTGATTTTACTGAAGAAGAAACCGAAGAAATGCGAGAAAATATAGAATATCTTAAGGAACTTCGAGCGGATTTTAAAGCCGCCGGCGAAGTGGTGGGGAATTTACCGTCAGGAAAGTACGATTTAAAAGAAAAGAAATGGCTAGCTGGTTTGATATCAGAATATAAAGGAGCGACTAAAATGTTAGAAGCTTTGGATCGACAAATTGTTGATCAGGAGGCCTCATTACACCGTCGTGATTTAATCATTGCTTCAAGAAGAAGAAAAGCCGCCTAAATTCGGCCTCTTGACACTATAAATTAGCACTCCTATAATGGGAGTGCTAGTTTTATTTTGTTACGAATCAACGAATCTCTCCGAATCTACGAATTATTAAGGAAGTAAGAATTCTTTTATGGATTCTCGTTGTGAGCGCATTTTGCGTGTTATTATTGAAGAATTTGTCCGTACGGCTCAGCCGGTTGGTTCAAAGTATTTGTGCGAGCAGTGTGGTTTTGAGGTTTCGCCGGCAACTATTCGTAACGAAATGATGGCTCTCGAGAACGACGGTTTTTTGCGTTCACCGCACACTTCGGCCGGGCGGGTGCCGACCGAGAAGGGGTACGAGTATTACTTACGCGCTTTTGTTGAAAACAAACCCGAGCAAAAAATCGCTTCGCGCTTGCGCGAAGCGGCTCAAGCCGGAATGGACGATGAAACCAAACTTAAACTCATGGCCAAGGCCATTGTCGATATCTCTGGCGAAACAGCCATTGTTGCCTTTGGCCCGAATCACAGCTATTATACCGGCGTTTCCAACTTGTTTCAGAAACCAGATTTCCAAGACTTAGAGATTTTACAGAGTTTGTCTTCGATGATCGATCGATTCGATGAAGTGGCGGCCGATATTTTTGATAAAGTCTCGAGCGACCCGCAAGTCATGATTGGCCAAGAAAATCCTTTTGGCGAAGACATGGCGGCGATTCTTGTTAAATATAAACTTCCAAATAAAAAAGTCGGTTTCCTCGGTCTTCTTGGCCCGTTGCGTATGGATTATCAAAAAAATCTGTCGTTAATCGAGGGAGCAAAAGACGCTCTGGAAGATGAATAATATCCATTATGTCCGATAAAAACCAAAATCTTGAATCCGAGATCGCCACAATATCACAGCTTGAAAAAGAGCGCGATGAATACCTGGCCGGCTGGAAACGAGCCTTGGCCGATTACGATAATTTAAAAAAAGATTTGTCCCGCGAGCGCGGGGAAATGCGCAAAGCCGTGGCTGTTGAAATGCTTCTGGGTTTGTTGCCACTCTTGAACAACTTTGATCAAGCCGCGAGACACCGTCCGTATACTGAAGATCAGACCGCCGAAGCTTGGATCACCGGCGCTCTCCACATTCGCACCCAACTTGAGGATAGTCTTAAGGAAATCGGCGCCGAACCCTTCGGCTCTGAAGGCGAAAAAATCGATCCGCTGCTCCACGAATCTGTCAGCACTCGCAAAGACAAAACCCGCGACGACCAAATTATTCTCGAGGTCGTCCAACGAGGCTGGAAGATCGGCGAACGGGTGATTGTGCCAGCGAAGGTGGTTGTTAACGCGATTTAACAAGAAATACCCAACCCCCCTTAAAAACCCTTAACCCCCCTTAACACCACTTAACCCCCCTTAAAAAATATGCCCAAGATCCTCGGTATCGACCTCGGTACAACCAATTCCTGTATGTCCGTAATGGAAGGCGGACAGCCCAAGGTTTTAGAAAATAAAGAAGGCGCGCGCACCACCCCTTCTGTTGTTGCTGTCTCAAAGACTGGCGAGCGCACCGTTGGCGCTGTTGCCAAGCGTCAAGCTGTCACTAATCCAGAGAATACTTTATTCTCGATCAAGCGTCTTATCGGCCGGCGCTGGGACGATAAAGAAGTTCAGCGCGATCTTCAGCTTCTCCCGTACAAGATTGTCAAACGCAACGATGGTGTGGCGGTAACAATGTCTGGTAAAGATTATTCGCCGGAAGAAATTTCGGCCATGGTTTTGCGCAAGCTTAAAGAGGACGCGGAGGAAAAGCTTGGTGAGAAAATCACCGAAGCTGTCATCACGGTTCCCGCTTATTTCGACGACGCTCAACGCGCCGCGACCAAAGTCGCTGGCGAGATTGCTGGGCTTATCGTTAAACGCATCATTAACGAGCCGACTGCCGCAGCGCTTGCTTATGGTTTTGACAAAAAAGTCGGTCAGCAAATTTTGGTGTACGATCTAGGTGGTGGCACCTTCGACGTTTCTGTGCTCGATGTTTCTGCTGATACCGTCGAAGTGAAAGCTACCAATGGCGACACTCATCTTGGCGGCGACGATTTTGATCGTGTTATTATTGATTGGATTATTTCCGAGTTCAAAAAGCAAGAGGGAATCGATCTTTCCAAAGATCCGTTGGCTCTTCAGCGTATTAAAGACGCGGCCGAGAAAGCTAAGATTGAGCTTTCGACGACTCAGCAGACCGAGATTAATCAACCGTTTATTACAAGCGACGCTAATGGTCCGAAGCACTTGATGATTCCGCTTTCGCGCGCCAAACTCGAGGAATTGGTTATGGATTTGGTGAATAAAACTTTTGGTCCGGTCGAGGCGGCTTTGCGCGATGCCAAGCTCGGCAAGGGTGAGATCGAAGAGATTGTTATGGTTGGCGGTATGACCCGCATGCCTCTTGTTCTTAAAAAAGTTGAAGAGTTTTTTGGAAAGAAACCGAATATTAGTGTGAATCCAGACGAGGTGGTGGCCATTGGCGCTGCTGTTCAGGGTGGCGTTCTAGCCGGCGACGTGAAAGATGTCCTCCTGCTCGACGTAACTCCGCTTTCGCTCGGTATTGAAACTTTGGGTGGCGTCATGACCCCGCTTATTGAGCGCAATACCACGATTCCAACCTCTAAATCACAGATTTTCTCAACTGCCGCTGATAATCAGCCGAGTGTTGAAATCCACGTTCTTCAAGGCGAACGTCCGATGTCTTCTGATAACAAAACTCTCGGAAAATTTATGCTTTCTGGAATTCCACCGGCTATGCGTGGCATTCCACAGATTGAAGTTACTTTTGACATTGACGCTAACGGCATTTTGAATGTCTCGGCGCAAGATAAAGCCACTGGTCAAAAACAAACCATCACTATCACCGCTTCGACTGGTCTAAACAAAGACGAAATTGAGCGCATGAAGCGCGAAGCCGAAGCCCATGCCGCCGAGGATGCCAAGAAGCGCGAATGGATTGAACATAAAAATTTGGCCGAGACCATGATTTATACAGCCGAGAAAATGCTCAAAGACGGTGCTGATAAAATCTCCGAAGAAGAGAAAAAAGAAGTCGAAGAAAAGATCGAAGCTCTCAAAAAGGTCAAAGATGGCGATAATCACGAGGCTATCAAAAAAGCCGCCGACGAACTCACCACGGTTTCCCAAAAAGTTGCTGTCAAAATGTATCAACAAGGTCAACCCGCTCCAGGTCAAGAAGCCCCGCCAGCCGGAGAGACTCCGAAGCAAGATAATGGCCCGGTGGATGCGGAGTTTAAAGAGAAAGAGTAATGGTGTTACGAATCAACGAATCTTTCCGAATCTACGAATAAACAAGGTAGAAAGAGTAATGGTGTTACGAATCAACGAATCTTTCCGAATCTACGAATTATTAAGGAAGTAAAAAACTTGTGTTTATAAAAAACAACATTCGTAGGTTCGCAGCAAAATTCGCGAATTTGTATACACCCGAAATCATTATGCCCGATCAACAACAAATCCAAATAAAAATTTCCGACGACAAGCTTCAAATTAATTATTCCAACTATATTCGCGTGGCTCATTCGGCTGAAGAATTTGTCCTAGAGCTCCTTTCGGTCTATCCGCCACAGGGTAGCATGATTGCTCGTGCGGCAATTTCTCCGGCTCACGCCAAGCGTTTAGCTAAAGTTTTGAACGAGAACGTCGAGACTTACGAAAAACAATACGGTGAGATTAAGGAAACGCCGATCCCGTTTAACATTGGTAATTTGGGACAGAAATAACAGACTATGTCCCAACCAATTTTTGTTGCCGATGATTCTGAATCGATCGAGTCTTTGTTCGTGCAGGCGGTAGCCAAGGATCAAGGGTGCAGTTTGCATCCAGTACGCAATGAGGAAGCCTGTCCGAGTTATTTTAAGTTTTTAGAATTTGCTTCTGACTGGCATGCTATCACGGCGATTTTTGCGGTGATGTTAGTTTTTATGTTTTTAGGAATGGCGTTTGGGAAGAAAGAGTAATGGTGTTACGAATCAACGAATCTCTCCGAATCTACGAATAAATAAGGTAGAAAGAGTAATGGTGTTACGAATCAACGAATCTTTCCGAATCTACGAATTATTAAGGAAGTAAAAAACTTGTGTTTATAAAAAAACAACATTCGTAGGTTCGCAGCAAAATTCGCGAATTCGTATACATCAGGCAAATATGCCCAAAGATTATTACAATACACTTGGAGTAAACAAAAACTCCTCCGCGGAAGAAATTAAAAAAGCCTTCCGAGCTTTGGCGCACAAGCATCATCCAGACAAAGCCGGTGGCAATGCCGAGAAGTTCAAGGAAATCAATGAGGCTTATCAAGTTCTTGGCGATCCTAAGAAGCGTCAAAAGTACGACCAGTTTGGTTCGGCGGCTTTCGAGGGTTCGCAAGGTTTTCCAGGCGGAGGCTTTGGCGGGTTTAGTCAAGGTGGCGTTAACTTTGATTTTGGTAATATTGATCTCAACGATCTTGGTGATATGTTCGGTAGCGCTTTTGGATTTGGCGGCGGTAGGCGAAGTCAAGGACCGGCGCGTGGGCGAGATTTGGAAACTGATTTGACTTTGACTTTTGAGGAAAGCGTTTTTGGAGTTTCCAAAGACGTAACCTTGACTCGAACCGAGAATTGCGAGCGCTGCGGTGGTATTGGCGCTGAGCCGGGTGCAAACATGAAGACCTGCGATGTTTGTGGTGGCGCTGGCTATCAGACTCGTGTTCAGCGAACAATTCTCGGCGTGATGCAGACAAAAGTAGCTTGTCAGGCTTGCGACGGCGATGGCGAGATTCCGGAAAAACGCTGTTCGTCTTGTAATGGATCAGGAGTTGAAAGAAAGAAAAAAACTCTGACAGTTGATGTTCCGTCCGGAGTTGAAAACGGAAACACTCTGCGCCTCCATGGACAAGGTGAGGCGGTTAAAGGCGGACAGAACGGTGATTTGTATATTCGTTTGCGAGTTAAATCCGATTCGCGATTCGAACGACACGGCGACAGTATTTTATCATCGACCTCGATCGGATTTACGAAGGCGGCTCTCGGCGGCACGGTCGATGTCGAAACCGTGGACGGAAAAGTCGAACTCAAAATACCGGCCGGCACGCAATCCGAGACCGAATTTCGTCTGCGTGGCAAAGGCGTCCAAATCCGCGGTCGTCGCGGCGATCATATCGTGACAGTTCGCGTGGAGACGCCAAAAAGTTTGTCTAGGAAACAGAAAGAGCTGTTGGAAGAGTTGGGATTAGAGTAAATTTTCCACAGATTTACTCTTGACAAAAATAAAATTTCGTGTTGAAATAAAAATAACAGGGCGAGGTTCTTAGCAACAGAACTTTGTCTCCCGGTGTCAACAAATTAACTCCCCCTTTAACTCTCAAAACTTTTTTGATTGTTTTGAGCGCTGGGGAGTATTTTGTTTGTCAAAATATGTCGGCGACGGGCTCGTAGAGGTAATGGAAACCTCGCCCTGTTTGACGCCGGGAGTTGCGGGTTCGATTCCCGCCGAGTCCACCAAAACAATAAGCCGACACCAACCACCCTGTACCAATATGGTACAGGGTTGGTTTTTTCGTCCCCTATATGCCCGTTTGTTTTTGTGTTATAATATCAACACCCACTTTCGTATTAAGCTACGGTGGGCATGCTATGTTTGGCTTTGGAAAAAAATCAACAAAAAATTATTTAGGCATCGACATTGGCGCCGGCGGCGTTAAAATTGTCGAGCTCATGAACGAAAAGGGCCGCGGGCGTTTGATTACTTACGGCTACTCTGAGCGCGGAGTAAGCGAAGACGGTCTGCATCCACTTGAAGATGTCAAGGGTACAGCCGCGGTTGTTGCCGATATTTGTAAAAAGTCAGGAGTTAGTACTATGCGCGCGGTTGGAGCTCTACCGCTTTCGAGTGTTTTTTCGGCTATCGTGGCCGTGCCTCGTGGAAAAGACGAGAAGGCCGTGAAGGAAGCGGTCAACGAGCAAGTTAAAAAACTCGCGCCAATGCCACTCGAGGAGATGATAACCTACTCGACTTTTATTGATCCTTTAAAAATTAAAGAAGACAAGAAGACGTCTCCCGGACAAAATCCAGAAGTCAAAAAATATGTGCGGGTTTTAGTCACCGGCGCGGCAAAAACTTTGGTGCAAAAGTATGTCGAGATTTTTAAATTGGCCAAGGTGGAGCTTCTTGCTCTCGATACCGAGGCTTTTGCTTTAATTCGTTCGCTCATTGGAAAAGACAAGGGTTCCGTGATGATCATTGATCTTGGATACGCCAGCACAAATTTTACGATTGTCGAAAAGGAGTCCCGTTTCTCACGCGTAGCGTCAATGTTGGCGGGGAAACCGTTACTCGAAAAATAATGGAACAACTTGGGGTTTCAAAAGACGAAGCCGAACGTTTGAAACAAGATCTTGGCGCCATGGCCGAAACCGATCCGCAAAGCGCCTCCGGGCTTCAAGTAATTCTTGGTTCGCTTTTACAACCAATAATCAACGAAATTCGCTATGCTTCCGAGGTTTATTCTAAAATGGAACTGACCGATGGCAAAAAAATCGAAAAGATTATTCTTACCGGAGGTTCGGCTCATCTTCCCGGGTTAGCAAAAGAATTAACCGCGGCCCTGAACGTTAACGTCTATATTGGCGATCCATGGGCTCGAGTGATCACCCCAGAAGAACTCCGTCCGGTTTTAGATGAAATTGGTCCAAAATTATCGGTTTCTGTTGGCTTGGCAATGCGCGAAATTGATTAGTATGCGTCGAAAACCTTTGATTTTGATGATTGAGGAGGATGTTCACTTGGCGGAAATTTACACCCGTCATTTTTCCGTTCAAAAGTGTCAAAGCAAAGTGGTTAAGAATTTTTCCGAGGCCGACAAAAAAATCACTAAGCTTTTTCCAGATTTAGTTTTGGTTGACATCGCTCTCGAGGAGCATCGTGGATTACAGTGGATAAAAAGTTTGAAAAATGAAGAATTAACCCGTAATATTCCGGTAGCGGTTTTAACAGGAATAGGCGATCGCGAAAGCATTATTGCAGCTCTTCAGTCTGGCGCTGAGAAATATTTTTTAAAGAGTCAAATTACTCCCAGGGAATTAGCAGTGCAACTGAACGAATTTCTAAAGAAAAAAACCATCCCCACCTGTCCGCCATAGCTCGCCTCGAGCGACGGCGGAATCCCCAATCCCCAAACCCCTAATAACAAAAATATGGACGACCAAAAACGTTTCATTCTCATCGAAATCTTAATTGTCGTGGCGGTAATCGGCCTTATCGGAACGCTGGCGGCGGTTGCCGTTTCTTCGGCTCGCTCGAATGCTCGCGACGCCGTGCGCCTCTCGAGCGTTCGACAAATGCAGTCGGCGCTAGAGGATCATTTTATTGTTCGCAATTCTTATCCCGTAGTGAGCGAGGCGGTGGCCTTGGGTTTTGGTTCGGCTGGATGTCTGACTACCGAGGGTTTTCGTGCCTCTTGTGATGCTTCAACCGAAGGGGTTTTAACTCGTTCTGTTCCGGCGGCTCTTGGAACCGGTCTTGGTGGAATTTCTTCTTGTGGCGGAGTCGCCAATGCTTATTGTTATCTAGCAAAAGAAGATGGCTCAACCTACGTCATTCAGTTTGAGCTGGAACACGCTATTCCGTTGGCCGAGTTGGCTCAAGGGTTGAATTGCGCCACGCCTGAAGGCATGAAAGCCGGGGCGTGTAAAGGATTTTAGGTTTTTTTTCGAACGCCAGGTGGGTCGATTGACTCATCTGGTTTTTGTTGTCCTCCCGTTGCCTGTTACTTAATACTTGCTACATTTTATGTTAAAATACTTACCGTATGACCAAGTCTGAAGCCCAAGCCAGAATTGAAAAACTTAAGCAAACCATCAACTACCATCGTTACCAATATCACGTCCTCGATAAGCAAGAAATCTCCGATTCCGCGCTCGATTCGCTTAAACACGAGCTTTACAAGCTCGAGCAAGAGTTTCCCGAGCTGGTTACGCCTGATTCGCCAACCCAGCGGGTTGGTGGTAAGGCGCTCGACAAATTCGAGAAAGTGAAACATAAAACCCGCATGCTCTCAATCGAGGATGTTTTTACACCCGATGAGTTTACGGATTGGTATCGAAAAACCACCGAGAAAGCCGGTTTGGGACAGATGGATGTTTTTTGTATGGTTAAACTTGATGGTTTGGCCATCTCGCTTCGATACGAGGATGGAGTTTTGGCGCTCGCGGCCACTCGCGGCGACGGTGAATTTGGGGAGGATATTACTTCAAACATTAAAACGATCGAAGCTGTGCCGCTCAAGCTTTGCGAAATAAGCGAAAAGCAACTTGAAAAATTCGGGATTGATTCGCCGTCGCGCGGCTCTTTTGAGGTTCGTGGTGAGGTTTTTTTTCCGGTTAAGGAGTTTGAAAAATTCAATAAGCAAATGGCCAAGGAGGGGAAGCCGACTTTTGCCAATCCCAGAAACGCCGCCGCCGGTTCCATCCGCCAGCTTGATCCAAGAATCACGGCCGAGCGTAAGCTTTCGTTTTTTGCTTGGGATATTGTGAGTGATGTTGGACAAAAAACCCACAGTAACGAGTGGAAGATTTTGTCCGCTCTAGGCTTTCGAGTCAACCCCGAGAGTTGTTTGGCTCATTCGGTTCCCGAGGTGAAAGAGTTTTGGGAGAAGACGCAAAAAATTCGCGAGAAACTTAATTATTGGATTGATGGCTCGGTAATTCGTGTTAATGACAATAAAATTTTCGATCAACTCGGTGTGGTTGGAAAAACTCCGCGCGGTCTTGCAGCTTGGAAGTTTCCGGCCGAGGAGGTAACGACGGTTGTTGAAGACGTTCAGTGGTTTGTTGGTCGTACTGGCGCTTTGACTCCTGTGGCCGTGGTTCAACCGACTTGGCTTGGTGGCACAACCGTTAAGCACGCTTCGCTCCATAATTTTGACGAGATCGAACGGCTCGGAGTGAAGATTGGTGACACTATCATTATCTACAAAGCCGGAGACATTATCCCAAAAATCAAAGGTGTTTTAAAAGAACTCCGTCCGGCCGACGCGAAGTCTATTCGATTTCCGTCAAAGTGTCCGGTCTGCGATTTTCCAGTGGAGCGGCAGGAGGGCGAGGTGGCGGTGATTTGTACCAACCGTCGGTGTTTTGCCCAGGATCGCGAACGAGTTTTGTACGCGGCTCGAGCCTTTGGAATCGACGGTCTTGGTCCGCAAACCGTTGCCTTACTCATGGACAATAAACTTGTTCAATCACCACCAGACTTGTTTACGCTTTCGGCCGATGAACTTTTGCTGCTTGAGCGTTTTGCCGATGTCTCGGCTCACAAGCTTGTTAACGAGATTCAGTCCAAAAAAAAGTTATCACTTTCGAATTTTATTGTTGCTCTTGGTATCAAAAACGTCGGCGAAGAGACAGCTCGCGATTTGGCAGCGCATTTTGGTAGTCTTGAAAAATTCGTTAAGGTCTCGGCAGAGGATTTAACAGCTGTGCCACAGGTTGGAGAAGTTGTTGCCAAGAGTATTGTTTCCTTCTTATCCGAGGATCACAATAGAAAAATGATTGAAGATTATTTGGCGAACGGAGTTGTTGTCACCCGCGAAGCTCCGCCAAAAACAAATCTGCCACTCTCAGGACAGAGTTATGTTTTAACCGGAAGCCTTGAGTCAATGAGCCGAGATGAAGCTAAATTAAAACTCCGCGCTCTTGGTGCTGATCCGGTAGAGTCGGTGAGCCGGAAGACTACCGGAGTAATCGTTGGCGCTGATCCGGGTTCAAAATTTGAAAGAGCCAAAGAGCTTGGGGTAAAGATTTTGGACGAAAAAGAATTCCTTGCGCTTGTTGGCGAAAAACGATAAAATAATCACGATTTTTATGGATCTAAACTTAAACGACACTAAACACATCGCCGCTCTCTCCAGGCTCGAGTTGGCCGATGACGAGGTTGAAAAATACCACGGTCATTTGGTCTCAATTTTAAATTATATTGATAAACTCGCCGAGGTGAAAACCGAAGGAGTTCCAGAAATGGCCATGGTTTCCGGCTCGCTAAATGTTTGGCGGCGCGACGAAGCTGTTGTGGCTGATGTTGATGAGCGCGAGGCGATTGTTTCCGAGTTTCCGCGCAAGCAAGGAAGCTTGATGGAAGTGCCGGCGGTGTTTGATGGGCGGCTTTCGGGGGTCTAATTACAAATCTTCTACTAATCTACAAATTTACTAATTGCCTACAAATATGGGAACGGAATTTTTGACGATTTCTGAAATTAAGAAACTTTTGGCGGAAAATAAAATTACCTATACCGAGCTGGTTCTAAACGCGCTGAATAGAATTAAAGAACGCGATCACGAGATCGGCGCGTTTTTGCATGTGGCTGACGAGGAAGCTTTGGTCGAGGCTCGAAAGTGGGACGCGGCTAAAGCGGCTGGTGAGACACTTCCGGTTCTTGCTGGAATACCGATCGCGATCAAGAACAATATTCTTGTTCAAGGTCGAAAGGCAACGGCGGCTTCAAAAATTCTTGAAGACTATACCGCGACTTATGATGCCACAGTTATTCAAAGGCTACGCTCGGCTGGCGCCATCTTGCTCGGCGAGACCAATATGGACGAATTTGCTCACGGATCCTCGACTGAAAATTCGGCTTTTTTTACGACAAAGAATCCATGGAACACAAAAAAAGTTCCCGGTGGCTCAAGCGGCGGATCGGTCGTGGCCGTGGCCGCGGGCTTTGCTCCGGCGGCGCTCGGATCTGATACTGGCGGCTCTGTGCGTCAGCCGTCAGCGCTTTGCGGAGTTGTCGGCCTTAAACCGACTTACGGACGAGTCAGTCGCTACGGCCTAATTGCCATGGCTTCGAGTTTGGATCAGGTGAGTCCCTGCGCTCGCACAGTCGATGATGTGGCGACGATTTTTTCTGTTATTGCCGGAAACGATGACAAAGATGCCACAACTGTCGAGCGTCCAATGCCGGATTTGAACAAAATCTCTACCAGCGTTAAAGGCCTTAGGATTGGTATTCCTAAGGAATATTTTCTTGAAGGAATGGACGAAGCTGTCCGAAAATCTGTTCTCGATGCCGTCGAGGTTTTGAAAACCAATGGCGCTGAAGTCGAAGAGATTTCTCTGCCGCATGCCGAGTATGGAATCGCCACTTATTACATTGTCATGCCGTGCGAAGTCAGCTCTAACTTGGCGCGCATGGATGGAATTCGTTTTGGACTCAAAGCCGAAGGTGGGTCGCTTCTTGAAACTTATCTTGCCGCCCGCGGCCAGGGCTTTGGGCCAGAAGCCAAGCGCCGCATTATGCTTGGTAGTTTTGCGCTTTCCAAAGGCTACTCTGACGCTTACTACAAAAAAGCTCTGCGCGTGCGCGAACTTATTCGTCGCGATTTTGAAGAGGCTTTTAAAAAAGTTGATGTTATTGTCACTCCAACATCACCCTCTGTTGCTTGGGATATTGGTGCCAAGTTTGAGGATCCTTTAACCATGTATCTTTCCGATATTTATACAGTCACCGCCAACCTTGCTGGTATTCCAGCCATGTCAATTCCTTGTGGTTTTGATCAGGGTTTGCCGATTGGGCTTCAGTTAATGGCCAAACCGTTTGACGAAGAAAGTTTGTTTAGGGTTGGGAAATTTTATCAGAGTGTGACGGATTTTCATAAAAAAAGTCCTGATTTGTAAAAAATATGGAAACAACAAAAATCGTTTTATTCAAAAAGAAACAAGTTCGCAGGACTTTATTTCAAAATGAATGGTGGTTTGTAATTACAGATGTCGTTGAGGCTTTGACCGATTCTGTTCAACCGGACGGATATATTAAAGACATGCGTCGGCGCGATGAAGAATTATCTAAAGGGTGGGGGCAAATTGCCACCCCCCTTTCCATCCCAACTGCTGGCGGTCTCCAGAATTTAAATTGCGCCAATATCGAAGGAATTTTCCGTATCATTCAGTCGATTCCATCTCCAAAAGCCGAACCATTTAAGCGTTGGCTAGCCAAAGTTGGTTACGAGCGCGTTCAAGAAATTGAGAATCCGGAATTGGCCACAAAACGAACACGAATGTTATATAAACTAAAGGGTTATCCGGACGATTGGATTGAAAAGCGAATGCGCGGCATTGCTATTCGCGAGGAATTAACCGACGAATGGCAAAAACGCGGAGCCGAACAAGATCGGGATTACGAAATTTTAACTGCTGAAATTTCCAAAGCAACTTTTGGTGTTACTCCGAGCGAATACAAAAAACTCAAAGGGCTGAAGCGCGAAAATTTACGCGATCACATGAATGATTTTGAATTGATTTTTACCATGCTTGGTGAACGGTCAACGACAGAAATTCACCGGACGGAAAATTCCAAAGGCGTCAAAAAATTAAAAAAAGACGCCGCCATTGGCGGTCGGATTGCTGGTAACGCTCGAAAGGAGTTGGAAAAGAAACTTAAAAAAACAATCGTCAGCAAAAATAATTTTAAGAAATTGAAATAATTTTATGGATCTTCATGCCAAATGGCCGCACCGCTGGCTAACCCCAAAAGCCAAACCGGGTAGTTCGGCGATTCATCGTTATGGTGTTTTTGCTGTTGCCGATATTAGTAAGGGCGAACCGATTAATGTTTTTGGCGGGATTGCTGTTCCGCGTTCTGAAATTCGTGAATACCGCGAGCTTGTCAGCCATGCCGGTATTCAGGTGAGCGATGATTTTTTTATTGTTCCATCAAACCAAGAAGAGATAGCAGAACAAGGGATTTTCAATCATTCTTGCGAGCCTAATGTTGGATTTAATTCCAGCGTCACCATGGTGGCTATCCGTGATATCGCCGCTGGTGAGGAGTTGGTTATGAATTACGCTTTTATGGAAACCGATTTCGAGGCTTTTGAGTGTCGCTGCGGCTCGGCGGTTTGCCGGAAAATTATCGATTCCAACACCTGGAAAGATTCAGAGTTTCAAAAACTTTACGGTCAATATTATTCGCCGTATTTAAGGGATAAGTTTTTAGAGCAAGAGAATTTATGAAAAACAAATCCTCGTCAGTTTATATAGGTTCTGGGTTTGATATAGGGTACCCTTTAGCTCTTGGGGCCAGGAGAATCGAGATGGTTGATCTGATTTTTGAAATTCCAGAAGCAAGAAAAAAAGTCAAAGAAATTAAAGATAGAAAATTTAAGAAATTGAAATAATTTTATGGGCGAAAGACCGAGTGTTTTTGACATTAAAGGCGCGTTAAGCGATTCTCAAAAACAAGCAATAAGAAAACAATTGGAAGGAGTAGCAGAGACAGACATTTCGAAGAATTTTTCAGAATTTGATTTTACTTTAGAAGACGAGTTTTTTTGCGAGGTTCGAGAAGTTTTTGATGAATTTACGCTGGAGGTTTTTGAAAAAGCCGCCAAGCGAGAATTTTTGAGTCCGACCGAGAGAGAAGTTGCTGTGGTGAATTTTGAAATTGCCTTAAAAAAACTTTTTGAATTAGCTAAGCAACAGGATGTTGAGCGATTAGATAATTTGTCTTCCGGTGAGTCACGAACAGATTTTCGCGAATCTCTTTTAGGTCAAATTGCCGAGCTAGAGGTTGCCTTGGAAGACCCAAAAATCTCTGAAGATGAACGCCGAAGTACCAAAGCGGAACGCGATCGTCTTCTCGGAATAGCAAAGATGTCGTTTTTCCACGATGTCGCGAGTAGAAGTTCTGGCAAACCATTGTCCGAAGATGAATTGTTGGGGCATAAAGAATCCGTTGACTATTTTTTAACAAGAGAACCGGTAGCCGAAAAAAGCGGCGAGTTTGATCCTCGCGTCGCTGCTGAAAAGATTGTTGATGAATATAATAAAACGCTGATAGCTCATAAAATTTATCTTGGTCTGGAAGCTAAGTATTCCGAGGAAGAAATTTTAGAGCATTTGCGCGGGGCCTTGCCCGAGGCCGAAGAGGCCGTGTTGCGCGCCGCGATAAAAGACGGGCAAGCGGAGTTCAAAAAAACCAAACCCGCCGAAGCAGGAAAGTTGAAAACTTATATTAAAATCATGTCGGCTCTTTTCCGCGGAAAAAAGACCGAGGCCGCTGGTTTTGCTTTGGGGACTCTGGTGGTTGGCGCGCTGGCTCCACTCATGCCAAGATTTTTAGGTGAGTATATTCATTCCGGGGACGAAGCTAATTTATTTAAAGCCGCTTTAGCCAGTATTTTTTCTTCGGTTTCTCAAGCTGAATTAGGGCTGAGGTTTTCCAATTTTTTGACCGAACGCATGTTTGGCGGCGGAGAGCTGGTTAGTGGAGTACTTACTGATATTTTTAAAATTTCTCCGGAGGGATTATCAAAAACCGATTCCTCTATTTTACAAAAGCAGGTCGATCGAACTCTTGGATTGATTCAACAAACCGCCGAGATCTCCGTCAAAGAAATTGGAGCGGATTTAAGCCGGGCGATTGGTTTGATCCTTTCCATTGTGACTCGTCTGGGCGATCCGCTACTTTTAGTTCCCGTCGCGATGGCGATTGGTATTAATATCGCGTTGTCAAAAAATACCGAAAAAAGAGCTGTTAAAATTCAAAAAGAAATGAACGATGCCAACGATGAATTTTTTCGTTCCATTGGTGAGGCTTTAGAAATAAAAGAATCGCGCGGCGAAACCGTTGGCGTGCAAGAACAAATTTTGGAGCGCTGCCGCGTAGCCAGAAAGAATTACGCTAAGGCCGTGGCAGATTTTTCACGATCCGGAGGTTTGCCAATGGCCATAATTTTAGCCATGGATACTTTGATAGCGAATTATCGCGGTTTAGATCAAGCCGCTGTTACCGAAGCGGTGGTCTCGTCAACTCAATTGTCTGGCGCAATTACTAGTTTGGTTGAAAAATCATCTCGTTTATCTTTGGCGCTGCAACCAGTAGTTGAATTAACTAATTTTGTTCGCGAATTTAGACAAGAGGGCGGTGAGCAGCCAACGGCATGGGCCGTGGAGTTGGTTGACGTGGAGCGTGAGGGCCTGGTAGTTCCTTATCTAAAAATTAATCCGGGTGATCTTTGTGTGCTTGTTGGCGAAAGTGGCTCGGGTAAAACAACTCTTTTGGATACCTTGACCGGTTTTGGAGTAAGCCGTGGAATTATGCAGGTTGATGGAAGAAGGTGGGCTCATGTTGATCACCGGACCTATCGTGACGGTTTGGTGGTTGCCGACCAATTTTACGCCCTAGGGACAAAATCTTTACAAGAAAATATTGTCGGTTCCGCGTCCTTTAACAAGAAGGCTTTTGAAGAAAGTTTAAAAACTTTTGGTCTTGATAAAACTTTAAAAAGAGTGGCGGCAAAAAGAGCTAAAAAAACCGGCAAAAAAATTAATGATCCGTCCAAAGAGCTTGTTATCAACCAAGATTTTACCCCAAGCGGTGGTGAGCGAAAACGTATAGCCATGGCCGCCATCGATTATCGCCTCAAAGTTGATCCCAGTGGCGTAAAGATGATAATTCTAGACGAACCCACGGCTGGTATTAACAATCCGTCTGACAGTCGGTGTGTTTTTGAATGCATAGCGGCTTGGCGGCGAGATTTTCCGGATAAAACAATCATCATTTCTAATCACGACAGTCGTTTGTTTGGGACTCTTCCTGGCGACTCGCGAATTCTTGGCCTTGATGCCGAGCTTGGCGAGCTGACCCAAGACGAAACACTGGATCAGGCCAGAGAAAATCTAGACGCGCCTTTTGCTCAACTTTTCAACGAATAATTTTGTGCTCCCCTACATCGCCTCCACCTCAATCCATCTCGGCCCAATCACCATCCAAACCTGGGGGCTTTTAGTCGCCCTTGGTTTTGTCGTTGGCGGAGCGGCCAGCGCTTGGATGTGTAAAGCTCGCGATCTTAAGTCTGGGGTCGTCTGGGATTTGCTCGGTCTTTTTCTGATTGCTTCGATGGTTTTTGGTCGTCTTTTTTTTGTCTTGTTTTATTCACCCGGATATTTTATTGGACATCCGTTAGAAGTCTTCTCAATCTGGCAAGGTGGCCTAAGCATGATGGGCGGAATTTTTGGCGCGGTTTTAATTGGAGTGATTTTTTTACGGCGTAAAAAGCTCGATTTTTGGCAATATGCCGACGCTTTGGTTTTCGGTCTGCCGCTCGGATATTTTATCGGACGCATTGGTTGTTTTTTGATTCACGATCACCCGGGGCTACCGACTAATTTTTTTCTTGGCGTTCAATATCCAGACGGAATTATTCGTCACGATCTTGGATTTTACCATTCGTTGTTTGGTCTGACTTTGTTTTTGGTATTTCTAGTGTTCAAGCGATTGAAAATGCCGGTTGGAACTTACTTGGTTTCTTTTACGATTGTCTATGGGGTTTTCAGGTTTGTCTTTGACTTTTTGCGAATAGACGAAATAGCATTTTTATATTTGACTCCTGGGCAATGGTTTGGAATGATTATGATAATAATTAGTGGTCTTTTAGTCGTAATCAAAAAGAAAAAGTATGTCTAAACTCTTAATAATTGTTTTGTCGATGTTGGCTTTAATAACTTCTGGCTGTGGAATTTCCACAGGGTCAGTGAGCGATTTTAATGGCTTCAGAAAAATTTCCTTAACTCTCGATGTGGCTGTTAGCTCTAATGGCTCAATTCAAGGCAACGCCTGCTTTGGCCAAGGGACTATAGCTTCGGTAATGTATTTTTCCGAAAAGGGCGGGGAATTACTTTCTCAAAATTCCACCGTAACCGTGAACAGCGTTCCATGCCTGACTTGCTATTCCGAAATTAGAAGCCCGAGTGTTTTTCCGATCGAGCTGGCCGCCAAATTAAATCCTTATGCTGTTGATGTCCGCGATGCCCAAGGAAATCCATTGTCAATGAAAGACGAATTGATTTTTTGGATAGAAACTCCGCCGATTAATTCTATTGACATTTATTATGAGTGCGGTGGCGCCCCGGCCACCATGCCTGATTATGGATCAGCAGTCTCAAATATTTCTACTCCGTTTGTGCTAGAGCAATGGACGCAGGATTTGGTTTTGAATGAAGTAAAAACTTCAACTCGCGAAAATTATGCGTATCCGCCAACCAACTTAGCTAATATTACTATTAGTTCAATTGAGACTTTGGTAGACGAGATCGGACAATAAATTAAAAATAAAACCACTCCAAAAAAGAAGTGGTTTTATTGTCGGAATAACTCATCTGGCTTGCTTATGCCCATGAGTCGCTCCAATAAAAAAATCCTTTTTAAATCAACCGCTTCCTTGAAAACGCGTAACCAGAATTACCTTTCAAATAAGTTTCAAAATCTTGAGCTTTTTGTTTTGAAGAAAAAGCAGCATACCAAACCAGTTTCCATGGTCTAAATTTTTTAGTGTACAAAGATCTTCCGTCGTTATGTTCCTTTAATCTTTCTTGCGGATCTCTTTCAGTAAAACCGTAGTAATAACGTTTATCTAATTCGCTTTGTAAGACGTAAACAAACCGCATATTTTGTACGCCCCACTTCGTCCACCTTCGCCGGGCTTCGGTTGGACTACGTTAGGGGCATCCCCACCGTAGTCGCGTCCTACGCGACGAAGGGGGATGGCGGAGAGGGAGAGATTCGAACTCTCGATACCTTGCGGTATACGCGCTTTCCAAGCGCGCGCACTAGGCCGCTATGCGACCTCTCCGTTTTTTGGATTGTGGCAAAAGTATAACAAAAAAAATTATAGATGTCTAGGGTTTCTTGATTATAAAAAGAAGCCCCGCGAGTGGGGCAAAAGACGTGGCCGAAAAGAGCTCATTTTGTGAGATCCTTGGATTTATTTTTTCTGGTAACAAAAGGAAGGTGGGTGATCCAAGTTTTGTCGATTTTATAGAGAACGAGCATGCTTCCCAAGACCGGAAGCGCAAAGAGAAAACCGCAGTGGGTGGAGACTTTGTAGACAATGTTTAGGAGATGGCTGTTGTTCATTGTCACGATCGCGAGTCTAAAGACCGCAACCGCCGATCCCCAAAGCAGACCAGTCGTCAAGACAGCGACGATGATATTTTCAATGGCAAAGACGTAGAAGAAATACATCTTAATTCTTTCCCATTCGGTCATGGTGGCCTCCGTGATTTCTTATAAGATTTATCATTTTTAGGTTTTTTTGTCTATTTTTTTGTAAAAAAGAAGGCCCCATGGTCGGGGCGAGGAAGGTGTGAGCGAGGCGACCGTTTGGCCTAGAGACTAGCGGTCGATGCCGAGACGGACGTTGGCTCGAAACAGGAAGCCGATGACGCGGTCGACGATGCTGCCGAGCTTCCAGGCGGCGGCACCGCGGTGACGCGAGGCCAGGTAGTCGCCGAGCTCGGGGAAGTTGATGATGCTGGCGGGGATCTCGATGTCGATGCCGAACTCCTCGATGAGCAGCCGATTGGGCCGGCCACGCGCGGTCACGCGCAGGACGACATCGATCGGCCGCCCGTCACACATCAGCACCTCGCCGATCTTGCCACCGTGGGGCGGCAACATGCAGTAGTAGGGGTGGGGTTCGATCCAGCGCGTGGGCACGGTCTCGGCGTTGCGGAGCCTGGCCAGGGCGCGGTAGAACTCGGGATCGAAGTGACCAGAGATGCGCCCGCGGCCGAGCCTCTCTTCGGCCTCGTAGCTCTCCTCCGTGGTGAGGCCACCGACGATGTCCTCGACGAGTGGCCGGAAGCAGATGGGGAATTGGCCGTCCGGCAGCCAGATGAGGAAGACGTGGGTGAAGGAATGGGCGGTTTTCATGGTGTATGCCTGAGTCCTTTCTGGGTTTGGGACAATGGCAAGTTACTAAATTTTCAGTGTCTTGTCAATGATTGTGAAATAATTTTGTGTTCACCGTTGAATAATTTTTGTTTCCCCCGCGAACTACTTTTGTTCACTAAAGTAATCCACAGGTGTTCAAACCTTGCGTTGCGGACCAAACTGTGTCTTAATTAAAATGATGGATATGAAATGCTTTCTTCCGGACTTTCCGTCGGAGAAAGCAACCGAGCTCATGCGGTGGTTTGGATATGCTCAGCATCGAGAAGACGGTTTCATGAGCTTTGTGCGTTCTCTGTTGGCACCGGAATCGCGGTTTCCGCGGTTCCACGTTTCGGTCTGCGAATTTGGAAACGGTCTTAAGGTTTGTATTCATCTAGATCAAGAAGATGTCGTCGGCGGGCAAGGAAATCATCAGTTTATTTGGGCTTATCGTAACCCTCTTGTTCTTGAAGAAGGTCGCCGCCTTGAAGGACTCTTGGATCGGGCGCGAGAAAAAATTTTGCGTCAACCCCAGCTTTTTCCCGCTCCAGCTCCAAAAGTTGTTCCGCGAAAAGTTAATCCTAATTCCACTTCAAAAAAAATAATCTCCTTTCTCTCCAAACAAAAAATATTATGCAGACTTTTTTAGCCGGTCCTTTACCAGACAATGCTCGCAACTTGATGCGTCGATTAGGATATGCCGAACACATAGGCCACGGCGGCCAGTCGAGTTATACCCGAAGAATTTCCGGCGATGTTTATCCTCACTTTCATGCCTATGTCGAAGACAAGAATAGTGGTATCCAAATAAATCTCCATCTTGATCAAAAACCGTCTAATCTTGGTTCTGGAGCCATGCATGCCGGCGAGTACGAGGGTCCGTTAGTGGAACAGGAAATGGAATCCTTGCGTTCACGAATTGCCGCTATGTCAGCGCCACCAAGTTACGAAGAAGATTCCGGAGAAGAAAAGAAAGGTTTTTGGGGAAGCTTGTTTGGATAACTTTTCTTCCAGTAAACTAAAAAATTTGTTAAAATATTCCCATCTGCTATGGGAATATTTTTTGCCTTCGTAGCGTTGTTTGCTTGGGGAATCGGAGATTTTTTGATTCAAAAAAATCGGTTTGGCCGTTACAGTTATCGCGGCCGTGGCCCTGGCTTTTTTTCATGAATTATAAATTTATTTTATGTCTTTCAAAGATTTCGCGATTTTAAGCGTCGCGGAGGCTTTCGCAAAAACAGGATCAGAACAAAATGGTTTGTCTGGTTCAGAGGCAGTCGCGCGCCTTGGGCGTTTTGGAAAAAATGAGTTTCGGTCCGCAGCCATAACTTGGTGGGAAATTTTTTTGCGACAGTTTAAGTCGCCGTTTTTGTACTTGCTTTTAGCGGCGGCTATTTTGGCAATCGCTCTTGGTGAGAAAATTGACGGTCTTATGATTTTGGGGTTCGTGGTTATAAACGTTGGTATTGGTTTTTATCAAGAGTATCAATCCGAACAGTCAGTGGCGTTGTTGAAAAAAATGGTTACTTCAAAAGTTTTGGTCAGACGCAATGGGAAGGAGTCCTTGGTCGATAGTCGCGAGATTGTCCCCGGAGATTTAGTGATCGTCAAAACCGGCGATCGCCTTCAGGCCGATTTGCGTTGGATCGAAGTCGATAATCTAACTGTCGACGAGTCAGTGTTGACCGGCGAGTCGGTCGCTGTAGAGAAAACCTATCAAGCCTTGTCAAAAGAGGTTAATGATTTTTTTGGCGCCAAGAACGTCGGCTTTTCTGGAACAATCGTTGCCAGAGGTCGTGGAGTCGGTCTGGTTATTTCAACAGGATCTGAGGCCGAGTTCGCGAAGATTGCCAAACTGGCGGTTGAGAGCGAGGCTTTCGGGGCTTTTGAAAAAGGGATTTCACAATTAAGTTCATTTATTCTTCGTTTAATTTTGATCACGCTGGTCGTGGTTTTTTTGGCCAATATTTTGATTAAGCGCGGAGAAGCGAGCATCCCCGAACTTTTAATTTTTTCGATTGCCTTGGCAGTATCGGTTATTCCCGAAGCCCTGCCCCTTGTTACCACAATGACTTTGTCGCGCGGAGCCTTGCGTTTGGCTAAGAAAAAAGTTGTGGCCAAAAAACTTTCAGCCATTGAGGATCTTGGAAGCGTTGATATTTTGTGCACCGACAAAACCGGAACCATGACCGAAAACCTGATGAAGGTCGCGGCATTTTTTTCGGACAACAAAGATTATTGTCTGCGACTCGCCGCTTTGGCGGCGCCGCCTATTGATCCAAAAACATCGGTTTTACGGGCCAATTTTGACGGAGCGGTTTTGGAATATTTATCCGAAGAGCTTCGTGGCCAGATTCGTTCAGTTAAACGTGAAAACGAAGTTCCGTTTGATCCGGTTCGCCGTTGGAACAGTGTGGTTGTAGAAGATGATGGAAGAAAGATTTTAATTGTCCGTGGCGCGCCCGAAGAATTGATTAAATTATCAATCGCGAATTCTTTTAATGTTGAAAAGGTCAATCAATGGGTGACTAAACAGGGAAATCTGGGAAATCGTGTTCTTGCGGTTGCGTGGCGTGAAGTTGGCGGAGCAACGGTTGTTGCCGAGGACGGCGGCTTATCGTTTGCCGGTGTTTTAGCTTTTAACGATCCCATTAAACCAACCGCTAAGCAAGCAGTCGCCGAAGCCAAACGGCTTGGCGTTAACGTAAAAGTTTTGACAGGCGACAGCTTGGAGGTCTCTGGAGCCGTGGCCAAAAAGATTGGTTTAATAAAATCATCCGATGAAGTGATTGCCGGCGAGACCTGGGCAAAACTCGCGCCAAACGAACGAATCGCGGCCGCTAAAAAGTACTCGGTCTTTGCCAGAGTAACGCCTGAACATAAATTTTTGATCATCAAAACTTTGCAAGAAAAATTTGAGGTTGGATTTTTGGGCGATGGCATCAACGACGCCCCGGCCTTAAAAGTCGCGAGTGTTGGTTTGGCCGTTGACGACGCGAGTGATATTGCCCGCGAGTCAGCCGATTTGGTTTTGCTTGATCATGATTTAGGAGTAATAATTTCCGGCATTCGCGAGGGTCGCGAAATTTTTGCCAACACTACCAAATACATCAAAATTACTCTAACTTCCAATTTTGGAAATTTCATTGCCGTGGCCATAGCCACCTTGTTGATTGATTTTCTGCCAATGCTTCCTATTCAGCTTTTGCTTCTGAATCTTTTGTCGGATTTTCCAATGATTTCCATTGCCGCCGATACTGTCGACAACGAGGAATTAAAACGACCGCGTCATTATCAAGTTAAAGAAATTGCCGTTTCGGCTTTAGTTTTAGGTGTTGTCAGCACGGTTTTCGATCTCCTTTGTTTTTGGATTTTCTCCCATATTTCCCCGGAAACCTTATGGACAAATTGGTTTATCGCGAGCGTCTTAACCGAATTGATTTTGATTCTTTCTTTACGTACCAAAAAACCATTCTTTTTAGCCAAAGCTCCGGCCACGGTTCTTACTTGGCTATCGATTTCCGCCGCGGCCGCGGCCGTAATTATTCCGTTTATTGCTTTGGGTCGCGAACTTTTCCGTTTTATTCGTCCAGCACCAGAATCACTATTAACGGTTTTTGGTTTGGTACTGATTTACTTTGTCTCCACAGAAGTGGTAAAGTTGGGGTATTATAGGTTTAGGAGGGAATAAGTGAAGTTTTTATGACCTTAGATTTTCATCGCGGTCCCGCCGATCATGGTGACGTAGAGTCGCTAAAAGACCAAGAACAATTGCCAAAAAGAGGCAGTGCTTTTCGTGAAAGATTAAAACGCGAAGGTGTTCCAATTCTTTTGGAGGGATACATGCGTGAAAATCCATGGACTGTTGAACAGGTGGCTCGTGATATTTGGCAGAATTTTTTTGATGCTAATGATTTTACAGCTGACGGTATAGTCGTGGATTTATTAAATAATCCCGACGGCACCGTGACGGTTACAGTCAAGGGTAATTCTAGTTATCCTTTTAATCGCCTAGCGGTTATCGGGGCCGGTTTCAAAAGTGATCGTGAGCGTTCGGCTGGCGGCAAACACGAGGGGTCAAAAATTTTAAATCTGGCTCTACTTCGGGATTTCGGCTGTGCTGAAGTTATTTACGGTTCCGATGACTGGGAAATGAGGTTTTATTTGGACAAGCCAGAAGAGGGTGTGGTTGATGCTGAAATGGGCGAACAACGCATGATGTATGCCAAATTAACCGATCGTCCAAAACAAAGAGGCAGTTTTTGCCGATTTACCACTACTCCAGAGGTGGCTTCAAGCGTTGTCGCGGGTAAGGATTTTTTTCGACACAGCGAGAACCAAGACTTTGAACACCCGGATATTGAAAACGATCAAGTCGGTTGCCGCGTCCACCCTGGCGTGAAAGGGAGTTTTTATTTGAACGGACAAAGAGTGAGTTATTTGGTTAAGGGTGAATGGGGAACTGTGCCGGGTTTTACTTTTTGGTCAAAACAGACCCCTAAATCGGGCGAAAGAGAATTGTTTCTTGGACGAGATCGTGATGTGGTAAACGATCATGAATTTCAATATATTTTTTTGAATTTTTTCATCAATTCTTTAAATAAGAGCGAAGCCATAGAATTGTTTGCTTTGCTTGACAATTATTTTGAACAGAAAAGTTATGATCCTGATCGTGAGATAGGTGTTTTTTTGCTTAAAAAGCTTTGTGGAAGGCTTGCTGCTTTTGAAAAAAAATTCGATTTTGACGACTCATGGCTAGCCGGCGATTCCGATAAAGCCAAATGCGATATGTTCGCGGCCTTAGGTTATAGAGTCTGCCAACCAGAATTAGCCAAAGTTGGCATGCGTTCAATTAATGACGCCATGCACGAGGCCCTTGATTTGCAAAAAGTGAAACCTAATCGTAAAGAACAAGCACGAGTAGGAATTTTAGAAAGTGTCATGAAAGGTTTTTTTGTTGCAGTCGGTTCGGGTATAAGTTCTGACACTAAAATTATTCAAGGAAAAGCACTGGAGGAGCAAAAAAAACCGTTATGGGAAGCTAAAAAAATTTCCGAGATTTCTTTTAAGCCAATAGAATTATTCACCAGAAAAGGATTGCTTTCTGGTCGTTTTGGTGTTCACGAAGTGATGATGGCAAGGGATGGTTTTCGTGAGGCTGACCCATATTCAGTTATTTCCACTTATTTGCACGAAGTTTGTCATTCTGTAGGAACCGACGATTCTGCTGAATTTTCTTATGCTTTAACCGCGGTTTTGCGGCAGTGGACAAAATATTTAATGGAACACCCTGATGCTTTATCTGATTTGTGTCGTGTCTGGAACGAAACCAGTTTTCTAGAGTGGGAGACTTTTGAAGAGATGTCTGAAGATGTTAGTCCGTTAATGTCGGAATTAGAAGAACGAATGGAGTTTCGTCGAGAAGAAGCAATAGGGCAGATTGGCTTAAGAGCCGGTCGTCGCGTGGCAAGAAAACTGTCAGATATTTTCGGTGGACAAGAATTTAGTTTGAGAGAATTACGAACGCTCATTGGAAGAATGGATAATTTCGGCTGGGCAGATTATCAGCAAATCGAACGCAAAATTGATGTTCGTGGTAGAGCGTTGACAATGAGAGACTACGATGAGCTATGGGAACTCGAAGAAGATGTTTTTAAGAGACAAAACATTGTGGACGCGATCAGATCGAATCTAAGGTTTGTTGAAAAAGAGTTGGACACGACCAGACGAAGAAAAGATCGATCTTTGCTTGAACTTAAAAAATCACAACTTGAATCCGACTTAAGAGATGAATATGAAAACTTAACCGAAGCGAGGCACGAATTTAAACAAAAAAGAATAGCTGTTGGCGACCCGAATTATTTGATTGAATTAAAAAATTTGTTTCGTGATTTTGACTATAATGGAATCGGAGGTATTGATTTTCCTGAAATGACCAATCCAACATATTTACTTTTTGCCTGGATGGACATTAAAAATATTGCCTTTACATATCCATCAGCCGAAACATCGGCAGAATTCGGAGAGCTTCTGGACTTTTTGAAAGAGCGAAGCCAAGATAAAACCGACTATGATTTTATTCTACTTTTGGGATTAAGAGAACTTTTAGCCGCGGCCGAATCAGTTGACGAAAAGGAAAGATATTTTCCTATAATTAAACAGATTTATCTTAGATTGACGAACGTGTAATTTTATGGATCCGCGCGATGAAATAAAGAGTCGAATCGATATTGTCGACCTCATTAGCGAAAGCTTGCAGCTCAAGCCAGCCGGGGGCGGTAGTTTTAAGGCGGTTTGTCCATTTCATATGGAGAAAACACCGTCTTTTTATGTTTCTCGGGAAAAGCAGATTTGGCATTGTTTTGGTTGCGGAGTCGGTGGCGATGTTTTTTCTTTTGTCATGCAAATGGAGGGCGTGGATTTTCCTGAAGCCATGCGCGCCTTGGCCAAACGCGTCGGGGTTGAAATTCCTCGTTATTCCTCGGTTCAGTCAAACGAGAACGATCGCCTTGTTCGCGTCAACGAATTCGCATCCGCGGTCTACCAAAAAATTCTCGTCGATTCTCCGGCCGCCGCCGAGGCTCGGGCGTATGTCGAGCGTCGTGGGATCACTCCCGAACTCCTTGAAAAATTTGGCATTGGTTTTGCTCCCGAGGCCTGGGATACTCTGGTTGGTTTTTTGAACAAAAAAAGTATTCCCGCCAAAGATGCCGAGCGCGCTGGTCTGCTTTTGCCTCGACGTTCTGGATCTGGATTCATCGACCGTTTTCGCAACCGCCTGACAATTCCACTGCGCGATGTCCGCGGTCAAACCGTCGGTTTCACCGGCCGTCTTATGCCAAACGCGAACGAGGATAGCGGCCCAAAATATTTGAACTCGCCCGAGACCGCGGTTTATCATAAAAGCGAACTTTTATTTGGATTGGATCTAGCCAAGAAAGCCATTAAGCTCGAGAAGTCTGTGATCATTGTTGAGGGGAATCTCGACGTTGTTGCTTCGCACAAAGCCGGAGTCGAGAACGTTGTTGCTTCTTCCGGAACCGCTTTAACCGAGCACCAGCTTGATCTGCTAAAACGTTTAACCGACACTTTGGTCTTTTCTTTTGATCAAGACGCCGCCGGCTTCAGCGCTGCCCAGCGCGGTATCCGCCTAGCTCGCCAAAAAGGTTTTAACATCAAAGTCGCTTTGCTCCCGCCAGAAGCCGGAAAAGATCCAGACGAAGCCGTGCAAAAAGATCCGGCGCTTTGGCAAAAGACCGTTAAAAAGACAATCCCGGTCATGCAATATATGATCGAGCGCGCTACTCGCGGAAGAGATTTGTCCAAAGTCGA
>Ga0233425_10001802_pt1 | contig 45406 bp, 35 predicted proteins | sample Watercolumn_Towu_2_FD_181712 | JGI IMG/M metagenome (GOLD analysis project Ga0233425, IMG submission 181712) | Freshwater microbial communities from Lake Towuti, South Sulawesi, Indonesia - Watercolumn_Towuti2014_140_MG | ecosystem: Environmental > Aquatic > Freshwater > Lake | place...
GGCGGGGATCCGCCCCCCAGGGGGCAGCCAAGCAAGGCATTGCCCGCAACCACGGGTGTGCTGGCGCACAGCGCAGCCGATCCCACGGACCCGCCTCAAGCGCCTCGGCCGTCGGGTTGCCCGCACCCATGGCCTGGGAGTTCGCCTCGGCCGTCGGGGAGGCTGCACCCATGGCCTGGGAGTTCGCCTCGGCCGTCACAACCATCTGGACCCGCACCCGGCGATGGCCTATGATGGGCGCATTGCGAGGTGCACCATGAGAACAGTCCTCTCCGCGCTTTGCCTGGTGTTGGTCGTCACGATCGGCTCCGCCTGCCGGCGGGACGAGGAACCGCAGGTTCCCAAAACGGCCGGTCCGGCCGAGCAGGGGCCGCCGGCCGCGGTGGTCGCAGCAGAGGAGAAGCTCCGGCAGCTCACCGCACAGCAGGAGCTCCTGCAGGAGAAGCTCGACCGCCTCCAGGATCGGGCGCAGCAGGCAGCCGAGCTCGAGGAGGAGCTCGGCATCGTCAAGCGGGAGCTGGACAAGTCCCGACTCGCCACGGCCCAGGCCGAGGAAGCCCTCCGGAAGGCGAAGCTCGCGGCCGAGGCAGCCCTGGCCGGTGCCGCAGCAGGGGGTTCCGATGCGACGGCTCAACCGCCGCAGGGGGACGTCGTTGCCGCAGGGGCGGCTCAGGCCGGAGCCGATGCTGCCGGAGGGGCCGCATCCGCCGGAGCCGGGGGAGCGGTACCACCCCTTCCCGACGAGGCCTCGGCCGGTGCCGGGGGCAAGGCACCGCCTCTGCCCATCGATTCCAAGGCAACCGAAGGGGATGCCGCCTCGGCCGCTGGGGCCGCCGACGGAGAGAACGTGGTCCTGGCACCGCCGGTCGGCGATCTTTCGCTGCTCGAGATGAAGACCACGGCATCCATCGACCGGGAAGGGCGGCTTGCCGTCCAGGAGCAGTCGACCTTTGCAGCGGGACAGTCGGACGTGTACGTCTGGCTCCACCTGGCCAACGCGTCTCCGGACGAGACCCGGGTCGTGGTGGGCTGGTTCAAGGGGGACAAGGAGATCTCCAACATCGAGCTCAAGGTGGCCGGCAACGCGAAGCGCTGGCGTACCTGGGCCCACACGCGTCCGCCCAAGCACGCAGCGGGAGAGTGGCGGGTGGAGGTGCGTGACCTGGCCGGCAACGTCCTCGGCTCCCGCCAGTTCACGATTCAGTGAGGCACTGCCCCCTTTCCGAAGGGCTTTCCCGACCACTCCCAAGATGCTTTGAATACCCGCTGTCGTGGGCCGTTGAACGGTGCCTTTTGCGCTGAGTCGGAGGCCGAACATGAACAAAGCTGCCACACTGCTCTTCGCCGCGGCCTTTCTTCTGGCTGCGGTCGCTGCTCCGCAGGGGGCCCAGGCCCGGGGTACCATCTTCCTGCTGGAAGGGGGGGCCGGACTGGGCATCACCGACAGCTCCGAATCCGCCTGGTTCTGGCAGGCCGCTTTCGGTGTCGGGGGCAAGATCCGGGGCTTCCCGCCGCGGTTCTACTTCCTGGTCGACTACAGCGGTGACGAGCTGGATTCCACCCTTCATTCCCCGGCAGGTATCGCAGACCGGACTCTCGTGGACCACCTGCTCCTGTTCGGCCCGCGCATGTACTTGCCGCTTACCCCACGCATCCGCATCTACTTCCAGGGGCTCCTGGGCGCGTTCTGGTCCGAGTCGGAATGGCTGGTCAACTCGCTCGAATCCTACCAGCCCGCGGACAAGGGCATGGCCGGCAAGTTCTCGTTCGGCCTCCAGCTACGCCCGTTCAAGGCCCTGTCCATCGGTGCCGGCATCGACCGGGTCGTCTTCTGGGGCCGGGAGCAGGACCCCGCAGTCGCAGCCATGACCGGGTTTGGTGCCGATGCCGATGATGCCGACCACACGCGCTTTGGCGGCACCATAGCGCTGCATTTCTAGGTGCGAGGTGGCAAGATGGCAGCAACCAAGTCCAGAGGCACACGGATTGTGGGTGGTGAAAGGACGGAGAAGGTCCATGCGGGAGGGGGTTCTTCCCCCGACGCCACCCTGGAGGGAAGAATGAAAGTGACCCGTGGTTGGCTTGTGGCCCTCTCTCTCACAGGTTTCTTCCTGTCGGCCCTGCCCGGCACCGTTCTTGCGGCCGGCGTCATGGTCGGAGACGGTTCGGCCGTGGTGTCGCAGAGCCTCGAGGCCGGACAACCGGGACAGTGGATCGAAGCCGAGGTCTCGGTGCTGGGGGCCTTTGCCGAAAACGTCGGCAGCGGAGGCCACTCCACCGTGTTTCGGTTCCAGTTCGTCAGGCCCGACTCCAAGGGGGTGGCTTTCGCAGTCTTCACCCTTCCCCCTGGGGCATTTGCCGGCACGTTCCCGATCGGAGCGACCGGAGCGAGCCTGATCTACTATGAAATCCACCCGGACCACCCCGAGCAGAAACTGTTCGTGGCCGACCATGCCAGCGGAGAGATCGCCATCTCGTCCGCCATGCCCACCGAGGCACGGTTCTCCCTCACCGTGACCCAGGAGGCCGGCAAGAAGGGGGTTCCCCAAGACGACGATGTCCGCGACATCTCCGATGCCCGAATATGGTTCTTTGGGGCTGGTGATTTGTCAAAAGTTGACTATTATTATGATCCTTATTATGATGAAATCTATTACTCGAACGATGTCTACGTGATCTACGATGACGGGTGCACCGGCGGGCCGGATGACTACGACGATTCGGGCCGCTATGACGACACGGACTACTACGATGACGGCGGGGGGGACTACTCGGGAGATTCCTGTGACGGGGACGTGTATGATGATGGCGGATCGTCCGACTGGAGCGACGACTCGAGCGATGCCTCCTGCGACTATGACGACTCGGGCTCGGACGACTCGTCCAGCTCCGGCTCTTCGAGCAGCAGCGACGACAGCGGGTGGGAGGGGGACGACTGGGCCGTCAGCTCGGACGACGACTCGGACGACGACGACGACAGCGTCGTGGAGGGGGATACCTGGCGGATGCGGGGAATGTCCTGGTTTGCACCGGTGGGGAAGCTCGTCCGACCACACCGCAAGGCCATGCGCATGCTTCCGCTGCTCTTTGCCGTGGGGGCTCTGCTGCTGCTGAAACGGTTCGGGAGGAGGGCTACTTCCGCGTGCGGGCGGTGACCGCCTTCTGGATCTTCTCTTCCAGCTCGGAGAAGAGGAACGGCTTGTCGACGTAGTCATCGGCACCGTAGAGGGGGGACGTCATCTCGTTCAGGTTTGGGCCGATGGCGGTGAGCATGATGATCGCGACGTCATCGAACTCCCGCTTGTTGCGCAGGTACTTGCACAGCTCCCATCCGTTCATGACCGGCATCATGACGTCGAGGAGGATCACGTCGGGTTTCTCGACGAGGGCGACTTCCAGCCCCTCTTCACCGTTGATGGCCTCGAGCACCTCGTGTCCCTGCTTCGTGAACCGTTCCCGAACGAGCCGGATCTGGTTGATGTCGTCATCCACAACGAGGATCTTCATGGTGCCCTCCCGATGCTGCCTCAAGCCTGCATCGGAGTTTTAGTACACCCCCCGGTCGAAGTCAAAGCAAAAGTCAGGAGTGCGCCTCCCGGTACCTGCGGGCCAGGTTGCCGGTCACGACCGCTGTGAGCCAGACCACGAGCACCAGTCCCAGCACCAGCGTGGCCGCAAACAGGAAGAACATGGCCCACTGGGCGTGCACCGGCACGTCATCGGGCGTGAAATGCGGCCGGAGCCAGGCCAGGCGCAGCATGTCACGGAGGGCGACGAGGGTGGCCAGGCTCCCCGCCGCTGCCACGATCGCCGCGATCGGAACGGCCAGTGAGCGGGACCTGGAGGCCAACCCCGCAAGCAGCGCTGTGACCAGGAGAAGAGCTGCCCCGGCGAGGGAGACCGGAACCAGGAGCGGCATCTCCACGACGCGAGTGAGCACGTCCTGAGGGATTCTCGACACGAACCAGGCACCGAATGCCCCGGTTGCCGCAACGGACACGAGGACGGAGCGGAACCCGAGCGACTGGAACGCTAGCCCCTTGTCTTCCTGCTGCCACCGGCGCAGCACGGTCCCGGCAAGGATGAGTCCCAGGCCGGCCACGGCCGGGGCCGGAGACAGGAGCGCGAGCCAGCGGGGCAGCACGGTGGGATCGCCCAAGTTCAGCGACTGCCCGTTGGGGCGCAGATGGTAGATGCTCATCCAGCGTTCCGGTGCCTGCATGAGCGTCAGGTTGTTCACGTAGAAGAAGCCGATGGTCAACATGGCCAGCAGCGCGAAGAGCATGTAGACCCACTGGGGAGCCGGATGGCGTTCCCGGGTGAGCTTGTGCAGGTAGAACAGCCCGTAAGCGACGATGAGCAGCGGGACGACCAGGATCCAGTGTGCGCCGATGATGACCGACGAGCTGTAGAAGAGCTGGCCGTACATGACCTGGACGAACAGGAGCGGGGGGATTCCCAGCGTGACGAGGTAGGAGAAGCCGAGGGTCAGGCCGCTCCCGAGGTACGCGGACATCCCGTCCGCATGGGCAGGCCGCCGCAGGCGGAGCCAGAGCCACAGCATGACTCCGCCCAGGGTGAAGTGCAGAGCGACGAAATGGAGCGTCAGGGTCAGGTACGACAGTGCCCGCAGCAGCTCCACGGGCACGGGATAGCCCAGCGGGTCGGGCGGAGGCAGGGGCAAGGCATCCCACAAGCCGGTGGCGAGGACGAACATGTTCATGGTTCCACCTCCCGAGTCGGGGCGGATGCCGATTTGCTGCGGCTTACTTCTTCAGCTCTGGCCTGGGAGAGGATCTCGGCCGCGCTGACCGTCCTGCCGTGGAGCGACTGGATGTAGGCCGAGATTGCAGCTCGGTCCTCGGCCGTCCCCACGAACGGGGGCATGACCCCCTGCTGGTCCATGGTCAGGAGCCACTTGAAGCCGGACAGCGCGGTCCACGAGGCCGTCCGGGGGACGATCCCGCGGTAGCCGTCCCGGGTATGGCAGCTCGCACACTGGAGGCGGAACGCCCACTCTCCGTGTGCCGGCGTCAACGGGACCACGTCCGGGTCCCAGCGGGTCAGCGACAGGAAGGAGCGGTCGCGGTATCCGGGCTCGGCAGCTTTGTGCTTCCACACCGAGTTGGAGTAGAGCGTGTCGTAAATCACGTACGGCTTGCGGGCCATTTCCCGGGAAAACTCGCCGCCCAGGAACCCGATCTGAGCGACGACGAACAGCGCCAGCGCGGCGGAGAACGTCAGCGCTTTCGGCCGGGCCTGGAACAGCAGCGAGCCCAGCACGATGAGCATGCCGGCCACACCGGTGACGACGGCAAAGAGCGTCATGACCTCGAGGCGGCCTCCGCCAAGCCCCGTGGCCCCCGCTGCCATCAGCCTCGCCGTGTTCACCGGGAGCGTAGTCCAGTACCAGTAGAACAGCCCGGGGAGCAGCAGCGCGGCAGGAAGCACCCACCGGCTCGAGAACAGCACGATCCGCTCCTTGAGGGCATCCTCCTCCTCCATCCGGGACGCGATGAGCAGTCCGCCCAGCCCCGCCACCAGGAACATCACCAGCGTGCGGATGGCCAGCGACGGCCAGTACCCCGGGTTGAAGAAGCCGGCAACGATGTCGGTGTTCTCCAGCGTCCATCCCCCCGGCGTCAGCATGAACGTGAGGATGCCGTTGATGACGAACAGCGACCCCCACGCAATGACGAAGTAGAGGCCCGCCAGCCACACCTGCAGCCGCCGGGAATTCGTCTTCCACCCGTAGTAGTACAGGTAGAGCACCGTGAGCTCCCCGAGGAACATCACCCATTCGATGGCCCACGCAAACACGTACTGGTGGATCAGGAGGCTGGTCCCTTCCGGGCTCGCAAGCTGGATCGAGAACCAGATGCCCACCCCGGTCATGGCACCGAACACGGTCGTGTAGACCAGGAAGAACGTGGCGTACTTGTGGAGCCAGGCCCGGATCCGCTCCCCGTCCGGCTGGCGGTTCGACCATAACTCGGCAACGAACAGAAATGCACCGCCGCCGATGGCGAAATGCGAGATGAGCACGTGGATGATGGCGATGATGGCCACCACCAACCCGGCTCCCAGAAACGGAATGTCCCAAACGGGATAGTTCATCTTCCTCCCCCCTCTCAGCTCAGGATGCCCCAGGCGGTCATCCCGGCCAGGAATGCCAGGAAGCCCACGCCGAGGCGGGCAACGACCCGCCCGCGGCGATCCGCCGGAACCGTGCGGTCCACGAAGGGCACCACGAGGAACAGCAGCGGGATCAGGCCGGTCAGCGCCATTCCGAGGAACTCCAGGCTGCCCGGGAAGAGCTTGAGCATCTGGAACGGGACCATGAAGTACCACTCCGGCTTGATCCCCTCCGGTGCCGCGGCCCCGGGGTCGGCCTCCGGTGCCAGGACCCTCGGGAACAGCGCGCTCAAGGCAACCAGCAGCGCGGTCAGCGCCATCCAGATCGGAATCTCGTTGACCAGGTATTCCGAGAAGAACCGGTGATACCGCTTCTTTTCGGGCGTGAGTGCGCGGAAGGAATCCGGCTCGCTCACCCCCTGCACCTGGACGAAGAACAGGTGGATTCCCAGGATCCCCAGCAGGAGCAGCGGCAGCACCACCACGTGCAGTGGGTAGAACCGGCCGATGGTATCCACCGTGACATCCGGTCCGCCCCGCACCAGCCCCGCAACCCACGTACCCAGGAGCGGAGTCTTCTCGATCTCGCTGATGCCGACCCGGGTGGCGAAGAACGAGAGATCGTCCCAGGGAAGCAGGTAGCCGGAGAACCCCAGGAACATGGTCGTGCCCAGCAGCGCAAGGCCGGTCAGCCAGGTGAGCTCCCGGGGAGGCCGGTACGCCTTCATGAAGAACGTGCTGAACAGGTGCACGAACAGTGCCAGCAGCATCAGGTTGGCACTCCAGTGATGGATGCTGCGGATGAGCCCGCCAAACGGGATCTCCATGACGATGCGCTGCACCGATGACCAGGGCTGGCTCGGGCTGTAGTAGATCATCAGGAGCACGCCCGTGACGATCTGCACGATCAGGAAGAAGAGCCCCATGGAGCCGAGCGTGTACCAGAAGCTGTGCTTGTGCCGGGGGACCTTCTTGTGCGACAGGAACTCGATGACCGGCCAGATCGGAACCCTGCGCAGAAAGGCTCTCGACGCTTTTCCCGCCACCGAATCCGCGGGGGGAAGCACCTTCTCCGCATCCGGTGGAATCTCCGCAAAGCGGGAATCCGGAATATCGACTGCGGCAGGAGTCCCCTCCGTGGAGCCAACCGGCCCGTCCGAATCGGGCTTGCGCCTGGAATCGTCCACGGCTACACCTCCTTGCCCTGGTCGCTCGGGGCCACGTACAGGACGCCGTTCTCCTCGAAGACCTTGAGCGGTGTCAGCGGCCTGGGAGGCGGCCCGGACACGTTCTTCCCGTCGAAGTCGTAGATGCCTCCATGGCAGTGGCACGAGATCGAGTCCCCCGCGAAGTTCACGTTGCACCCCGCATGGGTGCACTTGGAATCAAAGGCCTTGAGCTCCCCCTGCGGTGTCCGGAACACGATGCACCCGCGCTGCCCGTAGGAGCCGTTGGCACCGGCACCACGGGCCGCCACGTCGGCGGGGGAGACCTTCTTCACCGCAGCCCGGCCTTCCTTGCCGAACGGGTCCGGTACCGGCCGGGGGGCGATGTACCTGTAGACCGGGTACGCCGAGAGCCCCAGCCACGCCAGCCCGAGCCCTCCGGTCACCCACAGGAACCTGCGTCGCCCCTTGTCCACCCTGTTCGGCTCCGGTCCGGCCGGAGCATCCCGTTTCACCATGTCGCCCATCGGTTCCGTCCTCCCGGGGGGCTCCCCCAATCATGCTCGCTGGCGAATCTGGACATGGTTCGCCATTCTGTCAAGGGTGAAGCAGGGCGCAAGGCAGGGATTGTGACAGGGCCCATGCGCCGCAAACCGTTGACGTCGGAGAGTCAACTGGCTACAGTGGGCGGGTTCGTCAGGTATCCATGAGGACATGGGGGAAGGGATGAAAGGGATCAGGAGTTTCGTTACGGTATGGCACCTGGCTCTGCTGGTGCTCGCTGGCGGAGTGGCAGCAATGGCTCAGTACGAGCCGGTCGAAACCGGCTGGCAGGCCAACGAGTACCAGGCCAATCCCTGGGACGGCAACCAGTACGGCCAGAAGTTCGGCGGTGGATATGGGAACGACTGGCAGGAGCTGGAGAAGCAGCGCAAGGAGATCCTGCGCCGGCTTCCGAACGAACCCGACCTGCTCATCAACCTGACCGATGAGCTCATGCCTGCCACGCCCGACCTCACCGCCCTGGGACGCAAGGCCACTCGGGCGCTCGTGAGAGGGCTCCTGGACAACGCCTCCGACGGAATCCGCCAGACCTGCGCTTCGGTGCTGGCCCAGGTGCGGGATCCCGAGGCAGCGTCCGCCCTCGTCGATGCCCTGGCCGACCGCAACGAGATGGTCCGCATGCAGGCCATCATCGGACTCGGCAACCTCGCAGACCCCGGGTTCGGACCGCACTTCGTCAAGCGCATCGAGGACCCCGAAGAGAGCTACACCGTCAAGACCGCCGCAGTCGGGGCCATCGGCGAGACAGGCTATGCCAAGGCGATGCCGCTGCTGATGAAGCTCGTCAAGGGAGACGACCAGACCTATGCCTGGACCGCGCTGGCGGCCATGTGGGACATGCGCAACAAGGCGGACCGGGACGACCTGGTCGAAGCGTTCCTCTATGTCCTGAAGAAGGAGACCGGGAGCGGCGGCCAGGTGGTCGAGTACCTTGGTGAGCTGAAGGCCGAAGAAGCCACCGAGCTCCTCTCGAAGTTCTTCGTGGGCCGCGATGTCCACACCAAGAACGGGGTCATTCTTGCTCTGGGCAAGATTGGCGGCAACGGTGCCCGCAAGGTCCTCAAGGAAGTCATGCGATCCACGCAGACCGCCCGCCACCTGAACAATGCCGCAATCGCCCTGGCCAAGCTGGGGGATCGCAAGGAGGTCATCTCGATCCTCGTCGGGCTGCTCAAGGACCGCAAGGCCTACATGCGCATCAACGCCGCCTTTGTCCTCGGGGAAATCGATGCCCGGGAGCCGGAAGCGGTCCAGGGGCTGATTGCAGCCCTGTCCGATCCCAACGACTACGTGCGGTCCGAAGCGGCCGTGGCGCTGGGGCGCATCAAGGCAGCGGAGGGGGCCCCCAAGCTGGAGGAGCTGGCTGCCGGAACCAACCCGTTCGTGGCCCTCGATGCCGTCATCGCCCTGAACCGGATCGACTTCGGCAAGTACCGGCAGCTCATCTTCGACAAGCTGCTGGTGCACAAGGAGCCGAAGTTCCGCAGGATCGTGGAGCGGGGCATCCGCTTCCTGGCCGAGCAGAGGGACGCTGCGGCATTGCCGTACCTGCTGTCCTACCTTCGGCAGCCGTCCGGGGACTATGGGAGCACGCTCCAGCTTCTTGCGCCCTACGGGTCGGACAAGCTGGGGGACTTCCGGACCAGCCTTCAGTACATGGTCCACACCTGCTCCTACGACTGCTTCGGGACGCTCATGCGCAACGTCCGGGAATGGAAGCTGGCCGACCTGGCTCCCGCCCTGCTGGAGCGGCTGTACCGGATGTATTACCTGTATGACAAGCAGGCAGCCTACTTCACGCTGGGGAAGATCGCCAGCAAGGACCTGGCTGCCCGAATCGCAGAGGTCCAGGAAACCTCGAACGCGCTCAAGCTGTACCAGCAGTTCGCCCTGGCCAACCTGGGCGATGATGCCGCGCTCCAGAAGCTGGTCGACGTCGTCCGTGACGGCAACCTCGATGACAAGCGCGATGCTGCGTTCCTGCTCGGCTCCATCGACGTCGAGGCGGTAGTGCCCAAGCTCGCGGAGCTCATGGAGAAGGGAGATGCCTTGACCTCGCTGACCGCCACGGCAGCGCTCGTCGGCCTGGCGTATGCACCGGCCTTCGACCGACTCTACAAGTTCATGAAGGACGGTACCCCGTCGCTGGCAGCCGAGGCGACCCGGGTGTTCCAGATTTCGCCCAGCAAGAAGGTCGACGAGTACCTGGCGCAGGCAGCCTCCCGGGAAACCGACCTCGTCACCAAGCGCCGCTGCGAGGAGATCCTCTACCAGCGCCAGCCGAAGGAATTCCGTTGATTTCAACACGCCTCAGGCGACCGCACCCGCAGCCGATGAGGGATTGACAGGCATGGCGGCTTCGCCCCGATCCCACGGCAGCAGAGCCTCTGGTCGGGTGACGCGGCCGAGTCGCCCAGCGGAGAGTCCAGTCCGGGCCGGAGCGTCCCTCCTTCTTTTCCTGATCCCTGCAGTCGCGGTGGCGGCGTTCCCGTTCTTCTCGTCGTTCGGGCCGGCCAAGGCCATCGTCGCAGGGGTTCTTCTGGCCGCTGCCCTGTTGACCACCTGCAGGACGAGAGCCTGGAACGCTGCCGGTGCTGAGGTGGTGGCTGGGCCGGCCGCCCAGCTCATGCAGGGCAGCATCCTGGCGTTCCTGTTCCTCGTGGTGTCGCTCCCCGCACTGCTGTTCGCTCCCGATGCAGGGCTGGCGCTGCGGGCCGCACACCTGGACCTGGCAGGGGTCGCGACGTACCTGGTGGCGACGTATGTGGCGCACGAAGAATGCTTCCTGCCCCGCCTCGCCTCCTGGGGGAGCATGGCCGTCCTGCTCGTGGCCGTTCCCGCCGCGCTCGAGGTGGTGCTGGGGCAGCCGCTGCTGGGCTACGCTCTGCTGCCCGGCGGTGCCACCCTGGGCAATCCGGACCTGGCGGCGGAGCTGGTTGCGGTGGCACTGCCTGCTGCGCTCCTGAGCGTGATCCATGGCCGCGGGGCGGGACGCTGGCTTGGGGTATCTGCCACTGCCACCGGGATCCTCCTGCTCGTCCTGATCCCGTCCGCGACCGCACGGCTGGCCCTGGCCGGGGCCGGTCTCATGGCCGTTGCCTCCGGCATCGCAAGACGGCCGAGGCCCTGGCTGTGGCGTGCGATTCCGGCGCTGCTGGTCCTGGCCGTCTGCATTGCCGCAGCCGTGTACTTCGTGGGCGAGGGGAGGCTGCACCTGTACCGGACCGCTGCGGACTGTGCCATGGAACGGCCGATCTCGGGCCACGGAGTGGGAGGGTTTCCCGGATGTTTCCTCGAACACCAGGCGACTCGGGTGGCCGAAGACCCGGGGCTGCTCCCCTGGTGGACCAATGCCCGCCATGCTCATGACGAGTGGCTCCACCTCTGGGCCGAACGGGGTCCGTTGGCACCGCTCGTGCTGCTGATGCTCTTCGGCCTGGCCTGGGCAACCGCGATGCGGTCCGGGGCTTGGTGGGCCGCCTCGGGCATCGTGGCGGCTGCGGTCTGCGCGACCGGGTCGGTGTCGCTGGCCCACTACCCGGGCAGGATCCTGGCGTTCCTCTGGCTCGGCCTGGCCTGTGGGCAGGCCTTCCGATGGGAGGGCGAGAGCAAAGAGCAGCCGTTCCCGGCAAAGCCGGGTGAGCAGGAGATTCCGCACCCCACGGATCGGAGCGAAGCTCACCGGCTGCGATGGCTTGGCCGAACCGTGGGTGCGCTGCGTCTGCGACGTGTTGGGTCCAGGCCTGCCTGGTGGTTGGTGGCGGCGTTTCTGGTTCTGGCGCCGATCTGGTCGGCCGGTATCGACGTCCTTTACGTCCGGGGGGAGTACGGGCGAGTGCTGGACCTGGAGGGCTCGCATGCTGGTGCGTCCCTGCGCCTGGGGCAGGCCCTGGCCGATTCCGGGAATACCGGTGCGGGGTGCCGACTTATTGAGCAGGCCCTGGTCGTGAGCCCGGACCTCAACACCGCGGTGGCAGCGGGTGTCTGCCGGGCAAGGGGGGGGGATCTCGAAGCAGCGATCGCCCATCTCGAAACCGCGGTGCGCTGGCACCCGCGGTTTGGAACGGCCTATGCGGACCTGGCGGAAGTGTATCGGCAGGCGGGGAGACAGGAGGAGGCATGGCGGCATATCACCCGGGCGGTGAGCCTCTGGCCCGGACGGAAGGACTTCGAGCGCATCCGCCGGGCCGTCTGCTCGAAAAACCCGTTTTGTTTGCCCGACAGGAGATGACCGCGGTATGATGCCCCCTGTCCTCCGGCCATCCGGGGATTGCACAACCGAGGTTGGGACATGCTCCAGGTGATCGACATCTGCGTGGAACTGGAATCCGTGGCGGCCCGGATGTACAACTCGTTCCGAACCGCACCGTTCTCCACAGCGGACTCTGCCGCCGCTTTCGATCGGCTCGTGGCCGAGAAACGGGAGCGAATCGAGCAGTTCCGAATCGTCCGCGGCGGCTTCGAGGCCGGGCTGGTACCGTCGGCCCTGCCTTCCCCCGAAATCACCCAGTCGCGGCTCAAGTGGAAGCTCGAACAGGCCTATGCCCTGGCCAGGGAAGCGGTAAACGGGCTCGATGATGCCGTTGCCGTCTCCCTGCGGGCCGAAGCCCTGCTGTCGGACGCGGACTCCCTGCGCGTCCTCAGGCTCAACGACCTGTACGGCCTGGAGAAGCCCCGGGAGGATGACGGCATCCCCGCTGTTGCAGGGCTTCGGAAGCTGAGCAATGGTGCCGGGCGCACGCTGGCGGCCTTTGCAGAGACCCTCGTGGATCTCCACGAAGCCCGGATGAAGCTGTGGGAGCGGGAAGACCAGGACCCCGTGACCGGTGCCCGAGCCCGCAAGGTGCTCTTCCAGCACGGCCGCTTCCTGCTCGACTGGGCCGTGCGGTACGACCGTCCCGTCGGGCTGCTCCTGATCCAGATGGATGACTATGCCTCCGTGATTCGCCAGTACGGCCACCCCTTTGCCGATTCGGTCCTGGCCGCGGTGAGCAACCGCCTCCGGGTGGTCAGCCGTCGAACCGACTGGGTCATGCGCAACGGTGCGGACAGCTTCGCCGTGCTGGTGCTGGGGACCCCGAGGGCGGGCCTGAGGGTCCTGGCTTCCAAGATCCTGGACCAGATGCGGGCCTCGCATTTCGTGGTATCCGGGAAGACCATACCGCTGACAGCGTCGCTGGGACTTTGCAGCTACCCCGCCAGGGGGCTGGAAGAGCCCTCGGTCGAGTTGATGCTCCAGTTCGCGGACGAGGCTCTCGCCAAGGCCCGTGAGGTCGGCGGGAACTGCTGCATCGAGGCCGAGACGGGGGATTCCTGAGTCGGGGGAGGCCGGTCCGACCAGCCAGTTGACGCATCCGGTCTTTTCCGGTAGAAGCGCTGGCCTTGAAAACACGTGGAAGGAGTCGCTCATGAGAGGTTTTGCACGGTTCGGGCTTCTGGTTGTCCTCGTTGCAACGGCGTTGCTGGCCGGTGAAGTGTCGGCCGCGGCTCAGACGAAAATCGGAGTAGTCGATCTCCAGTTGGCGGTGGCATCCACCAAGGCGGGGAAATCGGCCAAGGAGAAGCTCGAGAAGCTCACTGCGCAGAAGCAGAAGGAACTGGACACCAAGGTCGAAAAGGTCCAGAAAATGGAAGAAGAAATGCAGAAACAGATGCCCCTCATGTCTGATGCGGGCAAGAAGGATATGTTGGAGAAGTATAGAAAAGAGATGATGGAGTTGCAGAAGCTCTACATGGACAACCAGACCACCCTGGCCAAGAAGAAGGCGGAGCTGCTGGAACCCATCCTCAAGAAGATGGGAGAGGTGATCCAGGATCTCGCTCTCAGCGAGGGGTTCACCCTGATCCTGGACCGTTCCGAAGGCACGGTCCTCTACTTCCAGCCTTCTCTCGATGTCACCCCGGAAGTGATCAAGCGTTACAACCAGGCGAAGTGATGCAGCGCAGGCATCTCCATCCGCTCATCCTGCTGTCGTTGCTTTCGACCGTGGCCGGCGCGTGCGGCTCGGACGAGCAGCCGGCCCCGGCGGTCGTCACGCGGGAGGCATTGAACCTCAGTGCGCAGCGTCCCGGGAAGGACGGGGCAGCGGAGATTCCCCGCCCGCGCTTCCTTTCGGAGGAGGAGCTGGGATTGCGGCTGGAAGCCCCGGTGCGGGTGGAGGTCCCCAAACCGACCGGTCCTGCGGTGCTGGAGGCGGTCACCGTGGACGAGAAGGAACCCAACGCCGAGGCGGCATCCGCTCAGCCCATTCCCCTGCATGGGACGGTCCGGTCGAGCGTGGGGCCCAATCCCGAGAAGGGGGAGGTGGACCACGACTGGTACCGCCTGGACGTGGATCTGGAGCATCCGCGGGTCCTGCAGCTCGATCTTTCTCCGGCCGGCAAGCTCGACCTGACGCTGGAGCTGTTCCGTGAAGGGCTCAAGGGGCGGGAGCTCCTGGTCTCGCTGAACAATGCGGGAAAGGGGCGGGGGGAGAAGCTCCCCAACTTCCGACTCGCCAACGGGAGCTACTTCCTCCACGTCTTTCCGGTGGGAAAGAAGGTCTCCGTCACCGAGCCGCAGCCCTACACCCTGACCTTTGTTCTCGAAGATGCCCGCGCCGGAGTCGAGACGGAGCCCAACGACGACCATCTCCAGGCGGAGATGCTGGCTCTTCCGGCCTCGGTCACCGGGGTGATGCAGCGGGCGGATGACCAGGACTGGTTCCAGGTGGACCTGCTCAAAGTTACCCCGGGGACGGGAAGGATGGCGGTCGAGCTGCTCCCGCCCGTGGGGGCGGGCCTGGTCCTGTCGGTGTTCACCCAGACTCGGGACGAGCTGGTGTCGGTTGCCGCAGGCAAGGGGAAGAAGCTCACGATTCCCAATGTGGCCATTCTCGACGGTTCCGCCGCGTACTTCCTGCGGGTATCGGCACCGGAAGGGGCCAAGTCGACTGCGGGCGAGTACTCGCTCCAGGTCAAGGTCGAGCCGCTCCAGGAGAGGACCGAGGTGGAGCCCAACGGAAGTGCGGAGCAGGCGATGCGGCTCTTCCTGGACGAGGCCCTGTCCGGCTGGCTGGCGTTCGAGGGGGATCAGGACTGGTTCCGCGTCGAGCCGCCCGATGCCGGGGCATTGGTGGCCGAAGGGGAGGGGGAGGAGGAGCACCCTGCGTTCAGGCTCCAGCTCAGCGGAACGCCCGGGGTGGATCCCGTCATCGAGCTGTTCGAGGAGGACGGGCAGACGCCGCTGGGCCGGTACGACATCGGCGGAAAGGGGGAAGGAGAGCTGGTACCCAACCTGGAGCTCCCGGTCCATCCGCTCATCGTGAAGGTCTCGGGCGGCGGTCTGAATGCGGGGGCCACTTACACGCTCCAGTCGTCGCTGGTATCGACTCGCGGCCTGGAACGGGAGCCGAACAACCGGCTGGAGGAGGCCACGCTGCTGGCCGGGGATTCGAGGCAGATGAAGGGATACCTGGCCCTGGCAGGGGATGTCGATTGCATCCGGCTGGAGGCCCCGGTTTCCCGGCTGTCGGTGACGCCGCCCAGGGACGTGGTGGTGACCGTGAGCTTCTACGAAGGACCTGATCGGCTCGTCGAGCAGGTCACGGGACTGCCGGGAGAGCCGGTGCGTCCTGCCAAAGGGGGGCTTGCCGCGACGCTGGCGTGTCTGCAGCTTTCCGGTACGGCGGAGCGAGGCGCAGCCGAGCCGTGGATCCTGGTCGTCGACCTGGAGGCCGCCCCCTGATGCCCTGTCCGTGGAGAGAGAAATGACCCAGCTCTGGAATCAGCTCGTGGATTCGCTGTCGCAGGAACGGTCGTTTGCGATGGTGACGCTGGTGGAGACCGTGGGGAGCGCCCCCCAGTCACCAGGTGCCCGAATGCTCGTCTACGATGACGGCTCGATTGCCGGCACTGTGGGCGGGGGGGCCGTCGAGTACCAGCTCATCCAGGAGGCACGGCGGGTGCTCGAAGAAGGGCAACCCAAGCTGCTCAGAATCGACCTGAAGAACGACGTGGGCATGATCTGCGGCGGGAAGATGACCGTGTTCGTGGAACCCGTGCTCTCGAACTACCGGGTGATGATCTTCGGTTGCGGTCATGTCAGCCGCTCACTCGCCCCGCTGCTGGCGGGGCTGGACTTCCGGGTGACCGTCGTGGACGACCGGCCGGAGTGGGCGGATGCGTCGGCGTTCCCCGCCGGAGTGCAGGTGGTGTGCAAGGCCTTCTGTGAGCTTCGGGAAGGGCTTACCGGCCTGAAAAGGACCGCTGTGCTGGTCATGACCCGGTCCCACGCGTTCGATTACGAGCTGCTCGAGCACTTCGTGACCACACCGACGCCCTACCTCGGGATCATGGCGAGCAAGAGCAAGGCCCTCGAGTTCCGCAAGCGGCTGGCCGAGGCCGGAGTCCCCCAGTCCGCCATCGATCGGGTCTTCATGCCCATCGGGATCTCCATCGGGAGCTCGTCCCCCGCCGAGATCGCAGTAAGCATCGCGGCCCAGCTCATCGATTGCCGCAAGCGCTCCTTCCAGCCAAAGAGCCCTGCATGACGGGAGCTTCCCCCAGGCCGCCGGTCGTGCGATGGTGCCACAGCGGCTGGACCCCCTACGGTCCCAATCCCTGGGCCCGGCGGCAGTCGCTCGGGTCCCGACTCAAGTCGTCCTTCCTCGGATTGCCTGCCGTGGTCCGCATCCTGCTGGTGGTCGAAGCAGCGCTCTACCTGGCCGTGGTCATCGCCCGGGAGCTGCCGTTCCTCGACTCGGCGATGCTGACTGCGGAGGGGGTTTCGTCCGGGCAGGTCTGGCGCCTGCTGACGCACCTGCCCTTCCACGCCCGCCCCGACGCATTCGGAGCGCTGTTCGATCTGGCCGTGCTGTGGAGCCTCGGGGGGATGTTCGGCCAGAGGTGGCGGCAGACCCACTTCCTGTTCTTCTACGTGACAGCGGGGGTGGTAGGAGGGCTTGCACACGTGGGGGCGGGGACCCTCTGGCCCGCGGTGGTCGCGGTCCCCTACCTGGGCAGCCACGCGCCGTCGTTTGCCCTGCTGACGGCCTTCTGGGTCGTCTTCGGAGAGATGCCCGTCTCGATGTTCGGATCGCCTCCGTTCAAGGGGAAGTGGGTGTTCTTCGCACTGGCCGGGCTCGAGATCGTGTTGTTCGCCAGCGGCTCCAACCCCATCTTCTTCGTCCAGGCGGGCGGAGTGCTGGGAGGCTGGCTGATGCTGACCGGGCGCTGGCGGCCCGCCAAGCTCAAGGCGTGGCTCAGGGATCTCGGGCGCCGGAAGGAGCGTTCTCGGTTCCGAGTCATCCATTGACCGGGTGGCGGAATCCGCCATTTTTCACTTTACACGCACTCGGTCTTGTGCCAGCTTATTCTGGTGTGTTTTGGATTCAGGTTGCCTGGGGGGCGCAAGCATGGCTGGTGGAAAGCTCATCCTCGTTCTCGTGGCTCTGGCCTTCCTGGCGGGCTGCCGGGACAAGCTGGCCGACGAGAAGGCAGACGAAATCCTCAAGGACCTGGCCGTCGAGTTGGCTCAGCTCGAAAAGCCCGAACCCGATGCTCAGATCGGGAAGGTGCAGGACGTCTGCAAGAAGCACGGCGTCCAGGTGGACTCGTTCGCCATCTGGCTGAAGGACCATGCCGATTCCCAGGCCCGCCTGGCAACGCATCTCCAGGTCATCTACGACAAGCAGATCGAGGAGCGGCGCGCTCAGCTTGCCAGCCAGGTCAGGACGTTCGAAGAAGAAGGGAAGGGGGCTGTGGAAAGTGCCACGGCCGAGGCTCTGAAGAAGAAGCAGGAAATCGAGGCCGCCACCCGCACTGAAGTCGAGAAACTGGAGACCGAGTTCAAGGCCAAAGAGCTCGAGCTCCAGAAAGCCCTCGAGGAAGTCCGCAACCAGTAATCTCGTCCGGCGGTCTGACATCACAGACAGGAGCACCGCATGCGCCAGGGGTTCTTCTGCGTTCTGGTCGGAGTTGCCCTTCTGTCCGGGTGCCTGGAGAAGGCCACGGTGGTCGGAGCCTCTCCCGAAGTCGGGGGGGATGTGGGTGATACCGGATCGTTTGACGGTACCGCCTCATCCGACGGCACCGCCTCATCCGACGGCACCGCCTCATCCGACGGTAGGGCGTTTCCCGACGGCCCCCCTCGATCGGATTCGGCGGGAAGCGGGGAAACACATTCCGGTCCCACCTGCCACGAGGGGCTCCAATGCATGGTGGACATGAAGACCTGGACGCCGGGTCAACCCATTCCACAGGGGGGCTGTCTCGAAGGGATCTCCGAGCAGGAAATGGCTCAGGTCGATGCGTTGCTGGCCTGCGTCGATGAAAAGTGCAAGGCCGAGTTCGACGCCTTCGACCAGGGCGGGGCCGGCGAGCTTGGGCTGCTCTACCTCTGCCTCATCGAGAAGTGCTCCTCCCCCGCGGCCGTCTGCATTGGCGGTGAGGGCACCGGTGATTGCGGAGAGGCCCTGTACTGCATGTCCGCGTGCTCCCCGCTCGACCAGGGGTGCACCGTCCCCTGCCTCCAGGCTACCAGTGAAGAGCAGAGCCAGAAGACCGGCAAGTTCCTCCAGTGCGTGTTCGAGACGTGCACGCTCCAGACCCTCCCGGTGTGTGACATCCCCACGTCGTGCGTCCTCAAGTGCCCCGAGCTTGCCGGCTGATTCCATCTGTGGCCGGGAGCGGGAATGTGCCCTGGCCGAGTCGGGCGCAGGAACCGTTCGCCCCGGATCGACAGCTATGCTTCGACCTTGAGCGTGTAGTCCGAGCACGACCCTGAGCTGATCGGGTTGACCTGGATGAAGGCCGTGCCGGAATCGTCGTCCCCCTGCCAGATCGACTCGCAGTCCCCCACGCCGACGGAGATGGCATTGGCACCGCTGATGTTCTGGCAGGCGCTGAACGTCTTGCCGCTGTCGCACTTGTAGGTGATGCACAGCTTGTAGGTCTGTCCGGACGGCACGCTCAACGTGAACTTGGGGTCGATGGAGTGGAACGAAGTGTCGTCGATGTGGATCTTGAACCAGTCCGGGTCATACGCGGGGTTGATGCTCGCGATCACGGTCTGCGTGTCCCCCGCCGCGTCCGTGATGCCCGGCAGGGCGTAGGATTGCCCTTCCGAGTCGTTCTCTTCGTAGCCATCCATCTTTCCCAGCACGCACGACGACCACGCGCAGCCGGCGGAGCAGGTCTGGGTCCCGCAGTTGTTGCACGGCTTGGTGGTACCCGGAGGGCAGTCCCCCTCGCCGGAGCAGTTTCCGAACGGTCCCCAGGTGCACTGGTCCGAGCAGAACCGGTACTTGGTGCCGCAGTTGCCGCAAGCGGTGCTCTCCATCTGGTTGGGAGAGCAGACTCCCTCTCCCGTGCATGCCCCCCACGGGCTCCAACCGCACTGGTCGGTGCAGGTCCGTTCCCGGGTACCGCACTTGCCGCAGGCTTCGGTCTGCTTGTCACCGGGCGAGCACCCCCCTTCGTCCTGGCACTGCCCCCACGCGCCCCACGCACACTGGCCGGTGCAAGTGCGTCCTCTCTTCCCGCACTTCCCGCAATCCTCGTACTCGGTTTCGTCAGGCAGGCACTGTCCCTGCCCCTCGCAGCTTCCCCACTGGCTCCATTCGCACAGGTCGGTGCACGACCGGGTCTGGTTGCCGCACTTGCCGCAAACCACCGATTCCTTGGCCCCCGGGGTGCATACCCCCTCGTTGGCGCATTCCGCCCAGTCGCTCCACTGGCAGGCATCGGTGCAGAGGCGCAGGGTGGTGCCGCAGTTCCCGCAGGCCGTGGACTCGGACGCGCCGGGCACGCAGATGCCACTGCCCTGGCACGAGCCCCATTCGCTCCAGTCGCACTTGGCGGTGCAGGTGCGGGTCTGGCTGCCGCAGTTCCCGCACCCCTGGTTTTCCACCACCCCCTGAGTGCAGATCCCCTCACCCTGGCATTCTTCCCACTCGTTCCACAGGCACGCCTCGCTGCACGTGCGGGCCCGAGACCCGCAGTTACCGCACCCCTCGCTCTCCGAGTCCCCGGCGGTACAGGTTCCTTCTCCGAAGCAGTTGGACCATTCCCCCCACTGGCAGTTCTCCTTGCACGTGCGATCCCGCTTGCCGCACTTCCCGCAGGTCTCGCTCGCAACCTCGCCGGCAACACACACCCCCGTCCTGGCGCAGGTGGTTTCCATGTCCGGAAGGCAGACGAAGAGCGTGTCCGGATCCGAGAAGGCAACCCCCTTGCAGTCCCACCCCTCCGGGCAGTCGTCGATGCAGACGTCGGTGCAGATGTAGCCGATGTCGGAGGGCACGCAGAACCCGCTGAGGCACTCTCCGTTGGCCGTGCACGCATCTCCCAGCTTCCCCCCTTCCCTGGGAAGGTCCGGTCCAACCGGTAATTCGCCCGCCCAAGCCTCCGCCGGGCATCCCCCGTCCCCGGGGCAGCGCACTTCCGGAAAGCCGGTATCCGGAGGCACGACGGCCCCGTCCGGGAGCACCATCACGGCATCAGGGACCGTATCGGGCACGTCGCTCTCCGTGTCGGTTCCGGACGGCCCCGTCGTCGTCGAGCACCCGCAAAGGCCCCACGCAACCAGCACCGGCACCACGAGTGTTGCCGCAACTCGCCCCACCGTCTTCTTCAGGCTCATGACTCCCTCCAGCCATCCCGAATCCTGGAGCTACACCTTGCACTTGAACTTGCCGGTCGCAGTGTCGAAGCCGCACTTCATCCCGTTGGCCAGGCAGTCGTCGATGTACAGCTTGTTGTTCACGCAGAACCACAGCACGCCCGCATCGCACCAGCCCTTGTCCGTGATCCAGCCGCATTCGGCGCCGGCCACGGGGAAGCAGGTCCCCGACTTGCAGGTCCATCCCGGAGTACACGTCCCGCACTCCCCATAGCAGCCGTCGTAGCCGCACTCCTTGGGGGTTCCGTCATCCCACTTGCACTGCGGAACGCACCCCTGCGAGCACACGAACTTCTGCGCCGGCCCGTCCCATTTGCAGAAGTAGTCCGCTCCGTAGGTCGCGCACGGCGTCTCCTTGAGCTTCCCGTCCGTGCACTCCTGCAGCACGTTGCCGTCGGCACACTTCCCCTTGTCCTCAGGCACGTCGCCGCACGGATTCTGCACGCACAGTCCCGTCTCCCCTTCACATACCAGGCCGATGCCGCACAGGCCGCACGTCCCGCCGCAGCCGTCCGAGCCGCACTCCTTGCCTGCACAGTTGGCATCATGGTCGCAGAACGGGTAACAGAGCTGGTCCTCGCCGCAGATGTAGCCCTCGGAGCAGCCCGGAGGGCAATCGCCGTAGCAGCCGTCGGGTCCGCACTGCTTCTTCGTGCCGTCTGGGAGGGTGCACTTCGGCTCGCAGTACTCCTTGCAGAGCCCGTCCGCACAGACCTGTCCCCAGTCGCAGTACCCGCAAATCGAGCCGCAGCCGTCGGGGCCGCACTCCTTGGCCGTGCCGTCCTCGAACTTGCAGGCTGGTTGGCAGGCCCCGTCATCCTGCTTCGTGTCCTTGACATCCGGCTTTGGGGGGTCCCCCTCGCCGTCCCAGGACACGTCCGGGACGTCCGGATCCGGCGGGACATAGCCGTCCGCATCCGGGAGCAGGGGAGGCAGTTCCGTGACCAGGTCGAAGACATGGTTGGGAATCTCGAACTGGAGCCCCGGATCGGCCCCCAAGTCCCCGTACCGGAATTCCCAGTCCGGCGTCTTCGATTCGCTTCCGCAACCAATGCCCACCGACGCCACGAGCGCGGCCAGCCACCATCGTTTCATGAACGTCCTCTCCCTAGATGCAGTCATACCCGCCCTGGCCGAAGTTGAAGTCCTTGTTCCAGGAGCATTTCTTGCCCTGCTCCTGGCAATCGATGCTGTACAGCTTGCCCGCGGAGCAGAACCACCGCACGTCCGCGATGCAGGCCCCTGCCATGTTGTTGATCCACGCACACTCGGCCCCCTCCGACGGTTTGCACAGCCCGCCGCCGCAGCCCCAGCCCAGGGGGCATACGCCGCACGTCCCCCAGCAGCCGTCGGGTCCGCATTCCTTGGGCTCGCCGTCATCGAACGCACAGCTCGGCTCGCAGGCCTTCTCCGGCACGCATTCGAACTTGGCAATCCCCTTGTTCCAGCCGCACATGTGGCCCTCGATGCTCTTGCAGTTGGTCTGGACCGGGGCCAGGTCGATGCACTGCACCAGCGTGTACTGATCCAGGCACTTCCCCTTCGAGGTCACGTCCCCGCACGGATGCGGTCCGCACTGGCCCTTCTCGTCGCAGAGCTCATCCGGCTTGCAGTACCCGCACGGACCGCCGCAGCCGTCCGAGCCGCACTCCTTGTCCTTGCAGTTGCCCTGGCAGCCGGCCCCGTAGCAGAACCCGTCCTTGCCGCACGACTCCCCGTCTCCCATGCAGATTCCGCAATACCCTCCACACGTATCCGGGCCGCACTGCTTGGTCACGCTCCCGCCGTCGATTTCGGCCGAGCACATCGGCTCGCACTTGTTCGCGATGCACTGCCCCTGGAGGTTGCACACCTCGCCGTACGCACAGTACCCGCAAACCCCGTCGCAGCCGTCGGAGCCGCATTCCTTGTTCTTGCAGGACGGAACGCACGACGAATCGGGCGTGACCTCCTCGACCTCCGGTTTGACCTCCACGACCTCGGGAACGTCCGGGACGTCAACGACCTCGGGAAGCTCCGTGACATCGGGTTCGATCTGCCCGTCGGGCACGTCGACCGGTTCCACCGGCAGCGGGTCCTCCTCGGTCGAGTCCCCCGTGTCCGGAACCCGCAGGTCGAGGTCCGGCCCCCCGAAATCCGGAAGCTCCGCATCCTCCGGGCGCACGTCCGGCGGCACGATGATCACGCCGTCTCCGGTTCCCGCCTCCACCGTCTCGGCCGGCGGGTAGTAGAATTCCGGACCGCCCGAGACTACCGATTCCTCCGAGCATGCCAGCGCAGCAAGAAGCGCCAGGCTGCAGACCGCTTGTTTCCTCATCCGAGTCCCCCCGATACCACCGTCATCGGCAGCACACCGGACCGTAGTATACACGGGCGCGGGCACGACGCCAACACCCTTCCCATTTCGCTTCTCAACCGTCCAGCGCAGGTGTATAGTCACCCGCATGAAATGTGTCGCCTATGGCGAAACTCATCCCGGCTACATGCGCTCGAACAACGAGGACACGTTCCTCTGGGTTCCTGATACCAACCTGGCCGTGGTCGCCGACGGCATGGCGGGCCACCGGTTCGGAGAGCTCGCCTCCTCTATCGCCACGAACACCATCCAGCGGTTCTATTCGAGCGGGGAGCTGGACCAGCTCCTCTCCGGTCAGTTCGCACGGGCCAAGCGGGCTGGAATGGAGCCACGACAGCTCTCCTACGAGCAGTTCAAGCTCCGCAGGGCCATGGAAGAAGCCAACCTGGCGATCTTCAACACCGCACGGCGAAATCCCCAGTACGAGACCATGGGGACCACGATCGTCGGGCTCGCTGCGGGCGAGAAGAGCGTCTTCGTGGCCCACGTCGGCGACAGCCGGATCTACCGTTTCCGGAAAGGAACGCTGGAGCAGGTGACCAAGGACCACAGCCTGTTCAACGAGTACGTCCGGATGGGCCTCGTCCGGGCCGAAGATGCCGATACCTTCCCCCTCAAGAACGTGGTCGTGCGGGCCATGGGCCTCCAGGAGCAGGTCGTCGTCGATACCGCCATGAAGAGCGTTCGCAAGGGGGACGAGTTCCTGCTCTGCTCCGACGGGTTGAGCGACTATGTCCCCGGCCCGGAGATCGAGAGGGCCATGGCCGGGAACGAGACTCCCGAGGCCCAGGTCAAGGCCCTCCTGACCCTGGCGCTCCAGGCCGGCGGCCCCGACAATGTCACGGCCCTGGTGATTCGGCTGGAGGACGAATGAGAAGGATTGCCATGGCGATTCCCTGTCTGCTATTATTCGGATTGTCCGGGTGCGGGGATGCCTGCGAAACACTCGCAGACGAGTCTTGTGCCAGGCATGGTGGCGAGTCCGCTGTGTGCGTCGCGACGCAAGGGGCGACAGCGGAGACCGGGGCCGACCGAAGGGAGGCCTGCAGGCGCGCATTGATGCTGTATCGTAGCGTTGAGGGAAGCGAGCGGAGCGAATGAAACCCCTGCTGATGCTGGGCAAGTACGAGCTCCTCGAGAAGATCGGCAGTGGCGGTATGGCCGAGGTCTACAAGGCCCGCCTCACCGGCGCCGAAGGCTTCGAGAAGGTCGTCGTCGTCAAGAAGATCCTGCCCGGCTACGCCCGCAACAAGGCCTTCATCGACATGCTGATCGAGGAGGCCAAGCTCTCCTCCGTGCTCCAGCACCCCAACATCGTGCAGACCATCGAGCTGGCCCAGGCGGACAGCCAGTTCTACATCGCCATGGAGTACGTCAACGGCCGCGACCTGCTCAAGGTGCTTGCCCGTTGTGCCGAGCGCAAGGCCACCTATCCGACCGCCATTGCTGCCTATGCCGTGGCCGAGGCCTGCAAGGGGCTGGACTATGCCCACCGCGCCCGCGACATCTACGGAAAGCCGCTCAACATCATCCACCGCGACGTCTCGCCGTCCAACGTGATCCTCTCCTGGTCCGGCCAGGTCAAGGTCATGGACTTCGGTGTTGCCAAGGCCCGCACCCAGGACGCCAAGGGGTCCAAGCACGTGCTCCGGGGCAAGCTCGGCTACATGTCTCCGGAACAGGTCCGGGGCGAGGAGATCGACCACCGCTCCGACATCTTCTCCCTGGGCGTGGTCCTGTTCGAGTCGCTCACCCTCAAGAGGCTCTTCCTCGGTCGTACCGACCTGGAAACGCTGATCAACATCCGGGATGCCGACGTCGAGCGCAAGTTCGAGAAGTACCCCTTCATCGAGGAGCCGCTGCGCGTCGTGTTGCGAAGGGCCCTGGCCCAGGACCGGGAGAAGCGCTACGCAACCGCGCTCGAGTTCCACGATGACCTGATGGAGTACCTGTTCAACAAGAAGGCCCGGGTCGATTCGAGCCGCGTCGAGGAGTTCCTCGCAGCGCTGTTCGGTGACGAGGCCGGCCGCGCCGCCATTGCAGAGATGCCTCCCGAGGCGCCGACCGCGGATGCCGTCCAATCGCTGGTCGGAGGACGACCGTCCACCTCCCCTGGCGTCAGGCGCACCGCGGCCGAAACAGCGATCCTCGAGGACATGGTCGAAGAAGTGTCTCCGGTCGTGGAATCGCCGGGGCCGCCGCGGACTCCGGAGCGGTCCACGCCGGCCCCGCAGATGCAGGTCACTCCCAAGGCGGATTTCGATGCCGAGCCCTCGTCCCCCAAGGTCGGCCAGGAACCGTCGCCGGTCCCCGATTCCCTCAAGGGGCACGAGTTCCGCCTGCGCAATACCTCCGGCTACGTGTTCGGCCCGGTCGACTACGGCAATCTCGTCAACCTCATCCAGACCGGTGCCGTGTCCGAGGACGAGTTCGTCCAGCTCGATGGCGGCGAATGGAAACGCGTGCGGGAGATCACAGCGGTCCGTTCCCTCTCGCCCAACGAGACGCTGCGGAAGCGCGGTGTGACGCCGCTCTACTCCGGGACCATTTCGCGGCCCGGGCTCGTGCGGATCTTCTTCCAGGTGGCCTCCCGCTCCCTGTCCGGAAAGCTCCGGTTCTCCGCAGGCTCCTCGCAGAAGGAGTTCTATTTCCGGAAGGGAAAGCCCCGGCACATCGCGTCGAACCTCAAGCACGAGCTGCTCGGTTCGTTCCTCCTGCACCGTGAAGTGGTATCCGAAGAACAGATGAACCTCGCCCTGGAGAAAGCCCGTGATTTCGGCGGGAAGCTGGGCGACGCCCTGGTCTCCCTCGGCTACGTCAAGCCGCACGAGCTGTACTCCCTCCTCGACCAGCAGTTCCGGGCCAAGTTCCTCCAGGTGTTTGCCTGGACCAAGGGTTCCTACGAGTTCTTCGACGGCGTCCCCTGTCCCATCGACATGGCCCCCGCAGACGCCAATGTCTACCGCTACGTCCTCGAGGGAATCCGCAAGCACGCAACCGCCCAGGAGCTGGAGCCGATGTTCCGCCAGTTCGGAACTTCCCTCATCCGGGAGAAGCGCAGCACCTACGTTTCCACCAACGCGCTCCCCCTGACCAGCAAGGAGCAGCGCCTCTGGACACAGACCCTGAAGATCGGCCGCATCAACGAGGCCGTCGCCACGCTCTGCAAGAAGCCGGAAGAGAAGGACTCCCTGTACCACCTGCTGCTCCTCTTCTACCATGTGGAGCTGATCGAATTCCAGGGCAAGAGCTGACACAATGCCCGCGGGAACAACTCCGCGCCCTTCCGTGTTGTTGCCCCCGGTCCTGCCCAGCACTTGCCGGAGGTGACCATTGAGCAGCCCTTTGCGCTTCGTCTGCACTTTGTGCAACGTCGAGTTTCACGCAGCGGGGACCGAGCCGCCCCGCTGTCCGCACTGCCTGCGCCTGACCGGCATCGTGCCCGCCGGGCTGCCAGTGGAACGCCGTGAGCGATGGCGCCCGGGACGCTCCTCCTACCTGGCCCTTGTCGGAATCGCCCTGGCCGCAGCGCTTGCCACCGCCGCCTGGTTCCTCCTGCCGCTCCTGCGGCCGGCCGACGACGCCCACACCGTCGAAACCGCCCTGGCCGCCGCCGACATGCCGATCCCCTGGGGAGAGGTCAGTTCGCTCGAAGGCATCGCTGCTCCCATCGGCTCCATGGCCCCCGCGGACGCGGCTGACGCTCTTGCCGCAGCCTGCTTCCGCAGGGACGGTATTCGCCTCGTCGGCGAGGGTGAACGACCCGAGGTCTTCCGCACCGGCAGCGAAGCAGCGCTCCTCCAGGAGGGCCTGCTGAGTCGAGTCGAAGCCGCAGCCTGCATTCTGGCACTGGCCAGGGCCGCAGGCACCAGCGCCGCTCCGTGCGCCCCCCCCCTCGAAACCGCCCTCGTCCCGGCCTGGCACCGCCCGGTCGGCATCTGCGTCGGAGACGGTGCGGACCGGATCGTCGTCGCCCCCGGGGTCGAGTCGCCCGATCCGGCCGCCTGGCAACCGCTCCCGCTCGCCAGGTTTGCCGCAATCTATCTTGCCGGAGCCGCAGAAGCGGCCTCGGAGCAGGCTCGGGTCTATGCGCTGTTCCGCCAGGCCCGCCTCCTCTGGGATGACCCGGCGTTCCTCTTCCGTCTCGGAGTCGCCAAGGCCCGCATGGGGGTCAAGGAGTTCGCCATCGAGGACATGCGCCAGGCCCTTGCCGCCGGTGCCGGGAGCGACGGTCACCTGCTCCTGGCCGATACCCTGCTCGAGGTCGGACAGGCGGCGGAGGCCGTCTCGACCTACGAGCGGACCGGGGGGGACGATCCCCGGGTCGGGCTCGGAAAGGCCCGGGCGTTGCTCGTGCTCGACCAGGCGGACAAGGCCGGCGCCGTGCTGGAGCCCCTTGCCGCCGCCCATCCCGAGCTCGACGGCGTCCTCGACACGCTGGCCGCGTGGAAGCTGCGGACCGGGGACATCGATGGTGCCCTGGCCGCAGTCGAAAAGGCTCTTGCTCTCAAGCCGAGGCCCGATCACTACCTCATGCTGGACGACCTGCTCGGCCAGAAGGGGAAGGCCAGCGAATCCCTGCCCCGACTTGCCGCCGGCTACGACGCGACCCGGGAGGTGCGGGTCGGGGAGCGCCTCATCCAGCGCCAGCTCGATCTCGGTCGCAAGGACGAGGCCGTTGATTTCTCCGCCCGCCTCTTCAAGGACCATCCCGTCGATCGCCAGGCCTGCTCCCTCCGGTTCGACGCGCTTCTTTCCGCAGGACGCTTCGACGAGGCGGATCGGGAGGCCGACGCCCTCCTCAAGGCCGAATCGACCCCCCTGGTGCGCCCGGCCATGGCCGCCGCTGCCATCGCCAGGCTCCACCTCGAAGCACAGGGCGGCCGGGGAATCGCTTCCGCCTCGGATACTGTGAAGTACCTGGCTCTGTCGGGCCCCCGGGCCGTGCATTCCGTAACCCGGTGGCTCGAGGAGCACCACGCACCCGCGCTGGCCGAACGCACGCTGGTGCTCGCTCTCGAATCCAGGCCCGGGGATGAGGAATTGACGAATCATCTCTACCTGCTGTACGGTCTGCACGGCCGGGCCGAGGAGGCCCGCAAGGTCAGGGAGCAGGCCCTGGCCGGGCTCGAGGGGGAAGCCAGGGATGCTCGGGAAGATTCGTTGGATCGTATCGATCGGTACCTCCAGTCCGGTCGCGGCAAGTAGAAGCGGCAGTCAGGAAGACCCCGACAAGACCATGTTGGTAGACCGGACGGGAAGATCCTGTTTAGCAAAGGGCTCGCCGACAGTTCTCCTGCTTCTGCTCATCGCCGCCTGCGCGCTTCTCGCAAACTCGGTCGCAGCGCAGGAGCCGGGTGGGCTTCCGCCCCTGCCCATCGACGCCGACCCCGGCGACACCGCCCCGGCGACGCTGGATGGGCCCGCGTCGCCCGACGCCGACCCCGGCGACACCGCCCCGACCACGCTGGATGGGCCCGCGTCGCCCGACGCCGACCCCGGCGACACCGCCCCGACCACGCTGGATGGGCCCGGGTCTCTCCCCCTGCGGCGCATCCCGTGCAGCGAGCCGTTCACCGGCGAAGTGCCCCCTCAGCCCGCCGCCCGCATCCTGGAAGCCCTGGCGCACAAGGACCTGGCCAAGACCAAGGTGGCCGTGCTCGCCGTCGCCTATCCCGAGGGGACCGTCCTGTTCCGCCAGAACGCTGACGATCTGCTCAATCCCGCATCGGTCACCAAGCTCTTCACCGCGGCCGCTGTGCTGGAGCATCTCGGTCCGGACACGACGTTCGAGACCCGGATCGTAGCCGGAGAGGGGGAGTGCCCCCCGCTCTACCTCGTCGGAGGCGGCGATCCCGGCCTGACACTGGACAACCTGCGGGCCCTGGCCCGCCAGGTGAAGAAGGGGGGAATCGGCTGCGCCTCCGCCCTGTTCTATGATGCCACCCTGTTCGACAGGCAGACTCTGGCCCCGCACTACGAGGAGAAGCAGAGCGATGCCCACTGGCGCCCCCACATCGGGGCCGCGGGCATCGAGGACGGGGCCGTCACGCTGGTGCTGACCCCTGGCGGGCACGTGGGGGCAGCCGTGAAGGTGGAGACCATTCCCTCCTGTACCGGCCTCCTCGTGGACAATCGGCTCGTCACCGTCGAGACCCCGAACAAAGACAAGGAGTTGCTCGCCTCGGTGGACAAAGCCCCCGAGCACGTCGTGATCCGGCTTGACGGGGAGGTGAAGCTCGGGCTCAAGAATCCGGTCATCGTCCGCCGGGCCATTCCCGACCCCGACCTGTTCTCCGCACGCTGCTTCCGGGATACGCTGGTTGCTGCCGGGGTCAAGGTCAAGGCCGACCAGCCGGAAGCCGGAACAGCCCCCAAGAAGGCCCGCAAGGTGGCATCCCACCTGTCCGATTCCCTGGCAACGGACATCCGCCGGATGCAGGTCTGGAGCAAGAACTTCGTCGCGGAACAGGTCGTGAAGCTGGCGGGAAGAGGCCGGTGCGAGCCGCTTGCCTTCCAGTGCGGTCTCAAGGTCCTGCGCCGCACCCTCGAGCGTTTCCACCTTCCTGCCGCCTGCGTCCGCTACGAAAACGGCTCCGGGCTGTTCGATGCCAACCGTTTCACCGCCAGCCACGTCGTTCGCCTGCTCATCGAGTCCGCCAATCGCCCGCCCATAGCGGACCCGTTCGTCAAGGCGCTTGCCCAGGCGCGAAAAACCGGAACCCTGCGGGACCGCATGGGCCGGGTCAATGCAAAGGTCCGCGGCAAGACCGGCACGCTCGACGGGATCTCGGCACTGGCCGGCTACATCGAGCGCGGCCCGGGCCGCTACATCGCGTTTGCCATCCTCATGAACGGCCCCGATGCCACCGCGTACCGCATGCAGCGCATCCAGGATCGCATCGTCGAGCTGCTCGCCTGGTGGGCGTTTCCGGGGAAGAAGCGGTAGCCCCTGGTTGCCCTCCCCAACTTCCTCCTTGACTGCCCCGACCCGAGGTTGCATAGTGTTTACACGTTGCACTGGCAACCAACAACCGGAGGGAAGAAGATGCGTTTCGTGATCCAGTCCGCCGTCGTCGCATTGCTCCTTTGCGTCGTTCCGCAGTTTGCCCAGGCCCAGTTCGGCCTCAAGGTCCCGAAGTTCGATACAGGGCCGGTCAAGAAGCTCCTTGGCGAGATCGATAAGGTCGTGGCCGAATACGAGGATGCAACCGAGAAGGTATGGACCGCGACCGAGACCATGCAGGACATCATCAAGGCCTATGCAGCGGGTGACTTCCCCGTCCTCGAGAAGCCCTGGGGCGAGATCCGCAAGATGATCAAAGAGGCCAAGGACGAGGCCGCCAGGACCGCTGCTTTCCAACTCTCCGAGAAGTACTTCAAGGAGATGGACGAGCGTAAGAAGGCCGTCGACGCGGTCATGGATGACCCGGTCAAGGCCACCGACATCAAGGGCAAGCTCCAGCCCCCCGAGGTCGAGCAGTTCAAGACCATCTCCACGAACCTCAAGCCGGTCCCGCAGCAGGATGCCGAGCTGATCACCCGGGCCACCAAGCTGAGCGCTGATGCCGCCAAGGCCGTTGCTGACCTCACTGCCCAGGCCGCCAAGGACCCGCTCAAGGCAGCGGACTACAAGAAGCTGATCGACCAGTGCAACAAGGGGATCGAGAAGCTCGGCAAGATCCCGACCGAGTTGGAGAAGCAGGTCAAGGCCGTCGAGGGCGTCATTTCCAACCTTGCCAAGCTGATCGGCGAGTAGTTCCCCCAGAAATCCCTTGAACTCAACCGACCGCTGGGTACAATTGCCCCGGTTGTTTGTTTGGTGGTCCTTTCTCCAGGAGGGTTCTCAATGAGGTTGGCACCGCTCTATGGTCTGTTGATGGTGGTGGGGATCCTGGCATCCTGTTCGTCGTCGAGCGAGACGGGAAAGTGCCAGGTGGCGGACGAGTGCAACCAGGGCTTCACTTGTGTCGCCGAGAAGTGCGCCCAGGTTGAATGCGTGGCCCACGCCGATTGCCCCGGCGATGACCCGTTCTGCGCTCCGGAAGGGGTCGACCCGAATCAGGCGGAGAAGAAGTTCTGCTCCCCCATCAAGTGCAAGTCCGACGAGGACTGCGAGGACGGGTTCACCTGCGACAAGTACAAGCAGTGCATCCCGAAAGACGTTCCTGCAGACGTAGCGGCCCCGGAAGTCGGGGACGAGGACGTCACTACCCCGGAAGAGGTCGACGAGGACGTTCCCGTCGTCCCGGCCGGCAGCACCTGCACGACTTGTGCTTCCGACAAGGATTGCGGAAACCTCAAGTGCTACCCCCTGGGCGGCGGCACCTACTGCTTCGGCAACTGCAAGTCCAACGCAGACTGCCCCACCGGCTGGATGTGCTACGCCCTCAGCAATGAAGGCCAGCAGTGCATCCCCATGGCCTTCAACTGCGATGCCGACTGCCTGAAGAACGGCTGCCCCGCAGGCCAGGTCTGCAACCAGGAAAGCGGAGCCTGCGTCGCAGGAAAGGACAAGTGCGGCACCTGCGCCCAGGACTGGGATTGCCAGGAAGGCTACAAGTGCTACCAGGACGGCAAGTACTGCGCCCCGGTCTGCCCCGACGGCGTGTGCCCCAAGAACGGATCCTGCCAGGAAGTCAACACCCTCAAGGTCAAGCTGTGCGTCTCCGGCAGCGCCAACTGCTGCTACGGCGACAACTGCGAAAACGCCTGCCCGCCCGAAACCCCGCACGCCTACAACGGCAAGTGCGTCGAGTGCCTCAGCGATGCCCACTGCGGGGCCAACAAGCACTGCACCGCGGAAAAGACCTGCCAGTCGAACAACTGCCAGCCGCCCACTCCGTACGACTTCAACGGAACCTGCGTCGAGTGCCTCAACACCACTCACTGCGCTGCCAAGGGCGAGAACTACATCTGCGACCAGGGGCAGCACAAGTGCATCACCTCCGAGCAGCCTGACGAGTGCTCCTACTGCGTCGACCCGTACCCTGCCTGCACCCAGATCAACGGCGTGTGGTCGTGCGTCCAGTGCACCGACAACACCTACTGCGGCGGCGGCGAGTGCGACCTGGCGCTGTTCGCATGCAAGGGCGGCGGCGGCTGCGGCTCCTGCACCAACGACGGCCAGTGCCTCTCCGCCATGGGCGACAAGACCCTCAAGTGCGACACGGCCAGCGGCTGCTGCTACGACGTCAAGGGCTGGTGCGACGGCGTCGAGTCCATGTGCAACACCACCGCGGCCTCCGAGTGCCTCGGCCTCATGGACCTGCTCATGGGCGGCATGGGCGGAATCCCAGGCATGCCCGGCATGCCCGAAGGCTCCGCATTCGGCGTCTGCACCTGCACCGAACCCATGGGAATGGATGCCCTGATGTGCCTGTTCATGGGCGGCTGCCCGCCCGGCGGCTGCTTCGGCGACGCTGTCTGCATCGACCCCGCTGCCATCCCCATGCTGGGGGACATGCTCGGCTCGCTGGCCGGCAGCGGCGGCATCTGCCTCAACCCCGCCTCTCTCATGGATCTGCTCGGCGGCGGCGGATTGCCTTTCTGACCCAAGCGCAATAGCATCCCAGCGGCTTCGTTGCTTCCATCATCGCGCACGCACGTAGATCAATGTGCTTGACTCACGAGAATCGCTGAGGCCATACTGTTTTCTCCCCAGCCGGAGCCGGGCTGGGATTGACCAAACCGACCGCAGGAGGGTCCGATGTCGAAAGTCGTTCGTTGCGCGCTGATCCAGGCCACCAACGTGATCCCGCCGTCCAAGGAACCCGACAAGCTGACTCCGGCGAAGCAGAAGGCCGAGGTGCACAAGATCCGTGATGCCATGGTGGACAAGCACCTCAAGTTCATCGCCAAGGCCGCCAAGCAGGGTGTCAAGATGCTCTGCATGCAGGAGATCTTCGCAGGTCCGTACTTCTGCGCCGAAGTCCATCACCGCTGGTACTGGCTGGCCGAGGCGATCCCGGGCGGCCCCATCACGACCCTCATGCAGGAAACGGCCAGAAAGCACGGCATGGTCCTCATCGTCCCGATCTACGAAGAGGCCATGACCGGCGTGTACTACAACACCGCGGTCGTCATCGACGGCGACGGCAAGATCCTCGGCAAGTACCGCAAGAACCACATCCCCGAGATTCCCCCGGCCTTCACCGAGAAGTTCTACTTCAAGCCGGGCAACCTGGGCTACCCCGTGTTCGAGACAGGTTACGGCAAGGTCGGCGTGTACATCTGCTACGACCGTCACTTCCCCGAGGGAGCCCGCCTCCTCGGTCTCAACGGTGCGGACATCATCTTCAACCCCTCCGCCACCATCGAGGGGGTCAGCAAGTACCTGTGGGAGTTGGAGCAGCCCGCCCATGCGGTCGCCAACGGCTACTTCGTCGGTGCCATCAACCGGGTGGGCCTCGAGGAACCGTTCCGGTCCGGGAAGTTCTACGGGTCGAGCTACTTCTGCAACCCCCGGGGCAAGATCATTGCCCAGGCGAGCCCGGACAAGGATGAGCTGCTCGTCGCGGACCTCGATCTCGATGAAGTGCGGCAGGTCCGGAATGCCTGGCAGTTCTTCCGTGATCGCCGCCCTGAAACCTACGGCGACATGGTCAAGCTCCTTCCCTGACCGCACTGCGAGGAGGCATCATGCCAAACGGCTTCTTCGGCCGCATCCTGGAGGTCGATCTGGAGGCGGGGCAGACCCGCGTGACCGAGTTCGCCGAGTCCGAGGCCCGCAAGTACTTCCTCGGCTCAGGGCTTGCTGCACGCAGGCTGTTTGACGACTTCGAGGCAGCGCTCGGACCGCTCCACCCCGATGTCCCGCTCTATTTCATGTCCGGGATCTTCACGAGCACTCCGCTTCCAGGGACCTCCAAGCTGTCGGTCTGCTGCCGCTCGCCGCAGACCGGGATCTGGAACGAGGCGACGGTGGGGGGACACTGGCCCGCGGAGTTCCGCCGCACCGGGCTGGACGGAATCTGCATCGTCGGGAGGGCCGCTGAACCGGTCTACCTGCACATCACCGCAGGAGGGGCCGAGATCCGCAGGGCCGGCCACCTGTGGGGGCGCGACGCTTACGAGACCGGCGACCTGATCCGGTCCGAGGTCTCCAAACGGGCTCGGGTTGCCACCATCGGACCGGCCGGAGAGCAGGGGGTGCTCATCTCCAGCATCATCTTCGACCCGCCCAATACCCGGGTAGCGGCCCGCGGCGGCATCGGCGCAGTCATGGGCGCCAAGAACCTCAAGGCCGTCGTGGTCGAGGGGGACCCGAAGTCGCGACTCCCCCTGGCCGACCCCCAGGGACTCAACGCCCACCTCAAGGACGAGATTCCCAGGATCCGGAAGAACACCCAGGGGCTTCACGACTTCGGAACGTCCGGAGGGGTCGTGACCGTCGAGGCCTTTGGCGATCTTCCCATCCGGAACTGGAAGCTCGGTTCCTGGACCGAGGGGGCCCGCCGCATCACCGGGCAGACCATCCAGCCCGGCATGCTCGACCACCACTACGCCTGCTATGCCTGCCCCATCCGGTGCGGCAAGATTTACAAGGTCGCGGACAAGGGGCTGTTCGGACACGGTCCCGAGTACGAGACCCTCGGCATGCTCGGGGCCAACTGCCTGGTGGATGACCCGCTCGCCATCGTCCAGGCCAACGAGCTGTGCAACCGGTACGGCATCGATACCATCTCCGCCGGGGCCGTCGTGGCCTTCGGCCTGGAGGCATTCGAGAGAGGGCTCATCACCACCTCGGAAACCGAGGGCGTCCCGCTGCATTTCGATGCCCCCTCCATGCTCTACCTCCTCAATGCCATCGGACGCCAGGAAGGGGTAGGGCGCCTGCTCGGGAAAGGGGTGCGCCAGGCCGCCGTCGAGCTGGGCCGAGGCGCCGAGGAGTTCGCAGTCCACACCAAGGGACTCGAGTACCCTGCTCACGACCCCAGAGGCCACGTCAGCATGGCGCTCAACTACGCCACTGCCGTCCGGGGAGCCTGCCACCTCGAGGCCCTGTCCTACTTCCTCGACCGCGGGGTCAAGGCCCCGGATTTCGGGTACGTCACGCCCCCCGACCCGCACCGCTCGGATGACAAGCCGCCCATCGTGGTGACCCTCCAGAACTACCTGTCGGTCTTCAATCCGCTGGGAATGTGCAAGTTCCTGTTCCTTGGCGGGGTAGGGCCGGTCACCATCGGCAAGTGGCTCGGCTACGTCTGTGGCTGGGACGTGTCCATGGCCGACGTGATGCTGGCCGGGGAACGCCTCTTCAATCTCAAGCGCATGTACAACGTTCGCCTCGGCATCAGCCGCAAGGATGACGTCCTGCCGCCGAGGCTCTATGCAGGGGCAAAGCCCGACGGTCGGGCCAAGGGAGTCCTGCCCGACCTGGGCAACATGCTGTATCACTACTACCAGCTTAGAGGGTGGGATGACGAGGGTCTGCCGACCCGGGAGAAACTGGATGAGCTGGGCCTGTCCCTGTGACCCCTTGCGAAAGCTGAGTGTCGGGGAGAGAAGATGAACAAGACATTTGAAAGCTCGAGGGCCGCAATCGAGGACATCCGGGACGGTGCGGTGATTATGACTGGCGGCTTCGGCCTCTGCGGGATCCCGGAGAACCTGATTCGTGCCCTGCTCGACAAGGGGGTCAAGGACCTCACGATCATCAGCAACAACATCGGCTCCATCGACCTCAGGAAGGGGGGCGCCTTCGGCGTGGCCCTGCTGTTCAGGAACCGGCAGGTGCGGAAGTTCGTCGGCTCGTTCCCCGGCCCCGTCGCACGGCTCGACTGGTTCCTCGACATGGTCGAGAAGAAGGAGGTCGAAATCGAGATCATGCCCCAGGGGACGCTCAACGAGCGCGTCCGGCTGGCCGTGGCAGGGCTCGGCGGCGTCTACACTCCCGTCGGCGCCGGTACCGAGCTCGCACACGGGAAGGAGACTCGGGTCATCGACGGCCGGGAGTACCTCCTCGAGCTGCCCCTCAAGGCCGATTTCGCCCTGGTCAAGGCACACACCGGGGACCGGATGGGAAACCTGGTCTACCGCCGCACGGCCCGCAACTACAACGCCGTCATGGCCGGCGCTGCCAAGGTCACCATTGCGGAGGTCGAGCACCTGGTCGAGCCCGGTGCCATCGATCCGGACCAGGTGCACACGCCTGGGATTTTTGTCCAGCGCGTGGTCCAGGGAGAGCTGTACGAGAAGCGGGTGTAGGCATTGAGCGGAGCATCTTCCGAAACCGGGGGAGACGAGATGAAACAGGGATGTAGCAAGGAGCAGATGGCCTGGCGGGCCGCCCAGGAGATCCGGGACGGCATGTACGTCAACATGGGAATCGGCCTGCCGAACCTGATCCCGGAGTTCCTCGGCGGCAGGGACGTGGTGATCCACTCGGAAAACGGGTTGCTCGGCATGGGCCCACTTTCAGCTCCGGGGACCGAGGACCCGGATACCGTCAACGCGGCCAAGCAGGCCGTCGAGATCCTCCCCGGCGGTGCAGTCTCCTCCCAGGCCGACTCGTTCGTCATGATCCGGGGCGGGCACCTGGACATGACCTTCCTGGGCGCTTTCCAGGTCTCCGAGCAAGGAGACATCGCCAACTGGCACGTGCCCGGAGGCCGCATCCCCGGCGTCGGCGGTGCCATGGACCTGGTCTGCGGGACCAAGAGGGTCGTGGCCCTCATGACCCACACCTCCAAGGAGGGGGAAGTCAAGATCGTGAAGCAGTGCACCTACCCTCTTACGGGGCGGCGCTGCGTCGACATGGTGATCACGGACCTTGCCGTCATCCGGGTCACGCCTGCCGGGCTCGTCCTCGATGAGGTCGCCCCCGGCTGGACCCCTGAGGAAATCCAGGCCGTCACGGAACCGACCCTCTCTATCTCCCCGAGCCTGCGGGAGATGGGCGGGCCCAGATAGGAGGCACCCCATGGATACCATCATTCGAAACGGCACCATCGTCACCGCAATCGACACGTACCGCGCCGACGTGGGCATCGCCGGAGGCCGAATCCAGGCCATCGGCGCAAACCTCCCCGATGTGCCGGGGGCCACGGTCATCGATGCGTCCGGCAAGTACGTCATGCCCGGCGGAATCGATGTCCACGTCCACCTCGAGCTGCCGTTCTGCGGCACGGTCAGCAAGGACGACTTCCCCAACGGTACCAAGGCCGGTGCCTGCGGCGGCGTCACCATGCTGGTCGATTTCGCCATCCAGACCAAGGGCAAGTCGGTCATGGAGGCCGTGGAAGCCCGGCGCAAGCTGGCCGACGGCCGCGTCGCCACCGACTACGCCCTCCACGGCGGGATCACCGACTGGGACACGGCGGAACCGGAATTCGACGCGCTCGTGGACTACGGAATCCCCTCGTTCAAAATGTTCATGGTCTATCGCAGCCAGGGCTGGATCGCAGACGACGGAACGCTGCTCCAGGCACTCGAGGCCACCTCCCGCAACGGCGCACGAATCCTCGTGCACGCGGAAAACGACGACGCGATCCAGATGCTCCTGCGCAAGTACGGCCCCAAGGCCCAGGAGCTCGGTGCCTGGGGACATGCCATCACCCGTCCCGACTACACCGAAGCCGAAGCCATCTCCCGCGCCATCCGCTGGGCCGAGGAGACGCACGGGCACCTCTATGTCGTCCACATGTCCACCGGCAAGGGCAATGACGAGGTGCTGCGCGGCCAGGACCGCGGCGTCGACGTGCATGCCGAGACCTGCCCCCAGTACCTCCTGCTCACCGAGGAGCTCTTCAAGGGGAAGAACGGCCACCTCTACGCCACCTGCCCGCAGCTCCGGGCCGAAGAGAACTGCCGCCGCCTGTGGAAGGGGCTCCAGGAACGCTCCGTCCAGGTCGTCGGGACCGATACCTGCACCTTCGATACCCAGCAGAAAGCCATGTGGAACGGGGACTTCCGCAAGATCCCCTACGGTATGCCCGGAGTGGAGACCATGCTCCCCCTGATGTACACCTTCGGCGTGGGGCAGGGCTACTTCTCCCTCAATCGCATGGTCGAGCTGGTCAGCACCAACCCCGCCCGCCTGTTCGGAATGTACCCTCAAAAGGGTACGATCGCGGTCGGAACCGACGCAGACATCGTGGTCTGGGACCCGGACCGACAAGTCACGCTCTCGACCTCGATGCTCCAGACCAACTGCGACTGGTCGCCGTTCGAAGGGTACAAGCTCAAGGGGTATCCCCACGTCACCCTCTCCCGGGGGCGCATCGTCGCCAGGGAAGGGAAGTTCGTGGGCGAGGAAGGATGGGGACGGTTCGTCAAGCGGCAGCCGGGGGGAACCTTGTAGCCGATCCGTTGAAGCCTAGTGTGGGAGGGTGCTCCGCACCCGACCATTGTCTTGCATGACTGGTTTCTGGACGCTTTCTCGGGGGGATGGAATGACGCGAGAAGAGATACTCAAGATGGACAGGGCCCACGTGGTCTACCCGTGGGTCGTGCAGGGAAAAGGGGAGCCGCTCGTCATCGACCGGGCCGAAGGCATCTACATGTGGGATGTCAACGGCAAGCGGTACATCGACTTCTGCGCAGGGCTCCTGTGCGTCAACATCGGCCATGGCAATCGCCACGTGCTCGACGCGATGAAGGCGCAGATGGACAAGCTCTGCTACGTCGGCACGCAGTTCGCCACCGAACCCAAGGCGAAGCTTGCTGCCATGGTTGCCCAGGTCACCCCGGGCGACCTCAACCACGTCTTCTTCACCAATGCCGGTGCCGACGCCATCGAAAACGCAATCAAGGCGGTCCGCTGGGCCACCGGCCGGCAGAAGATCTACTCCTCGTGGCACGGGTATCACGGCGCAACCTCCGGCGCGGTCACGCTCACCGGTGACCCCAGGCGCTGGCCATCCGAGCCGGGCATCCCCGGAGTTACCAAGTACTTCTTCCCCTACTGCTACCACTGTCCCCTGGGCTACAAGGACAGCTCGAGCTGTGGCACTGCCTGTCTCCAGGCCCTCAAGGCCCAGGTGCAGATGGATGGCCCCAAGACCATTGCGGCAATCTTCATGGAGCCGATCATCGGCACCAACGGGATCATCGTGCCGCCCGTCGAGTTCGTGAAGGGGGTCCGGCAGCTCTGCGACGAGAACGGCATCCTCATGGTCAGCGACGAAGTCATGGCCGGCTGGGGCCGCTCCGGCACCTGGTTCGGAATCGAGCACTTCGGCGTGGTCCCCGACATCATCACCACGGCCAAGGGGATCACCTCCGGCTACATCCAACTCGGCGCCATGATCTGGAATGACAAGGTGCACGAGGTGTTCACGCAGCGGCCCTTCGTGGGCGGACTCACCTACCAGGGGCACGCACTTGCCTGCGCTGCCGGCGTCGCGAACATTGAGGTCTACCGCAAAGAGAACCTCATCGAGAAGTCCAGGCTGGACGGTGAGTACCTCCACGGCAAGCTCAAGGAGCTCATGGACCGCCATCCGTCCGTCGGCGACGTCCGTTGCAAGGGGCTCTGGGCCTGCATCGAGCTGACTTCTGACCGGGCAACCCATGCGCCGCTTGCCGGTTACGCAGATTGCGTGCGCAACGTGTCCGCAGAGTTCTCCAAGCGGCTCTACGCCCTCGGCCTCTACCTGTTTGCCAAGTGGGACTTCCTGTTCATCTCGCCGCCGCTTACCATCACCCGGGCCGAGATCGACGAGTCCATCGGCATCATCGACGAGGTGCTGGGCTGGACCGACTCGCTCATCGGCCGTTGACCACATAGGGGGAAGACGATGGAGAAGGAATTCACCATGGATCAGGCCATGCAGGAAGCCGCACGCTGCCTGATGTGCCATGACGCACCCTGTGCGTGCGGTTGTCCGGCCGGGACCGAGCCGGACCGCTTCATCCGGAAGCTGCGCCTCCGGAATCTCAAGGGCGCTGCCCGGGTCATCAAGGAGAACAACGCGCTGGGCGGAGTGTGCGCCGTGGTCTGCCCGACCTGCACGCTGTGCGCCGAGGGGTGCACTGCTGCCGGATTGGACCGACCCATCCGCATCGGGGAGATCCAGCGCTTCCTGGTCGAGTGGGCCTGGCAGACCGGCTTTGCTCCGCTCAAGGCGGATGCTCCCAACGGAAAGAAGGTCGCAGTCGTGGGTTCCGGGCCTGCCGGGCTCACCTGTGCCGCCGAGTTGGCGCGGGCCGGGTGCAAGACCGTCGTGTTCGAGCGCCAGCCGGAGCCGGGCGGAATGCTGCGCTACGGGATCCCCCCTCACCGCCTCTCTCTCGACTTCCTGAACAGGGAGATCAAGGACATCGAGGCGCTCGGAGTCGAGATCCGGTGCAACACCGCCATCGAGAAGGCCGCAGACCTCGACCGTCTGCTCTCCGCCGAAGGATTCGACGCGGTCTTCATCGCGACCGGAGCCTGGAGCTCAGTTGCTCTCGACGTGCCGCACCGGGACAGCGCCGACATCTTCGACGCGCTCTCCTTCCTCAAGCAGGCCAAAACCGACCCGCAGGCCTTTGCTGCACGGGTCCGCGGCAAGGTGGTCGCGGTCATCGGAGGCGGAGACTCGGCCATGGACGCGGCCGTGTCCGCCCGCAAGGCCGGGGCCCTGGACGTCTACCTCTTCTACCGGCGCTCCTTTGCCGAGATGCCCGGTGACTCCGAGGAAAAGCGGCAGGCCATCTCGGCCGGGATTCACTTCGTGATCCTCACCCAGCCCACCGACTTCGTCATCGAGAACGGCAAGCTGACCGGGCTCAAGGTCGTTCGCACACGTCTCGATGCCCCCGATGCTTCCGGCCGGAGGCGACCGGTACGCATGGCCGGCACCGAGCACGAGTTTCAGGCCGATCTCGCGGTCGAAGCGCTGGGCCTCGTTCCCCCGCAGGAAGCGGATTCCTTTGGCCTGCCCGTCGATGCCCAGCACCGCATCATCGTGCGGGATGGTGCAGGACACACGGCCCGCCCCTTCGTCCTGGCCGGTGGCGATGCCGTCCGCGGGGCCTCCATCGTGGCCCGGGCCGTACACGACGGCAAGATGGCAGCCCGTGCCATCCTCGACGAACTGAAGAGCAGGGGGTAGACCATGGGAAAGCTCAACGACCTCAGCATCAACTTCTGCGGACTCACGCTGGAAAACCCGGTCATGCTCTCCTCCTCCCCGGTCTCCAACACGGGCGAGATGGTCGGCCGCGCCTTTGATGCCGGCTTTGCCGGCGTGGTCTACAAGACCATCGGCAAGGGAGCCTTCGAGATCATCCACCCGGCCCCCCGCATGGCCGGCTACGACTACGAGGGCCGCAAGCTCATCGGCCTCCAGAACGTCGAACAGATCTCCGACCGCCCCATGAACGACAACCTCAAGGACCTCAAGTACCTCAAGAAGAACTGGCCGAAGAAGGCGGTCATCGCGAGCATCATGGGCTTCTCCCGGGACGAGTGGCGCGAGTTGGCCATCGCCACGGAAGATGCCGGTGCGGACATGCTCGAGCTGAACTTCTCCTGCCCCCACATGGCCATCGAAGGCTCGGGGATGAAGGTGGGCCAGGCATTCGGGCTCCTCAAGGAATACACCGAGATCGTCAAGCGCCACGTGAAGATCCCGGTCATGGCCAAGATGACCCCGAACATCACCGACATCAACGAGCCGGCCCTGTACGCCAAGCAGGGCGGGGCCGACGCCATCGCCGCGATCAACACCGTCAGTGCCCTGGTCGGCATCGGACTCGACGATTTCACCCCCAGGCCCAACGTGTTCGGCTTCGGTGCGGCCAGCGGATACTCCGGCCCCGCGGTCAAGCCCATCGGCCTTCGCTGCATCGCCCAGATGGCGGGAAACCCGGCCCTCGGGCTGCCGCTGTCCGGCATCGGCGGCATCGAAACCTGGGTGGACGTGGTGGAGTTCCTCCTGTGCGGGGCCTCGTCGGTCCAGATCACCACCGGAGTCATCCACTACGGGTACCGGATCATCGAGGACATCCTCGAAGGGCTGTCGGACTACATGGGCGAAAAGGGGGTGACCTCGCTCAACCAGCTCGTCGGCAGGGCGCTTCCCAACATCGTCACCCCAGACCGCTTCGATCACGCCCGGCAGGGGATCGCCAACTACGACCTCGACCGGTGCGTCGGCTGCGGCCAGTGCCACATCGTCTGCCAGGATGCCGGCGGCCAGTGCCTCACCTGGAACAACGATCGCCGCCGTCCGGTCATGGACGAGAAGAAGTGCCTGGCGTGCATGATCTGCTCGTTCGTCTGCCCGGTCGCACACCCGCCCATGATCACGTTCAAGGAAGTGCCGAACAAGCCGGCCGTGCGTCCCCCCGCGATGGAGTAGAACGGGTGCATCGCCCCGAGCGGTGGGGCGTCTCGCTTCTTACTGGTGCGTGGCAGTGCCCGGAGTGAAGGGTGTGCTCAGCCAGTGGAAGTTGTCCAGGATGACCTCGGAATCGAAGATGCCGTCCGACGCATCGTGGATGTGGAATACCAGCTCGAATTGCTCCCCGGCGTTGATCTTCCACGAGGTCGTGAGCCAGCCGGTCGATGAGCCGTGGGCGGAATCCGGAGGCCCGCACTCGTACCCGGTCCCCGAGATATTCGTCTTGGGGTTCGAGCAGGGCTCGGAGAAGGCCGTGTTGATCGCGATGTAGCACTTCTTCGTCCCCTGGTCGATGAAGTCGTAGTAGGCGTTCGGGTTGCTGCAAGCGGTCGAGTTGATCACGACCTTCTGCCCGCCCGTCGTCTGCGGCGCGGTCAGGAACATGTAGAACTTGTCGTTGAACGAGGTCCCGATGTATTCCTCGTATTCCTCGGAGAAGAAGATGTAGTCGATGGCGAACCCGAGCGCATTGGCCGGCGCCTTCAAGACCACCTTGAACTCCACGTTGTCGAAGGTCTGGTAGCCGTCCTTGGCATACGGGTCGGCTATCGAGCTTCCACCCGGAAGGTCGGTGCTGTGCGAAGTGCCGGTGCACGGCCCGGACGCCAGCAGGGCATAGCTGTCCCCGCCCCAGGGCTTCAAGTCGTTACCGGGGCTTCCGAAGTGCGTCACGGCCTCCCACGCGGAATCGATGTTGTCGCCGGTGGGAGACGAGAACTGGGCCGAGATGATAGCCGGGCCGAAGCACATCTCCAGGGCACACAGGTACGCGTCGACCGAATGCCCGGTGCACTGCCCGGGACATTTCACCGCCTCGTCTACCTCTCCGTTGCAGTTGTTGTCGAGGCCGTCGCCGGCGGTCTCGAGCTGGCCCGGGTTGACCTCGCCCGCACCGTCGTAACAGTCTCCCGGACCAAACGGACACGTAGCGGGGAAGCCTACCACGGGGAGGTTGATGTTGCACCAGCCGTCCTGGTCCTCGTCGCACCCCTCGTCGATCGCACCGTCGCAGTCGTTGTCGATGTCGTCGCAGATCTCCGGAGCCCCGGGGCCGAGGTTGGGATCCTGGTCGTTGCAGTCCCCGAACTTGACTGAGTACCCCGGTCCGACGCTGTCGCACTGGCACTGCTTGGTCTCGAAGACGCCGAACCCGTCGCCGTCGTTGTCCTTGTAGTAGGGGATGCAGCCCTGTGCGCCGGGCTCGTCGATCTGGCCGTTGCAGTTGTCGTCGATGCCGTTGCACTTCTCCTGCATGAAGTGGTTGACGTAGGGGTCCTTGGGGGCGCAGTCGGTATCGTCCATTTCCGAGTCGTTGTCGTCGTCCGGGTCGCAGACGTCGCCCCCTTCGTCATCGTCCGAGTTCATCTGCGAAGGGTTCTTGTCGAACGGGCAGTTGTCCTCGCCATCCTTGATGCCGTCACCGTCCGAATCCGCGTTCGGATCATCGATCTCGGGCAGCACGTAGCCCTCTCCTACAGGGTGCGTGGGGCCTTCGTCTCCGACTTCACCCGCATCAGCAGGGGGTTCTCCGGTGGCGTCGGCCGGGTCTTCCATGTCCGTGCATTTCCCCCCGACGCAATACAGCCCAGCAGCACAGGTTCCGCACGAGTTGCCCTCGCCATCCGTGCCGCACTCCTTCCCTTCGCAGGTGCCTCCGAACGTGAATCCGTCCGGTTCCCCACCTTCGCCCACCTGGAGCGTGTCGCCGCAGGCTGCCCCAACCCCCACCACCAGTGCCAGCACAGCCAGGAAGCCGAGCCGATGAGTCATGACGCCCCTCCAATCCGCCACGGATTAAACCAAAGCAGGATGAACTAATCAAGAAGTTTGGGCGCACGCGAGACGGGCAGGCCTTGATTTGACCGCCGCAGCGCGGCACAATGCGTTCGCTTCCCGGCGCATTCGCCCCCTTCTGACCGGGATGCGAGAGGAGCTCATGGCAAGACTCGGATGGTCCATCGCTGCGTTGGTCGTGCTGTTGTCGTCCCCCTCCGTCACCCTGGCCGCCTGGACCCAGCAGTTCGAGCTGTTCGGCAGCGGCAACACCACCGTGGCGGTCGCCGCTGGAACCGCCAAGAACGCAGTGGCGTTCGGCCAGAACTCGCAGCAGGGGCAGGCAAAGCCCGCTCTCTACTACACCATCGACGGCAAGTCGTGGATGACCGCCGCCCCCCCCGGCGACTTCGCCTTCATGATCACGCTGGACATGCCCGACGAGAAGTTCGTGTATGGCGGCGGGCTCGGCATGTTCAAGTCCTCCAACGGCGGCAGCTCCTACTCCGAGGTCAAGCTCCCAGGAAGCGGAGGCATGTTCGAGTTCATCTCACTGTCCCGCATCTACGCCCTGGATCCCGTCCACGTCTGGGCCGTGGGCGCGGACAAGGTCTACTGGACCCCCAACAGCCTCAACTGGGAGGTCACGACCCCGGTCCCCGACCTCGACCTGGCCACGGTGTTCTTCATTTCGTCTCAGAAAGGGTGGGTCGCAGGCGGCAAGTACGACGAGATCACCGAACCCGACCCCATGAGCGGCGAAGACAAGGTCGTCGGATACGACTACAAGCCCCAGGGCACAGTCCTCTACACCACGGACGGCGGCAAGAGCTTCGCCCCTCTCCTCATCGGCGCATCCGAGTACTTCCGCCACATCACCTTCCTCAACGACAATATCGGCCTGGCCGTGGCCAGCTCGAACGCAAAGCCCTTCTACTTCAAGCGCAGCACGGATGGCGGCAAGTCCTGGAAGGACATAGATCTGCCCCCTGCGGAGGCCGGAATGAAGTGGGTGCACGTGTCCAGGATCGCCATGGTTTCCCCGCTCGAAGGATGGGCCGCGGGCTGCATCGCATACCCTGACTCCGAAATCGACAACATGGGCAACAAGGCCGTGATCCTGCACACCGCAGACGGCGGCACGACCTGGGCGTTCGACCCGGAGGGCGAAGGGCAGGGCGGCTACCTGGACATCGACTTCGCTGGGCCCCATTGGGGCTGGGTGGTGGGCACGTTCGGCCGCATCCTCGCCTACGACGACGGCACGGTCTGGACCCCCCCAGAACAGGAGCAGGACGTGATCCAGCAAGGCGATGCCCCCGTTGCCGGTGATGCCATCGCCGGAGAGGACGCAGGGCCCTGGGCCGGCGTGTTCGGCGTGTTTGGCGACGAAGTGACCATCGGGGGCAACTCCTGG
>Ga0233425_10001803_pt1 | contig 45402 bp, 45 predicted proteins | sample Watercolumn_Towu_2_FD_181712 | JGI IMG/M metagenome (GOLD analysis project Ga0233425, IMG submission 181712) | Freshwater microbial communities from Lake Towuti, South Sulawesi, Indonesia - Watercolumn_Towuti2014_140_MG | ecosystem: Environmental > Aquatic > Freshwater > Lake | place...
ATACACGAGCGAGAATCTCTGGCCGGTGATATCACATATTCCTTCGGCATTTGACGGGATAAGTTCCACATGGGCCGGCTGCCAGAAAAGCCCGCGTAATAGCCCGATGGCGGTGGAGTATATGATTTCGTTTTTGGCGACTGGTTCAACCCAAGTCGGCCTATCACGGCTAAAATCCGGTTCGTAATCCGGCAGACGTTCCTGCACGAGAGGGAGGGTTACGACATTTCGCCAGAGGGTTTCACGAAGAGTGTTCCCACTTACCAGCGTAGTTATGGGTGCTCCGCCGCGCAGACTGCCTTTGAATCCTCCGCCGAAACTGGGACAGTTTGATGCCTGATTGAACAGCACAATAGCGGCACATCCGGGGCTGATGCGTCGCACCTCGCCGACTTCGTTAAAAAAGGCGTGATTGTTTCCCTCCGGCAGGCCGATCATAAGCTTTTGAATGGGGGTCGCTTCCGCTGCCTTGACCCCGCGTGTCTGCATAAACGGCTGCGACGGGTGGGCAATGTCGAACCAATCCCGGAACGGCTCAATTCTGTCGTTGACTTCCTCCGGCGTTACCGGTTCTCTAAATAGCCTGCGTAACTCTTGTTCATCCCTAGGCAAAAAAATTACCTGCGTAAGACAAACAAGAAGTTGCAGACAAGCCAGTTCCAGATCATCGCGTGGAAGACTGATCTGCAAATCTTCTCCTGTCGTTTCACGACAAAGCAACTCCTCATAGGTACAGAGCCGGAATTTACCGGTGCCGCCATCGGCGCGGACCGGAATCCATGATGCTGTGAGCAGATTCATTCAATCCCTCCTTTTAAGCCAGGTAACCGACAATGCAACGAGCAAGGCAAGAACCGCAACCGCCATTGGGGTGGCAGAGTTTGCAACGCCTACAACTTTTTCAACAAAATCAAACAGATTTTCCATAGTTATCCCTCCGAGCACAAATTTAATCATGCTCAAAGTATAAAGGTGAGCCGTTGCTTTGTCAATATTCAAGTTGATAAGTTTCTTAGAATAAAATCTTGAATCTTGTCTTTTAATAACTATTAGGTTAAAGTTTTTCATTCCCCTTCAAAGGGGATGAACCGTTGATAAGTTTATTAAAAGAATTTGAACGGGAATGTTCCCCGCATACGCGGGGCCTGTGCCGGGCGGTACTGCCGTCCGGCGCTACTCTTTTTCCAACCCGAAGTCTTTCGAGTACCGGAATCTCGTCCCTCCCACCGTACTGGCCCAAGTGCTGTCTCTCTCTGGCACAAATTCGATGATGAAGCGGCCGTCGTCGTCTTTCCGGCAATCATGCAGATATTTTTCCCAACCGGCAGGCACAGGGATACTGTTGAGATTGATTGCCTCGGCATAGCTTTTTTCGTCATTCTTATTTGGATTATCACCATCTAGAAATCTCCCACCGGCCAGCATCGGTATAACTGTCAGACTCATTTCGCCGTCCCGTGTAAGAGAGGTGACCCTACCATCTTCGTCTCGAAATTGTGTCATGGTCATGGTCGTAAGTCTCTGCGCATCTTCTCTTTTGTGTTTTTGCAAAAAACTAAAAGCGTCAAAATCCAAAGCAATATTTTCAGGCTCGCTATCCCAATCATCTCGCTGATACACCGCATTGATCCACTTCCGATATGCCGAGGGGAAACATATCGTTTCTGTCTGGCCAAGCAGAGTTTCCGTCCTCCAGAGCACCCGCGTATTGCCGTAAATTTCCTTATGCAGTCCGTAGGCAAACTTCTCAGCCGTTATCACGGTACAACGTGGCGCTTCAAAACCGGCAGGTCTTTGCCGCCACTCGTGGCGGTGGAGACGCCCGAGGCGTTGAAAAAGCAGATCCACCGGGCAAATCTGGGTCAGCATCCAGTCAAAATCCAAATCAAGACTCTGTTCAATAACCTGGGTGGCAACCAGGATACGACCAGTCCACCGTTTGGCATCCAGACCATACTCGTTAAGCGCCAGTGTCTCTTTTTCCTGCCGATCAAGAAAACGATAACGGGCATGAAAAATGTCAACCGGGATGGATGCGGAATTGCGTGATGGATCGCGCAGAAGCCTGGCTATTTTCTGGGCGTCGTTAACGAGATTGGCGATTACAGCAACCCGGCATCCAGCTTCGGCTGCCTTGACAATCCGCGATAGAAGCGCCTCGTCAGGCATGGCGTCGGGCAGAGCCAAGCATTCCACCTGAACATCTCTCTTTGGTGGCAGATATTTTTCGGGAAGGTCGAATGGCTGTGTTCCTTTGTCCGTTACCTGCGTTATCAAGGGGTAGGCATCATCGCCCACTTCATCACCGTCCCAAACCTCGATAATTTCATTGCGGATTTTCGGCGGCAGTGTTGCGGACAGAAGAATAACACTGCCGCCTGTATTGTGCTGTCGTCGAATCACCTCGGCAAGCAGACCGTGCATATAACTGTCGTAGGCGTGTACCTCGTCAACGATCAGCACCGATTTGCTGAGACCATACCCACGCACAAATTTATGCCGTACCGGCAGGACGGAAAGAAGAACCTGGTCAACCGTGCATACCCCGATCTGTCCGAGAAAAACGCGTTTCCTGCTCTGAGTCAGCCATTCCGCGCACTGCACGGAAGCGGCATTCTTTCCCTGTGCCGTCGTTTTCATGCCGGCAGCAACAAGATGCTGAAACTCGCGATTAAAATCCCGTTTGCCGTGGGCAAGAACCACATTGACCGAGTTTTTTCCGAAAAGTTTTTCCGCGAAGTCTTCCACGCGCTTGAGCATGGCATTGGCCGTTGCCTGAGTTGGCAGGGCAAACACTATGGATTCGGCAATACCGGCTTCAATCAGCCGCCAAGCATAAGCCAGTGCCGCCTCTGTCTTGCCCGCGCCGGTCGGAGCCTCAATGAGCGTCAGGCCAGGGGTGACCGGCAAGGTATCAATTACAACTTGAACACCACGAGGTTCATTTCCATGTCTGAGGAGTGATTGAACACCGGCATAGGGCAGCGAAGAACGGACAACTCCGAAATTCACCAGCAATTGTTCGGCGTGAATATGCTTCAGTTGATCAGAAAAATATTCGGCTGGGCCACTGGAGACTTGGCGATACGGGAATGCGTCTCTGTCCGAATTCGAGCCGATCCAGTCCGCAACGGAACAGAATCCGGCCAATAACAATATGAAAGCCTGGTTGTCCATAACACGGAGCGTTTCCGGAGATATTCCAGCAGGCTCAAGAAAAAGTTTATTCATGGCAGCTACAAACTGGCGCCGCGCTTCCCGGCCATGTTGCAGCACATAATCCTGTGCGGCAGGATAAGGACTATCAAGGGGTGAAATATCGGGTAATTCCCCGTGATGGCCGGTCACCGCCAATAACCAAGGCCTTAATACGCCGAAATTACAACCTTCACCAAACCATTCTTTATGCTCGAAACTCCCTAATAAATATCCATTCTTGCCATGATCGTATCCTTTCACATCGCTCCAATCCACATCACCAAAATCCAATTCCGGCCAACACTCTTCAAGTTGATCTGGGGCCTTTAATTGAAAGCGGATGTCGAACTTTCCGATATCATGGAGTGCGATAAAAAATAAGATCGTGGCCCGAAGCTGGTGTTCATGAACCCCTTCCAGGTCGCACGCGGCCAGAAAAATCCTTCGAATAACCGGACTACCATCCCACCAAGCAGCAGCTACCGCCGCCACATCCAAGCAATGATACGGCAGCAAGTGGTAGCAACTTCCGTCTTTCTCAGCCTTGCCCCAGTACTGAAAATAGGGAGGAGTACTTTCACCCATAAATACCTTCCACAAACCTGAATAATTCTTCACAAGCAGATGGCCGTTTCATGTTTTTTAAAGAAAAAGTCTTCACGAAGCTCCCCTTTCAATCTACCACACCACCACTGTCATCCAGTGTCAGGGTCCGGATATTTTTTGTGGTGGTATCTGGCCGGTACCGCATAATATTTTCGGCCACCGGCGATGCCGTAGTTGTAGGGGCGCTGCTTGCCGCGCCCTGATTGATTCTTGCCGCGCCAGTTTGCGCCGCGCCCCAATAATCGGAACATGCGGCAAGGGCGCAGCAAGCAGCGCCCTGACTACGTCGGTTCATCGTTTTGCGTGCATATTTTGTCCGCCGTCATATTGTGACGGGTGGTTATGGCACAAATTGCGGCTGTGTCATTCTTATTCGCCGGGTTTTCATGGTACTGATCCCATTTCGCAGGGTTATCTAGGATATATTGCCGGGCGCGTTGTAATTCGTTATCGTCGCGGATGATCCGTTCGTAATAATTCCGTTGCCATACCGGAACGCCATGCCGATCCAATGCCCGATTCACGGCGATGGCCGATATTGATTTAAACGCCCGCATTATTTTGCCCACCGTAGGGGCGCTGCTTGCTGCGCCCTTGCCGCATGTTCCGATTATTGGGGCGCGGCAAGCATTTTGGGCGCGGCAAGCAGCGCCCCTACCAAGGCCAAAACCATCATCATTATTATTGGTTATCAGGATAATGCCGTGGAAATGATTGGGCATAATTACAAATTCATCCACCAAGATTGACGGAAAACGTTCCGGAAGGGCCAACCAAGCATCAGCTACCATCAACCCCGCCTCATTCATCTCCATTTCGCCATTCGCGATCCCGCCGAACAGGCATTCCCGGCCTTGGAGACAAATGGTCACAAAATAAGTGCCGTTCCTGGCATAGTCATATCCCGGCAGGCGAATCGACCGGCGATGGTGATGGTCGGGATCAAAGATCATGGATTCATCCCCTCCATCTCCATCCATACATACGCCGCCAGCCTTGCGTCATCCAGCGCGCCGTGGGGCCGGACGCCTTCCGGCAGTTTGCCAAGAACATGACGCGCCACGGTTTCCAGCCTGTGATTCGGCAGCTCGGGAAAATGTTTCCGCGCCATATCGAGTGTGCAGATGAAGCGGTTCGGAAGCAACAGGCCAAGACGCCGGAATTCGTATCGGAGAAATCCGGCATCGAAAACGGCATTATGGGCGATTACCGGCGCGGCACCGATAAATTCTCTGAGCATCGGGAACACCTCTTCGGGCGGCGGCATTCCGGCCAGCATTTTGTTGGAGATTCCGTGAATCGCCCTGCAGGCCTGTCTGATTGGCCTTTTCGTATGGATGAGGCTATGGAATTCGGCGGTTATCCGGCGGCCGGTCAGCCGCGCGCAGCCAACCGCTATCACTCTGTCGCCGCGTTTTGGCCAGAGTCCGGTGGTCTCGACATCTATGGAAACAAAAGGCTTGTCGCTTGCATGTGCGCGCTGCATCCATCCACCCCCCGATGTCGTCCGAAATAAAACAGCGTTGGAACATATGTTAGCAAAAAACGGCCGCCGCGACTTCAACCGACAGCCGGTCTCGATTGGCCGGGTATGTTCCGAAAATTATGTGACAGCAGTGAAATACGATGGAGTGGAAATCCATGCATTTCACCAACGAGTTACATGTCGCCCAGCGCGTACTGTAGAATCGCCGCCACGGAAACCGCCGCTGTTTCGGCGCGCAGAATCCGTTTGCCAAGCGATGCCGGAACAAATCCATGCCGCATGGCCTGGCCCGCCTCGTCCGCCGAAAAGCCGCCTTCCGGCCCAACCAGCGCGCACAGGTTTCCGCCGCGCCGCCAGCCGTTTATCGCATCGGCAAGCGGCGTGGCCGCGCCTTCCCAGAACAAAATCCCCCGCTCGGATGAATCGCGCGTACGGAAAAACGCGCCAAGGGTTTGCGGCTCAAATATCTCGGGCAGAACGCCGCGCACGCTCTGTGCCGCCGCCGATACCGCGATCTTGCGCCAACGCTCGGCGCCGGCCGCATGTCGAACCTGCGAGCGTTCGGTTATGACCGGCGCTATTGCGGCAACGCCCAGCTCGGTAGCCTTCTGAACTATCCAGTCCATCTTTTCGCCCTTTGGCATGCCCTGAACCAGCGTTATTCGAAGCGCCGATTCGGTGTCGAGCGTTTCGATCCCGCCCGGCTCAAGCCAAACGCGCTTGCGGTCAATCGACACAATGACCGCCCGGCAGCGGCTTCCGCGCCCGTCCATGAGGTAAACCGCATCGCCCGGCGCAAGCCGCAGCACCCGGCCGATGTAATGCGCCTGCTCGCCTTCAACCGATATGCCGCCGTTTAGGGGCGGGCGGTATGGCAGGTGGATGGAGGGAATCATTTATTTGCGGTATGCGCCGGTGACTTTCCAGTTCAAGTTGCACATGCCGCGTTTTGCGACCGTCTTACCTGAAAAAATCCCTCACCGTATCGCCAAGCTTCTCAACAACGCCCTTGTCGTGGGGCGCGCCGCCCTTACCGTGGGGCGCGCCGCCCTTGTCGTGGGAAGTATTGCCTTTGTCGTGCCGATGCTTGTCATCGGCACCGTGAAACTGCTTGCCGGTCGCACCGTAAATTCCCGCACTGTGGGAAGATAGCCCCTCGAACTCCCGCAGCAATTCCTTCTGGCGGTCGGTCAGTTTCTTCGGAACATCTATCACCACACGCACAAGCTGGTCGCCATGAAACGCGCCGCGGAGGCTTTTGGCCCCCTTGCCGCGCAACCGGAAAACCTCGTGCGGCGCGGTTCCGGCCGGAACCCGCAGTGCCGCGCCCTTGCCGTCGAGCGTCGGCACGGTAAACTCGGCGCCGAGCGCGGCCTGCGCGAATGAGATATGAAAATCGCAGCCGAGGTCGTCGCCGTCGCGGTGAAACACCGGATGCTCCGCCACGTTCAAAACGATGTAGAGATCGCCCGGAGGGCCGCCGTTTCCGCCCAGCTCGCCCTCGCCGGTCATCTTCAGGCGGATGCCGTTATCCACTCCGGCAGGCACTTTCACCGAAATAGCGCGCTCGCGCCGTATCTTTCCGCCGCCCCTGCACGCGCCGCACGGATCGCTGATGATCCTGCCGGCGCCGTTGCAGCGCGGACATGTGCGAACCATGCTGAAGAAACCCTGCTGTGTGCGAACCTCGCCATGTCCCTTGCATGTGGCGCAGGTTGTTGGAGACGTGCCGGGCTTCGCGCCGGAGCCGTCGCATGTGTCGCAACGCATCCAGCGCGGAACGGTTATCTCCTTTTCCGCGCCGAAGACCGCCTCTTCAAGCGTTATGTCCAGATCGTAGCGGAGGTCCGTTCCGCGAGCAGCTCGCGTGCGCCCGCCAGCGCCGCCGAAACCGGCCCCGAAGGCCGCGCCGAAGAGGTCTTCGAAAACGTCCGAAAACCCTCCGAAGCCCGCACCTCCCGCCCCGGCCCCAAAGCCGCCGAATCCGGCTCCCGGCCCCTCCGCGGAGCCATAGCGGTCGTAGTTGGCCCGTTTCTGCGCGTCGCTCAGGCAGGAATACGCCTCGTTGATCTGCTTGAACTTATCCTCGGACGCCTTGTCGCCGGGGTTCCTGTCCGGGTGATACTTGAGCGCAAGCTTCCTGTATGCCTTCTTTATCTCGGCGTCGCTTGCGTTTTTTTCGACGCCGAGTGATGCGTAGTAGTCGTTGGCGGCCATTTATCTAATTGGAGATCAGCGCTTCCCGCCCTTGTCAACGTCCTCGAACTCGGCATCAACAACGTCGTCGGCCCCGGAAGCGTGTCCGCCTGAAGATCCGGCTCCCGCGTCTCCGCCTTCCGGCTGATGCTTGCGGTAAAGCTCCTCGGCCATCTTGTAGGACACGCTTTTGAGCTTCTCGACCGCCGCCCTGATCTCCTCGGCGTTCTGGCTGGTCTTGACCAGATTTCGCACCTCCTCGACCGCCTTCTCGATGTCGTTCTTCTCGGCCATCGGAATCTTGTCGCCAACCTCCGTCAGCGATTTTTCGACCTGATAGGCAAGCGTGTCGGCCTCGTTCCTGGCTTCCGCCAGCGCCCTCTTGCGCTTGTCTTCGTCGGAATGCGCCTGCGCCTCAGATGTCATGTTCCTGATCTCCTGCTCCGAAAGGCCGCTCGACGCCGTTATGCGGATCGACTGCTCCTTGCCCGTGCCCAGGTCCTTGGCCGAAACGTGGAGGATGCCGTTTGCGTCGATGTCGAACGTCACCTCGATCTGCGGCACGCCGCGCGGCGCGGGCGGAAGGCCGATAAGCTCAAAGTTGCCAAGCAGCTTGTTGTCCGCCGCCATCTCGCGCTCGCCCTGACAGATCTTGATGCTCACGGCCGGCTGATTGTCGGACGCGGTGGAGAAAACCTGGCTCTTCCGGGTGGGGATGGTGGTGTTGCGGTCTATCAGCTTGGTGAAGATTCCTCCGAGTGTCTCGATGCCAAGCGAAAGCGGCGTGACGTCCAGAAGCAGAACCTCCTTAACGTCGCCCTTCAATACGCCGCCCTGAATGGCAGCGCCCACGGCCACAACCTCGTCGGGGTTCACGCCCTTATGCGGCTCCTTGCCGAAAAACGTCTGAACAGACTGCTGCACCTTTGGTGAGCGTATCTGGCCGCCCACAAGCACAACCTCGTCTATCTCGGAGCCTTTCAGCCCGGCGTCGGAGAGCGCCTTGCGGCACGGCTCCATCGAACGCTGAACGAGCGCGTCGGTAAGCTGCTCGAATTTAGCGCGCGTGAGCTTCATCATCAGATGCTTCGGCCCGGAGGCGTCGGCGGTGATGAACGGCAGGTTGACCTCGGTTTCGGTAGCCGAGCTGAGCTCTATCTTCGCCTTCTCCGCTGCCTCTTTCAGGCGCTGGAGCGACATCTTGTCGTTACGCAGATCGATGCCGCTGTCGAGTCTGAACTCGGCCAGCATCCAGTCCATCACCGCTATGTCGAAATCGTCTCCGCCAAGGAATGTGTCGCCGTTGGTGGACTTCACCTCGACAACGCCCTCGCCGATTTCGAGTATCGATATGTCAAACGTTCCGCCGCCCAGGTCGTAGACGGCTATCTTCTCCTCGCGCTTCTTGTCGAGGCCATAGGCAAGCGCGGCGGCTGTCGGCTCGTTGATGATGCGAAGCACGTTCAGTCCGGCGATTCGGCCCGAATCCTTGGTTGCCTGCCTCTGGCTGTCGTCGAAGTAGGCCGGAACCGTGATTACCGCCTCGGTCACCTCCTCGCCCAGATAGTCTTCAGCCGCCTTCTTGAGCTTCTGGAGAATCATGGCGGAGATTTCGGGCGGCGAGTAGCGCTTGCCCTTTATCTCGACATGCGCGTCGCCGTTGTCGGCGGCAACTATCTTGTACGGAAGCTTGCCGATGGCGTTTTTCACCTCAGGGGCCGAAAACTTGCGTCCCATCAGGCGCTTTATCGAAAATATCGTGTTTTCCGGGTTGGTTATCGCCTGACGCTTGGCCACCTGCCCCACGAGGCGTTCGCCCTTGTCGGTAAACGCCACAACCGACGGCGTGGTTCTGCTTCCCTCCTGATTGGGAATGACGACCGGATCGCCGCCCTGCATAACGGATACGCACGAATTCGTGGTTCCGAGATCGATTCCTATTACCTTGCCCATAATCTATTCCTCCTCGTTATTTAACGATAAATTGCGTCGATTCATATGCGCTTCATGCGCCTTCGCCCTGCGGCGTCTCCTGATTGTTCGCGTCTGCCTGTGGCTGCGGAGCCATGGCCACCGCCACCATCGACGGGCGGATAACCTTCTCCCTGAGCCTGTAACCCCTGCGGAACTCCTCGGCCACGCAGTTCTCGGCTACCGCGGTTGTGGCCATACGGGTCATGGCGTGATGCACTTCCGGATCGAACGGCTCGCCAACGGACGTAATGGCCGAAACGCCATGCTTTTCGAGCACTCGCTCAAGCTCCTTCAGCGTCAGCTCCACGCCCTTCACAAGGCTGTCCGGCGCGTCGCCATCTCCCTGCCTGGCGTGCTTTATCGCCATCTCCAGATGATCGGCAACCGAAAGAAGATCGCAGACCAGTCCCTCGACCGCGAACTTCTGAAGATCCTCCCGATCCCTTGCGGCGCGGCGCTTGAAATTGTCGAACTCGGCGTAAAGACGCAAATATTTGTCGTTGGCGGCCCTGGCCTCGTCCCTGAGCTTGTCCGGCTCCGAAACCTCCGTAACCGTTTCCGGTTGCGGTTCCGGCGAATCTTCTTTCATGTCTGCCTGTTCATCGTGTGTAGGCATCGTCTACTCTGAACCCTCCTGCCTGTCTGGAAATACATTGTCTGAAAATACATTGGTTAAATACTGTGCCGTGTTGTCAACCATCGAAATCACTTCCGGATAATGCATCCTTATGGGGCCGATCACTCCGACGGTTCCTATCACCTTGCCGCCGCGCAGGTACGGAGAAAATACCATGCTGCAGTCGTGCATCTCGCCGATAGGATTTTCCGAGCCGATCAGAACCGTAACGCCGTGGTCGTCCATCTGCTCCACAATGCCAAGCAGGCGAAGCATCATGTGCTTGTCCTCAATGGCGCGGAAGATGTCCTTTATCGCGTCGATATTCACGAAGTCCGGCTGGGCCAGAACCTCCGAATAGCCGCCCACGTATATGTTCTCGTCGGTCTGGCGATCGACTATCTCGCGGCTTATGTGCATCGCGCGCGAAACCAGAATGTCGTAAACGGCCTTGTCCTCGCAGACCTGCCGCACAAGCGTGCGCCGGGCCTCGTCGTAGGTAAGCCCGCAGAGCGTTCTGTTGATCCATGCGCTGATCTTGTTCAGATGCTTCTGGGCTATGCTCTCCTCAAGCTCTATAAGGAAATTTTTTACAATTCCCTCCTCGGTTATCACCACGGCCAGAACTCGCGGCCCCTTCACCTGAATCAGCTCAACGCGCGAAAGCCTGCTTTTCGACATGCGCGGAGCAACCGTTATGCCGATATGGTGGGACGAACGCGAAAGTTCGCGCGCCACATCCTCCAGAAGCGACGAAACGTCCTTTTTTATCGAATCGAGCCGGGCCTGAACCTCGGAACGGAACGCCGGAAGGCGCTCGTCCTTCACGCCTTCAGCCATGCAGTTGTTGACGTAGTAGCGATACCCCTTGCCCGTGGGCATGCGCCCGGCCGAGGTGTGCGGCTGCATGAGAAGGCCGATGTCTTCGAGGTCCGCCATTATGTTGCGGATTGTTGCGGGCGAAAGCCCGAAATCGTACCGCTTGGTGAGGGTGCGTGACCCCACCGGCTCGGCCGTCTCGATGTAGTTCTCCACGACGGCGGTCAGTATCCTGATGGTTCTTTCGTCCATGTGTTGCGCTGCCTGTTCCGGTGTTGCCCGATCGATCGCGAATTAGCACTCCCTTGGTGAGAGTGCTAATACATTGAAACAGGTAAACCGGGCGGTTGTCAAGCCGGAAGGGCGCCTCACATCCCCTCGCTCATCGCCTTTTTCGACACCTTCCACGGATTCCACGGGTCTTCGTATGAACGCTTGTAGAAAAACTCAAGCGTGTAGGCCACCGTACGCACAACACGCAGGTAAAGTCCGGCGTAGATCGGCGCGAGAGGGATGTAGATGAAGAGCTTCACGTCGTTGCGCCATCGTTCCGAGAGCGACAGCATCACTATGAACTGAAGCAGGTTGAACGTGAGGTAGATGAGATAGTTCATGGGGATGATGAACTTCAGCATCGAATGGTAGTTGAATGCCATGTCGGCCATGTAGATGAACCACTTCACGTCGAGCACCACGTTGAAGAAGATGTTCTCCACAAACGAGACAAAATTCGAGAGAGAAAAGTTCTCGGTCGGCAGATAGACGTCCTTATGCTTGCGTATGCGGAACCTCACCAGTGATTTGTACCACCGCAGGCGCTGTCTGGTAAGCACTCTGTACGTTGCCGGAGCGGTGGTGAAACAGATGGCGGTCTTTTCGAAGTGAATCTTGTAGCCGATCTTGCGGATCTTCACCGTTATGTCGCCGTCCAGGCCTGGGCCGACGTCCCATCCGCCCACGCGGTCGAGAATCTCCCGCCGGAACGCGCCGAAGGCTCCGGGAATCACCCTGTATATCCCAAGGAACGAGGCCACGGCGCGGCCAACCGAGATCGATTTCAGGTATTCTATGGCCTGCAAGCTGGTGCAGACGCTATCATCCGCGTTTCTCACCTTGATATTGCCGCCTATGGCGCCGATCTCGTCGTCCATGTAGAACGGAACGAGGATGTTTTCCACCGCGTCCCTGTCGAACGACGAATCGGCGTCGAGCAGAAGCACCAGCCCGCCTTTTGAATATCGAAGGCCGAGGTTCGACGCGGAGGCCTTTCCGCCTCTTATCTCGCTTCGAAGGTAGACATCCAGAAATCCGTTATCCTTCAGATCGTCGCAGATGGTTCTGGTGTCGTCGTCGGAGCCGTCGTCAACAACGATGATCTCGAGGTTCTTGTAGGTCTGCTCGCGCAGGGAGCGCACGAGCTTGTAGATGTTTTCCCCCTCGTTTTTGCCCGGCACTATTACCGAAACAAGCGGGTGTTCGTCAAAGAGCGCCGTTCTTGCAAGCCGTTCCCGGTTTCTGTTTGCGAAGCGCTTTATGTGGTACGCGCCAAGAAACACGAAGTCGAAGACAACATAACGCGGAAATTCCAGAATGAACGCGAACCAGAAGAAGCGGACAAGCTTGTGCGGATCGACTGTCTGCCAGAAGTTGAAGAATTCCAGAATCGGGTCGACGAAGGTTTCCATGCGCTGTTACGGCGGCGTGATTTTGCCCACGAAGTCGTCGAGGCTGAACTTGCCCGAGATGGGCGCCATCCCGGTTTCGATATTCGGCTCGAAGCCTGTGAAGTTGTCATGGATCAGCTTCAGCAGGTTCGCCTTCAACCGTTCAACCGGAATGCTTGCGGCCTCGAACGGCGTGTCGGTGAAGAAGAACAGAAGCGTGGCTTCGTCGAGGTAAGTAATCATGTCGCTTGGCCGGATGCTGCCCTTGATGATCTCGATGATCTCAGGGAATATCTTTTCCTTTGTGACGCCTCGCACATAAAGATCGTAGAAATTCACGAAATGCAGGTATGCGACGCAGCCGTTTCGGGCCGCGCGCTTGAAACGTTCCACCTCGTATTCAATGTACTTGCCGAACAGGCCCATGTCTACAAGGCCGGGGATGCGGATGACATCCTTCATCGAGATGGTCATGCCGTATATCGCGGCGTGCTCGCCCTTCGATGTGAGTCTGTAGCTTTTCACATCACGCTCGACAAGGTTTTCAACCAGAGTGTCGTTCTTGCAGTTGAAGCAGAAGGCGCGCACCTTCGGATCCTGGAATTTTTCATGGCAGGTATTGCAGAAATTAAGCGTGGCCGGCTTGTCGTAATCAACTCCGATGTGGCGCACCAGCCTGCCGCACTTGGGGCAGATCATGTCGTCCCCGTCATGCTTCCTGAAGTCGCTTTCCGGGCCGACGAAGGCGCAGGTGAAGTGATGCACGAGATCCTCGGCCTTCAGGTTCGGGCCGCCGCACTTGGGGCAGGCCTCCCTGAAGTTCAGGAATCCGCCGAAGCACTTGTCGCAAAGGTGAATCCTGTCAACGAAGGTTCCCTCGATGAGGGTTTCGCGTTCGGCTATGTCGATGATGCCAAATACGCGATGCTGATCCTCGCGGTCGAAGTTCACCGAAACAAGAGGATAGCTGTACCCCACACGGGAACACGAATCGAGAACCGGCTCCATCGCCATCTCCCTCGTGAAGAGAAACCGCAGCATCTTCATCATGACGTACATCTCGAACGATTCGGTCTTGATGAGTTCCAGCCTGCCGATCCTGTCCTGAAGGGTTTTCATCCTGTAGCCTATCTTCGACATCACCGCCGGATCGATCTCCCCGTCGGAAAGCGCAAGAAGCGTGGCATCCTTCACTCCGTCGTGCGATATGAGAAAAACCGGCTTCAGGTAGATGTTGTTCAGGTCGAAGGTTCTCAGCCGCTTTAGTATGACTCTCGCCGCATCAGCGTCGGTTGCGTCAAGAACAACGCCGTTATACTTGATGAACGTCTGGGCGTTTATCTCGTCAGGCTCGGCGAAAGAGACCAGTTCAACCTCCTCGTTGCCGTTGTTGAAAGAGGAGCCTTCCTTCATTATCTTGCTGATGCTCATTTATCAATGTCTCCGCTATATCGATTTCCGTAAAAACACCTTTACGCTCAGTTTATAGTATTGCTTCCACTCAAGCCCCGCCTCCCTGCTCGGCGGCTCGATGTCGACAACAACCGTCCGTTTCACAGGCTCGTAACGCTTCTGGAACTCGGGCGGCAGCGGCTGCGTGGCGAAGTAGTAGCGCTTTATCAGCCCTGTCGCCCTTGTGCCGTCAGGAAACCTGATCGAAACCCGCGCGCCGTTTCTCAGGTGCTGTATGTCTTCCTGCTCGAAAAACGCCTTGATCGCGATCTCCTCAGGTTTGTATATCTCCATTATGGTGTCGCCCTTGAGCACCACCTCGTGATTGTTGGGGTAGATGCGGGTCACCACGCCGTCCTCCATCGCAACGAAGGTTTTCGCCCCGGCGGCCGACTGGGCGGCCTGGGCGGCGGATTGCGCGGCCTGATATGCCCTAAGACTTTTTTCCGCCGCCGCCGCATTTATTCCGCGTATCCGGGCCAGATACTCCTTCAATATCCGTATTTCCTCGTCCGCTCTTGCGATGAGCGACTCCGTGCTTTTGATGTTTTCGGCCATCTCTCCAAGCCTGCCCGGATAATGAGCGTCGAGCAGGGCCTGATTCCTGATCGCGTCGTAGTCTGCTCTTGACCTGCCGAGCGACTCCTCATAGCCCTTTCTGTCGAGCTCCCGCAGGCGTATCGCCTGAATCGCGCGGGAAATTTCCCGTTCGATGTCGGGCGAGTAGTACGAGCTTTCGGCGGATTGCCGGACAATTCCATCGCCCCGCGACTCTTCGGAGTACGTGAAAAGCCGGTCGTTCCGCCTGACGGACGATCCTTCCTTCACGAATATGTTCAGCACCCGGACATCGCTTGTGTGCTGGATGTAAAGCTTGTCGAATATAACCTGTCCGTCGCCCTCGGCGTGAATGGATGTGTCCAGTAAATAGAGCAATATGCTCAGGATTATCGCGCCAAGCACAAGGAAATAGAGGTACTTGCCCCAGTTGCGCTTCCGCTCCGGCGGCTTTTCATCGGTGCTTCTGAAATAGCTGAATCTTTTATTGAGTTTCATGGGGCTACTGCCGCCTTTGAAGCGGATGAGCCTCTTTAATGCTCTTTTCGTCCAGATCGATCAAGCCCTGAATGTCATGCACGGCAATGCGCGAAACGCCGGTTGCTTCTACAATTTTGTCGATGAACTCCTCCATCGCAAGCCGCGTGGGAAAATCCTTCGTCCGAACCGCGATGACGGTTTTGGGGCCGAAGGCGTCGATCTCCTGGCGCACCTTCCGCGTCAGCTTTTCGATGTCCGTCATCTCGTATGCCATCACGCATATCCTGTCGGCAAGCGGAGCCATCTCCCGCAACGCATCCTCCGGAAAAAAGACAGGAATCGACACGCCCAGCTCCAGCCTCGCCGCAGAAGCGGCCTCCCGCGCCGCTCTGAGCATCGAAATGAAGCCGGCCAGAAGCTCATCCTTCTTCTCCCGCCACTGCGGAAGCGTGTGCGGCTCAACGTCGAGATGAACGCCGTCAAAGCCGAGGCTCCGGGCCTGCTCCGCCATCGCGGCGAAACGTCCGTGGTTTTCGGGGCGTATCAGTTCGTTCGATCCGGCAAGCGCATGCACCTTCATCTTCGCCGCGCGCGTCTTTGCCAGCAATGCCGTCAGTTTCGCGGTGTCGGTATTCTCCCCTCCTGAAACCATCACGTCTCGCATCTCCTGATGCGCCAGATACATCGCAAGGAAATCCGTGTCAATGCCGTTTACAGCCGCCGACCACGCATAGACGGATCGTTCGCCGCTAAAACGTACGGGCATTCCCGGATTATTTATTACGGTTACATGATCCGGCAGCGCTTCACCTCCGGTAATGCGCTGAATTTCGAGCAATTTCAGGTAGAGCATCTGTTTCACCTCGACGCTTTCGAACTCCACCGCGAACTGCTCGTCCAGATACTGCATCATGTTCAGCGGGTTGTATTGCGGATCTTTATACCCGCGCCGGACTTCCTCCTTGCGTATGCGTTCCGCTATCAGCCGCTTTTTATGCGCGAGCTTGAGGTAATCGCTCATTTTGTACTGGTATTCGTAGTATGCGTCGCGCAGGCGGTTCAGGTCGCCTTCGCGCCGCTTCTCCACATTCAGCTCCGCAAGCCTCGTCTCAAGCGCGCCAGCCCGCGAGTAATCAAGCCCGGAGGCCGGAATCGGAATCCGTATGCCTATTCCGGCCGCCACGCTGTCGCGCATGCCTCCGGCGAAAAGGTTGTCCATGTTATAACGGACGAATACGCGCAGACCGGTTTCGGACAGCAGGGCATTCGCCGGACGTTTCAGCCGCTGCCGCTCGGCCTCCATCAGATCGCCATAAAACCTGTCCTGCCCGGCTTCACGAAGCAGCGAGCCGATTTCGATATCGAGCACCGGCAGATTGTTTGCACTATCCGGCAACTGGGTTGCCGGTTCCGGAACACTATCCGGCAACGCATGTGCCGGTTCCGGAACATCATCCGGCAACGCATGTGCCGGTTCCGGCGTAAATGTCCTGTTGAAGTTCAGGTAATTACGCAGCATGGCTTGAACCGAGGCCTTCTCCTGCTCAAGCCTGATGATCTCTTCCCACCGGAATAATCTGTAATGGCTCAGCTTTCGCGCAAGTTCGATGTATTTGGCAAGTTTGTCCAGTCTATCCCGAAGCATCCGCATCTTGGAAAGATTGAACAGGTAGATCGCGCGGTAGTAGCTTTGCCCGAACGATTCGTCAACATCCGCCCGGCGCGCAAGGATTTCATGCAGCCTGATCTCGCCGCGCCGCCGCTCCTTTTCAATGCCCGCGCCGAAATAACCGTCCTTCAGCAGTTCCCACTCAAGCCCCAGATACGACGAGCTGTCGAGCGTGTCCCTTGCCTCCTCGATCACCCCGTTTTTCAGGTTCGTCGCATACGATCCGGTGAGTTTCAGGCCGAAGTCTTTTTCAATGGATGCGAGCCGCTCGATTCCGATTTTGCGCCTCAGCTCCTCACCGGTCTCGCCGCCCGGTGTTCCGGTTAGAAATTTTCTCGCGTTTTCAAGCTCGTTGCCCGTGGGAGGCTCGCCAATGGTCAGCCGGGAATCTATTATGCGTTCGATTTCCTGAAAAAGAGAGGCGGGGCTTCCGGATAATTGCGTTGTTTCCGCCGCGCTGGCGGAAACGCAGGCCAGAAACGCAATCGCCGCGATAATCGTTGTCATCCATCCATGGAGCATCATTCGGACGCACTACCTCTCGGCATAATTATCGGTTTTTTGCCTGTTTCCTTGAGCGCATATGGGAACTATCCTCCCTGTGTCATGTTAAGATTGAATCCATGAGGCGCTCTTGTTCGGCAATGGAGGCGAACCCGCATGGTAACGATTGAAGCAACCGTTGTTGACCCGGCACATCTGGAACTTGCCAGGCCGATTGCGGCGCTTCGAGGGCAGACTGTTCTGATTTCTGTCGCCGGTACGCATGGGGAAGATTCCGAACTCGGTTGTTAGCCTTGGATTTCTGGCCGTTCTGCCGCGGGAACGAATCCGCGGCTCCATAGGCCAAATAGCTCCCGCGCGCCACTCCCGTCTGCTGCTAAAACCCAGCCAGTATCTGGTAGCCCGCCTCTGAGCCTCTTCGTTGACCTTCCCGCCGCCCGCATTGTAGGCTTTGCAAGGAGATTTCGGAATCGATGCGCGTAAAAACAGGTCTCGACAGACTCGAAAAGCTTTTTCCCGCCCGCCTTGAAGGCTGCCGCGCCGGGCTTGTGGCGCATCAGGCGTCGGTCGATTGCCGCCTGCGCCACGCGGCGGAAATATGCCTCGCCTCGAAAAAATTCCGGCTGGCCGCCCTGTTCGGCCCGCAGCACGGCTTCACCGGCCACACGCAGGACAACATGATCGAGTGGCGGAGCTTCCGCGACCCGCGCACCGGGCTTCCGGTTTTCAGCCTCTACGGCGAAACGCGCAAGCCCACGCCGGAGATGCTCGACGGGTTGGACGCGCTCGTCATCGATATGCAGGACGTTGGCGCGAAGTACTACACATTCATATGGACGATGGCACTCTGCATGGAGGCGGCGGTCGAAGCGGGCAAGGCCGTGGTTGTGCTCGACCGCCAGAATCCGCTCGGCGGCAGCGTGGAAGGCCCGGTCACAAGGCCGCAATGGGCGTCGTTCGTTGGGCTTCGCCCTCTTCCTGTTCGCCACGGCATGACGATCGGCGAGATAGCGCATTATCTGAAAAGCGAGTTTTATCCGGACGTCGATCTGACCGTTATCCCGATGGCCGGATACCGCCGCGACATGTATTTCGACGAAACCGGCCTGCCGTGGGTGATGCCGTCGCCCAATATGCCCACGCTCGACACCGCGATTGTCTATCCCGGCATGTGCCTGCTGGAAGGAACCAATATAAGCGAGGGGCGCGGCACAACGCGCCCGTTCGAGATATTCGGCGCGCCGTTTGTCGATCCGCACCGGCTCGTCGCCCGCCTGAACGACTTTCGCCTTCCGGGCGCGTTCTTCCGTCCGGCAAGCTTTCTGCCCACGTTTCAGAAACATGCCGGAAAGCAATGCGGCGGGGCGCAGATTCATGTAACCTCGCGCCGCGCGTTCAAGCCGTTCAAGACGGCTGTGGCTATTTTGAAGGCAATTCGCGAACTCTGGCCGGATGAACTGAAATGGAACAATCCGCCATACGAATACGAGTGCGAAAAACTTCCTGTAGACATACTGGCCGGAACAGACCGCCTTCGCATCGACATAGATTCCGGAGAATCGCTGGACGTGATGGAGAGATGGTGGCGGGCTGAATGCGCGGGATTTGAGCGGCGATGGGGCAGCCGCTTTCGACTGTATGGGTAGCAAGGCCTGTCACATCTTGACAAATGGCAAAAATAAAGAGACAATTTACCCGTAGACAGTTTTAGTCGTGGAGGCTTTATGGGTAACGCGGCTCTTGCGGAAATGTTGGGATATGACGAGGAACATGAAACCACGGTGGAAATCGTTGAGCATGGCCTGCCGTACGACGCGGTTGAGCGCCTCGCCGGCTCTCTCGACCTTACGATCGAGAAAATGTGCCAAATAATTCCGGTCTCGCGCCGGACGCTTGCCCGCTATCGCGGCGGAACGCTCGACTCTTATGTCTCCGACCATATTTTAATGATCGCAACGGTCTACGAGCGGGCGGTGGATGTTCTGGAATCTCCGGAGAACGCGCTTGTCTGGCTAAAAACCCCGAACTACACCTTCCGCTTCAAGGCTCCGCTTGCGTACCTGTCCACATTTACCGGAGCCCAGGAGGTTCTGGATGAGCTTGGAAGGTTGCAGCACGGCGTCTTCATCTGATGCGTCTGTACCGCATCGCCGAAGCGCGGTTCGCCGGCGATCTGTCGGGTGAAGGCGCGTTGCTTTACGGCGGCAGATGGAACCCGAAAGGCGTTCCGATGATCTATACCGCCGAATCGGTGGCTCTTGCCGCGCTCGAAGTACTGATTCGTATTTCAACGCCGAAACATTTCAGCCGGGTTATTTACGAAGTCCCCGGCTCCTCAAGCATGGAAACGGTCAATATCGCGGACTTGCCGCCCAACTGGCTTCTGCCGCACCCGAATTCGCGTCTGATCGAACTGGGCAGGCGATGGGCGAAGGAAAGGCGCTCGCTGCTTTTGCGAGTGCCGTCCGCCGCAGTGCGCGGTGAAGGGTGGAATTATCTTATCAATCCGCTTCACCCCGAATTCAAGTCGATAGCCATAGCCGACGTTTCGCCGTTCGATTACGATTCGAGGCTGCTTGCAAAGAAATCATCTTCGCCGGCATGACCGATAACACCCGCTTCACAGCATTCATTCCGGCAGCCGGGTTCGGAACGCGCCTCAGGCCGATCACCAATCACATGCCGAAAGCGCTTCTGCCGGTTCTTGGCAAACCGCTGATAGAGCGCGTCGCCGCGCGGGTGGCCGAGGCGGGCGCAAGCGCAATCGGCGTGAACGCGCATCACCTGCCGGAGATGATTGCGGCTTGGGCGAAGTCTTCGGAGCTTGCCGCCAGGCTTACGGTTTTTCGCGAACAGAAGGTTCTGGGCACCGGCGGCGCGATATGGAACGCGCGCGAATTCTTTTCAGACGATTATTTCCTGCTTCACAACTGTGACATTCTCTCCGACATAGACCTGCGGCGGCTGATCGAGCATCACGAAACATCCGGCAACCTGATTACGCTTGCCGTGCATGACAGGCCGGGGCTGAACAATCTGCGTTTGGATGCGGAGGGATTGCTGGTGGATGTTGTGAGTGAGAAATCCACCCCGGCCCCGGCTGCCACAACAACTCCCCCCAAGCCACCCTCAATGAGTGGCGTGGCGAAGCCGGGGGGAGTTTTCCCCTCCGCATACACAGGCATCGCCGTCTATTCGCGCCGGTTTGCCGGTTACCTGCCCGAAGGCCCGTCCGATGTCGTTGCCGCGTGGCTTCGCGCTGTCTCCTGCGGCGAGAAAATCGGCACTCTCGATTTCACCGGCTGCTTCTGGGAAGATTTGGGCACACCCGACGCCTACGCCTCGGTCGTATGGCAAATGCTGCGGGCCGACGGCGAGCGCGCGTTTTTTCATCCGGAAGCGGCAGGCTGCCGGTTTGCCGGACTTTCGGGCATGGCGGCGGTCGAGGCGGGCGCGAACATCTCCGGCCCTGTCGTGCTCGACCACGCGATTTTACTTCCCGGCGCGAATGCGGGCAACGGGGAAACCGTAACAAACGCTGTCGCCGGGTCGGATTACCGCATTGCCATTGCCGCGCCTGACGACGCCGGTAACGTAAGCGGCGGCGGATCGGATCGCGTTTACAGGCGCGTCCGGCGCGACGCCGGCGGTATTTCCGGCAAAATATCGGTAATCGCCATGTCCACCAGCCCCGCCGATCCGGACTACGAGCGCCAGATCGCGTATTCGAGATATTTTGCCGCGCGCGGCATTCCGGTTCCGGAGCTGATCGAAGCCGACGCCGGAGCGCGAACAGCCGTGTTCGCCGATCTTGGCGACCGCTCGCTCTACACGTTCGCCAAATGCGCCGATGCCGGCGGGCTTGTCGAGCCGGTTTATCTGACGGCGGTGAGAATGATGGCGAGGTTTCACGCGCCGTTTAACCTGGAAACCGCTCCGGCGTTCCGGCAGTTCGATTACGAGCATTTGCGCTGGGAAACCTCTTATTTTCTGAACGAATTCCTGCGCGGGCATTGCCGCGTGGAACCGGCGGATGCAAAGCGTCTCGACTCCGAATTCGACGCGCTTGCCCGGCGGGTTGACCGCTTCGGCAAGCGGATCGTGCACCGGGACTGCCAGTCGCAGAACATCATGATCGCGCCGAATGGATTGCCTTATCTGATCGACTATCAGGGCGCGCGGCTTGGCCCGCCCGCCTACGACATCGCGTCGCTTCTGTGGGATCCGTATGTTTCGCTGCCGGACGACATGCGCGAGCGGCTGCTTGCGGCATACGAAGCGGCGCGGCAGGAAAACGAGGGTACGGCGTTCGATGCGGCCGAGTTCCGCGCATCGCTTCTTCCTTGCCGCCTTCAGCGACACATGCAGGCGCTTGGAGCCTACGCGTTTCTTTCAGGCGGGAAGGGGAAAACGTATTTTCTCAAGCACATCCCGGCGGCGCTTGCTATGCTCCGGTACGAGGCGGCGGTTGCGGATGAAATGCCGGAGCTGGCGAGGTGTGCGAGGGGGATTATTGGCGTGCTCAAGAGCGAAGCCGTTTAATCAATGTTGCCATGTCGGCCGGCGGATCTGCCGCGCGGAAGATTTCCTCGCCGGTTGCCGGATGGATTATTCCGAGCGTTTCGGCGTGGAGCATCTGGCGTGGAATTGCCAGTGCGCCTATCCGCGTCTTCTTGCCGTAAACCGCGTCGCCAAGCACCGGATGGCCTGTTGCCGCGAAATGCACGCGTATCTGGTGGGTTCTGCCGGTTTTAAGCCGCGCCTCCACCAGCGATGCGCTTTTGAAAAGCTCCATTACCCGCCAGTGCGTGACCGCATGTTTCTTCTCGTGGCGCGTTCGGGTTGTCATGCGCTTGCGGTCGCTGTCCGATCGGCCTATCGCCGCATCGATGACGCCCGATTCCGCGCTTATGCGGCCATGCACAAGCGCGATGTATCGCCGCGTGATCGTCCGGTCATCGAACTGCTTCCGCAGATGATGATACGCCTCGTCTGTCTTGGCCACCACCATCACGCCCGACGTGTCCTTGTCGAGCCGGTGAACCACGCCGGGGCGAAGCGGGCCGCCAACCGACGCCAGATGATCGCAGTGATGGCGAAGCGCGTTCATGAGCGTGCCGCACGGATGCCCGGCAGCCGGATAGACCACCAGCCCGGCGGGCTTATTCACCATTATCAGATGATCGTCTTCAAACAGTATTGCAAGCGGAATCGGCTCAGGCTGGAGTTCATCAGCGGAATTATCGGCCGGCGGCATGTCGATGGACACCACATCGCCAGCCCGCAGAGTCTTGTTCGTTTTCATCGCCGGATGGCCGTTTACCGAAACGCGCCCGGCCTCTATCAGCTTCCGGATGCCCGACCGGCTAGTTTCGGCCATTTTGGCGCATACCGAGTCCAGCCGTCCGCCGCCTTCATCGGCGGAAACCGTGAATTCCGGATTCATGCCCGGATCCATGCGAGGATAACAAAAAAGCCGGAGCCGAGCGGCTCCGGCTTTAACGCGCGGTTCAAACCGAATCTACTTCGTTTCCAGGAGTGTGCGCTTGTTGATGGGCTGAACAGGGCGCGCGTTCATGCCCATGATCTTGGAGAGCTTCGCGATCTGATCCTTCGAAGCCTCGATCGGCGTCTTCATCACGCTCCAGTTTACGCCCTCGCTGCACGGCGGCGTGGTGAGCGATCCGCTGTAATGGAAGTAGGCCGGGCTTGCAGGCAGCAACTCGGCCGCATTGATGTTTGCGCCCGCGACAGCCTTTTCCTTGTTCTTTTCCCTGGGCATATTCCTTATGATCGAGGCCAGGAGCTTGTTTTCCTTGCCCTCCTTGAACATCACGCCAATAACCGCAAGCTCGCCCTTGTCGTTCTTGTGAACGAGGTGAACCTCGATTGGCGCGGGCTTGCCGCCGATCAGGTGCTCGCTTGGGCCGTGGAAATGGAACTGAGCAAGCTGGAAGGTCTTGCCGTCAACAGTGAGCGTGCTTCCGTCCGCGTAATTGACCTGAATGGTGTGGCCGTTGTTCAACAGCTTGAGAGGTGATTCCTTGTAGTCGGGCTTCAGGTTTTCGAGAGCGGCGGCGGTTGTGTCCTTCAAGTCAATTGGCGACTGCGACATGCCGGATTTACATGCGGCGAACTTCTCCTCCAGATCGCCCCAGTGGGCCGGGCCGGCCGGGCCTTCGTAGCTCCAGTGCACCGCGTGTGAGTCATGCTTTTTCGCGTCATGTTTTGCTTCGCCATGACCGGCCTTGTCGGCGGCGAAGCCGCCCGAAACCAGAACAAACGACAGCGCGAACGCCGCCGGAACCGCCCAGAATACTCTCCTCATCATTGACATCTCCTCCTGATTTTCCGGTTTCCCGTGTTGTTGTGGAATCCGCGAAAGGCTGATGCCCCCGCTAAACTACATCAGATCATGCCTCCGGATTGAAGCTTCTGCCATGTTTCGCGTATGGTCTCGACTGGAATGAGGTATTCGCCGCCCTCCTGGCCTCCCGGCAGAATTACCGGAGAACAGCTTCCCAATCCTCCCTTCAGCTCCTTCATGGGGTAGTGAACCCCGCAATATACGCATTCGAGAGCGGTACCGTCAACCCTGTAACCTTTTTTATACGGATAACATTTACGGCATGCGTCAAGATACGATTCCAGCTTGCCGTCAATCCTGACAATAAAGAACCCGATTTTGTCGCCGCCGATTGCCAGTGTGAAAAAAACGGGCTTGCCCTCGGCAAGCTCCGCAGCCTTGACAGCAACAACTCCGTCGCGCACCGGAGGCGCCGTGTGAGTGGAGCCGGAACTGCATGATACGAGCGCAAACAGCGCCAGCGCGAATGCCAGCGCAGACGCAATTATGGCGATGCGTAACTGCCTCTCTGTTGAATATCGGATTGAAGCGGCCATCTGAACTGAAACAGAATACAGCAAAATCGCCGGATATTCCAGCGTGTATGACGAATAATGGCGGGCTTGTTTCTTGCCGTCCGTCCATCGCGCGTGATAACTTACCCTCGTCATGGGGAGCGCGCGTTGACCGGAATTCTGGGAGGAACCTTCAATCCCGTTCACTTCGGCCATCTACGGGCCGCGGAGGAGGTCAGAGCGGCGCTGGGCCTGGATTCGGTCATATTCATACCCGCCTCGCGCCCGCCGCACAAGACGCAGGAGATCGCCGGCGCGGCTCACCGCATGAACATGGTTCGCGCCGCGATAAGCGGAAACCCCGCATTCTCGGCCTCCGACATGGAAATCAACAGGCCCGACATATCCTATTCCGTAAACACGCTGGAAGAGCTTCGCCGCCTGCGTCCCGGACATGAATTCTGCTTCATTCTCGGCATGGACGCGTTTCTGGAGCTTGCGTCGTGGAAAAGCCCCGATCGGGTTGTTTCGCTTGCCGACATCGCGGTGATAACCCGTCCGCCGTATCGTTTCGGCGAACTGGCCGCCTCGCCGTTCCTGAAGGGTCTTGACGCCGGGATGCTTGCGGCCATGGATTCCGGCGGCGGGAAGACCGTGAGCGTGAGGATGATGTCCGGAAGATCGGCGCATGTTGTTCCTGTCACTGCAATGGATATTTCGTCCACAGCGATAAGACGGATTCTAAAAAGCGGGGGAAGCGTCCGTTACCTCTTGCCAGAGGAGGTTGCGTCCTATATACTTTTCAACAAGTTGTACCAGTAAAACCGGAGGTTTGCACCAGTCCTGGATACCCTCAGAAAAACGTTCGCGGCAGCGCAGGCAGCCGCCGATAAGAAGGCCCGCGAGATTGCGATACTTGAAATGGGCGGCATTTCCGATTTCACCGACTACTTTCTAATTTGCGACGGCGACAGCTTCACGCAGGTTCAGGCGATAACGGACAACATCGACGAGACGCTGCGAAAGGCCGGCGTCAGGCCGCTTCATGTTGAGGGATACGAGCCGGGAGCAAGCTGGATTTTAATGGATTACGGTGATTTCATCGTGCATGTCTTCACGCGCGAAGTCCGCGAGCGCTATGGCCTCGAAAAGCTCTGGATGGATGCGCCACGGATAAAATTTGAGGAAGATACGTCTCGTCTGGGTAGGAAAAACGAAGGATAGTTTCATTGGCGATGGTATCGGGAAATACCTCAAGCTGCTTGCGCCGTACATGAAGGTTGAGGTACTGGAACTGCGCGAGGCAGCCGACGCCGATCCGGCGGCGGCGCGAAAGCGGGAGGCCGCGAGGATACTGGAGAAGACATCGTCGTTTGTGCTGCTTGACGAGGCCGGGGACGAGATGTCGTCGCCGGAATTTGCCGGGTTCGTGAACACGCTTGCCGAGTCGTCCGCATCGGTGGATATGGTTATAGGCGGCGCGTTTGGAACGGCGGACGAGGTGAAGAACGCGGCGGCGCGCAAGATCGCGCTTTCGCGCATGACGTTCACGCACCAGATGACACGGGTCATCCTGCTTGAACAGTTATACAGGGCGTTTACAATAATAAAGGGGAAGACGTACCATTACTGAATGATTGATTCAAGGTCATATGCCCATATAACCGCATACTACAAACGCATGGTGCGCAAATGAACGTTTTCATACTTCTCATCCTTATTGTATTTCTGGCTGTGACGGCGGTGCTCACCTTCCTGAACATCGATCCGACAACCGTATCGCTTTGGCCCGGCTATACCTATCAAGCGCCGAAGTTCGGCCTGATGCTCATTCCGTTTGTATTTGGCGGCGTGCTAGTGTTCATCGCCTATGTCATTCGCGACACGAAGCGGTACATAGACGGCTGGAACGATCTGAAGATGAAACGCCGGGAAACGCGCATGCACGATCTTTACTCCAAGGGCGTGAATGCCGTTATCGGCGAGAAGCCCGACGATGCGCGGGATTTCTTCAAGAAGATATTGGAGGAGCGCCCCGATCACCCCGACACGCTAATGCGTATGGGCGATCTCGCGATGAAATCCGGCAGCCTGAAGGAGGCCGGCGATTATTACAAAAAGGCGCGCGAGGGTGAGCCGAAGAATCTGGAAACGCTCTTTTCTCTTGCCCGGTGTTTCGACGCGGCAGGCAAGCAGGAAGAGGCGATGGGCGTCTACGACGAGATACTGCGCATAGACGAGGACAGCCTTGCCGCGCTGACGGCAAAGCGCTCCCTCTACGAGCGGATGGAGCGGTGGGACGAGGTCAACGAACTGGAGCGGCGCGTTATAAAGCTTCAGGCGAATCCGGCGCTTCGGGCCGCGGAGCAGAAGTACCTGATCGGCTTCAAGTACGAACTCGGCAGGTACAACCTCGAAGGCGGAAACCTCGAAAAGGCCATACGCGCCTTCAAGACGATTTTACGCATCGACAAGAATTTCGTGCCGGGCTATCTTGGGCTTGCCGAGGTGTTTCTGCGCGAGGAGAAATCGGACAGCGCCGTCGAGCTTCTAGAAAACGGCTACCAGGTCACCGGCTCGCTCACCCTGCTGATGCGCCTTGAGGATCTGCTTCTGAACCTGGGCGATCCGAACCGGATAATCGGCGTGTACCAGAAGGCTCTTGCGGCAGAGCCGGGAAACGCCAAACTACAGTTTTTCCTTGCCAAGCTCTATCATAGGCTCGAAATGCTTGACGATGCGTTCGACATTCTTTCGAAGCTGGATACCGGCGAGGTTTCCTACCCTGACAAACACAAGCTTCTGGGCGACATCTACATGCGCCGGGGCAACCACGAACCGGCTGCGCAGGAGTTCCGCAAGGCTCTCGGCATGAAGCGGATGATGATCATTCCGTACAGGTGTTCGTCTTGCGGCCATACAAGACAGGGATGGGCGGGCCGTTGCCGCGGCTGCGGGCAATGGGACACGCTTCTGCTTGAACCTGCGGCGGAAAAGAGAAGCTGATAATTATCATTTGAAACATTAAGGCGGCGGAAGGTATAACCTTCCGCCGCCTTTGTTGTTTGAAGCTGAAGATGGTGCCGAAGGCGAGACTCGAACTCGCACGGCCTTGCGACCACCAGACCCTGAACCTGGCGCGTCTACCAATTCCGCCACTTCGGCGCACCGTTAGACTGGCAGTATAAATTCGGGGAGGGCATTGTGTCAAATGCCGGGCCGCAGATGGTCATAGATCGATGTGACTTTTACCCCGAAATGACATGCCGGTTTTTGGCGAGCAGCCGAATGTGCTCCAGCGCCTCATCGCGTGTCGTTATTTTTTTCTCGATCAATGCGGTTTCGACATCTCGAAGTAGTTCTCCAACCACAATAGACGGTGGAATGCCGAGCACCGCCATCACGTCGTTACCGTCGATCAGGCGCGGACGCCGCATGGCCGGAAGAACCTCGTTTTCGCGAAGCTCGATCAGCTTTCCGGCAAATTCCAGATACGCGGATTCTTCGGCTTCGCCGGGCTTGCCCCTGGCCCGCAGATCGGCCAGCCCGTGAAGCGCAAGCGCGTAAAGCATGCCGCCCGCCTCGCGGATGAAACGTATCCTTGCCGTCCGAGTCGGCTGGCCGGCGTCGCTTCTCATGAGATGAAAAATCCGCATGTGATTCCTGATGATGAATGCGACTGCGTCACGCTCGGCGTTGGACATCCTGAGGCGTTCGGCAATGCCATAGATCATCTCCGCGCCGATGTTCTCGTGGCCGTGAAACGTGATTGCGCCGCCGTCGGCGAATTTGCAAGCGGCCGGTTTCCCTGAGTCGTGCAGAAGCATGGCGAGCTTGAGCGTTGGCAGGCCAGCGGAATCCATGCATGAGCCGGCAAGCGGGCAGCCTTCGGCCAAAAGTTTCTCCAGTTGCCGATATGCCAGCATGGTGTGCCCCCACACATCCAGATGGTGATGCCGCTTGTCCTGCGCCGCGCCGACAGCCGGGGCAAGCTCCGGCATGATTTGAAACAGCAGGCCGCCGCACCCGGCCATCGCCTCGATGACTGCGGCGCTTTGCTGTTGTTCGACAATGAGTTTCAACTCGTACCAGACACGTTCTCCGGCCACGTTTCCGATTGATGCGGCGCGGGCAGCTACCTCCTGCATGGTTTCCGGCTCCATCTCGAATCCCAGGGTTGCCATGAACCGGAACGCGCGAAGAAGGCGGAGCGGATCGTCGGAGAGGGCCTCCGGGCCGGTCATCCGGATAATGCGGTTTTCGAGGTCCGCCCGGCCGCCAAGCGGATCGATGATGACGGTTTCATCGGTCAGCGGCAGGGCCATCGCGTTTATCGTGAAGTCGCGGGCCGCAAGATCGCCATGCAGGGTTTCGGCGCGAATCGCGGCGAAATCTATCCGCTTTCCGTCCAGCACAACGCGCGCGGTCTGAAACTCCTCGCCAAGCGGCACGAACGATGCGCCGGCAAAATCGGCGAATGCGCCGGCCGATTCAAGGGCGTCGCCGCCGACAACCGCAACATCGATATCGGCCGGGCTGACGCCGCGCAACATGTCGCGCACTGTTCCGCCGACCAGAAACAGGCGGCATCCGGAGCTTTCGCTCCATTCCAGAAAACGCGAATAAAGCTCGCCGACGGTCAGCGCCCCTGCCTTCTGGACTGAAGCCATGTGATCCACGCGTCCATGCCCTCGCCGCTTCGGCACGATATCTCGAATATCTTCAGCCTGGGGTTGAGGGCAAGCGCGTCGCGCCGGATTTTTTCCATATCCACATCGATATGCGGCAGAAGGTCGATTTTGTTCAGAATCAGCGCCTCCGACTTCTGGAACATGAGCGGATACTTGAGCGGCTTGTCGTGGCCCTCGGTAACGCTAAGCAGCATAACCTTAGCTTCTTCGCCCACGTCGAACTCGGCGGGACAGACCAGATTGCCCACGTTTTCTATAACCAGCACGTCGATGTCGGAAAGCGGCATCTCAGGCAGGATGTCGCTTATCATGTTGGCGTCAAGATGGCACGCGCCCTCGGTGTTGATCTGGATCACCGGCACGCCCAGCGCGGCGATGACCTCGGCGTCGTATGTGCCCTGAATGTCGCCCTCTATCACGCCGAAGCGCAGCCTTCCGGCAAGCACGGGAATTGTTTTGGCCAGAAGCGTCGTCTTGCCCGCTCCAGGAGCCGACATGAGATTTACGGCAAGCACGCCAGCGTCTTTCAGCGTGCGCCGGTTTTCCTCCGCTATCCGGTCGTTGGCCTCAAGGATTTTCTTCACCATCCTAACCTGCATGTTTCAGTTGACCTCCAGTTCCAGTACGTCGAGTTCATTGCCCGACGTTATCGAAAAATCCTCCGAGCCGCACGACGGGCAGTGGAACGCAAACCGTTCCGCGACAGTGAATTCCGCGGAGCATCCGGCGCATCTGCCGCCTACCGGAATCTCCTCGACCATCAGCTCCGCCCCGCTCGCCGCCGGAAATTCAGCGCGGGCGTATTCGAACGAAAACAGAAGCGAATCCGTCATAACGCCGGTTGCCCTGCCGATTCGCACAAGCACGCGGTCAATCCTCGACGCGCCTTCCTTCATGCGCGCATCCTCCGCAATTCGCAGGATGCTCATGGCTATCGAAAGTTCATGCACGCGGTTTTGTCATCACGGACTGAAGCACACGGTCTATTTCCGCCACCTTGTACGGCTTGGGAAGCGAGGCCAGAAACCCGTAATTGTAGCATGAGGTAAGAATGGGGTCGTCGGCGTACCCGCTCGAAACCACGGCCTTCACGTCCGGATCGATCTCCAGCAGATGCAGAAGCGCGTCCACGCCGCCCATGCCGCCGCGAACGGTAAGATCAAGTATCACGACGTCGGGCCTGCGGCCCGCCTCAACCGCCTCCCGAAACTTCGAAATCGCATCCTCGCCGCTTGAGGCTCCCACAGCCTCATAGCCGCAGGCATTCAGCATGTTCATCGCCACCTTCAGCAGCATCTCTTCGTCATCCATCACAAGAACCCGGATTCCGGCGGGCTGCTCCCCGGTAACGGCGGCGGACCCGTCGCGTGCTCCGCAAATCGCCGGAAGATATATATCGAACGTCGTTCCCCTGCCAACCTCCGATGACACGGTTATGTGGCCTTCGTGCTTCTTTATGATCGAGAAGCATATGGCCAACCCCAGTCCGGTTCCCTTTCTGGCTCCCATCTGCCTGGTGGTGAAATATGGGTCGAAAATCTTCGGCATGTTCTCCCGCGCGATTCCCATCCCCCTGTCCGCAATCGAGATTTTTATGTAACATCCGGGCTTGACGGGCAGGAAACTGGCGGCGGTCAGCTCAACATTCGACGCGGAGATGGTTATGACGCCGCCCGCCGGCATGGCGTCGCGCGCGTTCAGGAGCAGATTGTGAACAACCTGCCCGATCTGCGACCTGTCGAACTCAACCGGCCAGAGATCGGCGGGCATTTGAATGTCGCACCGGATGGTCGAGCCGCTCAACGAGAAATCGCAGGAGCTGCCCAGGAGATCACGAAGCGACTCCTCGCGCTTTATCGGTTCCCCGCCGCGCGAGAATGTCAGGAGCTGCCTGCTCAGTTCCTGAGCGCGCGTGAACGCCTGTTCAGCGTTGCCCAGTAGATCGTATGCCTTGCTTGCCGGGTTCAAGTGCAGGCGCGCAATCTCGATGCTTCCGAATATCGTGGTGAGCAGGTTGTTGAAATCGTGCGCAATTCCTCCGGCGAGTATGCCGAGCGATTCCAGATTCCTGCTTCTCTGTATCTCGCGCTCCAGGGTTTTGCGTTCATGAATGTCGAGAACCATGGCGACAGCGAAAAGGGGAACTCCCGAATCGCTTCTCACAAGCGTAACCGTCAGATCCGCCCAGAAATGCCGTCCGTTTTTATGGATGTATCGTTTCTCCATCCTGTAATAGTCACGCCTGCCGGCGGCAAGATCGTGGAAAAACTCAAGATTTGCCGGAAGGTCATCGGGATCGGTGAACTCGGCAAACGTCATCGAGGCAAGCTCGTCTTCCGTGTATCCGATCATCTCCTGAAAGGCCCTGTTGGCGTGAACCGGCCTGCCGTTCAGATCTGTGATAACGATGCCCATCGCCGAGCTTTCGAATATAACCCGAAACCTCTCTTCGCTCCGGCGCAGAAGGGTTTGGGCGGAAGTTTCAAACGTGTGTTCCAGCGAATTTACGTCGTCCATCGTAATAAAGACTCTCAAACAACCATAACGGTGTCAAGGCCGCGGTTGATTCCATCGCGCCGCATGGCCGCCACATAATCGCGTTGACTATCGAAGTGGGCGAAGAGTATCATAATTCCCTTGTTTTTTCTATTTTTCTAAAAAACGGCAGGTACGTTTAAGATGATCAACAATCTGAATATCAAGGCTATCGATCCCGATGTGTATAACGCGCTCGTGGCGGAAGAGGAGCGCGAGCAGAGCAACATCCTGCTGATCGCCTCCGAGAACTACGCGTCGAAGGCGGTGCTGGAGGCGCAGGGATCCGTCCTCACGAACAAATACGCGGAGGGCTATCCGCACAAGCGATACTACGGCGGCTGCGAAAACGCCGATATCGTCGAATCGCTGGCCATCGAGAGGGCCAGGGCGATATTCGGAGCCGAGCATGTGAACGTTCAGCCGCATTCCGGATCGACCGCCAACATGGCGGTTTACATGGGTTTCATCAAACCCGGAGACACCGTGCTCGGCATGAGCCTGAGCCACGGCGGCCATCTCACACACGGAAGCAGGGTCAACTTCTCCGGCATTATCTATAACTCGGTTTCATACGGAACAAGCCGTGAAACCGGCCTGATCGACTACGACGAGGTCAGGGCGCTTGCAGAGAAGCATCGCCCGAAGCTGATCGTCTGCGGTTACAGCGCATACTCGCGCGTGCTCGACTTTTCCATATTCGCCGACATAGCCAAAAGCGTGGACGCTCTTCTGATGGCCGACATCGCGCATATCGCCGGACTTGTGGCCGCCGGGGTTCACCCGTCTCCTGTTCCGTATGCCGACTTCGTGACCACCACCACCCACAAGACGCTTCGCGGCCCGCGCGGCGGCATGATCATGTGCCGCGAGCAATACGGCAAGCAGATCGACAAGATCATCTTTCCCGGAATTCAGGGCGGCCCGCTTGTGCATGTGATCGCCGCCAAGGCGGTGGCGCTCAAGGAGGCGCAGACAGAGGGGTTCCGCGAGTATCAGCGTCAGGTTGTGGCAAATGCGCGGACCATGGCCAAAACGCTCATGGACGAGGGCTTCCGGATAATTTCGGGCGGAACCGACAACCATCTGATGCTGGTGGATCTTCGCAACATGAAGATCACGGGCAAGGACGCCGACAATGCCCTGGGCCGGGCCGGAATAACCGTCAACAAGAACGCCATTCCGCACGACGACCAGCCCGCCACTGTAACAAGCGGCATAAGGCTCGGCACACCTTCGGTCAGCACGCGCGGCATGAAGGAGCCTGAAATGGCCGAAATCGCAAGAGCGATTTCACGCGTTCTCAAAAACATGAACGACGACGGAGTGATTTCCGAAACCCGTGCCGCGATGGGATTGCTCTGCAAGCGTTTTCCGATATACTGACAAGATCACGCCTTCCTTGAAAGCAGGCTGTAATGGTAATGAAGGAGATCTCCGGTGCGATGCCCTTACTGCGGACATCTTGAGGACAAGGTTGTCGATTCCCGCTTGAGGGAGGATGGCCGCCTTATCAGAAGGCGGCGCGAATGCGCGTCGTGCACAAGCCGTTTCACCACGTTCGAACAGGTTGAGGAAGTTCAGGCCATGGTCGTCAAGAAAGACGGCAGCCGCGAGATGTTCAACCGCATCAAGATTCTTCAGGGCCTGAACCGCGCCTGCGAAAAGCGCCCGGTCACTGCCGACATGCTTGAAAACGCCGTGTCGTCCATCGAACGCAAATTGCAGGATTCAGGCGAACGCGAGGTTTCATCAACAAAAATAGGCGAGATGGTGATGGCGCAGCTTCGCGAACTGGACGAGGTTGCGTATGTCAGGTTCGCCTCGGTATACCGGTCTTTTCAGGATATCGGCGAATTCATGACAGAGCTCAAAACACTCATTAACACAAGGCGAGCCTAGCCGCCGCGATCTCATTATCTTCTGTTTCCGGAGGTGGCCAATGAAGAAAATGCTGCTTGTTTCGCTTGCGGTTACTTTCACGCTGATGCTGACGGTTTCGGGCGAAGCCGTCATGGGTGACATGGGTTTTGGCCAGCCGCACATGATGGGCAAGATGATGTCCATGCTGGGGCTTGACAAGGATCAGGCGGCGGCTGTGGCGGCAATCCATTTCAAGATCCGCAAGGACGTGATAAAGAAACGCGCCGAGATAGATGTGGCCAGAATAGAGCTTGGCGAAATCGTCACGAAGGATGTGGTCGACATGAAGGCCGCGGAGGCGAAAATCCGGCAGATCGAATCGATACGCTCCGATATTCACATGCTGCATCTGAAGGCACGTGAGGACGTCAAGGCGAAGCTCACGCCGCAGCAGAAGGAAAAGTTCAAGGCCATGACCGAGGCGCGCAGAATGCGCGGCGGCATGAGGATGGGCATGCCGGGCTATCCGCCGCCGGAAGCCGATGACGACATGAGCGATGAGCCGGACGATAACGATATGGGCCGTGGCGGCCCCGGCGGCGGAGCTATGCGTTGATGAACCGGCCCGCTTGCAACCCCCGCCTTGCAAAAGGCAGGGGTTCTTCTAGGCGGATGCAATTGACGCCTTCAACCTCCCGGCCATCTCCGGCGGAAAGCGCGTCACCTTGCCGTCAGGCCCGACGGACACCAGTTTCACCTCGCCGGTAACAAGCCTGCTTCTGGACGCTTTTTCGGTCACTACATGCCGGAACAGTATCGACGCGCCGCCGGTTTCGGCGATTTCACTCTGCACTATCAACCGGTCGCCGTAGCGGGCCGGGGCGTGGTAATCGACATGCGCGTGCTTGACCACGAAGAAATTCCTCGCCTCGGTAAGCGCCTTCATGTCTATGCCGAGCGATTCCAGATGCGCGGTACGGGCGCGTTCGAAGTAGCGCAGATAGTTGGCGTAGTAGACCACGCCGCCGCAGTCGGTGTCTTCGTAATGGATTTTTACTTCTATCGAGCTTGCGCCGCCTGTATTCACCATATCCGCCTGACGCCATAGGAATCGAACGCATTGTCGCTGCCAACCACCGGAATGCTCTCCACCAGCGATTGAGCAATGATCAGGCGGTCGAACGGGTCGCGATGATGAAACGGCAAATCCGCAATCAGCGCGGCGTGCGACACGGAGACAGGCAAGAGCGTGAATTCGTTAATCCGCAACTGGTTTTCCCAAAACACCGCAAACGGCACAGGCAACGCATACTTTCCCAAACTTATCTTGATTGCGATTTCCCAAAGACTGGCTGGGCTGACGAAAATCAGACTGTCTTTTGCGATGATCCCCTCCCTCGCTTTCACGCTCAACCGTGGATCGTCAAGCAGAAACCAGAGTAAAGCCTGAGTGTCCAGCAAAAGCGTCATGGCATGTATTCCCTGAAATCGTCAAGGTGTTCATCGTCCTCCAACAGCACTCGCAGCATTCCCCTGGCGCTTCCGGGCTGACGCCTTGCCGGAACAACCGCCTCCCCCTGTTCGGGCAAAAGAACGACCAGACGGGCAAGCTTGCCGTAGGCATCGTGAAACTCTTCCGGCAGGCGGATATGACCGTCATTGTCAATTCGCGTTTCAAATTCAATGGCTTGCATGGAGTCCTCCTGTGCCCGGATATGAGCGGGCTTGCGCCGCTCAATGCTACATGCCTTTGCCCGAAATCAGCCGGGCGATGTCGTTGTAGAGCGCAAATCCCATCAGCGCAACGATCAGCCCAAGGCCAACCCTCTGCGATATTTCCATGACGCGCTCGCTTAGCGGCTTCTTGCGAATGGCCTCAATCGCCATGAAGACCACATGCCCGCCGTCCAGAATCGGAATCGGGAAGAGATTCAGTACGCCGAGATTTATGCTGATAACCGCCATGAACACAAAAAAGCTGTCGAGGCCCTGCGCCGCCTGCTTGCCGGCCATCTGCAATATAAGAATCGGCCCGCCAAGGGTGCTGGCCGGAATCACCTGCTGCACAAGCTTCACGATCGACATCACGGTCATCACGCACCAGTCCCACGTCTTGGTCACGCCCCAGCCGATTGCCTGAAAAAACGGCAGGCTGGTCTTTTCCACCTCGTCGCCCGGCCCGACGCCGATAAGCCCCACGCCTGTCGACTCGCCAAAGACGTTTTTCACTGTCTTGGCTTCGGGTTTCACCTTGATAACAATGGTTTCCGCGCCGCGTTTTATTGTTATAGCAAGCTCCTTTTCGGGGCTGGAGTGAATGATTTCGGTCATCTCGTCCCAGCGGCTCACCGGCCTGCCGTCGATTGCGGTTATCTTGTCGTCCTTCAAAATTCCGGCGGCTTCGGCGCGCGAGCCTTTCATAACCTCGCCCAGCTTCGATGTCGCGGCCGGAAGGCCGACCATCATCAGCACCGAAAACAGCACGGCGGCGAAGATGAGATTGAATACCGGCCCCGCAACCACGGCCAGAAGTCTGCGCCTGATCGGTTGAACATTGAAAGCGCGAGCCTTCATCTCGTCGGTGATGGACGACGCGTCGGCCTCGCCCTCGAGCTCGTTTTCCCCGCCAAGCATTTTCACGAAACCGCCAAGCGGAATCGCCGCAAGCTGGTATTCGGTTTCGCCTCGCTTAAAACCCCAGACCTTCGGGCCGAAACCGAGCGAGAATTTCAGCACGGGTATTTTCACGGCCTTTGCCAGAAGAAAATGGCCCATTTCATGCACGAATATGAGCACGCCAAGAAGCACGAGCGCGGATAGAAATGTCATACGTTATCCTTTAACTAATCGATCTAATTCTGTTTCCAGCAAACTCCAAACCCCATTCAAGTGCCGAAAGCACTTCATCCAGCGTTTCGCCGGACAGTGACGCGTGAGCCGACATCACATCGGAAACAACGCGCGGGATGTCGCCAAACCGTATCCGTTCGTCCAGAAACGCGGCAACCGCCGCCTCGTTGGCGGCGTTCATTACCGCCGGCATCGTGCCGCCGGCCGAAAGCGCGTCGAAGGCAAGCTTCAGGCACGGGTATCGGTTCATGTCGGGCGAGCTGAACGTGAGCGAGCCGACCTTCACCAGATCGAGCGGCGCAACCGCTCCCGAAACCCTGCGCGGCCAGGCAAGCGCGTAGCTTATCGGCCCCTTCATGTCGGGCATTGACATCTGGGCAAGAACGCCTCCGTCTGAAAACTCCACCATTGAATGTATAATGCTTTGCGTGTGGATTACAACATCGATCCGCTCCGGCGGCGTATCGAAGAGCCAGCGGGCCTCTATCACCTCAAGCCCCTTGTTCATGAGCGTGGCCGAATCCACCGTGATTTTTCTTCCCATCGACCAGTTCGGATGATTAAGCGCGTCGGCCACGGTAACCGACCCAAGCTCCGAAACCGGCCTTTGACGAAGCGAACCGCCGGATGCAGTTAAAATAATCCGGCGCACGTCTTCAGGTTCGCGCCCCTCAAGACATTGAAATATCGCGGAATGCTCGCTGTCAACCGGCAGAATCCGCACGCCGCGCCGCTTTGCGGCGTTCATCATGATCGCGCCTGAGGCCACCAGAGATTCCTTGTTCGCAAGCCCGATCGTTTTCCCGGCATCGATCGCGGCAAGCGTGGGAACAAGCCCGCTTGCCCCAACGATGGCCGACAGCACGAACCCGGCCTCGCCGCATGTGGCCACTGCATTCAGCCCTTCGTCGCCGTGCATTATTTCGACACCGCTTTGCCCCCGGAGGCGGCGTGCAAGTTCCAGCGCCGAATCCTCGCGCGCAACCGAAACGACGCGCGGCGATAGCGCAACGATCTGCCGCTCAAGTTCGTCTATGTTGTTGCCCGCCGCAAGCGCGGCCACGCGGAATTTTTCCGGGTTGGCCAGAACGATTTCGACCGCGCTTCTGCCGATGGAGCCGGTTGAGCCGAGGATGGCGATGGTTTTCATCATATCGCCTTCACGAAGTAAAACAGCGCCGGGCCGCCGAAAAGCGCGGCGTCCATTCGGTCGAGCACACCGCCGTGGCCGGGGAATATCGCTCCGGAATCCTTCACGCCCGCGTCGCGCTTGAACATCGACTCCACAAGATCTCCGATCTGTCCGGCGGTGGATACGACGGCGCCGGCGGCGACGGCGGCTGCCGGAGTCATGACGCCAAGCCAGTGGTTTACAAGCCATGCCGCTATTATGCCGCCCGCGAGACCTCCAAGTGAGCCTTCGACTGTCTTGTTCGGGCTCATTGTCGGATATAGCTTGCGCCGACCCAGATACTTGCCGGTGTAAAGGGCGAGGCTGTCGCAAGTCCAGATGATCGCGTAGAGCATGTAGATGTATTCAACGCCTGTCTCCCGCAGCGACGCCTGAAATGTGAACAACCCCGGCAGATAGACCAGCCCCGCAATCGCCGCGCCGGTTTCGCGGAGCGACCCCCTGGGCCAGCCGTTTGAAAACAGCCTCACGACAATAACCGAGGCGCACGCGGCAAACGCGATGCCGCCGGGATGTAACCAGGCAGACGGTCTTGCGGAGAAAATCAGCACCGCCGCTCCCGCCGCGATGGCCGCCGCGCTCACAGCCGGGCCAACCTCCGCCATGCGGTTGAATTCGTACTGCCCGGTTGCGGCAAGCAGAACCAGAAGCCCCAGAAACCAGACCGGCGTTGTCTTGGCCACGAACAGGACAACGAGCGGAACAAGTACCAGCGCGGTGAGAATACGTTTTATCAAGCCGGGCCTTCCGCCGCGCTCGCGTATGTTTGGGAAATCCCGCCGAAGCGCCTGTCGCGGCGCTGGTAATCCAGAAGCGCTTTCACGAACTCCGAGTGGTCGAAGTCTGGCCAGAGCGTGTCGGTGAAGTAAAGCTCGGAATACGCAGCCTGCCACAGGAGGAAATTGCTGGTTCGTATCTCGCCGCTCGTGCGGATTACAAGATCGGGATCGGGCATTTGGGGGTTGTCGAGCGAGGCCGATATCGCTTCCTCGGTTATTTCGCCGGGGGGCAGGCCGGAAGATGCAAGCCTTCGCACCGCCCGCACAACCTCGTCGCGCCCGCCGTAGCTCATGGCGGCGTTCAGGATCATGCCGGTGCAGCCCGCCGTTATGCGCCTGCCGTTTTCGATAAGTTCCTGAATATGCGCGGGCAGGCGCGCGATGTCGCCCGACGCCGTGAACCGGATGTTGTCGCGCACCAGCTTCGAAATCTCCTCCGAGAGGAAATATTCCAGTATCACCATCAGCGTGTCGATCTCCGGCTGCGGCCTCTGCCAGTTTTCGAGCGAAAAGACATAGAGCGTGAGCGCCTCCAGCTTCAACTCGCATGCCGCGAAAGGCAGAAGCTCGCGCACGCGCTCCACGCCCTCGCGATGCCCCTCGCTTCTGGGCAGGCCGCGCTGTTTTGCCCACCTGCCGTTTCCGTCCATGATCACGCCAACATGGCGCGGCATTCGATCGGGAGACAGCATGGCTATCAGTTCCGGCAAAGGCTTGTTCATCTTTTCCGCGGATCGATTACCATGAATACGCTTTCCTCGCCGAAAAACCTCCAGCCGCTGAAAAGCTGCGAGCCGCCGGATGGCGGCGAAAGCAGAAGGCCGACGGTTCCGTCCGCAAGCGAAATCATGTCGCGCACAACTCCGGCGATGTCCGAAATCCGCCTGACTTCCCTGACCGCGCCGTTTTCCATTGCGATTTCTATTTCGAATCCGGCAATGTCGGACGAGCGGAACCCTATACCCGGCATGAGGCCGACAACCGGATTGTTTCTGTAAACCCAGAATCTGCCGGGCGCATTGCGGTCCGCCTTGGGCGGCACGCGCAGAATCATCGATTTCGGAGCCTCGCCAAGCCCGTATGAAAGCGAAACCGAAGACTCGCCTCCGCCGAAGGTTTCCTCGCTCGTCCATGAGCCGTCGCCGGAGCGAAGCCGCCCGTCCGGCGTAAAAGTAATTACCGCGCTTCCGAGCCGAACGAATCCGTGAATATCGACGCCGGCGGGCAAAACCGGCCCGGTTTTCATCGGATAGACGCCGGAATCCGCTTCGAGCATCATCAAAGGCCCGGCGAATCCGGCATCGTTTGAAAACCGCTGGAGATACGCGCCTTCAGGCAGAACCCGTGCGCCCCAGTCCGCAATACGCGCCCGTTCTTGAAACCCCTTGCCCGGCTCGAATTCGTAAATAACCGTGACAACCGAATTATTGGCCGTGATGCTGGCCGCGGGATTATCCGGCGGCGCAATGCCGCCCGCCGCCTCGCTCAGGAATGTCGCCAGAATCTCGGCCCGTCCGTTTCGGTTGATGTCCGCGGCTCCGAGCGCGATGATCGAGCCGGAAAGCCGTCCGGCGTCGATTTCGTTTATCGCGGCAAGATCGTATTTTTCGATGTTGTAGATATGAATCACGCTTCCGCCGCCAAGCAGAATCTCCTCGCGGCCGTTTCCGTCTATATCGCCGGAAGCGGCGGCGGTTGCGCGGTATGAAACCTTGTAATGCCGCCATGCGAAGTCAACGGCAGTGCTTTCCGGTTTCGGCTTCGACTCCACAATCTGGGCCGTGGCCGGATACGGCCATGAGAATTTCTTCATGGTTGACAGCGTCGAGCCGGCCGGGAATATCTCGCCGGTCAGAATGTCGCCCGATTTCTTCAGTTGCAACGTGGCGGTCGATGATCCACGCCCCGCCTCCGGAACCGAAACGCCAAGCCCGATGATGCCGCCGTCTTCCACGTCGAACCGCCCGCCTGCGCCCAGAGCCTTGACGATTCCGTCGGCAACGCGCGGTTGAACCAGCTCATCCGAGAAAACAAGCAGTTTGGTTCTGACCGACGATGCGCGAACGATATCGCCGGCAGCCGGAGTGCCGGAAATAACCCTGGCGCGGACGGCTCCCGCCTCGTCCGCCTTCTCGATCTCAAGCGTGCCGATCTCCATCTCGGCGGTGGCAAACGGCGCGCCGGTAACCGGATGCCTGAAAACGCTTCCGGGCCGCAGCACCGAAAGGCGCATTCCGGCCGGAAACCTCGCGGCGTCGTCAAGAACCGCATTCGATCCGCTTATCGAAAGCACCTTCGCCTGCCCCCACGAGAAAAACCCCGATATGTCGTCGGCAACGGTTTTGTAAGCGGCATCGTCATTGGTCTGGGCAGATGCCGGAGTTGCGGACAGAACCGTCATGGCAAGCATCCATAGCCCGCATAATGTGATGGCTGATTTGATCAAGCTGATTATTGTACCTGTGTTCATCAGGATTAACGTAAGCTTCGTATTATTGATTCAAACCGCAGGGCAATGCAAGAACATCGGCAATATGCGGGGTTGCCGCAATGGCAGGCGATTGGGTAACATTTAACAGGAATCGGGCGCATTAGTTAAAGTGTCCGGTTTTTTTATGCCCTGACACAGGAATTTGCGAGGTTTTTCAAGTGAACGAGCGGTTAAGCGCCGAAATAACAAGACGGCGCACATTCGGCATCATCAGCCACCCCGACGCAGGCAAGACCACACTAACCGAAAAGCTGCTGCTTTTTGGCGGCGCGATTCAGCTTGCCGGAGCCGTCAAGGCGCGGAAAGCGGCCCGCCACGCCACAAGCGACTGGCTTTCGATAGAGAAAGAGCGCGGCATCTCGGTGACGACATCGGTGATGAAGTTCAACTACCGCGATTTCGAGATCAATCTGCTCGACACGCCCGGCCATCAGGATTTCTCCGAAGACACCTATCGCGTGCTCACGGCGGTTGACAGCGCGCTGATGGTGATAGACGGCGTAAACGGCGTGGAGCCGCAGACCGAAAAGCTGATGGAAGTCTGCCGGATGCGAAACACCCCGATCATCACGTTCATAAACAAGCTCGACCGCGAGGGCATGGAGCCTCTCGACGTTCTGGCCGACATCGAAAACAAGCTCCAGATCGAGTGCGCGCCGATGAGCTGGCCCATCGGCATCGGCAAAAGATTCAAGGGCGTCTACAACCTTTACAAGAAAGAACTGAATCTTTTCACTCCGGGCCAGGACACGCGCGCGGCTGACGGCATAGTGATAACCGACATCTTCGACCCGAAGCTGGACGAACTGCTCGGAAGCAGCGCCGAGGCGCTACGCGAGGACATCGCGCTTCTTCAGGACGCAGCAAATCCGTTCGACCTCGATCATTACCTGCGCGGCAATCAGACCCCGGTATTTTTCGGAAGCGCCATAAACAACTTCGGTGTGCGCGAGCTTCTGGACGCTTTCGTGGAAAACGCGCCGCATCCGGGGCCGCGACCCGCTGTCACGCGCGATGTCTCGCCGGATGAGGAGGCGTTTTCGGGCTTCGTGTTCAAGATTCAGGCGAACATGGATCCGGCTCACCGCGACCGCATCGCGTTTCTGCGGATATGCTCAGGCCGGTTCGCGCGCGGCATGAAGGTTACGCACCACCGGCTTGGCAAGGAGATCACGATAGCGAACGCCACCATCTTCATGGCGCAGGACAGGGCGAACATCGACGAGGCATGGCCGGGCGACATCATCGGCATACACAACCACGGCACGATCAAAATCGGCGACACCTTCACAACCAGGGAACCGCTGAAGTTCACCGGCATTCCGAACTTCGCTCCCGAGCACTTTCGCCGCGTCCGCATCAAAAACCCGATGAAGATCAAGCAGTTGCAGAAGGGGCTTGTCCAGCTTGCCGAGGAAGGCGCGATTCAGGTTTTCCGCCCGCAAGTTGGAAGCGACTACATTCTGGGCGCCGTCGGATCGTTGCAGTTCGACGTTACGATGGCGCGGCTCGCGGCGGAGTACGGCGTTGACGCCGTGTACGAGGCGGCGGATTACTCGATGGCCCGCTGGATAGACTGCGACGACAGAAAGATGCTGGACAACTTCCGGAATAAATTACAGACGCATCTGTTCACAGACGCCGAGGATCAGCTTGCCTACCTTGGGCCGGGCAAGTGGCATCTGGACTACGTGGCCGAGCAATGGCCGCAAATAGTGTTCAGGAAGACCAAGGAGCATAACTGATCTGAGCAAGGCCGCTTCCTTCCACATCCGCAATCTCGCCGTCGATCCGCCGCTTATTCTGGCGCCGATGGCCGGGCTTACGCATGTTGCGCTTCGAAGCCTGATCGCCGGTTTCGGCGGCTGCGGGCTTTACACCTCCGAGATGCTTTCCTGTCGCGCCGTGGTTCACGAAACACCTGAGCGGTCGGTCTATCTCAGGCGCACGCCGGCCGAGCGCCCCTTTTTCTGGCAATTGGTCGGAAACGAGCCGGAGGCGATGGCGAAAGCGGTTCGGCATCTGGAACGAATCTCGCCGCCTGACGGCTTCGACATTAACATGGGCTGCGGCGAGCCGCGCATAAGAAACTCAGGCGCGGGCTGCGGCCTGATGCGCGATGCCGGAAACGCCCGTCGCGTGACCGCCGCCTGCCGCGCCGCAACCGCCCTGCCGCTTACAGCCAAGCTGCGGCTTGGATGGGAGGAGTCTGCGGACGACATGATGGTGTTTGCGAAAATGCTGCAAGACGAGGGCATCGACGCCGTGACGCTTCATCCGAGGCTTGCGAAGGAACGTTTCACGCGGAGGGCGCGCTGGCGCTACATCGCCATGCTGAAGCGCGAACTTGCCGTTCCGGTGATCGGAAACGGCGACATTCTATCCGCGCCGGAGGTTGCGGCGCGGTTCGAGGAAACCGGCTGCGACGGCATAATGATAGGCAGGCTGGCGGCGGCCAGCCCGTGGATTTTCGCCGAAATCGCCGGTTTGATCGATCCTGCCGCAATTTCGCTGAATTCCGTTTACGCCGAATTCGCGCGGCTTCTCGAAGAACATTTCCCGCCGGAGCGCAGGCTTGGCAGGCTGAAGGAGTTCACGATATATTTCGCGCGGAATTTTCAGTTCGGACATAATCTTGCAACCCGCGTTCAGAACGCCTCGACGATGAATGAGGCCAAGTCTGTGGCCGGGGAGTTTTTCGAGATGCATGGAAGCCGATGCCATACCGATTCCGGGACTGATCCGACCGGCGCCAAGGCGTAATTAAAGTCAAGACCTGATGCCGTAGGCGCGGGGGCTAACGCTTGACATACTCACTGCCGCTCTGATTTCATATAACGCTTTACATCCGCATCCGTCCGCTATACGGGACAGACGCAATCCGGGAGATTTTCATGTACAACACAAACGAGTTCAAGAAGGGAATCAAGGTCGAGCTTGACGGCGATCCCTATATCATGATCGAGGCCGACTTCGTGAAGCCGGGCAAGGGTCAGGCTTTCACAAGGGTTAAACTGAAGAACCTCAACACCGGCCGCGTGGTTGACCGCACCTACAAATCGGGCGAAAAGATCAAGAAGGCCGACGTCTCCGAGCAGGACATGCAGTTCCTCTACGAGCAGATGGGCGAGTATCACTTCATGAACATGGAGACGTTCGAGCAGGTTGCCATTGCGAAGGATCATCTCGGCGAGGCATGGCGCTATCTCACGGAAGGGCTGGTCTGTATCGTGCTTTTCCACAACAACGTGCCGATCAGCGTTGAGGTTCCGAACTTCGTGAACCTGAAGATCGCCTACTGCGAGCCGGGCATAAAGGGCGACACGGCAACAGGCGCAACAAAGCCCGCCACGCTTTCAACCGGTCATGTAGTCTATGTTCCTCTCTTCATTGAGGAGGGCGAGCGCCTCAGGGTGGACACCCGCACCGGCGAATACGTCGAGCGGGCGAAGGACTGATTCCCCCGTTTTCCCGATGAAACCGCTGATTCTCGCCTCCGCCTCGCCGCGGAGGCGGGAGCTTATCGCCCGCCTCGGAGTTCCATTCACCGTTTCACCCGCGAACATCGACGAATCGATGCTTCCGGGCGAGAACGCCGACGCATTCGCCCGGCGCATCGCTCGCGACAAGGCTCTGAAGATCGCGGAGGCGGTTGATGCCGGAATCGTTATCGGCGTTGACACCATCGTTGCGCTCGACGGCGGGGTGATGGGCAAGCCCGAATCCCGCGAATCCGCGCGGTTCATGCTGGAGAAGCTGTCGGGCCGGACGCATGAGGTGATCAGCGGCGTTGCTGTTATCGAGAGGCCGTCGGGCAGAACCATCGTTGCGTCCGCAACAACCGTGGTTCGTTTCAAGGCGCTTGCGGCACTTGAAATAGACCGCTATATCGCATCAGGAGAACCGCAGGACAAGGCCGGGGCTTACGGCATTCAGGGCATCGCGTCGCTGTTCGTGGAAGGAATTTCCGGCTGCTACTACAACGTGGTCGGCCTGCCGCTTAATCTGTTGTACGAAACCCTGCTTGAGTTTGGCGTTGAACCGGCGTTCTGACCGCCGGCATCTCATCCGGACGTAAGTGTAAGGATCGACGTTCCGGCGCCCGGCCTCGCCGCGCGCGAAATGGCGTCCCTCACATAGCAGCGAGCCAGATTTACCGCGTCAACCGGCTCCTCGCCAAGCGCCAGCCCGGCGGCAAGAGCCGCCGAAAAGACGCAGCCGGTTCCATGGAACTCACCCTGAATCTTTGACGCCTTGAACATCAGCGGGCCGTTTGAGTCAATGTAATAGTCTGCGGCCTCATCGTCCCAATGCCCGCCGGTAATCACAACCACCTCCGGCCCCATGGCCAGCAATCGTTCCGCCGCGGCTTTCAGGTCTTCCTCTATCATGATTCTGACGCCTGTCAGCCGCCCGGCTTCGGCAAGGTTGGGCGTGACCACGCGGGCAAGCGGAATCAGTTCATCGCGCAGCGCGAAAAAACCTTCGTCATCGAGAAGCGCCGCGCCGGAAGACGAGAGATAGACCGGATCGACAACCAGATTCTTCAGTTTGAAGCGTTTGACGGCTTCCGCAACCCGCCCGACGACATCGGCGTTGTGAAGCATTCCGGTTTTCAGCGCGTTCGGGCTTATATCCGAAAGAAGCGTATCCAACTGTCCGGTAACAAAATCGGGCGCAACCGGCTCCACGGCGCGCACTTCCATGGTCGACTGCGCCGTCAATGCGCTCACAGCCGAAACGCCGTAAACGCCGAACGCGGCGAACGTCCGCAGGTCGGCCTGCAATCCCGCGCCGCCGGTCGGATCGCTTCCGGCTATGGTGAGGGCGATACGCAGGGGCAACTGTAATGCGTCCGGTTTGCATAAGTCTGTCAAGTTATTACATCTCGCAAGCTTTTGTGTTCAGGGCAACATGA
>Ga0233425_10001804_pt1 | contig 45383 bp, 35 predicted proteins | sample Watercolumn_Towu_2_FD_181712 | JGI IMG/M metagenome (GOLD analysis project Ga0233425, IMG submission 181712) | Freshwater microbial communities from Lake Towuti, South Sulawesi, Indonesia - Watercolumn_Towuti2014_140_MG | ecosystem: Environmental > Aquatic > Freshwater > Lake | place...
GTCAATCGTGGCCCATGGAATCTCGCGGTTGAACTGCGTGTGCAGGTGGGCAAACGGCTTCCGCAGACTTGTCAGCCCGGCGATCCACATCTTCGCCGGCGAGAATGTGTGCATCCAGCAAATCAAGCCGACGCACTTCGCTTCGTTGTTCGCCTCGCGGCAAAGCTGGCTGATCGCGTCGGGGGTCGTCAGCACCGGCTTAAACACGACCTTGACCGGCAACGCGCTGTTGAGCGCCTTGGCGACCTTCTGGGAATTGGCCGCGACTTGCTTGAGGGTTTCCGGGCCGTAGAGACCTTGGCTGCCGGTGACAAACCACGCTTCATACTGTTTGAGATTGATCATGGCCCAGCCAGTAAATGCCCGCCTGCGAGCGTTGTCAAGTAGTCATCACGCTCCGTGTCATCACGCTCCGCGTGATGAGTCTGACGCCGTCACGCGGAGCGTGACGACTACTATGCGCTCTGCAAAAACACCTGTCACTCTTGCTCTGGGCTTGACATATTGTCGGCACTCCGTTGAGCTACAGACAGCGTGTCCTCATATGAAACTGGAACCACCACCCTTCAACCAACAGATGATTCTGCGATGCAGGCGATTGTCAATCTGCCACTCCGCGTGGCACCGGCACTGCTGAATCAGACAGGGGCGAGTTATGAACATCAAAGTCCTGCGGAACGTTCTGGAAGCGAACGACCAGATGGCGGCGCGCATTCGCCAACAACTGGCCGCCCGTCACATTGCCGCCATCAACATCATCAGCTCCCCCGGTGCCGGCAAGACCTCGTTGCTCGAACGAACGATCCCACTTCTGAAACAATTTCGCATCGGAGTCCTCGAAGGTGACATCGCCACCACGCGCGACGCCGAGCGCATCGAGAAACTTGGCGTCCCCGTCATCCAACTCCTGACCGGCGGCGCGTGTCATCTCGAAGCCGCGCTCATCCAACGCGGCCTCAGTGAACTGAACCTCGACGCCATCAACCTCCTCATCATCGAGAACGTCGGCAACATCGCCTGCCCCGCCGAATTCGACCTCGGCGAGAACGCGAAGGTCGGCATCCTCAGCGTCACCGAGGGCCACGACAAACCGGCAAAGTACCCGCTCCTCTTCCACGAAGTCGCCGCGCTCGTCCTCAACAAGATTGACCTCCTGCCGTACACCGACTTCGACTACGCAAAATTCGAGGCCGACTTCCGCAAACTCAACGCCACCGCCCCGATCTTCAAGCTCTCCTGCCGCACCGGCGAAGGTCTCGGCGCGTGGACGCATTGGCTCGAACACGTCGCCGCCGGTGAAATCCGTGTTCAACCGCACACGCATTCCCGCGTCGAGGGCGTCGCGCCGCACACCCATCCGCACCGATGAAGACTCGTGTGCAAGCCAAGATCGTCGGCCGCGTCCAGGGCGTCGGCTTCCGTCCGACCGTGTACCGGTACGCGACCGAGCTTGGCCTCACAGGTTTCGTCCGCAACGATCCGCAAGGCGTCGTCCTCGAAATCGAAGGCGAGCAACAAGACGTCGCGACTTTTTTCGACCATCTTCAACACGACCCGCCGCGCCAAGCCGTCATCACCGGTGTCGAACGCCGGCCGTTGCCAACGCGCGGCGACGAGAAATTCGAAGTCGTCGAGTCCGAACTCGCCGGCACTGCCGAGGTTCACATCTCACCTGACCTCGCCACCTGCGACGATTGCCTCCGCGAACTACACAACTCTCACGACCGCCGGCACGGCTACCCGTTCATCAACTGCACCAACTGCGGCCCTCGCTTTACCATCATCCGCGACCTGCCCTACGACCGCGCCAATACCAGCATGGCCGGCTTTGAGATGTGTCCGCCGTGCAGCTACGAGTACCACGACCCGGCCGACCGCCGGTTCCACGCCCAGCCCGATGCCTGCGAGAAATGCGGGCCAGTCCTCCACCTCTGTCATGCTGAGCGAAGCGAAGCACCTCGCAACCGTAGCGATTCAGAGGTCCTTCGCTTCGCTCAGGATGACAGCATTTTGAGGGCGGCCAACTTGCTCCGCGCCGGCCAGATCGTCGCCATCAAAAGCCTCGGAGGATTTCATCTGGCTTGCGCGCTCGAGGCCGTCGAAAGGCTCCGGTTACGGAAACACCGGCCGCACAAGCCGTTTGCCGTCATGTTCCGCGACATCGACGCCGTGAAACGCTGCTGCGAAGTCAGCGAAGCCGAGGAAGCCGAACTGCTCAGCGTCGCGCGCCCGATTGTAATTTTGTTCCGGAAATGTTCCGGCTGCGACGGCGTCGCGCCGGATTTTCCGACCATTGGCGCATTCCTGCCGTACACACCGATTCATCACCTGTTGATGCAGTACTTCGACGCGCTGGTCATGACCTCCGGCAACCTCGCCGAGGAACCGATTGCCAGCGACGACGCCGAACTGCCGCGCGTCGCCGACGCCGTGTTGACGCACAATCGGCCCATCGTCCACAAGTGCGATGATTCCGTCGTGCGGATCGTCAATGGCCAGCGACAGTTCTTCCGCCGGGCACGCGGCTTTGCACCGAACGCGATCCGGTTTGCTGACGACTGCCCGCACATCCTTGCCGTGGGTGGCGAACTGAAGAGCACGTTCTGTCTCGCGCGAAACGGCTTCGCGTTTCTCTCGCAACACATCGGCGATTTGAAAGAGTTGAAGACCGTCGAGTATTTCGAGCGCGAGATCGCCGAATGGCAGCGCCTGATGCGTGTCGCGCCAGTGGTGGTGGCTCACGATTTGCATCCCGGCTACCGCTCGACCCGGTGGGCACAGCAGCGGACGGCGAAGTTGATTCCGGTTCAGCACCACCACGCTCATGTCGTCAGCGTGATGGCGGAGCATGACTTGCACGGTGAAGTCATCGGCGTCGCGCTGGATGGGACCGGGTATGGGACGGGTGGGACGATATGGGGCGGCGAATTCCTTGTGGCAACCCGCGCTGACTTCGAGCGGGTGGCTCACTTCAAGGAATACCGTCTCCCCGGCGGCGAGATTGCCATCGAGCAACCGTGGCGAATGGCGGCGAGTGTGCGTCTCGCCGAAGACCTGCATGGGGAAGCTGGAATCCGACAGTTGATCACGACCGGCTTCAATTCGCCGCTGACGTCGAGCGCAGGGCGGTTGTTCGACGCGGCGGCGGCGATGCTTGGCCTGTGCGACGTGGCGTCGTACGAGGCGCAAGCTGCGATCCGGTTGGAAACGGCTGCTGACCCAACGGTGACGGGGCATTACCCGTTTGATTTGCGCAACGATGTACTGGACTTCGGACGCACAATCCACGCGTTGCTTGCCGACTGTGAGCAAGTTGGTCTTGCCGCAGCCCGTTTCCAAAACACCGTCGTCGCTGGCATTGTGCGCGTCTGTGAAACGGTGAGCGAACAACGCGGGTTGAAACGCGTGGCGTTGTCGGGCGGCGTGTTCCAAAACGAATGGATTCTGTCGCGCACGACGTCGGCGTTGCGCGAACGCGGCTTCGAGGTGTTCACCAACACGCTCGTGCCGCCCAACGACGGCGGATTGTCGCTCGGACAGGCGGCGGTCGCCGCCGAGAGGATGAAACTACGATGTGTTTAGCGGTGCCAGCGAAGATAGTGGAACTGAACGGAACCAACGCGACGATCTCCGTCGAGGGAACGTTGCGCGAGGTGGATGTGTCGCTTGTGGACGAGCCGCGCCTGGGCGACTACGTGCTGATCCACGCCGGGTTCGCCATCCAGAAGTGGGACGAGTCCGATTACGAGGAATGGAAGGAGATTCAGGAATCCGTGCCGCATGAATGAGGCGCTCAACAGAATCACCGAATTGGCACGTCGCGTCGGGCGCAACGTCACCTTCATGGAGGTGTGCGGGACGCACACGATGGCGGTGTCGCGTTCCGGCTTGCGCCGGCTTCTGCCGGCGAATGTGAAGCTGATTTCGGGGCCAGGCTGCCCGGTTTGCGTGACGGATACCAGTTACCTCGACGCCGCCATCGAACTGGCGCGTCGCCCCGGCGTGATCGTGACGACGTTTGGCGATTTGGTCCGCGTGCCGGGAAGCGAGTCGTCGCTCGAACGCGAGCGCGCAGCAGGCGCGGCGGTGCGCGTGGTTTATTCACCGGCGGATGCGTTGGCGTTGGCGCGGGAGAACCCGGACAAACAGGTCGTGTTCCTCGGCGTCGGTTTCGAGACAACAGCGCCGACGGTCGCGTGGACGATCAAGAAGGCGGCGCAGGGCGGTGTGCCGAATTTCTCGGTGCTCTGCGCGCACAAGACAATGCCGTTCGCGATGGAGGCGCTGCTGAAGGACCAAGAAGTGAAGATTGACGGGTTCATTTGTCCCGGCCACGTCAGTGTGATCACCGGCGCGCAACTCTACCGGTTCATCCCGGAGCGATACGGGATTCCGTGCGTGGTCTGCGGGTTCGAGGCGGTGGACGTGATGAAGTGCATCGCGATGTTGCTGGCGCAAATCGCCGAGAAACGCGCGACGGTGGAGATCGAGTACACCCGCTCGGTCAACGAAACTGGCAACCCGGCGGCGCGGCATCTCATCGCCGAAGTTTTCGAGGAGAGCGATGCCGGTTGGCGCGGCATCGGTGTGATCCCGCGCAGTGGACTGGCGATTCGTCCGGAGTTCGCGCGCTGGGATGCTGGACAGAGCGTGACGTTCCGCGAGTCGAAACCGCATCCGGGCTGTCGGTGCGGCGATGTGTTGCGCGGCGTATTGACGCCGCCGGAGTGCAAGCTGTTTGCGAAGGTCTGCACGCCGACGAATCCGCTTGGTCCGTGCATGGTGTCGAGCGAAGGAGCTTGCGCGGCATTCTACAGGTACGAGCGATGAAGAACGACCGCATCCTGCTTGGCCACGGCGGTGGCGGAACGTTGACGCACGAGTTGATCGAGCGGCTGTTTGCGCCAGCGTTTGGGATGGAGACGCTGGAGGACAGCGCGGTACTCGACAACAAGCTGGCGTTCACGACCGACAGCTACGTGGTGAAGCCGTACTTTTTCCCGGGTGGCGATATCGGCAAGTTGGCGGTGTGTGGGACGGTGAACGATTTGGCGATGCAAGGGGCGCAGCCGTTGTGGTTGAGTCTTGGGATGATTTTGGAGGAGGGCCTGCCGATGGCCGACTTGGAGAAGATTGTTGCTTCGATCAAGGCGACGGCGGCGGATGTCGGCGTGAAGATTGTGACGGGCGACACGAAAGTCGTCGAGCGCGGGAAGTGCGAGGGGCTTTATATCAACACGGCGGGAATCGGTCGTGTGGTCGCGGATGTCGGCAGCACGCGCGTGCGACCGGGCGATGCGGTCATTGTGAACGGCAACCTCGGCGAACACGGCGTGGCGGTGTTGAGCCAGCGGGAGGGGATTGCCTTTCAAACAAGTGTAATCAGTGATTGCGCGCCGCTGTGGGGCTTGGTGCAACGTGCGCTCGTTTCAGGCGCCGAAATCCACGCGATGCGCGATCCGACCCGTGGCGGTTTGGCCGCGACGGTGTGTGATATCGCAGCCGCATCGGGCGTGGGGATTCGGTTGCAGGAGTCGGCGTTGCCGATCAGCGCCGAGGTCCGCGGGGCGTGCGATTTGCTGGGACTGGATCCCTTGAACATCGCCAACGAAGGGAAAGCCGTCGTGTTTTGTCGCGGGACCGACGCGGGGCGCGTGCTGGACGCGATGCGCGCGCATCCGTTGGGTCGCGGCGCTCGGATTATTGGGGAAGTGACGGAGACGCCGAAGGGCATGGCCGTGTTGCGGACTACGATTGGCGGCGAGCGCATCGTGGACATGCCAACAGGTGAGGATTTACCCAGAATTTGTTAACGCAAAACGGTCTTATCACCGCCAGTGCTGACGTTGTCGGACTTGTACCTGATGAAATGCTTCTGTCGGGTTGGATGTACTTCCCGATTACATCCATAACTGACGGTCAAGGGAGCGGTATTGGATGGCTTCGCTGATGTAGTCGGGCTGGATGCGTTCGCTCGCGGCGAGATCAGCAATGGTGCGGGCGACTTTCAGGATGCGGTCGTAGGCGCGCGCGCTCAGGTTCAATTCTGTCATCGCCATCTTCAACAACTCCTGGCACTCGTCATCAAGCGCGCAGTGCGCCTTGATCTCTTTGGGCGACAACCGCGCATTGCACTTGCCGAGCCGTTTCCGCTGAACAGTGCGCGCCGCCTCTACGCGCGCACGAATCTGTTCCGAATGTTCACCCGTCGCTTCGCCGGCCATCTCTTTGTATTTCACGGCGGGAACTTCGATGTGAATGTCAATGCGGTCAAGCAACGGCCCGCTGATCCGGTTCCGGTATCGTTCCACCATTGAGGGCGAACACCGGCATTCCTTCTTTGGGTCACCGTAGAACCCGCACGGACACGGATTCATCGCTGCGATGAGCATGAAACTGGCGGGAAACGTCATCGTGCCCGCCGCGCGGGAAATGACGACTCTCCCCTCTTCCAACGGTTCGCGCAATGCCTCCAACACGTCCCGGTGAAACTCCGGCAGTTCATCGAGAAACAACACGCCATGATGGGCAAGGCTGATTTCGCCGGGCGTGAGGTTTGACGTGCCGCCGAGCAACCCGGCGTTGCTCGTGGTGTGGTGTGGCGAACGGAACGGACGCGTCGCCACCAGCGCCTGACCTTTGGCGAGGAGGCCGCTGATGCTGTGCAGCTTCGTCACTTCCAGTGCTTCTTCCAAGTGCAACGCCGGCATGATGGTCGGCATCCGTTTCGCCAGAAGCGTCTTCCCGCTGCCCGGCGGTCCGACCATGATGACGTTGTGCCCGCCCGCGGCCGCGACTTCGAGGGCGCGCTTCGCCGATTCCTGTCCTTTCACGTCCACGAAATCCACCTCGTAACGGCGTTCCTGCTGGAAGATCAATGCAGGGTCTTCGCGCACCGCCGACAACTCGCGTTTGCCGGACACGAACTCGGCGACTTCGCGGAGCGTGCGCGCCGGATAGACGTTCAAGCCGGCGACGACGGCGGCCTCGGCGCCGTTGTCGGCGGGCACGATGAGGCCGCGTTTGTTTTGGGCGCGGGCGCAAAGCGCGATGGGCAACACGCCGTTGACGGAACGGACTTCGCCGCTGAGGGCGAGTTCGCCGACGATGGCGTAGTCGGCGAGTTGCGGCGCGGTGATCTGCTCGGTGATGGCGAGGATGCCGACCGCGATCGGCAGATCGAAACTGGGACCCTCTTTCTTTATGTCGGCGGGCGCGAGATTGATCGTGGTGCAGCCCATGACAAACTTGTAGCCGCTGTTGTGGATGGCAGTGCGGACGCGGTCGCGCGATTCTTTCACGGCGGCATCCGGCAACCCGACGATGATGACAGCCGGTTTGCCCATGCCGGAATTGACTTCGATCTCGATGGGATACGCGTCAATCCCCAGCACCGCCGCAGAATGGACTTTCGCGAGCATGGTGTTCTCTTACACATACTGCCGTCAAAAGTCGAACTTGTTTTCGCCGGAACAGAACCGGAACACGATGACCATGCTCGTGCTTGACATTGGCCATGCGCCCGCGCTAGCTTCCTCGCGAAAGGGGAACCTATCCATGATGAAGACCACATTGTTCTCTTGTCTCGCAGCCTCTGCGCTGCTCGTAGTTTGCGGGTGCGGCACGACATCTACCAGCACCACAACCACCACCGGCACTGCCGGAGGACCGGCCAAAGACTGGAAAGCTGATTTTCTCCGCCAGCGCGATGAAGCCGAAGCCAATGCGCGTCTGGCCAAAGCCAAGCTCAAACCCGGCTCGGACGAATTCGGTCAGGCTCAAAGCCGCTACCAGCGCGCCAAGAGCGCCGTCAACCTGTTGCTCGAAGGCATCCAATCCTCGATCCGCGACGGGCAGAACCCCATGGCGTCCCCGTTCTACCCCAGCCGTTCCCAAGAGGCCGAGCAGGCATTGCTCAACTTCAACAACTACGTGACGCGCACCGTGCTTTCGCCGGACATGCAGCCGAAATTCCTCCCGCTCGTGCTGCCGCTGGTCACCTCGCTCGGAGGCGCGATCTGGGACAAGGTCGCCGCCGCCAACGCCCGCAGCGCACAGGAACGCAAAGTCATCTATGAACGGACAGCCTCCGAATTGAACGGCGTCCGCTTCTCGGACTTCGTGGACATCCGAGACTAACCCGGCTCTCACCATGAATGCATATCGTTTGCTGCTTGTCGCCTGCCTGATGCTCGGCAGCGCGTTTCCCGTCCACGCCGCCGTCCGCGCCCTCGTGATCGGCATTGACGAGTATCCCGGCGCCGACCGCCTCCCCTCCTGCGCCAATGACGCCCGCGGCATCGCCGACCTGTTGACCAAACAGTTCGGCGTGCCGAAGGACAACGTCCGCGTCCTTCTGAACGCCGACGCCTCCGCCAACGGCATCCGCAAAGCGTTCAAGGAACACCTGCTCAACAACACCAAGCCCGGCGACGAAGCGTTCTTCTACTTCAGCGGTCATGGCGCTCTTGTTCCGAACTGGACAGCCGAGAGCGGCGGCCGCCTGATCAAAGTGCTCGTCACCCATCACACCGGCAAGGTCAGCATTCTGGACTTGTTCACGCAGACCGAACTGAAATCGCTCCTCGGCCAGCTCCAGACCACCGACATCACCGTCGTCCTCGACTGTTGCCACGCCGGCTCGATGACCAAGGCGCTGAGCTTGTCCGAGCCGGAGGACAAGATCAAAGTGATGAACATCGGCTTTGGGGCCGCCGAAAAATACCTCGGCGAAGAGCCGCGCGAGGAGACGCAGATCTATTCCAAGAGCGTGGGAGCCAACATCCCCGTGCTCTGGCTCGGCGCCTGCCTGAGCAACCAAGTCTCCTATTGCGGACGCTCGATGAGCCGTTTCACCGGCACGCTGGTTGAACAACTCCAGGACAAACATCGCCAACCCGTCGCCGAAACGTTCCCCGTGATCAAGTCCAAGGTCGAACAACAGACCCGCATGATCGCCCGCGGCGTGCAGACCCCCATCCTCGAAGGCCCAGCCGAGCGACCTCTGGTTAAAGGCACGACCGGTCCGTCCACCCCCCCACCGCCATCTCCCCGTGTTGACCCGCCACCGCCGGCCCGACTCGACCCGCCGTCACGACAAGAGTTCCCGCTGCTGGTGCGGATTGACAAAGCCCAATACACCGAGGGCGACGCGATGAAAGTCCAGGTCACCGCCGGAGCCGACTGCTACCTGCGGCTCTACGTAATGAACGCCGCCACGGAAATCCAGCAACTCTTCCCGAATCAGTATTCCACCAACAACTTCATCCGCAAAAACGAGATCATCGAAATCCCGGCGCCCGACACCTTCGTGTTGCGGATGGGTAAACCGTTCGGCACCGAGACGCTGCTGGCCGTCGGCTCGCTCGAACAATTCACCGATCTGTTCAAGCCCAACTTCTCGGCAGGCGGTTTTCAGGACATGGGCAACATGCCGCCCGCCCGCATGGGCACTCGTGGCATCACCATCGAAGCAGTCCAACGCCCCACCAACAAAAACAAGATCAGCTACAGTTCCGCCCAATACACTGTCAGTCCCCGCTGACTCGGAACAAACCGGAACACGACGCAGGAGAATTACTTCTTCACCGGCTCCAGCACCGCGCCTCGTTCGCCTTGGCCTTCGAGCAGCTTGGCGGTAGATGACAGCGTGTTGACCTTCTGAATCTGGATTCGTCCCTTCTGCTTGCCGTACACCGGCTTCCACGTCTCGTCGTGACTGCTTGTCTTCTGGCCGACGATCCTCAAGTCGCTCAACGCGTCTGTTCGATCTCCAAACCGAGTCGTGACTCCGCGATAATCGGCTTGCCGTCGCGAGCCACGCTGTACACCGGCACGCCGCCTTTCACGTCGAACGTCAGCAGCAACCGCCCATCCGGCGACTTCAGTTCCATCGCGTTGCTCGATGCTGCCAGTACACATATCAGAACAGGGAGAGTCTTCACGACCCGCAAGCTACCCAAACTCCCCACACTCCTGCAACGTCTTTCGTCACGTCTTTTCGGGTATCTCGTAGTCGCGGGCTTTATGCCCGCGCAGGCGTGAAAAGAATTTCGTCTGTCATGCTGAGCTTGTCGAAGCATCTCTGGCATCGCTTCCCACCTGAGCCTTGGGAAAGAGATACCGGCCAAGCAGACTCCGCCACTTCCGCTTCGACAAGGCGTCCATCAGTCCGTTCATCATCATCAAGCAACCAACGCCGTTGACTTCGCAGAGCTTCCACTTGCGCCGGTCATTCATGCTCTGTTTGTCTTCCCAGTGATGCGCCCCTCCAGCTTCGATGATGCAGATTGTCTTGCCATCTTTGGAAACTACCAAGTCGGCAGAACCATACTTCCAGATGTGCCGCAAGCCTGCGTTCTCCGGCTCCGGAAAAAGCTCGCGCAGCCGCACCTCTTTGCGCGTCGTGAACTGCGGCCACGTCGCGTTGAGGTAGCCTTCGATCTTCCGAATTTCTTCGGTGATGATCTCTCGCGGAACTGTCGTTTCCATCGTCTAATTTTTTACAGCGGGTCATGCCCGCTGTGCAATGCCATGCCAGACCGAACCAGACCAGGCCTCACCTCACCGGGCCTCGCCTCGCCTGACCATGCCTCACCTAACCACACCTCGCTTTGCCGCGCCACGCCGAACCCGGTCACAGATCAACCCTTGCTGCCTCTCAAGCCTTATCGAACTTCACCACTTCAAACCTCCCGAACTTCGGACGGTAATCGCCGATGCCTTTGCTCTTGCCGGCTTCGATAAGAACTTCTTTGAGGACTTCCTTCTTCACGCGTTCCTCATCAAAGTTGATGGTGAATTCGATTGCCCAACTATTGAAGCGCGGCCTCGATTTCACAATGCGCTGCCGTTGAATGACGGCGGGGCGTCGGTCAATCTCGTCGTAGGTCTTCTTGCCGAGCGGGATTTCTTCCGGCTCGACGAACACCGAGGAAAGGATTGTGCCTTTGAGACTGGCGCGGCCTTTGCCTTTGAACTCCTTGGCGGTGTCGCGTAGCGCGGCTTCAATCCATGACGAAGGAACAAAGCAGCCGTCCTTGTTCCGGTAGAGCGCTTTCTCGGCGTCTTCCTTCGGGTCGAACTTCTCATCCCGACGCTTGGCCGTTTCCTCGCTCTCCGCTTCCATCGGGTAACGGTTCTGAAGCATCGGAGCGATTCCGCGAATCTTGACTTTCACGCTTTGCATATCAGTTCTCCTATTCTTTCGGCCTCTTGTCAGCGCGCAGCCGTTTTATGCGACGTAGTGTAGCGAAGCGGAGACCCTTCGACAAGCTCAGGGTGACAGCAAAGGGGAAATGTTCCGGCTGTCAGGCACGGGTCATCTGGCGGCTGAGTTTTTCTTGCGGCAGATAGGCGCCTTGCCTGCGCAACGTTTCGACAAGCTTCGCGGTGTCCAAATCACACGCAGGCTGGCCGGTGGCAAGTGATTGCACGGCTGCGGTACCGGCAGCTTGGCCCATCATTGAGCACGCCGGCTGGTCGCGTATCGCGCCGTTTACCTTCACGTCGCTAGAGTTGCAGCGGCCGGCGACCCATAAGTTCGTCCAGCCCTTCGGCACCAGAATGCCATACGGTATTCCGTAGCTCTCGCCGCGCTTGAGTTTGTCGAGTTGGGTGTATTCGTCGTGGTAGCGCTTGTATTCCTCCGGGCTCAGATCATAGACGTGGATGTCGATCGCCTTGCTGTACACGGCGATCTGGTCCGGGAAATGACGCCGCGCCTTGAAGTCGGCGTGGTTCAATTCGTATTCGCCGACAACCCGCCGCGACTCGCGCACGCCGAGCAACGCGCCCGTCGCGGCCACTTGCATCTTCTCGCAGCCGGGCATGTATTTGCGATAGAAGGCCGCGTATTCCTGCACGAGGCGGCGTCCGTGCGCCATGGCGTCGGAGAGGCTGCGCGTCTTCAAGGCGTCGGTGCGGAAGAGATGACCGGCGTTCATCATCGCCGTGTTGCCGGGGCCGTTGCGGATCACGCCGGGCACGTGACGGTCGGCCTGCGAAAAAAAGCCGTCAGCAATCGCCTGCTCCACCATCGCCTGTTGGTTCTTCTTCGTGAACTTGTCGAAGTCAATGTCGCTGAGCGCCGCGCAAAGGGTCGGCGGCATGATGTTCGGCGTGTCGCGTCCGGCAGCACGCGCCGGGGCGCCGCACAACTCGGCGAGCACGGCGTCGCCAGTCCCGTCAACAAACGCTTTCGCGCGAATGTAGCGATAGCCCTCGACGCTGTTGGTGATGACGCCGCGAACGCGTCGCGCCTGCGAGTCCACGTCGGCGTCAATCACTCGCGTGAAGAAACGGACCTCGACGCCGGTGTCGTGGCAGAGTTTGTCGAGCAGAAGCTTGAGTGATTCTGGTTGAAACCCGATGGAGCCGATGGGCAGGCCCTTTACAAACTTCTCCAGCGCGGGAGGCGATGCAGCCTTCTCGCGGCAGAGGGCTTGAATCAATTCGAGAATAAATCCGCCGACGACACTACGGATGCCGTCGGTAAGTGAAAACCACAATGAAACCAGCGCGTTCGTCCCCATGCCGCCGAGGCTACCCATCGCCTCGATCAGCAGCACCTTCGCTCCAAGCCGCGCGGCGCAAATCGCCGCCGCCGCTCCCGCCGGGCCACCGCCGGCAACGACGAGGTCAAATCCGTCTTCGATTGGAATATCGCGCGTCAACCGAAACGTCTTGCCGTTGGATGGCGCAGCGTCGGAGTGGCTAGCGTGCGCGAACGCACCGAGCACCGAAGATTTCAGAAAGGAGCGTCTGTTCATTTCTTCAAAACCTTGTCGAAGAACGCCAGCACTGCCGCATCGAGTGCCTCGCGGTTCGGTTCGGCGGGAGGCTCACCCGGACCGGCGGTCATGCCGTGGCCACCGCCTTTCACGATGATCAATTCCACCGGCGCGCCGGCCTTCTTCAACGCCGCCGCAAGTTTCTGCCCGTGCGCCACCGGCACGGTCTTGTCTTTGTCGCCATGAACAATCAGGAACGGCGGGTTGCTGCGCTTGACGTAAAGCGCGGGGCTGCCGTCCTTCCAGAGTGCCGGTTTCTCCCGGAATGGCACGCCGAACAAACCGAGCGGCGCCGTTGAGTCTTTGTCCGCAGTTCCGCCCTGGATACCGGCGCTGCCTTCGGTAAAATCAGATGGCCCGCAATAATCCACCACCGCCTGCACGCGGCTGCTGACGCCGGCGTGACCGCCACTGCCCTCGAACCGCGCATCATCCATCGTGCCGAGACAGGCGACGAGATGGCCGCCCGCACTCGATCCCCAACAGCCGATGCGGTCCGGGTTGACGTTGTATTTCTTGGCGTTGGCGCGAAGCCAGCGAACGCCGAGTTTGCAATCCTCGATCTGCGCCGGCCATTTCGCTTCGCCGCTGAGCCGGTATTCGATGCTCGCGGTGAAATAACCTTTCGCCGCCAACGTCGCCGCTCGGTTGCTCTTGTGCGAGCCGCCGCTCCAACCGCCGCCGTGAATCCACAACACCGCCGGCATCGGCGTCGCGGGCGGGTCTTTTGGCCGTGCTATCTCCGCGTGCAATGTCCGTCCGCCGCCCGTACCGATCTCGACATCGTGAATCACCTCGACGCCGGGCGGAACAGACGATCTCGGTGTTTGCTTGCGAGGTTCAGCGGACCAAGCGACCGTTGCCGCCAACAGAAGGAACAAGGCTGTTCTCATGGCCGCGAGCCAATCATAATGCCTCCGCTTCGGCAAGCCTTACTTAAACGCTCTGCGATCTCCGGGTGCTGCGTCGCGACGTTCGTTGTCTCTTTCGGGTCGGCGGCCAAATCGTATAACTCTGCGCCGGAGCCGTCGGCGTTGACGAGCAACTTCCAATTCCCCTCGCGCACAGCGTGGTTCGGGCTGCGGTCGCGGCCTTGCGGGTAGTGAAAGGATTTGTTGTTGCGACCGTATTCCCAAAACAACGCCCTTTTCCGCACGACCGGTTTGCCGAGCCACGCTGTGCTCATGTCTTCGCCGTCCAGCCCCGAAGGGACAGGCGCACCGGCCATCGCGCAGAACGACGGAAACAAATCCACGGCGTTCAAGATCGTTTGCTCGTCCAACCGCCCCGCCGGCACACGCCCCGGCCAGCGCACGATGAACGGCTCGCGCACGCCTCCTTCGTACAAACTGAGCTTGCTGCCGCGCAAACCGCCGGCGCGTTCACCGCCGAACGTCGGCAACGGGCCGTTGTCGCTCGTGAACACGACCAGTGTCTTCTCGTCAATCCCCAACTTCTTCAGCCCGGCCATCAGGCGCCCGACTTGACGGTCATACTCAGCGAGGACGCGACGGAAATTCTCCGGCTTGTCGCCTTTCGGTGCATCATCGGCCGGCACCCACGGCGTGTGCATGTCATCGGGCCAGATATTGACGTAACACGGCTGGCCCTTGTGCCGGCGCAGGAAGTCGAGCGTCTTGTCCACGAAGAATGCCGTGCGGTCCCAGCGTTTCACCTTGTCGTGCGGCGACCAAATCCAATTCGTCGCTGTGATCTCGGGATGCGGGTCGGGGCTTTCCCACGTGCTGGCGTATTCGTCGAATCCGTAGGCGGTGATCGCCGGCGCGTTCGTCACGTCGCGTCCGCCGCCCATGTGCCATTTACCGAAATGCCCCGTCGCGTAGCCTGCCGCCTTCAACGTCCGCGCCACCGTTGGCGCCTTGGGATCGAGGAAGTCCGCCTGCTCGCACGCGCGATTGCCGGCGCGCGTCTGGAGGTAGCTCGTGATCCGCCAACGCGCGGGAAACATGCCGGTGGTCGCACCGGTGCGCGACGGCGAACAAATCGGCGATGCGACGCTGAACTGCGTGAACCGGGTTCCCTCACTTGCAAGACGGTCAATGTTCGGCGTCGGCACGAACTTCCCGCCGTAGCAACCGACGTCACCGTAGCCCATGTCGTCGGTGAGGATGAAGATGATATTCGGTCGCTCCGCATAGGCGACCGTCGCCAACAACAGTGCGAGCAACATCTTCATTGTGCTTTGCCGGTGACTGGACGGAGACGGAACTCGTAGCCGGCGGGCTGGCACTTGATGAGGAACTCGTCGTGCGGCCACGCGCCCCAACTGTCGTCGCCACCGACACCTTGCTGGACGAGGTCGAGGTTCAACGTGACCTCATCGCGGCGTGGCAGTTGGAAAGCATGCTTGGCGTTCTGGAGATCATCGGTGGTGTGGTGCAGTGCGTTGACGCTCAGCAACGGCATCCCGATGGCTTGGAGACCGACGCCGTCTTTGTTCGTCAACGTCACCCAGCGCACGTCCACCTTGTTGCCGCTCTCGCCCGGCTCGGTGTAGTCGGCGAAGAACTGCTGGCGCACCGTTCCGCTATAGACGCCGACACGCGCGTCCTTGCGATCGGAGTAAGTCTCCTGCGGCCCCGGCCCAAGCCAACTGATCCGCTCGAAACCGGCGGGCAACGTCATCTGCATTCCGAGCCGCGGCAATTTCGGCAGCTTGGTATCGGTCGGCTTAAACTCAGCGGTCACGATGATGTCGCCGCTGCCGAGAACGGTGTACATCGTCACCCATGCCGCCTTCACCTTCGGCAAGGAGAGCACAACTTTGGCGACAACTTTGTTCGGCGCGGCCTGCTCAATATTGACACTGGTCACGCTGGCGTCTTTGTGGACGTCACGCCAGACGCCTTGCGATTTCACCATGTTCCGGCCGCGGTCGTTGTCGGTCGGCGCGCGCCAGAAATCGGGGCGCAACGGCGAGCCGATCAACTCGACGCCGTTGGCGCGCCACGATTTGAGCTTACCGGTTCTTTTGTCGAAGACGACGGCGAAGCCTTTTCCCGTGATGGTGTCACCGGCCAGTTTGAGCGGCGCCCCGTCAGTGATCTGCGGGGCGGGCACAGAATCAGGGAGCTTGAACTCGTCCCAAGCGAGTTCGTGACCGGCTTTCGCCCACGACTGGTCGGCCTTGAGCTTGAAGCTGACTTCAAGAAAGTATTCGGCGCCGGGCTGCGGGCTGAATGGCTTGATTGGAATCGAGACTTGGGTCGTCTTGCCGGGCGCGACATCAAGTTCCGGCAATGTTTCGGATTGGATCTTCTTGCCGTCAGCCTTCAACTGCCAGTGGCCGGTGGCGATGTCTTTGAGGTTGGTGAAGTCGTGCCAGTTTTTGATTTCGAGGTTTCGACCGTCGAGTTTGCAGTGGATGTACTGATAGATGTGTTTGACTTCGAGCAGACCAGGGTGCGGTTTGCGGTCCGGCGTGACGAGGCCATTGTTGTTGAAGTTGTCATCGCTCGGTGTGCCGGCGGGGCCGAAGTCGCCACCGTAGGCCCAGAAGGTTTTGTCGCCGGGCTTGACTTTCTCGAAGCGGGCGAGCGGGAGCGGGCGCTGGGTTTGCCGCTGGGCTTGGTCCACCCAGTCCCAGACGAACGCACCTTGGAGGTGCGGCTTCTCGTAGATCAGTTTCCAGTACGACCAGATGTCGCCGCTGCTGTTGCCCATCGCGTGGGCGTACTCGCAGAGGATGTAGGGGCGCGTCTGCGGTTTGCTGGCGTACTCAGCGAGTTTCGGCGGCCTTGCATACATCGGGCAGACGATGTCGGTGTGCGGTTTCTGACCGGCTTGCTCGTAGTGGACGGGGCGGCTGGGGTCGCGTTTCTTGACCCACGCGGAGGTGGCCTCGAAGTTCGGGCCGTCGCCGGCTTCGTTGCCGAGCGACCAGATGATGACGGACGGATGGTTCTTGTCGCGCTCGACCATGCGGATGGTGCGGTCGAGGTGGGCGTCGAGCCAATCGGGATTTTTCGCGAGCGATTCTTTGCCGTAGCCCATGCCGTGGCTTTCGATGTTGGCTTCGTCAATGAGATAGAGGCCGTACCGGTCGCAGAGGTCGTACCACGCGGGCTGGTTCGGGTAGTGGGCGGTGCGGACGGCGTTGATGTTGTGCTGCTTCATCACGAGGATGTCCTTGATCATGCCCTCGACGGTGATGGCCTGACCGCGGTCGGGGTCAATCTCGTGGCGGTTGACGCCCTTGAACAGGACGCGCTGGCCGTTGACAAGGAGGTTGCCGTCGCGGATTTCGACTTTGCGGAAACCGATGTTGACCGGGATGACTTCAGAGCCTTTGAGGGTGAGAAGAAGTTTGTAGAGGTACGGCGACTCTGCGGACCAGAGACGCGGGTTCTTGACGGTAAGCGTGTTCTTGCCGGTAGCGACCACGTTGCCATCGGCGTCTTCTAGTGACGCCTCTACGGGGACCGGAGCGGTGATCGTGAGCTTGCCGCTGGGATCAGCTTTCACCTCGAAGTCGCGGATGTGCATCTGCGGCGCACTCCAGAGGTAAACGTCGCGGAAGATACCGCTCATGCGCCAGAAATCTTGATCTTCGAGGTAGGAGCCGTCGCACCAGCGGAAGTTCTCGACAGCGATCAGGTTCTTCTTGCCTGGCTCAACGTATTTGGTGATGTCAAACTCGACCGGCGTGCGTGCGTCCTTGCCGAGGCCGACTTTCCGGCCGTTGATCCAGAGGTAGAAGAATGAGTTGACGCCGTCGAATGTGATGAAGATACGACGACCGTTCCACTCGGCAGGCAGGTCGAAGGTGCGGCGGTAGGAGTTGACGGTGTTGTTCGGGTCGTCGTCGGGCGTGAACGGTGGCGCCCACGGCTTCGGCCACGGATACGGGATGTTGACGTAGATCGGGATGCCGTAGCCTTCAATCTCGACGTTGGACGGCACGGGAATTGTCTTCCACGATGAGTCGTTGAAGTCCGTCTTCCAGAAATCAGCGACACGCGCGGTGCGATTCTTCAAGTAGTGATATTTCCAATCGCCGTTGAGCGAGCGGTAGAACGCCGACTTCACGCGCTCGGCGTTGCAGACAGGCCCGATACGACGTGCTGTGGCGGCGTCGGGACAGACGACCATCGTGGCGTGGGGTGGCTCATTGTTCAACCCGGTGAGTTTTGGGTTCTGCCAGTCTTGGAGCGCGAAACCTGTTGTGGCGATCAACGCGGCAGAAATGACTTTCTTCATGGTGTGAGTTCGAGAATAATAACTGACTTCGCGGGCAAGGCAACAGTCAAGCCCTTCTCCGTTGGTTTGTAGCCAGAAAAGGCAGTGGGTTTGATGGTGTCGGTGTGCTCGAAGGTGTTGTGGTCTTGCATCGCTTCGCCGGTCAGGACGCGGCCACTCACCGGTTTGGCCTTCTTACCGGCAAGTTCGATGGCGAGGTTGGCGGGTTTGTTCGGGTTGAGATTGCAAAGCGTGACGTGGATCTTGCCGGACTTGTCGCGCGAGGCGGAGGCGCTGAGGCCGGGCATCTTGTCCTCGCCGCAGGCATACTCGGCGCACGTCAACTCGGATGGGAGCAGCGTGGCGTCGTGGTGCGGGGTGTACATCTGATAGACGTGGAACGTCGGGGTGCGAACCATCTTTGGGCCGTCGGTGAGGAGCATGGCTTGGAGGACGTTGATGGTCTGGGCGATGTTGGCCATGCGGACGCGGTCGGCGTGCTGGTTGAAAATGTTGAGCGTGACACCGGCGACAAGGGCGTCGCGCAGCGTGTTCTGCTGGAAGAGGAAGCCGGGGTTGGTGCCGGGTTCAACTTCGTGCCAAGCGCCCCATTCGTCAAAGATCATCGCAACTTTCTTCTGTGGGTCGTGCTTGTCCATGATTTCGGAATGCTTGGTGACGAGTTCGTCAATGCGGAGCGCGCGTTTGAGCAGGGCTGCCCAGTCGCCTTCGTCGAACTTGGTAGCAACTTGTTTCTTCTTGCCACTGCCGCAGTAGTAGTGCGGGGCGAGGCCCTGCATCCGTTTGCCGGCTTCGCGCATCAACGTCTCGGTCCAGTCGTAATTTGCGCCGTTGGGGCCGCAGGCGATCTTGAAGATGCGGTTGCCGCCGAAGTTGCGGACGTAAGTCGCGTAGCGTTTGTACTGGTCGGCGTAGAACGCGGGGGTCATGTTGCCGCCGCAACCCCAGTTCTCGTTGCCGACGCCGAAATAGGTCAGCTTCCACGGTGCAGCCCGGCCGTTTTTCTTGCGCAGTTCGGTCATGGGGCTGATGGCGTCGGAGGTAATGTACTCGATCCATTGCTGCATCTCCTGCACGGTGCCGCTGCCGACGTTGCCGCAGATGTACGGCTCGCAACCGAGTTGTTCGCAAAGGTCCATGAACTCGTGCGTGCCGAAATGGTTGTTCTCCGTGACGCCGCCCCAGTGGGTGTTGATCATCGAGGGGCGTTTCTCGCGCGGCCCGATGCCGTCCATCCAGTGATACTCGTCAGCGAAACAGCCGCCGGGCCAGCGGAGCACGGGGACTTTGATTTCCTTCAACGCCCCGACGACATCTTTTCGGATACCGCGCGTGTTGGGAATCGGGCTGTTCTCGCCAACCCAGATGCCGCCGTAAATGCAATGGCCAAGGTGCTCGGCGAAATGTCCGTAAATGTTCCGATCAATCTTCACCTTGCTTTTGTCGGCGTGAACGACGAGTCGGTTTTCCTGCGCCATTGTCGTGACAGCAACGAACAACGCGAGCCAGATATTTTTCATAAACTCTTTTCCTGTGCGGGTAGTGTCCGCTGAATCTCTGCAAGGCGATAACCGAAGCCGGAGCCGTGAATCGTTGACAGATCAACACAACCGCCACGCCGGCGATAGATGCCAGGATGCACGACCGCTTCCAGCGCAGAGGCGTCAGGGTAGAACTGCATCCCGTTCGTCTCAACGCCGGCGATGGTACCGACATTGGCGGCGAGCAAGACGTGCGGGATTTGCGCGAGCATTGGGTTGGTCAGGTCCTGCACCATCAACGACATCCCGTGCGCTTTCGCCCAGCACGCACTGAGCAAGGCGCCGGTCTGCGTCTTGCAGGTCTTGAGGGCGACGCCGGTCCAGCCGAGGCTGCGACCAAGCTTGATCAATCGCCAATCGTGCGCACTCTCGTCCATGAAGAGCGGTTTACGCGCTGAGACGCTGTGAACGTCAATCCGGTTGTTCTCCAAGTCGTACGGGAACGGCTGCTCGACATAGACGATCATCTCGTGGATGCGCGGCTGCTCCGATTTCAGCTGGTCAAGGATGGCATTGACATATTCCGGATCGGTCACGGTGCAGTTGAAATCGGCGGTGAGTTGCTCGACGCCGTGTTGAATCGCGATCTGCCCGACGCGTACGAGCCGGTCGTAGTCCCACGCAGCATCGGTACCGCGAAGTTTGATCTTCAGGCATTTCAGGCCGTCGCGCTGAATCCAGTCAGCCAGCAACACCGGATAGCCGTCGTTCGGTTCCGAGCCGGTAAGCTCGGAGGCGTCGAGCGGGTCGAGCCCGCCGACCAGATGCCACGCGAGCAGGTGCGTTGGCGGCTGCGAAATGAGAAAGTCAGCCGGGAATTTTCCGCGGAAGGGATCCGCGGGCGTGAGATAGGTGGCGAGATCGCGATTGAGGAAATCAGACGTATAAGTCTTATAGGTCGGATGCCCGACCAACTGCCCGTACGCGTCGTGCAACGCGATGTCGAATGGCGAGCAACAGACCAACGCGGCAAGCCACGGCAAGTCCGTGGCTAGTCCGGGCAAGACGCGCTGCTGAAACTCGTAGCCGATTTCAAGCGGATGGCCGGTATACGAGAAACCCGCCCACGCATCAGACAGCGTGCAGCAGAACCGCTTCATCGCTTCGTGACGAAACTCGTAGGTGAGTTGGCTCGGCCAGACCCATTGGACGCTGAGCGGCGTCTCGCCCCAGCCGACCGCCGTGCGGCCTGTCGTGTCGGCAACCTTCACACAAGCGCGCGCGCAGGTCACATAGGTGAGCGTCTCCGTGCCGAACTTCAACGGCACACGGGTTTCAACCGGAAGAAAATACAGCTCAGTGGAAATCGGACGAATGTCGGTCTTCATTTCGTTTCTTCAGTTTGCAACCGTCCGCCGGTGTCGGGTGCAAACCGAATCAAGACAAGGCCCAAAAGATACACCGTCGCAATTGTCATCGCCGCGAGACGATAGTCGCCATGAAACGCCTGCGCCAAGCCGCCGGCAGCGAGCACGCCGAGTCCGGTGAGCACGCGCCCGATGTTGTAGGCGAACCCTTGCCCCGTGGCGCGGATGCGCGTCGGGAAAAGTTCCGGCAGATACTTGGGCAGCCAACCGAAAAAGGCGGGGACGAACATGCCGCCAAAGAACGCAAGAATACAGACCTGCAGGCCGAACTCGCGCGTCAGCCCGAACAACGCCATCACCGCTACCCATGCGGCAACGCAGAGCAGCAGCCATGATTTCTTGTTGCCCAGCCATCCCGCCAACACACCGCCGAGAAAACTGCCGATCACCTGGCCAACCGAAGCCCATTGCGACACAATCGCCTTGGCCGTGCTTGCTTGCGCGGTTCCTTCGGCAAGTTTATCCACGAAGGTTGCCAGCCAGAGAAACGCGCCCCACGTCCCCAACAGCGCCACGGTGGACAACAAGCTGCCCATAATCGTACCGCGACGATATTGCGGCGAGAAAAGCTCGCCCAGCGAAATCTTCTCCTGCTTGGCACGCGACTGTTTCCACTTCGTCGGCTCCGGCACGAACCAGATGACCGGCAACGCCAACAAGCCGATCACAAATCCCATCCCGATCACCCACCGCCACGTCGCGCCGTGCGCGAGCATCAACCGCGAGTACGTCGCCGCAATCAGGTACCCGACATTCGCCGAACAACCGATCGCCCCCGCCAGCACGGCCCGGTTCTTCTCCGGCCAAGTCTCCACCACCAGCGCCACGCACAGCGGCCACGTGCCGCCCAACCCCAACGCTCCCAAGAATCGAAACACAGCAAGTTGCGACCAGTGCGTACAGATCGCCGACAAACCCGTGAACACCGAGTACGTGAGGACAGCAAACAACAGCGTCCGCGCCCGGCCATACTGATCGCCCCACTTGCCAAACAACACGCCGCCGACCGCCGCGCCCCACAGCCACATCGCCATGGACAACCCAAAATAGAAACTGATGTCGCCTTCGGTGGGCACCTTGCCGGGAAAAAGGTCTTTGAGCGCCGCGCGCGTCATCAGGGCAAAGACACCCTGCTCCACTCCATCGAATCCCCAAGCCAGCAGCGCCGCGGCCAGCGCCAACCAACGATAAAACGGTTTTTCGGCGTAGATATCGCGTTCGTCCATGGTGCGTGCGATGATGTCGGAAGCCGACGCCGAAAGCAAGCCCAAAGCCGCGACCAAGTTTGCGTCTTCCCAACCGCCGTGGCATGATGCGATCCGATGGCCAAACGAATTCCATCGCCACTCGTCGAACTTGACCAAGCCAGCCTGCGCGTCGGCGACCGGCTGTTGTTCCGCAATACAAACTGGACGTTCCGCCGCGGCGAACACTGGGCGCTCGTTGGTCCAAACGGCTCCGGCAAAACGATGTTCGCCAACGCGCTCACCGGCGCGATTCCCGTCGTGCGCGGCGAACTCCGCGCACCGGATGGCGCAGTCGTACACGTTTCGTTCGAACAACAAAAAGTCTTAGCTGGTGACGCTCCGGCGGCAGCACGTTGGTTCAGCCTCGAAGAAGAGCAAGCAGTGACAGTCTGCCGGTTTCTGTCGCAAGACAGCGTCGAGGAACGAAACCCGTTCGAGATTGTCACACGCTCACGAGCATCAGCCAGCGCATTTGTGCGTCACCGGCAACGGGTTGTGAAAATGCTCGACATTGCGTCTCTGCTACCGCAGCCGTTGCCCTCGTTGTCCAACGGCGAGATGCGCAAAGTGCTGCTCGCTCGCGCGCTGTTGCGCCGGCCGCAACTGTTGATTCTCGACGATCCCTTCGTCGGCCTCGATGTGCGCTTCCGCCGGCACTTGAAAGAAGTTCTGGAGACCTTGATGTGGCGACACGCGGTAAACTTGCTGCTGATCGCGACACACCCTAACGAGTTCCCACGTGGCATCACACATTTGCTGCGAGTAAACCGCTGCCGCATTGTCGAGCAAAGACGCCTCCGTCCCAAGCGCGAAATCGTTTCATGTTCCGGTAATGTTCCGGCCACGCCGACGCGGCGAAAGGCCACCGGCACAGACGAACTCGTGCGCCTAACCGGAGTGACGGTGCGCTACGGCAAGCGCATCATCCTTGACCGGATCAACTGGACGATTCGCAGCGGCGAGAGTTGGGTGTTGCTCGGTCCTAACGGCTCCGGCAAGAGCACACTCCTAAGCCTGATTATCGGCGATAATCCGCAAGCGTACGCCAACGACGTGCGCGTGTTTGGCCTTCGTCGCGGTGAAGGCGAAAGCATCTGGGAGTTGAAACGACGAATTGGCTGGGTATCACCAGAGTTACACCTGCATTTTCCAGAATCGCAGACCTGCCTCGAAACAGTGGCATCGGGATTCGATGACACAAACGGTTGTTACCGCACGCCGACGCCGCCACAAAAGAAAATCGCGCGGCGTTGGCTGGTCAAGTTCGGATTAGCGGCGTGTGCGGAGCGAGAGTTTGGTTCGTTGTCGGCGGGACTCCAACGAATGGTCTTGTTGGCGCGCGCGCTGGTGAAGTCGCCGGACCTCCTCGTGCTGGATGAACCGTGCCACGGCCTCGACGCAACACACTGCGACCGGTTTTTGCAAACAGTCGAGGCATTGTTGCGACACACGACGGTCATTTACGTCACGCACCGTCGTGAGGAGATTCCGTCGGGGATTCAGCGAGTGCTGCGACTTCGCAAGGCATCCGAGTAAAACGTGGCCAATCGGGAAGACAGGAGACTGACTCTGTGCGACAAGCCATGAACCGTTTCGTATAGGCTGTGGCTTTGAGCTTGCATTGGGGTCGCGAACTGACTAGTGCTCTCGCATGGTCTTCAGTTCGCCGGTGTTTCTTTTCCTGTTTCTGCCTGTTGTTCTCACGGGGTACCTGATCTTGAGGGGACTTCGGGTGCGGAACCTGTGGCTGCTGGTTTTCAGTCTTTTGTTCTACGCATGGGGCGAGCCGGTATTTGTGTTCTTGGCGCTGATCTCGACGTTGATGAATTGCGCGCTGGGGCTGTGGGTGGACCACGAACAGCAACCACACAAGCGCAAGATGGCTGTCGCCCTCGCCATCACGCTGAACATCGGCCTGCTCGCGTTTTTCAAGTACGCCAATTTCGTCGTGGACAACCTCAATGTCCTCCTGTCCGCCGGGCATCTCGGCGCCGTGCGAATGCCACGGGTGCTGTTGCCCATCGGGATCTCGTTCTTCACGTTCCACGCGTTGTCGTACGTGATTGATGTGTACCGCCGCAAATGGCCCGCCGCGCACAATCCCGCCGACGTGGCGTTGTATATCTTCTTCTTTCCGCAGTTGATCGCGGGACCGATCCTGCGCTGGAGCGCCATCGCGCCGCAACTGGCACAGCGGCGGTTGACATCAGTCGGGTTCGCCGAGGGCGTCCGCCGATTCGTCGGCGGCCTTGCCAAGAAGATGCTTGTGGCCAACGTGGTCGCGCTCCCGGTGCGCGACATCTTCGCGCTGCCAGCGAGTGAGTTGTCGGCGCCGGTCGCATGGCTGGGTGTGTTGTGTTACACGCTGCAGATCTACTTCGATTTCTCTGGCTATTCGGACATGGCTGTTGGTCTCGGCAAGATGTTCGGGTTCGAGTTTTTGGAGAATTTCAACTTCCCCTACATCGCGCAATCGGTCCGCGATTTCTGGCGGCGCTGGCACATTTCGTTGTCCACATGGTTCCGGGACTACCTTTACATCCCGCTCGGCGGCAACCGCTGCGCGGAGTGGCGCCAGTACGTCAACCTCACCATTGTGTTCTTCCTTTGTGGTTTGTGGCATGGGGCGAGTTGGCCGTTTGTGATCTGGGGGTTGTACCACGGCCTGTTCTTGGTGCTCGAACGGACACGGTTTGGGCAACTGGTGGATGCCCTGCCCCGTCCGTTGCGGCACGCGTATGTGTTGCTCGTGGTCATGTGCGGATGGGTGCTGTTCCGCGCCGACACGTTCGCTCAGGCGATGGTGATCTTCCGCGCGATGGCGGGACTGGGCACTGCCACCGCTGCGCAACCCGCGGCGCGTTACCTGACGCGACTGCTCTGCTGGGCCATCGGAGCCGGCATCGTGTTCTCCGTGCCGTTGCGGCCGTGGCTGCGGCAACAGTGCGCCAAGCTCGGAGTGAACGCCCCGATTCGCGCGGCCGGGCTGACGGTGGAGGCTGTGCTATTGATCGCGTTGTTGTTGTTGTCCGCCGTTTGGCTGGCTGGCAATACCTATAATCCGTTCATCTATTACCGCTTCTGATGAGCACACCCCCTTCACACGATTCCGTTCACAAAGGTTTCGCCTTCGGCCTCGCGGCGCTCTTTCTGGCGGCGCTCTGGTTGCCGACGCTGGATTCGATCTTCCAGTGGGACTACGCGCCAACTCCGAACGAGAACCGCGCACCCGCCAAGTTCCCAGCGATCACGCTGAACCTGGCCGGACTGCGCGCGCTGCCGTCGGGATTGGAAGCGTACTTCAATGATCACTTCGGTTTCCGCAAGCGGCTGATCCGATGGGAACGAAAGTGGAAACGCTCCCTGTTTCGTGACATTTCGCACGCTGAAGTCCTTGTCGGGCGCGACGGCTGGCTCTATTTCGCCGGTAGCCGGATGATTGACAACTACCGCGCCACCCGGCCATTCACACCGGCGGAATTGGCCGACTGGCAGGCGTTGCTGGAACAACGGCGCGACTGGCTGGCACAACGCGGCATCAAGTACCTGTTCGTCGTGCCGCCAGACAAACAGAGCGTGTATCCCGAACATCTCCCGGAATGGCTGACACAAATCGGTCCACAGGCGCGGCTCGATCAGTTCTTCGCACACATGCGTGCCCATTCCACCGTTCCCGTGCTCGACCTCCGCCCGATTCTGCGCGCCGCGAAATCCACCTTCCCGACCTACCAGAACACCGACACCCACTGGAACTATTACGGTGCCTTCGTCGCCTATCAGGAAGTCATCCGCACTCTCGCCGCACAACTCCCCGGCCTTGAACCGCTGCCTGCCAAAGCGTTCGACATCATCGTCCAACGCCGCCGTGGCAGCGACCTTGCCCTCATGCTCGGACAAGAACCGTACTTTCCCGAAACCGCGTGGGTCGAGATGACGTTGCGTCCACCACTTCAACCGCTCGTCATCCAGACCGACCACACCAATCCGCCACGACTCGAGGCGCCAGCCCACACCGAGAATCCTTCTTGCACCCGCCGTCTCCTGATGTTCCGGGACTCCTACGCCATCTATTGGCTGCCATATTTTGGCCACAATTTCCGGCACGTCACCTACATCTGGGATTACTGGGACCGCTCCCTCATCGAACGCGAACAACCCGACGTCGTCGTGGACGAGCTGCTCGAACGCCACCTCTACGATACCAACCCCCGTCAACTGCGCCAGCGCGACGAGATTCCATCGGGAATCAAGCGCGTGCTACACTTGCGCAAATGAGCAAACTCGCCATCATCGTTCTCGGGTCGCCCAACGACTCTGAGGGGAACCTCTCCACCATCGCCATCGAGCGATGTCAGCAGGCTTTGACCGAGTACGCACGGAATCCCGGTGCCAAGATTCTGCCGACAGGCGGCTGGGGCGAACATTTCAACACCACAGCCAAACCGCACGGCCATTACATCCGCCAATACCTGACAGCGCATGGCGTTCCCGAAACGGACATCCTTGAGTGCGCCGAGAGCGCCAACACAATCCAAGACGCTCAACTCGCCAAACCGATTATCGAACGCCACGGCATCACCGACTTGATCGTTGTCACCTCCGACTTTCACGTTCCTCGTGCCGAGTTCCTGTTCCGTCGCGAGTTTCCGAACCTCAGACTGACGTTCTCCGGAGCGAAGACAAACCTCCCAGAAGCCGAACTCGCCCGACGGAGGCAACATGAAGCTCGCGCGTTGGCCAGATTGAAGCATGACAACCGAGTAAACAATTGATTTGACGGTAGCACAGGCCTCCGTGCCTGTCGTGTGAGGTGGGTGCATGAAAGGCACAGGCAGGGACGCCTATGCTACCGAATTTCAAAACACGTCCTAAGAAAACGCGGTGTTGCGCGTTATCCTAGTGGAGACTATTTGTGGAGCCTGAATGAACAGAGCGGATGACCACGCGCGGCAGGATTGGGTGCGCTCCCTGATGCGCGAGCATGAAGGCGCGCTGATCCGGTACGCCGCCAGCATCACCGGCGATCTCGAACAAGCGCGCGATGTCGTGCAGGACACGTTTGTGCGGCTGTGCGCCCAACACCCCACCCGTCTGCAAGGTCACGCGACCGAATGGCTCTTCACGGTCTGCCGCAACCGGGCGCTCGACGTGCGCCGAAAGGAGAGCCGTATGCAACCTTTGTGCGACAATCAACTGGCCGGCTGTGCCAGCGCCGACCCGCCGCCATCGGACGCGGCGGAGCAAGGCGAAGCCCGCTCGCAGGCGCTGGCGCTGTTGGAGACACTGCCGGACAACCAGCGCGAAGTCATTCGCCTGAAATTCCAAAACGGCCTGAGTTACCGCGAGATCAGCCGCATCACCAATCTGTCGGTCAGCAACGTGGGCGTGTTGATTCACACGGCGATCAAGACCATGCGCCGCCAATTCCAAGCCATGGAAGGAGTATCCCATGAAACTTGACCCCAACGATCCCCGACTCACCGCCTACGCGCTCGGCGAGCTGGATGAATTTGAGCGTGCCACCGTGGAAGCCGCGCTGCGCGACAACCCCGAACTCCGTCGGGAACTCGAATCCATCCGCCGCACCACCGACCGGCTCACCACCGAACTGCAAACCGAACCATGTCCCGAACTCACACCGCAACAACAGCGCGCCATCGAAGAAAGCCTCAACGAACTCACGACCACGGAACCGTCATTCTCCTGGTCGAAGCTCTGGTGGACGCTCGGCTTCGCCGGCGCCATGGCGATTGTGCTCGGAAGTCTGTTCCTGCACACGCAAAAGCCCGCCCGTGAACAACAGCAAACTGTGAAGCTTCGAGTGCCGAACGAAACCGCTGGTAGGGACGAGCCGCCGGCTCGTCAGCTTCCTTGGGACGCCGACCAGCGGGCGACCCGGCGGGTCGCCCCTACCTCGACTGCGCTGACCGGCGGTGTTGTCATCAATGCCACCTCGCTCAACCTCAGCAAATACATCGGCGCGCCGTACGTCGCGATCAGCGCTGGCACGGGCACGGGCGCCACGGCGGTGGCGCTGTTCGACTACATCAGCGGCACCGTCACCGGTATTCTTGTGACCAGCGCTGGTGCTGGTTACACCAACGCGCCGACCGTCACGCTAATTGGCGGTGGCAACACTAACTTCACCCTCGACCGCAGCGCCATTTCCCTCGCTGCCAACGTCAGCGGCAGCAGCGGTCTCTTCAAGCAAAGCGCCGGCACGCTGATGCTCAACGGGACCAATATGATCAACCTAGTCTCCGGCGTGGTGACGATGAACGTCGCCAACACGTATACAGGTGGCACTGTAGTCAACGGCGGCATAGTGGACTTTAACAGCGGCGCATTCCGTGGCCACGGTCCAAAAGTTGGCGCTGGCTTGCTGACACTTTCCGGGAACAATACGTATGCAGGTGGCACCCGAATCGGCTACGGCGGCATCGCCATTGACAACGCAAACAGAATGGGTGCGGGTGCCTACTCATTAGGGAGAATTGGAGATGGGTCAAACCCCTCCGCTCCCACCGCGGGAACCGCTCCTGTGCCGTGGCAGCAATATCCAGCGAGAGAAGATGCCCTGCGGTATTATCCCGGCGGCGAATCCTACGAAGCGTACGGCGAGAATCCGTTCGTGACGGTGACGGAGCAACCGTTGTCCACCTTCGGTCTCGATGTGGATACGGCGTCGTATGCGAACATCCGACGGTTCATCGGCGAACGTCAGTTGCCGCCTCGCGATGCGGTGCGCATCGAGGAGATGCTCAACTATTTCAAGTACAATTACGCCCCGCCACCGAGCGGGCAGCCGTTCGCGTTGCACGTCGAGATGGCCGAGTGCCCGTGGAACTCCGCACACCGGCTGGCGTTGATCGGGCTGAAAGCGAAAGAGATTCCCGCGCACAAACGGCCCGCGTCCAATCTCGTGTTCCTCATTGATGTCAGCGGTTCGATGCAACCGGTCAACAAGCTGCCGTTGATCAAACGGGCGTTTCACCTGTTAGTCGGCCAACTCGATGAACGCGACCGGGTCGCCATCGTCGTGTATGCCAGCAACGCCCGCATTCTGCTGCGCTCGACCAACGCCACGGACAAAGACCGGATCCTCGCCGCGATTGATTCGCTCAAAGCCGACGGCTCGACCAACGGCGGCGAAGGTATCCAGTGGGCCTACGAGCAGGCCCGTCAGAACTTCATCGTTGGCGGCGTCAACCGTGTCATCCTCTGCACCGACGGCGATTTCAACGTCGGCATCACCGACCAGAATTCGCTCGTCTCGCTCATCCAGCAACAGGCCAAGAGCGGCGTGTTCCTGAGCGTGCTCGGTTTCGGCATGGGCAACATCAAGGACTCGACCATGCAGAAACTCGCCGACAAAGGCAACGGCCACTACGCCTACATTGACGACCTCGACGAAGCCCGCAAAGTGTTCGTCGAACAATTGCAGGCCACGCTGGTCACCGTCGCCAAGGACGCGAAACTCCAAGTCGAGTTCAACCCCGCCGTCGCGCAGTCCTACCGGCTCATCGGCTACGAGAAACGCCGGCTGCGCGCGCAGGATTTCAACAACGACCGCAAAGACGCCGGCGAAGTCGGCGCCGGCCACACCGTGACGGCGCTCTACGAAATCATTCCCGCGTCCTCGCCCGGCGAACCCGGCGTTGATCCGCTGAAATACCAGCCGCAACCGCCGCCGCGCCGCGGCGTCAGCGACGAGGCGATGACCGTCAAGCTCCGGTACAAGGAACCCGACAGCGACACCAGCAAACTGCTCACCGCCGCCGTGAAGGACACGCAGCAGCGCTGGAACAAGACTTCCGACGACTTCCGCTTCGCCGCTGCGGTCGCGGAGTTCGGGATGCTCCTGCGCGGCTCGCAATACAGCGGCAACGCGAACTTCGACAGCGTTATTGATCTGGCCCGCTCCGGCTGTGGCCGTGACGAGGGCGGTTACCGCGAAGAATTCATCAGCCTCGTGCGCCAAGCGCAGAGAATCGTTCGTCCCGGCGCACCCGATGATCGCTAAGACCGTGTTTGGAAACTCACCAGAACAGGAACGCCGCCGTCCCGTCGGTCGGAGTTCTCGAACAAAACCGCCGGGACGGCGGCGTTCCTTCGCGTCTTCGCGTCTTCGCTGTTCAAGCCGGCCGTTTTCGGTTTTCAGACCGGGTTCACTTCTGCTTCGCGACGGGCGGCCCGACTCGGAATTCCTCGATGGTCGGGACTTCGTTGGCCTTGAGAATGTTCAGACGAACGTAACGCGCATTCACCGGCGGGAAGTCGTACGTCTTCTTGCCGGCAATGGTTGTGCCGCGGTGTAACGGTTTCCAGACAGCACCGTCTTTGTACTCGATGATAAATCGTTCCGTGCGGTGGAAACCAATCTCCATGACGATGGCGCGTCCGATCTGCGTTTCCTTGCCAAGATCAATCTCCAGCCAGCCGTTGCGCGATCCGGGTTTTGCGCCCCAGCGTGTTTTCTCATCGCTGTCGTAGGCCTTGTCGGCTTCGTATCCCCTGCCCCACTCGCTCGACGCTCGTATCGGCGGAGGGACGGGTTTCGGAATCGGCTTGTCGTTGAAGACGCGCGCTAGGACGGCAATGTTGCGGTCGTCGCCCTTGAACGATTCGACCGGTTGGCTCAGAGCGGTCTCGATGGCCAGCGGCAACGAGTCGGACTTCGGTTTCACAAAACCATAGACGCCGATGCCTTCCTCCATAGCGGCGGGAACGATTTGCAGCGGGTCTTGTTTGTTCCAATTGGCAAGGCAAGTAATGAGGCGTGTCTGCGGCCCTATCATCTTCTTCGCCGCGGCGGTGCGCTCCAAGTCACCGGCTTCGTTCAAGAGCCAATCGGTCTCTCGCAACGCCCGCGAATTGATGATGTGCGGGTCGTTGACGTCACAGCACGTCAGCCAGACGATGCAGTTCGCGTTGGTCTCTTTTGCGGCACGTCGAATGGTTTTCCAACAACGCTCCACGGCCCGGCGGCCATACTCAGTCATCTGCGCTGGCGTTAACTGTTTTTCGCCGGGAAACGGCTCACCCATCAATTGCGTGTACAGTTTCTTCTCGCAGTCCAGCCAGCGGTTGGTGTTGCTGGCGCGCGTCGTGGGCATTCGCAGCCAATCAACCATGAATCCGTCAATCCCCGTCTTGCCGACGGCATCACGAATGGAGGCGTCGAGGTATTGAAGATACTCGTCGGTGTACGGAATATGCGGCTGGCTGGGAAATCCGTAACTCAAGTCGGGATGTTCCTTGCCCCACTTCGTATTCGACCCGGCGCAGAAATAGCCGAGCACGAGCATCTTCTCCCGATGAGCCAACCGTGTGATTTCACGGAGGAAGTCGTGCTTCAAACCGGGTTGTTCGGGAACGACGCCGTTCTTGTACCACGCATAACCGTTGCACGAGACGCAGAACGTCTGAATGACATTCACCCCCAGCGCCTTGTACCACGCGAGATGTTTGACGGGATCAGCGTCAGCCCAAAGTCCCGGTGGCGCGAAACCGTTCGGACCGCCCGGTCCCCAATTGAAGTCCACGCAGTACGCGCGAATCGGCTCCGGCAGCACGACCTTGTTGCGAATCATCTCACCGACTTTGCGGAGCGTGGCGACATCAACGGCGCGGAGTTTGCCGTTGTAGTCGGGGCCAACATCAATGGAGAAGATGTTGCCGTATTTCACCGCTCCGAGGTAATCGCGGTAGAGCTTCTCGGCTGGATGACAGAGGTTGTCATGCTCCGGCAACGAATAGAACCACATCGCGCCGCCTTTGTGCGGTGGCAGGATCGGATACGTGAACTCGGCGAGCAGGTAGCCCTTGCTCGGCGCGTCTTTCATGTGCGGCCCGGCGGCTTCGTGGTTGGAGAGTGGCCCCGGCTTACCCATTTCGCCGAGGCGGATGTCGGAGCCTTCCTGATCGCCGTGGTTGTAGCCGATAAAGCAACCCGGCTGGAAGGATTTGCACCATGCGATAGTCTCCGCGTGGCTGAGGCCACCGTCGCCGACGGCGTGGTCGAACCAGATGTATTCGATGGGGCCATATTGCGTGAGCAACTCCTTCAACTGTGCCTTCTTCATCTCCGGGTTCTTGCCCACACCGGCGCTACGGCTTTTGCCATCTACGGCGCCGGGCCAGGTCCAGTCGCCTTCGGAGAAATAGAGCGCCAGCTTGATGCCGTGTTTGTCGCAACTCTTCTTCAACTCAGCGAGCACGTCGCGCCCCAGCGGCGCTTTCGTGACTTTACGGTCGGTGGTCTTCGTGTCCCAAAGACAGAAGCCGTCGTGGTGTTTTGTCAGAAAGAGGATGTAACCCACCCCGTCTTCCTTCGCCGTGCGCGCCCACTGGTCGGTGTCGGCATCTGTGGACTTGAAGAAGCTTACATCCGTGATACCCGGCGTCCATTCCTTGCCGGAGAACGTCGAGAAACTCCAGCAGATAAACATACCCCAGCGGAGATCCTTCAATTCCTCCGCGCGCTTGTTCATGTCCACCGGTTCGGCGGAGCGCAACGAGAGCGCGAGCGCGGTAATGAGTGCGAGTGTGTGTTTCATGGTCTGCGGCTCCTTGTAATTTCGCCATCGCGTTGAAACGCCTGCCAGCCGGCGGCGTAGGCGGCGTTGACGAGCCACGAGGCGCGAGTCTTGTCTCCGGTGAAACTGCCAAAGGGAGCGATCGTCAGAGTTTGATAGCCACCCTTGGTGACATCCCAGTTCTGACCGAGGTAGCCCTGCTCAACAGAGAGTGCGGTCAATTTCCGACCGTCGGACGGCACGCGCGCGTTGAACGTGTGACGCAGGAAGGAGAAGACCAATGGCCAAGTCTTGTCGCCGGGACCGTGACCAGTCTTTGGCTCAACGGCGCAGTTCCAGAGCGCACCGTGTTTCTTGCGCATCACTTCCACAACGGCCAAGTTTTCCGCCTTGGAGGGTCTGCCGAAAAACTGATCGTCTTCACCAAAGATCACCAGACCGGGAACCTGCGCTGCGCCGGGCTGATAGACTTGGAACGTCGTGCCGGGCCGCATCGAGACCCATGCCCAGACTCGCGCGCTCTCGGTGGCCGGAAAGATGGCGGAGAAGCCGGTGCCGTTTGAATGACCGTAGAGAAACAGCGGCGCGCTTTCGAGTTCTGCGTGCCCGGACTTCTGGCCAAAAGCTGTCAACCGCTCGTAAAGCAGGCTTCTCGGCCAAAAACCGCGCTGCATCGGATTGCCGATGAACTTGAACAACGCTAAGTGTAATTCCCGCGCGAGCGCGCGCATGTCTGGACGACGAAACAACCCTTCGCCGCTACCATGACCAGAAATGACGACAATCCCTTTAATCTGTGGGATATCGCACGGAAGCCAGAGATCGAATTTCACATCTTCCTTCTTGCCTTCGCCCTTCTGCTTCACAACCTGTCGCCACTGCTCATCGGTGAGCTTCCAATCCCAATTCCGCTCGACGACCTGTTGCGGTGACGGTGTTCCCCACTTCGCTTCATCGAGAACACCGTCCCAGCCTTTCTGGGCTTTCACTTGCATGTTGGCGCGCACCCAACCGATGCTGTGACACTCGGGAAGCTGTAATGTCTCGGTGAGTTCGCTGTCAGCGGCGTTTAGCGTGGCCAGCGGAACCAGCAGCAGCGCGGTGAGGATGGTGAAAGTGGGTTTCATGGTTTGGCGGCAGGCTCGGCAATGGCTAACGCGATTTTGTTTCGGAGCCGTGCCCCGATGTTGAAGAACATATACCAACGTTTGTCGTCTTCGATAAAACATGGGGACATCACGCCAGGGTTGGTCGGCGAGACTTGTGTGCGGTCGTAAAACTTGCCGAGCGGTTTGACGCGTTCCAACGCGGCGTCCGTCTCGGCGATATAGAGATCAAAGCCTTCGTTGAACCTGACCTTCGCGTTGTTGGCGTGGGCGACGAGATAGAGTTTACCCGCCCACGGCCACAGCACGGCGCCGGCAACCTGGTCGGTGCCCGGTGGCGGGTCCATCACCGGCGTCGGACGCGCGTCCCACTTGCGGCCATCCTTGGACCACGCGAGGTAGATGCGGCGTGTGCCGCGGTTGTTGCCCATCAGCAACATCACGTAGGTGTTGTCTTTGCCGGGCAACCGATGCCGGAACACCCGCCCGTACGAAGCTTCCGAGAGTTGAGGAAACATGCGCGTACTCACGGCTTCGCCTTCATAAGTGAAATGCACGCCGTCGCTGCTGCTGGCCACACGCGTGACCGGGTTTTCGCCGTGGAAATAGAGCAACAGCCTGTCCTCGTCCTGGCTCCAGATCGCATCAGGACCGGACACGTGCGAGACCTTGTAATGCGGCGGCCAATCGCGCGCGATGACCGGGTTGTTGGCGTATTCCCGCCACGGACCTTCGGGCTTGTCGGCGTAGGCCAGACAGATGCCGCCCGGCGCGTCGTGGGGTGCGTAATAAAGGTGGAACTTGCCGAGCGGGTTTGCGATGCGGCCAGCAACACGCACGACGGACGGATAAATGACGTCGTCGTGTGGCCGGTACTTCAGGTTGGCGGCTTCGAGCACGACACCGTGGTGGCGGAAGCTGGGCAAGCCGGTCGGCGTTTGATCGGCAGCGCGGGGCGACGCCAGCAGTCCGCAAAGAAGGATGGCGAATCGCAGTTTCACGGACGGAGTTGTACCAAAATGTATCCCGACCACAAAGTTCCGGTATGCATCAACTGTTCGACGCAAAATGACGTTCCAACGTCGCGATCAGATTGTCGAGATCGCTGGTGGCGGTTGTCCAGACCTGTTCGAGGTCAACTTCGCCATAGTCGTGGGCGATGATGTTACGCATGCCACGCATGGCACGAAACGGCAGGCGGGGAAACAGGGCTTGTGTCTCTGGCGACAAGCGGCTGGCGGCTTCGCCAATTATCTCGAAACGACGCTGGACGGCATCTTGTTTCTCCCTGTCGGCAAGAAACTGATCTCGGGTGACACCCGCCATGTATTGCTGGATGATCCTGGCCGAATCGAGAATGTCATGCAACAGTCCCGGTTGTTTGTCAGCGGGCATAGACAGTCACCGGGGCCGCAAGAATCGAGCGTCGGCGGTATGGGTTGCGGCTTTTCTCGACGGCGACACGGCTGACAAGGTCCACGGAACAGCCGAGGCGTTCTTCGAGGTCTTCCTTCAACGCGCCCATCTCCAACAACCCGACGTGCACGCCAGGTAGGAACTCCACCAGCAGATCAACGTCGCTCGCCGCATGCGGGACGCCATTGACGAGCGAGCCGAAGGCTTCGACACGCGCAACGGGCCGTTTCTCGCAAACCGCGCGCACCACCGTGCGAACGGTTTCCAAGGACGGCAGCTTGGATACGCTTTGGTTCACGTCAGCTTTATAGTCGAAATCAAGGCTGTTTGCAACGCGCGAGATGCGTGCACACAAGGTGAACGCATCACTCAAATCATTGTCATTCCGAACGAAGTGAGGAATCTCTGGAATCCCTACGGAGAGAAGTTTGAGATTCCTCGCAGGCTCGGAATGACAGAAATGGATGGAAAAAGTGATGCGTTCGCCCTGTGCGTGTGCATTCGTGGCTCAGCACACGCACTCCCTGCCGGCAGCAGCGAATGTTTTCAGGTTCTCGATGGACGTGTCGAAGAAGTGGTCGGACGCGGCGCAGATGTAGCCGCCGTTCTTGCCGAAGCCATCGAACAACCGGAACACCTCGTTGCGAATCTGTTCCTTCGTGCCGGTGGTGAGGATGTTGAACTGGTCCATGCCGCCGATCATCGCCACGCGCCCGCCAAACACCGCTCGCACTTTCGCCGGCTCCGTGATGTTGCCGCCGACACCGGGCGGGGCGAGCGTCTCGGAGGCGTCGGTCTCGTTCTCGACGATCAAGTCCAGAATGTTCATCATGCCGCCACACGTGTGATAGGTGCTGATCTGGCCGACGGCGTGCAATGCACGGTGAATCTCGCGATCGTACGGCATGCAAAATTCCCGGTGCATCGCCGGCGAAATCAAGGTGTCGCTAGCTGCTCCCCCACCCGTCTCCACAATGTCGAACTTCGCGCCATCGAGAGATTCCTCGATGAAACGCAGTTTCCGTTTCAGCAATGCCTTCAAGAGCCGGTGAACCCAATCGGGTGTGTCCATCGCGGCCATGATCATGTCCTGTTCCGGCATCAGGCAACACGCGTGCTGCCAGCAACCGGCTTGGTCGCCCCAGACAAACCCGCGCAAAATCCCGGCGTCGCCGATGCGATCGTGTTCCTTTGCGATGGCCGCTTTGTTCAACTTCGCCACCGGCATGTACCGCTCGATCAACTCGACGTCTTCCGGTTTCTTGATGAGATACTCGGTGATCCACGTTGTCTGACGATTGGCTTCAGTCTTGTATGTGAGGTTGCCGCTTGGCGTGACAACGGTGTGATGAATGACTTTGTGGTCCGGATTATTGTCCACCACCACCATCTCGTCTCGCCACTCGGCGGATTGAACGGCGTACTTCTCCGCGTTGGGAATCCAGAACTGTCCCATCGCCTCGAAGTATTGGATGGCCGCATCGAGTCCGCACATCTTGAACGCATCGAGCGCGTCCACGCCGCCCATGTAGTTGTCGAGGTGGAAGCCTTGCCACTGGTGAATCGTGACCGGCAAGCGATCAGGTTTCTCGCGGCGCAATGCCCGCATCATTCGTTCTTTCGATGTCATACTGACCTCCAATTGGGGGATGTTTTCTTTGGGTTCATGGAACGCTAATTTGCAGCGTGACCGGGCCAATCAGCCCGGAAGTTGTGTTGCCGCGGTACCGGGTTGGTACCGTTGTGTAATGATTTGCGAGCGTGTTGCAGACGAGCACCTCGATACGGTTCTCGCCGGACTTCACGAACTTCGTGATGTCCAACGTCCATGGTGGCGCGACTTTGATGCCAGCGCACCGACCGTTCACGCGGACCTCGGCGGACGCAACGACTTCGCCGAGATTCAGCGTCACCTGTTTCGCAGCGGGAATCTTCACCGTCTTCCGGTACCACGCGCCGCCGGAATAGCTGAGCAAGCCATCAATCTTCGACCAATCGCCGAGCGCTATTCTGCCGGGGCCACAATCGAGTTGGATGTACTCCGGCAACGCTGCGCCGGCGTAGCAGCCGCGTTCTTGTTCAATCCGGAACAAAACCGGAACACAACCCGTCACCGGTTGCGAGAGTTTGCAATCGCTGACCGGCTTGCCGTCCACCCACGCTTGCACTTTGCCGCGCGCTTTCACCGTCATCGCACGCAAACCGGGAGGCGCGACGAATCGGTACCAGCCAACGGGCGTCGTCTCACTGGCGCGGAGATCAAATGGCAGGACGTTCGGATTGTTGTGCCAGCGCATCGCCAACGAACCGTCGAGCGATGCTGGAACTTCACCGGTGGTCACCACGAGAAAGCCGCGGCCTGCTTTGTCGTAGCGGGCGACCAACGGATTGGCGCCAGCTTTCAATGCGACTTCGTCAGTGACGGTTTTGCCGTTGATTTGCAGGCTCGCCGGTTTGATGCCGTCGGTGAGGATGCGGGCACGACAATCGCGTGGCGCGACGACAGCGGTGGTGAGAGTGTAATCACTCACGCCTTTCTCCGGGCCGTAAACGGTTTCGTTCCGTCCGCGTCCCTTCGCGCCGAGGCACAGAAACTGGTCAGTAACATTCTCCTTGAGGCCGTGAAAACCTTGGTGTCCGGGATCGCCTTCGACGCCCCAACGCCAAGAGAACTCGTACGGTTTTCCATTGACCGTGAACTGCGGGCCGAACGAACAGGTGACTTTGCGCCACGGGCCGTTGGTGTTGTCACCTTCGCAATACCAGAGCTGACGAACTTCCGCGCCGATCTTCGTCGGCGTCGGCGGCCAGTGGAAATCGCCGAAGCGGTTGTCGAGCGTTGGCTGCAACTCGAATTCCCAGTCACCGTCAATGTGGAGCAGGTTTGTAACCTGCTCGTTGGTGGAAGCGGCGGCAGGTTGAAAACCTGCCCCACTTTGGTCAAAGACGATCAACTGAATCTCTTTCTCGGTGAGCGGCAGTTTCAACTTCGTGCCGGCGACGGTCTGCGAGGTGACGGCGAGCGGGCGGGTTGTGCCGGTCCACGGGTCCCACAACTCGACTTTGCCGGTGGCGCGGAAGAAGACTTCAGTGTCTTTCGATGCGTTGTAGATGGCGTAGAGGTCGCGCGCGCCGATCTTGCGGTGCTGGACCATGCCGGGACCTTCGTAGTCGCGGGCTGGCAGCTTGGCGAAGATGTCAGTGGTTAAGCCGATCTCTTTTGCCATCGCGGCGACTTCGGGATCGTCGCGGCCAACACGGTCGCTGGCTTCGGGCAACGCGCCGATGGCCAGCACGATGCCACCGGCACGGTGGAATTCGAGCGCCTTGGTCAGCGTCGAGTGGCGGATGGCTTTCATCGCGGGCAGAATCAGGACGCGATAGATTTCGCCGGAGACGTGGAGTTCTTTGCCAACCATCTTAGCCCGGTCGAGCGACTCGAAGTCCATGAAGTCGAAGTCAACGCCCTTGGCGTAGAGCTGCTCACCGGTGGTAAAGGCGGTTTGCACAGCGTCTTTGCCGTCCATGCCGGCTTCCATCGGGGCAACGGGATAGATGATGGCGACGTCGCAACGGTGATGGCCCTGGCTGAGGAGATAGCTGAGGCGTTGGACGCAATCCATGAAGCCACGCAGGTGTTTCCAGTACGGCATGCGGAAGGTGTTGTCGGGCGGCGCCCATTCCCACCAGCCGCCGTGCGTGGCGTAGTACATGCCGTGCAGGCCGAGCAGATCAAAGCCCATCACGTAGTTGGCAAACGTGGCGTCCACGAGTCCCGCCGACGTGGTGCCCCAGCCGCTGCCGTAAAAGCCTTCGAGCCAGACACGCGGGCGTTGGTAGAGGTGCGCGATGGAAGCGGCGACCTTCGCCTTGATGAGGTTCTTGCCGAGGCCGGGTTGGTCGGCGCCGGGACCTTGGTTCCAGCGTTGGGTGCGGAAGTAGTCGCCGAACTCGACGACGTTGCGACCGCGTCCGCCGTGGTCGCAACCCATGATCATGCCGCGTTGCTGGTGCCAGTCGAAGACGGGCTTGAAGAAACATTCCTCGCTCAACGCCACGAGCACGTCGTTGTAATCGAGCCGCACCTTCGGCGTGCGCGGCCCGATGTCCTTGAACAACGCCGGTAACTCCGGCGTGATGTCGTAGCCTTTTCGTTTCTTGAACTCGTCGGCGAACTGCTCCGACCAGATGCGTCCGCTGATGCCAAAGCCCAGCTCGTCGGAGAAGAAAAAGTTCAGCCCCTTGCCGCCTTCGCCGGGGAACCGGCGCTCGAACTGGCCAAAGAACTTCTCGGCGTACCATTTCCCTGACATCGGGTGCATCGGGTTCAACGACCACGGCACCTTCTCGGCGTTGACCTTGCCGTCCTTGTCCATCTTCAGCACCATGCCGGTCACTTCGGGATGTTCGCGCAGCAGTTCGTCCACGAACCAGCCCTGGCCGAAGCCGAGCGTGTAATCGCTGAGGCTGATGCCGGCGCCTTGTTTCTTGGCTTGCTCCATGAACCAGCCCGTCAGCTTCCACCACTCCTCGGAGAACAGCGGCGGGTCGCTCGGATAGGTCAGCCCCCAACTGCGTCCGCCCTTGTCCGAGTGGGCGTAGTTGATCTGGTAGCCTGACACGCCCATGCCGTCCATTTGTTCGAGGATCCAGCCGAGCCGTTCCTTCGTCAACGGATCGCCAAGCCACCAGAAAAACGGCACTATCCCATACCCCGGCAGCGGGTTCTTGAAACCCGACAGCGCGTCGAGGTTTGCGTCGCGCGACGGAAAGCCGATGGCGTGCGCCGGAGGCGGTGGCGTGTTGGCGAGGTTGCTGAAGGCGAGCGCGTCGGCAGTATGGGCCACGAACGTAACGAGCAGCACGGCGGAGAGAACTGTGAGGATGTGTTTCATGGTGAGTGGTATTCAGCGACAGCCTCGAACATGGCAACGACGTTCTCGACCGGTGTTTCCTCCAAAATGTAATCGTGACTCGCGCCGGCAACGTAGCCGCCGCCGGGGGCCATGATGGCGAGGACTTCGCGGGTGCGTTGGCGGACGGAGTCGGGTGTGCCCTTGATGAGGACGTGATGTGAATCAATCGCACCGTTGAAAAGAATTTTGTCGCCGTAACTTGATTTGAGGGCGCGAAGGTCCATGCCGCCGCAGCACGGCTGAACGGCGTGAAGACCGTCGAGGCCAGCAGCACTCATCGCTGGGATGAGTGGTTCGTAGCCGCCGCAACAGTGGAGTTGAACTTTGAGTTTGTAGGCGTGGCCGAGGTCAATGAGACGTTTCAGATGCGGTAACATGAACCGGTCGAACTGCGCCGGGCTGAGCAGCGGACCGGTCTGGCCGCCGAAATCGTTGCCGATGAAAAACACATCGAGTGCGTCGGCGGCAGCGTCGAAGATGCGTTGGCTGACGGCGGCGTAGTAGTCAACGATGTGTTGGAGAACGGCGTCCACGATTTCCGGCTCGTCGTACATCTTGAGGTACATGTTCTCCATGCCGAGCAGGTCAATCGCGTCGTGCCAGAACGGCGACCAATCGCCGCCGAGAATGGCGTACCGGCAGTTCCACGCGAGCGCGTCGGCGCGGATGCGTGAGACATCCTGCCAGTTCGGATCCGGCCACGGGTAGTCGTGGATTTGTTGGAGCGTGGCATTGGCGAGTGGATGACTGAGCGGCTGGCCGTAACCGTGCCCGGCGCGTTCGATGCCGAAGATGGTGCTGTTTGCCGGACGCGCCGGGCCGACGTACCGGCTGAACACGCGCCGGAAATCGTCGCCGATGCGGACGAAGAAACTCTCGTCGTCCGGTAGGTTCAATTGCCGGCGTGCTTTGGCGAGGAACTCCGGCGACGCCCCGCACCAGCGCGGCACGATGTCGGGTTCGATGTGATCGAAAGCGGCAAGGACTCGTTCGCGTGAGGTCATGGTATCTCCATTCACAATTTTTCGGATTGGACCTTACGAATCTCGCCGTTGACGCGGACTTTGACTTCGCGTGGAGTCGGCGAGGTGATGCGGTAGCTGGTGACCTTGCCGTTTTTCCATTCGATGTCCACGGTGTAACCGCCGCGGGCGCGCAGGCCCTTGACACTGCCATTGGGCCACTCTTTCGGCAGCGCCGGCAACAGGTCAATCGTCCCGCCCCACGAAAACAGCAAGGAGTTGTTCACCACGTCGGGGATCGTGCCGACCGGATCCATGCCGAATCCTTTGTACTTCGGCCAGTAGCTGATCATGAAACTGGGATAGACGTATTGCTGGGTGACCATGCGCGAGAGAACTTCATGAACAATCTCGCTGCGGCCAAGGCGCGCGGCGCATTGGCCCTGGTTCATCATGCCGTGCGTGATGTGGTTGCTGTCCGACTTCTTCGCGCGGTGCAGCCAGTTTTGCACTTTCAACTCGAACGCCAACTCGGCGGCTTTCCAAAGCACGGGCGTCTTGTCGCGGTCAATCTCGCAGAACTGGTACAACGGCAGAAATTGTGAGTGATGCCGGTGGTTTGGCTGTTCGGCAACGCCTGGCCAGGACCATTCCTGAAGCTCACCGGCATCATTGATGAGGTACGGCGGCATTTTGTCGAGCATCGCCTGCCACTTCGGCAGGTTCTTTGATTCGATGCCGAGTTCCTTGCAGGCCGCGGTCAAAGTGGCGAGGGAGTTCTTGGCGACGGCGATGTCGAAGGTTGAGTTAGCGATGAGTTCGTGTTCGGGCGAGCACCCCATGTAGAACCGGTACTTCCCATTGGCGTCCTCGGTGCCGGCCAGGAAATCCTCGTAGAACAGGGCGACTTCCTTGGCAAACGGCACGAACCGTTGGGCGAGGAATTTCCGGTCGCCCGTGAACTGATAGTAGTCGTAGTAGAAATGCAGCAGCCAGCCGGCAAGGCCGATGGCGACTTGTTCGCGCGGGAAGCCCCGGCGCGGCAGCAGCAGGCAGTGGTTGCTGGCATGCAGGCTGGCGAGAGCGCCCCGGAAGCCGAAAAGTTTTTTTGCGTTGAGCCGGCAATCGGGGAGCCACGAATCAATGAGGTTGAAATAGGACTCCATCAACTCCGGCAGGTTGCAACTCATCATGGACTGGATTTCGAGTTGGATATTGGAGTCGAGCGTAAAGTCGCCGCTCCACTCCGGTGTCCACGTGCCGCTCCAGATGCCTTGCAGGTTGGGCGGCAAGTCGCCGGTGCTGCAAATGATCAGGTATCGGCAGGCGTTGTAGAGCCGCTCGGCGAGAGCCTTCGACATCGTGCCATCCTTGACGGCGCGCGCCAACAATTCCTCGGAGATCAACTGCCGGTCTTCGCCACCGCCGAGGTCGAGACTGACGCGATTGTACAGCGCACCGTGCGCCTTGGCGTGGGGCGCGAGCAACGTCGCGTAGTCGGGCCGCAGGCGGGACAGTGTTCGCTTCATCTCGGCAAGTCGGTTGGTGGTGTACGCGCCTTGGAAATCGGGATGGTCCGGCGAATACGCCCACGCTTCGCATTGTTCCTTTGGCAACGGCGCTTTCCATTGCTTCACCTGCATGATGAGCAGGATGGCATCGGCACCGGTAACTGCGATGCGACCATCCCGTTGCGTCATCTTCCCGCCGGTGGGGATGACGCGGATGAGATTGTCGAAACCGCCTTTGCCTTTGAGGTAGGTGTTGTGCGTCGCGAGCCATCCATTTTCGATGGTGGGTTCCGATTTCACCAACGGATGCTGGACTTCCATGGCCAGTTCGCAATCCACGTTCCCTTTCGGCCCGGTGATAGACATTACGATGACATCATCCGGGCGCGACACGAACAGTTTCCGGCACCAATCGCCCCGCTCGTCAGACCAACGGACTTGCAGTTCGCCGGTCTTGAAATCTTCCGTCATCAGGTAATTCTTTACGCTGCCGGGTGCGCTTTTCATGGCGAGCCGCAACACACACGCCGGGTGGAACGCGTCCGTGTGGACCACAGCCTCTTCGCATTTTTCGGCGATGAGCTTGTGGATGATCGCCGGGCCATCTTTGCCGGCAGCCAGCCCGGCTTTCTTGAATTCATCCTTGAGCGCGGCGAGGTCCGGCACCACTTCTTTCCCGCCGGTGGGCAGGAAGAATTTGCCGTTGATGATGAGTGTCTCGTGGTACGGCTCGCCGGCCATGATCACGCCCATGTTCCCGTTGCCGGTGAGGAAGGCCGAGGTCCAGTTTGTGAGTGGCTTGGTGGAGACGGCGCAATGGGCGATGTCCAACGTGGCGTTCGCATTCACAGCAGCCAAAATAAGCCCGTGGGTGGTGAGGTTTGTGATGGTGTGTTTCATGGTGTGGGTGTTGTTTGCGCTAACTTGCTCGGACGCAGCGTGAACTCGTGAGGTTTTGGTTGCGCCGCCTGTCGGGAGGTAGCGAGCGTCTGTTCCACCTCACGCCACAGTTCCGCCTCCTGCGGCTTGGTGGCCAAGTACTGCTGGTGCGCCTCCTTGATGACCGGGTTGTTGCGGGAGCGCGCCAGCCGGGCGTCCAGCTTGGCCGGCATCTGCGCGAGATCCACCGGCCGCGGCGCGTTCGGCCAAGCTGTGTGCTCACAGACGGCCAGGTTGCGGAGCTTGGCCACGACATCCCATTTCTTCTGAAGCTCGGCCAACACCGCCAAGGACTGCTCCGACTGCGGTGTGTTCGCCTCGCCCGCAAGGTTCACGCCGTCGGCAAGTTCCGGGGCGGTGAACGTGCGGATTTCCTTTCCGTCAATCGTCAACGCATAGTGACCGGGCGCGAGGCCGCGCACCAACAGGATTTGCTGATTGAACTCCCGGCTAAACGGGACCAAGTCCAACGCCGGTCTGGCCTTCGCTTCGACCGGGAACGGCAACGCATTCTCCAAACAGGTAAACACGACTTCACCGTCCCGGATCTTCAGATCCTTCACGGTGCAGTTTTCCAGCACTCCCGCCTTGCCGGCAGCGGCGTCAATCGTGATCCGCGACACCACGCCGGTCAGTCCCTGTGCCCGGAGAAACTCATAGGCCATCACGAGGTGACCGGGCGGCGTCGGGTGAATGCGGTCGCCGCCGACGATGGTGAATTTCGGATTCCGTTTTTGCTGTTCGGCATTGATCGCGGTCATCGGGCCGTTGAAGTCAATCACCGGCACCTTGAACTCGTCGGCGATGGCCCGAACCCGCTCGGCAAACCCGGCAAGGACCGCTCCACCACCGGGACTGTTCGCAGCCGGCAGATCCGCGGTGTCATCGAAGATGGACGGCGTGAGGAGAATCACCTTCGCTCCGGCGGCGACAAGCGACTTGGTCAACTGGCGCAGCGCCTTGTCGTACGTCTCCGCAGAATGGGCGCGATCGTTCATGCCGAGCATCACCGAGACGACGGTCGGTTTCGCGTCCAGGCAATCCCACTGCAATCGCTGCAGCGCTCCGGGCGCGGTATCACCGGAAATGCCGCAGTTGATGACCTCTAGTTTCCGCGCGGGATACCGGGTGAGATAGAACAACTCGATGTACCGGTGATACTGACCGCTCCGCGTAATGCTGTCACCGAGCACACACCAGCGGTCGCCGGGTTGAAAAGCGCGTGGAGGCCGGTTGCCTTGCGCCGTCAACGACGTGGCCAGCAGCAGGGCGGCGAGGAGTGCGAGGGTGTTTTTCATAATCATGGAAGCGTGCCGGCTTTGCGGCGTTCTTCGAGTTGGGCGTGGATTTTGGCCATGTACGCCTCGGTGATTGGGAACTTGATGGCGAGGAGCAGCGCCAGGATGGCGAATACAATATTCGGCAGATAGGCGCACCATTGGATGCGGGTGAGCACTTCGGGGGATTGCGTGGCGGCCTTTTGGTTGAAGCCGGAGAACGCCAGCATGTAGCCGACGAGCACGACGCAGAGCGAGACCTCCATCTTGTAAACGAAGTTCACCACGGCGGTGAACAAGCCCTCCCGGCGCTCGCCGTTTTCGAGTTCGTCCACGTCGCAAATGTCGGGAACAATGGCTTCGCGCAGCACGATGCCAACCTGGACGAGCGGCATCAGCAGAAACGCGGCGACCAGTTGCAGGTAGGGCGAAGTCGCGGCCACGTTGAGGTGCCAGCCGGGGAAAACGCCGGCAATCCAGCGCAGGATCGCCGAGTCCGGGGTGTACAGGAACGGCACGACACAGGCTTGAAACACCGCCACCGCCGAGCCG
>Ga0233425_10001805_pt1 | contig 45381 bp, 28 predicted proteins | sample Watercolumn_Towu_2_FD_181712 | JGI IMG/M metagenome (GOLD analysis project Ga0233425, IMG submission 181712) | Freshwater microbial communities from Lake Towuti, South Sulawesi, Indonesia - Watercolumn_Towuti2014_140_MG | ecosystem: Environmental > Aquatic > Freshwater > Lake | place...
TGATCAGAGTGCCCCAGCCATCAACAAAAGAGGACCGTGCCCGGTATGTATGAAAATAAAACATCCCCGGAATGCCAAATGAGACAGATGAAATGGAAGCCCAGGAGGAAGTGGTGCCGAGCGGAAATTGGTATTGTTTGTCAGGTACATCATACCGGGCAGGGATCGGGACACCCATAACTTTGAAGGCAAAACCGACATCAGTGAAGGCGGTGGAAGAGTTTTTATAAAAGATATAATACTGCGACACCGGTAGCCCGGGGAAAAAATCGCTATTCCCGCGTGGTGCGGCCAGATTGGTCACCAGGATAGGGGTAAAAACGGGCCAGTATTCCGGGGGTGTTGAAGTGGCACCGACAAAGGTATCCACCCGCTGAACTATGGCCTCCAGCATGGAAAAATCCCATACAGTGTCCTGCCCGGTTCGGGTGAAATCCACGGGGATAGTACTGGTCATGCTCACCCGGAAGGTGTCGCCTGGGATTGGCATATCTGCCTGCTGGATCACGATCTGGGCAGAGGGAAACATTGGGATAGTCGCCAGCATTCCGGCGATTGTCCCCGAAAAAATACGGCCGGTCATATTACTTCTTATTGAATTGCTTCTGTGGTGTAAATAACTCAGCCCAGTTTGAGAAATCCCGCTGGTACGAGATCCCAACCCCCTGGGTATACGGGGCATTGTTGAACAACACATCGATCGTATTGGTCCGGTTAAATGCACGGACGCGCCATCTGCGGTTTTTCGTGAGCAGGTATTCAATGTTGATATCCCCCACGATGGTGCTGGCCTGTGATGAACCCGAACTTTTATAGGAGCTCATCCCGAATGTCCCGTCAATCAGCAACCGATCATTAAAGAGCTGGGTGGAGACTGCAACGTCGAATTCGGAATTGGCAGTGGAAGTAGCGGGCTTGTAATTCAATCCGATATTCAGATTCTGTGACATTCCTGACAGCCACGAATTGATCTGGTTGGTCACAATGGCGAGAGAGGTGGTGCCTACATCCATAGTGACACCCGATCCGCCCTGAACAGGCTTGAACTGGTTCAGCACCAGAACATAAAGAACCTGCTGGGATGTTTCCGCTGCATTATTGGTATCGATCAGGTTGAAGAGGAGGTTCCTGGCCGATTCCTCGGCATTCGGCATGCTCAACCCAAATGACATCTCAGGATTCATGAGTTTTCCGTTCAGACGGATGGAACATTCCACCGGCACCCGGATGCCTGCTACCTGTGGATCGGCTGTGATGGAGGAGAGCGGGACTTTTGTCTTGTACAGGGCCGACATGGCAATATTTGCATCGGTAGGATCCCCTGTCCAGGCGATGGTACTCCCTTCTTTGATGGCAAGCGGAAGGCGGATCAGGTTCCTCATCTGGAAAAGGAAGGATCCTTTTTCGATGGAATAACTGCCGTGCAGGTTGAATGGCGTCGTTGGTGTCATCCCCATGGTAAGTGTCCCATTGCCCGAAGCCTTGATGTTGCCCAGCTGATCGGGGAAGAAAACCTCCACCTGGGCATCGGGCCGGATGTTCAGGTTCAGCGCCACCGATAAACCTGTTGTTTGGGAAGGCACCTGCAAAGGTCCGGGAAGCCGGAGGGTATCCCTGGCAGGTTTCTCAAAAGTGATATAATCCACCTGTCCGACATCCTGGGTCAGGCTAATAGGTATTGTCACGTGAGTGTTGCTCCCTGTGGATGCCCTTACCGAGACCAGTATGTTGTTCACCGGGCCGGTGATACTGACCGTTCCGCTTGCCCTGGCATGTCCGTAAAAGATCTTATTCTGGGCAAAGGTGTTCTGAAAAGCAGAGAAATCATCCATGGAAATGTTCAGGTTCAATCCCAGTTCCCTGAAATAATTATGCGTGATGGTTCCGTTAAGCCGGGCTTTGTTCCCCAGCGAATCATAGAGCACAATGTTATCAAATACCAGGGTAGTCGGGGTCACTCCTATTACATCGGCCACCGAATACGGCACGTTCAGGTACCCGACCGTGAACTCGGTCCGCATCAGCCGGATCTGTCCTTCCATATGGGGCTCTGCCAAAGTCCCTGTGAGTTGGACTTCTCCGGATGCCAGGCCGGTGAGTTTGGAAAGAAAACCGGAAACAAACGGCTCAAGCATATGCAGGTTCAGGTTTTTTAGCTTCAGGAGGAAATCAAATCCGGATACCGGTTCCCTGATAAAATAGCTTCCTTCCAGGGAGAACGGGATGCTCTGACCGATGTTACCGGTGTAAATGATCTCCGACCGGATATCGAACCGGTCCAGGTTCCGGTTGTAATTTACTGTGAATGTAGCGTCACCAAGATGCTCATGGTTAAAACAAAAGTGGTCGAGACGCAGGTTCGAGAAGATAGAAAGCTCGTGATAGATGTCCGTCAGTTTCACGCCCCCCGATAGTATTCCATCAATATTGACCGAAGGATTGGCAAAAAAGTAGTCCAGCTCCGAAACATCCACCCGGTTGAATGCAATAGTGACCGTATCGTCCGGATGTTCCGATATCCGTCCGTTTACGAATATGCTTTGCTCCGCCGAAAGAAAAGAAAGGCCGTGGATATCTATACAGCCGCTGTCGATCAGGATATAATTATCCGGTGTCGTCGTCCACTGCCTTGCCGCCAGATTCAGATCCATCTCTTCCAGGCCAACTTTGATCTTTCCGTCGTCGGGAAACGTAAGAAATCCGCTCACATAACTGTAGTTCTTTTTCACTCCGGAACTGAGCCTGCATAGGATGCTATCGTGACGGATACTTGCGTTGAACTGAAGGGTATCAAAGCTGGCAATCAGGGTGTCGGCCGGATTCCGTTTTGCGAGGTACATTGCATCACATCCGGTCGTAAGGAAAACATCCGTCGGAGTGGTTTGGGTTTCCAAAGTCCAGTTATCCAGGTCCAATCCGTACAGCGAAATCCGTGGGGAACGTGCCGAAACAGACAGAAGCTGCCTGGTCTCCTGGTAGGACAGGTCCAGCACAGTTCCCGGCGCGATCTGGATAAATGGGAGGAAGATCGCCAGTGCATCATCCGGTTGCTTCAGGTGAATATGGGAATGAAGTTCCTGTTCTGAGCTCTGGTAATCCCGGATGGAATCCCGGTGCATATTAAAATCGGCCAGGTAATTCTTGATAAATGTCACCAGGGAAGGGACAAGTTTACTGAACCGGAATTTTCCGGTGAAATCCGCATCTGCAAGATCAGACCGGAGGAGATATGATTTTTCACCGGAGGATCCCTCCTCGGTTCTGATCACCAGGGTATCTATATAAACCTCCCTGGTTCCTTCCCGGTAGGATAGGTCACCCAAACGGATCGATCCGGAAAGGTTGTCCAGGTTATCTCCGGAAAAATCGGCCCGGATACAGGATGAAAGCATCTCTGTGGAGTCCCGTTCCAGAAGGTGTAGGTTGAATAATTGCGCGCGGGAAATATGGGTCGTAAAATCAAAAGCCGGAATGTCACCTGACAAATCGGCCATACCGCGGAAAATCAATTTCAGGTTCGGATCCTTTATGTCGGCATCACCGAATATCTTTTTATGGATCACCGTACCGTTGAAGGCAAAATCCATGAAATTGTACCGGTTGATCTCTGCTGAATCCACATGCATGCGCAGGGCAAGGTCGGCCTCTTCCGGTGTAAGCCCCTGCCCGTCAACCACTGCCCTCAGTGTCACGGAACCGATCACTTCCGGATTCCCGGTCAGTTTCCCGATGTCAAAACCGCGGAGATCCAGGTCGCCCTTATAGGCAAGCATGGGTTCGCCGTACAGCTTCCGCAACTGAAGATTTGCCTGTAATCCACCTATCGTTGATAGCAGGCTGGCGTTCACAATGAAATCATTGTAAAAACCGGTAAAATTCCCATGTACCTGTATGTCACCCAGGTTCCTTACAAAAAGGGGCAGATCAAGAGTATCCGGGGTGTCGGGAAGCCTGAATGAAGCAAGGTCTGCTGCCCGTGTTGTCAGTGTATCGATGCGAAGGTCTACGAAGGTGGAAGTCACATCAGGCAATCCCATGGAAAACACATCCCCTTTGAACAAGGTATGATCACCGAAAGAGGCCCTGAATCCGGTCGCCTGGAACTTGCTGACGGTGCCTTTCACCTGACCGGTAATGCGGAAGCGATTGGTCATGGACCTGATATCGGGCGCGAAATAGCCGATATCCGTGAGGTCGAATTCCGACGGCAGGATATTTGCCCTGATGGTCACCTGATCCAGGAAATCGGTAAATGCGGTGAAACCGGGATAGAGAAACGAAAAATCCAGAAAGAGGTCCGAATGGCCGCTTCTTACATGCAGGTTTTCGGCTTTGATGAACCGGTTACTGACTCTGAAGTCTCCTTTCAGCGATTGCAAACCGAATCCGCAACGTTCCCTGGCCGACAACTCCCTGATCGATGCCTGAATGGTATCGCCATCGAGCAGTATCCGTGTGATCTTCAACCGTATATTCCGGATGTCAATGTTGGCATAGTCCATGCCATATGGGATCGGCTCACTATTTTCATCCTGAAAATGAAACCGGAAGTTCTCCAGCTCGAGGTTCTCACATTCCACTTTCCAGGGTTTTCCGGGAGAGGTTTCACCGGCAGGTGCCGTTGAATCTGTCCCGGCGAAATAATCGATGAGAAATTGGAGGTTAAGAGCAGAATCCCCGCGGTGAGTCAGCAACTGAAACTCTCCGTCGCGTATATATATCCTCGCCAGACGGATCAAATGCTTCCGCGGATTAAGCCATCCGGGCCGCGCTCCGAGTTTTCCCGCACGAAACAGTATCGTATCTCTTTTATCACTTATCGAGATCTCTTCAAGCACCAGTCCGTTTCTGACCGAGAGATCAAATCCCCTGACCCTCACTGATGTGTTCAGGGCTTCCGACAGGTAGTCAGCCATCATCCGGGCACCCAGTGTTTGCACCCAGGATTCACGTAGCACGAGGTACATGGTGAGTACAAATGCCACCAATCCCGTTAGCGCCAAAACCGCGATCTTGCCTGTTGTTTTTATCTTACTTTTGCTGGTTGATCACGCAGATTACCACTGATGGGAACTTTTATTCTCGGTATCGAATCGTCCTGCGACGAAACCTCCGCAGCCGTGCTGGAAGACACCGTTGAGCGTTCCCATGTGACCGCGACGCAGGAGGTTCACCGGAATTTCGGCGGGGTGGTTCCCGAGCTGGCATCCAGAGCCCATCAGCAACATATCGTTCCGGTCATCGAAACCGCCATCAGACAAGCAAAGATAGAGAAAAATCAACTCTCTGCGGTCGCATTCACCCGCGGCCCCGGCTTGCTGGGTTCCCTGCTGGTTGGCTCGTCTTTTGCCAAAGGATTGGCTCTGGCCCTGGATATCCCATTGATCGGGGTGGATCACATGGAGGCACACATCCTGGCACATTTCATCCGGAAGCCAGGTCAGGAGCAGAAAACGCCTTCCTTTCCGTTTCTCTGCCTGACGGTGTCGGGAGGCCACACACAACTCGTGCTGGTCAGGGATCATTTCCATATGGAAATCCTCGGTGCAACCATCGATGATGCGGCCGGAGAAACGTTCGACAAAGCGGCCAAAATTCTCGGTCTGCCGTATCCCGGCGGACCGGAGATCGACCGGCTGGCCCTTGCCGGCAACTCATCCAGGTTCTCTTTTGCAAGGCCGGTGGTGCCCGGTCTTGATTTCAGTTTCAGCGGGTTGAAGACTTCGATCCTGTATTTCATACGGGATGAGCTGAAACAAGATCCGGGATTCATCGAAAAAAACAAAGCCGACCTCTGTGCTTCCATCCAGGCGACTGTTGTCGAAATCCTGATGGAAAAGCTGAGAGCAGCAACGGGGTATCCCGCCCTTTCAGGGTTAGGGATAAATGAAACGCGGTGCCCGGCATCAGGCATCAGGGATATTGCCATTGCAGGTGGCGTTTCAGCAAACTCTGCCCTCCGGAAAGCGCTTCTGGAAGCGCGCGACAAGGAAGGTTGGAACGTTTTCATCCCACCGGTTGAATATACGACAGATAACGCGGCCATGATCGCGGTGACCGGTTATTTCAGCTTTCTCCGCGGGGATATCTCAGGGCAGACAGTGGCGCCATATGCGAGGGCAAAAGATACCCGGCAGGCCATCGGGCAAGTGGAACAAAGAAAGCAAAACGAAGAAGAAGTTTGACGCACCATTTTATTCATCGCTAAGTACATTTCAATAATTTACATTATATTTGTCAGGTTTAAACAACAACCATCCATGAAACGAGAAACACTGTTTATCCTTCTGGTTGCGGGATTGTTCCTTTCCCTGCCGGCCTGCAAGAAAACACAGGTTGCCGAACAAACCCTTTCCACAGAAGAGGCCCTTACAATCATGACCGACAGGGCCTGGAATCAGATGGCTTCGGAAGACCTGTTCCCCGAAGATCCCAGCGCAGGTATTGGAATGCGAAATGATGGCATCTCGGCCGATTTTCTGCTGGATGAAACCTATCTGGACGACAATCAGAATCAGTATGGCGGCAATCTGGATGAAAGGATATTCATCCGCGACCACTCGCTGATCCGTTGTCTGCGCGGACTGAACCTCACCGAAGAGCAGGTCCCTGATGTCAAACGGGGACTGAGGAAGTATGAGGCCTGCAAAGATCATGCGGTTAAGCGCATCAGGGCCATCTACCGGGAACTGAAAACAGAATACGACCGGAAATTTCACCGGCTGCTTCGTGCTTACCGGGAAGGTTCGATAACCGAGAGGGAATTCATCCGGAAAGTTAAAGAACTGCGTGCCGAGTTCAGGAGCAAATTGCTTGGGATGCACCTTAAAGAAAAACTGGATGCAGCTCTGAAAAAATGCCTGCGTGAATTCCTGGCAGGCCTGAAAGAAGTTCTGACCGAACGCCAGTGGAATGCGTTTATTACCTGTTACACGCATCCGTAGGATACCAATCCATCTCACGGTTCACTGCACACTGATCATTTTTCACTTTTCCTGATCACTATCTTACCTGAAACAGTGTGATTAGTTTCTGTCACCCTGATCAGATACATTCCGTCATGGAGACCCCGCAAGTCCAGCGAAACAGGGCTTGAAACGTGTATGAAATTCCGGCACAATTCCCCGGTTATTTTCAGAAGGGAGATCGTTGCATCCAGGAAATTCCCTGAGATATTCAGTATTTCCTTTGCCGGGTTCGGGAAGATCCGGATAGTCATCGCCTCACCCTGAGGCACAGATGTGATGATCAGCACGGAATCCACAGCGATGATCACCCGGGCCGAGTCGGTGATGGTACGGATGTTCAGGGTATCAAAGAGAACGGGACCGGTGATCCGCTCGACGGGGATATCCCATTTTACAGTCCGGGTGAACGTTTCTCCGGGCAGGATCGAGACCGGGAATTGAGAAATCTGCGGATCGACATACCAGGGCATTAATCCGGGACAGAGACTGCCGGAAGGGTCCACCCACTGCACATCGGTCATGATGGCGTTGGGATTGTGGATAAAGAATGGTTTCCCGTTTAAAATGTCATCAGGGGTGAGGAACCACAGTGTATCGGGCGTTACCTCTATCGCCTGGGTGACCGGCCCCATGGTACCGTCTTCGATCAGGTTCTGGGCATAGATAGCATTCTGGCCGTTCCTGGAATCGGTCCAGGCATAGACCAGTTGCCCGTTGTGCAATCCTCCGTTCTCCAGATCGTCTTTTCCTCCCGGACTGTTTGAAACAACCTTCGGGCTGCCTGCCCATACCACGTTGCCGCTTGTATCCACACGGATAGCTCTCGCTTCACTGCTGGTCACCGATCCGTAAAGATACCCGACAATGGCCCCTGCCGAAACATTGGACGTGTTGATGATGGAAGTTTGCTGGCCCGATAGATTCACAATGGTCTTTCCATTGGAGCCCCACTTCCGTATTCCCTCACGGCTCAGCCTCTGGCCGGCTACTCCATTCTGTGACTGGTTAAGGCTGGTTTCCCGCCAGAAGACATATACATCCTGCGTTGCTGTATCGCAACTTAACGCAGGTTCCATGTGCAATGTTCCACTGTTCGTGCTGGCCTCGGTGCCATTGGGGCCCATGGTCACGTTCCCGTTCTTGTCCACATGGTTCACAAACGTGCTCAGATGATTGATCACCAACTCGTAGAACCAGGCAACGAATGCTCCTCCGTCACCATCGGGCGTCACTTCCGGCGTGACATAAACGGGCATAACTCCATTGAAGAGGGTTTTTTTAGCTCCCCACATCGGACTTCCGTTTTCATTGAACTTCTGGGCAAGGATGATGCGGTTGGGAGCCCAGGAGGGACCCCACTCCTTGTACCAGATCAACAACGTCCTGTTTCCGTCGACCGAAAGAACCCTCGGCCAGTTATAATTGAATCCGGTTTCTCCCAGGGTGACTGGTTGCGTCCAGCCGGGTTGTCCGTTCGGGAGGATCTTGTGCATGATGACCACATTATCCCCACCGGTGTTCGATGCGCTTGGCCAGGCAACCACCACGCTGTTATCATCGTTTACAGCCAAAACCGGGCTGGCGTTGAAATTGCCGTTATTAGAGAGTGTCACTCCGTTGGATCCCCACAGGAACTGACCTGATGGAGATAATTTGTAGGCGTAGATTTCATTATTCCCGGTTCTGACGTCCTGGAAAGCGATGACCACTCCGGTATCTGGTCCAACATCCATGTCGTAATCGGTGATCCAGGTCATCGAGGGTTGGGTACTGACCTGGATCCCATACCCTGCCCATTGGGTGTATCCAAACGCATCCAGTTTCTGGATGAACGGGAGGTAATTACCCGAGATGGTTGCAAAATAGCTGATATAATTGGTTCCCGACGGGTGAGTGGCCACATACGCGAGGACCTGCTCACCGGTCTGACCGGAGATCTGGTTGTTGACCGACGGATTTGTGCTCCATTGAGCCAGGGCCGGCATTGTCAAAAAGACTATGCCAACGGATAAGAATACTGTATTCATTGGAATGATATTCGGTTGATACAAAAGTAAGACAAGTGGGTAACCGACAAAGTTGGATGGAACTGATTGAAACGCCGGATTCCTCCAGGTCCCGTTTCCCGCATGACCAGGGAGCTTCTCACTTCATGTCCAGCAACTCAAAACGGTCATCCTCAACGGGAATAAATGAGCGGCTGAAGCGGTTATAATGGTAATAAACGGGAGTTCCATAACCGGCAGGCAGGTGAAATGCGATATACCGGTTCAGGAAAAAATCGTACAGGTAGCTGGCGTGGATCCTGCCAAGATATCCAGCCATATCATAAATTTTTTCGAGTGCGAGTGAATCAATCTTGTAGCGATACTGAACCATAAAACTATACGGATCCAGTCCGAAGCTACCCGACACCTCATCCGATGCCATATGAGATGAGTACAATACTGTTCCCGTGCGCTGTGAAGTATTCAGTTTGCTGAGCTCGATCCAAACCGATACGTCGACTGCATTCAGTGTGAAGTGCTTTATGAACAGCGTGTCATAAAAAGATTCTTCCTCTTCATACGGATATGCATACTCATCTACCTGCAGTTGGATTACATTCACCACATACGACTGCGGTTGCTGCATCAGGAATGAATCCACACCCGGCTCCAGGTAAACTGTGAAATGCAGCAACCGCAATTCCTCCAGGAACTGGTTCATGTACCTCTCCAGGAATACTGAATCACTGATCTCCCTTATGAAATCACTCGACCAGAAGAGGGCCGAATCCTGTTGCTGCTCATCCATCCCAGTAAAGCCATCTACCAGTTCTCCCTTGTGGTTATATTTATACAGAAAATCCGGGGCGAGCACCAGGAGGTTGAAACGGGGAGGTGATTTGCGGAATTCCTGTGCCAGTTTATATTCCGGTGAGCAGGAAGAGAGAAGGAGCAGCCACAATGGAAATAAGAATCTGATCGCCCGGTTCATAGCCCTCAAACTGCGTTTTTTGCTTTTTATTATTTATCCCGGTGTTCTTCCCCGCCGGCGCACCGGAGCATTTGATCCCCAAAGGTTTTGCCGAAATCCCTGCAGAGGGAGATGGTGTCGTGGTGGGGTGAAAATTTCACCATCAGCCCCGGCTGCACAACCTTCAACCGCAGGTTGGCAAGTGCCGCATCCATAATCCGGGCAGCCTCTCCGCTCCAGCCATAAGAGCCAAATGAAGCGGCGGGTTTATTTCTGTCCCGGATGGGATTGATCAAAGCAAAAACCTGGTATATGGGTAAAAGGATATTCTGGTTGAATGTAGGGCTGCCGATGATAATGCCTGCCGCCTCGGTGATCTTCTGTTCCAGCAGGGCAAGGTCCATTTTCTCAATGTCACACAAATCCACCACGAAATCACCGGCCTGCCGTATCCCATTGGCAATCTCCTGTGCAATATTTCCCGTATTGTGATATGCCGACACGTATGCGATCAGTATCCGGCCCGTGACAGGATATGAGAGTGCTTCCGTTGCCAACTGTTCCGAAAGATCCACATACTTCTTCCAGTGGGTTCGCAGGATCGGCCCGTGCCCGGGGCAGACCATCTGAACCGGCAGCGGGCGGATACGTTGAATTGCCTGAATCATGAACCGGCTGTATGGTTTCATGATCACTGCAAAATAATACCGGAATGCATCATCAAAATCCCCCGACAGGTCATCAAACATGGCGGGATGAGTGTAATGGCAACCGAAGGAGTCGCAGGTGAACAGGATCTTGTCCTCTGTCAGCCAGGTATAGATGGAATCGGGCCAGTGCAGGTTCGGGGCACCAATGAACTTCAGGGTTTTATTTCCCAGGTCCAAAGTCTGACCATCCTTGACCACTATATGCCGGAACTCCCTGCCTAACTGCTCCTTCAGGTACCGGATCGCATTCCCGCTCCCGACAACAGTGGCTTCATGCGCTACCTGCAACAGATCTCCCAGAGTACCGGAATGATCGGGTTCGGTGTGATTCGCAACAATATATTGAATAGATCCCGGATCAGTGACCTGTTTGAGTTTTGAAAAGTATTCCTCCTGGAATCGGGCCTTCACGGTATCTATCACTGTCCTCTTCTGTGCTTCGATAAAATATGAGTTATACGTCGTCCCGAATTTCGTTTCCATAACGATATCGAAAGTCATAAGCTCAGGATCCTGAACACCGATCCACGTAACATCGGAGGTTACCCGGAGAATGGGATTGACAGGATTGCAAGGATTGCCCATAGCTGTTACAGTATTGATAATTGATTCTTCATGATTCACTTTTCACCACTTACCGGTTACTCCCCTGTTTCCCTCTAGAGCTCCAGCTCCAGTTGCTCATCAGTAGTTTCCTTTTCGTTTTCCTGCCTCCCTTCCCCTGCAGATCTCTTCTTTCGCGGCCGGGGATCAGGAGGGTTTTCGGGTTTCTTTTCGTTTTTCACATCCGGTGCCGGTTCGGCTGATTGTTCAATGATCTGTGCCGGAGGAAGCGGTTCCTGAAACTCCGCCGGTTCTTCGATCCAGGTCAGTTTCTTAACCGGGTAGCTGGTGATTCGTTTTCCTTTGGCTCTGATGCTTTTGATCCCAATGAATGTGACCGCATCCAGTGTTTCCTCCTCCGATCCCCGGGTTTTCTTCTTCATATCAAACAAGATCTGCAGGCGTGGCTGCGGATGATCGCTCATGGAAATGAACTGCTCGCCGGTGCCGATAAAATCCAGTTTCTTATCAGTGAGTTCCATCCGGAATCGCTTGATGAAATACTGACGGTTCTCCGGATTCATGTAAATGACCGAATATATGCGTTCCGGTTCATATTTCTCAATCCGGAACATATTCTCGTCAAAATGCGTAGAAAGATCATAGGAAGTAAGCCGTACAGTCCCCGACCGGTTGAACGTGACGATTTTTTCGGTGCCTGAAAAAGCGCCCAGCAGGATGCCTCTCCCCTCGGTATTGAGACGCAGTACAGTGTCATCATACCAGATATCCAGTGATCCCAGGGTAGATACGCCTTCCTGGCGGATTTCCACCTTTTTCACCGGATTCCTTGATAATATATTGCCGATGGAGTTACGTCCCTTGATGGTCAGGCCGGCAAAATCAAAATCGAAAGAGCTCTTTTTAAGCCGGGGCTTTGGTTTCAGGTCAACTTTCACCACTTCGGCTTCGCCGTTTGGATTTGCTGAAAAATAAAGAACTCTGGATCCCGGGGTGCCTTTTGTTATTTTATATTCCTTGTCACGCGTAACACCGGGAACTGAGAACCGTTTGACCATTGTCTTGCCATTTTTACCATCACGATATATGACATTGTACACGGTGCGGGTGTCATTTTTCTTGTATACAGCGATGTGGATAAGATTTTCTCCCACAAACACCTTTTCGGTCACCCGGGTGACCATGAATGTTCCGTCTTCCCTGAAAACGATAAAGTCATCAATATCGGAACAATCACAGATATATTCGTCCCTGCGGAGGGAAGTTCCGGCAAATCCTTCCGCCCGGTTCAGATACAGCTTCTGGGTGGCTGCGGCAACCTTAACGGCTTCGATGGTGTCGAAATTCCGCAATTCGGTCTGGCGATCCCTGTTCTTTCCGTATTTCCTGCGGATCTGCCGGAAATATTCAATGGCATAATCGGTCAGATGGTTAAGGTCATGCTCTACTTCCTTCATTTCCTCCCGGATGCTGTTGATGATCTCATCCGATTTATCCGAATTGAACCTGGAGATCCGTTCGATCGGGATTTTCCGGAGCCGGAGAATATCTTCCTGGGATAACGGGCGGATGAAGAGGTGTTCAAACGGTTTCATCCCTTTCCGGATGGATTTGTCTATCTCTTCGCTGGTCTTGCATTTTTTAAGAGGTATATAGATCTCATTTTCAATGAAGATCTTTTCCACTGATGCATAATGAAGCTGCCCGTTCAGTTCCTCAATCCGGATCTCCAGCTCCTTCCTGAGAAGTTCCACGGTCCGGGTTGTGGAAATCCTCAAGATTTCACTGACCCCAAGGAAGCGAGGTTTCCCCTCCTCTATCACACAGGCATTCACCGAGATGGGTATTTCGCACTGGGTGAAGGCGTACAGGGCATCCATAGTGGTGTCGGGGGACACTCCGGGCGCCAGGTGGATCAGGATCTCCACATCCCTGGCTGTGTTATCATCGATCTTCCGGATCTTGATCTTCCCTTTATCATTCGCCGAGAGAATCGAGTCAATCACCGATTCGGTGGTGGTGCCAAAAGGGATCTGTGTGATTACGAGAGTTTTTTTATCAAGCTGACTGATCTTTGCCCGTAACCTGACTTTTCCTCCCCGCACCCCGTCGTTATATTTCGACACATCTGCCAGGCCGCCGGTAGGAAAGTCGGGGAACAGTTCAAATTCTTTCCCCTGTAAAATCCTGACAGAATTTTCAATCAGATCGTTGAAATTATGGGGAAGCATTTTGGAAGCAAGTCCAACCGCGATGCCTTCCACACCCATTGCAAGGAGCAAAGGGAACTTTACAGGCAATGCGACCGGTTCCCGGTTCCTGCCATCATAGGACGCTTTCCAGACCGTGGTTTTATGATTGAAAGCAACGTCAAGTGCGAATTTGGAAAGCCGGGCCTCGATATACCGTGGCGCCGCAGCGCTGTCGCCGGTATGGATATTTCCCCAGTTTCCCTGGGTTTCTATCAGCAGATCCTTCTGTCCAAGCTGGACCAAGGCGTCCCCGATGGAGGCATCGCCATGGGGATGGTATTTCATGGTATGCCCGATAATGTTGGCCACTTTATTGAACCGGCCGTCATCCAGATCTTTCATGGCATGCAGTAACCTGCGCTGAACGGGCTTCAGTCCATCCTGGATTTCCGGCACTGCCCGTTCCAGAATCACATAGGAAGCATAATCAAGAAACCAGTTCTGGTACATGGCATCAAGGTGGATTGCTTCCTGCAATTTCCCGGATTCCAGTTCCGTATGCTCACCATTCATCTGTTGTTCTTCTGACAAGGCAGCGGAGGATTTAGGGCAAAATGTTTGGATCCAAAATGAAGTGCAAAGTTATAAGGAATCGGGAAACGGGTATCGACTTGTCAGGAATCAGGCATCAGGAAGCCAGGTGTCGTCTAACGTAAAAAAACGGTAATTTTGCGGATCAGAAAAGGTCCGGTAGCTCAGCTGGATAGAGCAGCAGCCTTCTAAGCTGCGGGCCGTGGGTTCGAATCCCGCCCGGATCACTGGTCTTTCAGGCAGCGGATAGAATAGCCGTTCTCTTTGTTTTCCGCATACCTGTCCACATTTCCGTACTTATAACTCATTTCCCGTTCCCAGGCCTTCGTCTGATCAGCGGTGGATGACCAGTAACAGGCATTGGAAGAAATGTTTGTAAAACTGCCATTCAGGTTCCTGAATCCGCCCGGGACTGCGGAGAAACCACTTTCGTTGGTCGCTCCGGTATTCGGTGAATGCCAGAGTCCGCTCCCCATCTCAAGGATTCCGGTAGCTTTCAGTTTTCCCCCTGCAATTATAGCACCACCCAGGTGATCAATGAGAATCTGCCATTCCGTATCCGTCGGAACGTGCCACCCGCTTGGGCATACATTCCGTGTATCTCCCACCACATACCAGTTGTAAAGGCGCCCATACGTGGTTGCGTTTGCGGGATCCTTATCATAGTTGCAGTATGCCCCTTTTTTCAGTGTGTTCCATTCGTTATCATCTGTCACTTCCGGGATGCTGTCGCCCTTATTGAACCGGGTAACTTTTAAGTTCTCCACCATCCACACCTGCGTTCCGATGGAAATGGTATGGTACAAATTTCCGTCGATATCGGTGACGGTTCCGCCGCCGCCGGGCAGTGTGGTGAAGGTCATTTCGGCTCCGTATGCAGTCCCTGCGCTGTTAGTGGCATAGGCACGAACATAATAGATGGTGTTTGGCATCAATCCGGCAAGGTGGCTTGTAAAGGTTCCAGTGCCGCTGCTGTCAACGGTCTTGTTTGCTGCTGTGGTGGGTCCGGGTGTTATACTCCAGCAAACACCCCTGGCTGTAACAGTCAATCCTCCGCCCGAAGTCACGTTCCCGCCGGAAGTGGCAGTTGTCTGTGCTATCTCAGATACAGGGTCGGTTGTCACCCGCGGAATAGTGGTTTGCATGGTTTTGCTGCAGGATGAACACCAGAATATCATCGCAACGATCAGCCCTAAGCAGTTCAAGTAGTAGTTCCCGTGCAGATTCATCAGAGGTTGTTGTGTACGTGCCATCAGAATGTTTTTCTATCAACTAAATTATGAAATATTCCCGGAAACAGGAAGGGCCGGCATTGCTTGCCGGCCCTTCCTGTGATAATGTGCACAGGTCATAATTCCTGAATTTACCTTATCACACTGATCTTTTCACGAGACCATCCCTGCGGAGTTTCCACGGAGAGCACATACACTCCGGGAGCCAGGTCGGTGCAATCCACACGGAAAGTGCTCGACGGCTGGTTAAACTTCCATTCTTTCACGACTTTCCCTGTAAATTCATTCAAAACCAGACTGGTAAATGAAGTTTTCAGGGATGCAGTGACCAGGAATGACTGGTTGGCAGGATTCGGGTAAACCTTCACCACATTCTTATCCGGCTCGTTTTCTGTACCAAGAGGCAGGTCCGGTCCTCCCGCAACATATTTAAAGGCCACGGTGAAGTCGCCGAAGCTTCCTGTGCTCCACCCGCGAACCAGCAGGTAGGCAAATCCGGAGTATGTTCCTGTCCATTCCAGTTTTGAAGAATAATCACCGGAGGAGGGAACTGCACAGCCGTCGTCATTCTGGGCAAGCCAAACGCCATCGGCATCATATAACTCCAGGAATGTGTCAAAGTCGGTGGATCCCTCGGTGCAACCTGTCATGAATGTGAAGTCATCTCCATCGGTTACAGCTACTTTGTAAATATAACACTCGGTGCTCACAATGGAAGTAGGTCCGTCGGTCTGCCAGAGCAGCGTAGGTGCAGGGAGAGCTTCGTCAAATGCAGGAGGAGTCGCACAAAGCACGGGGGCAGGATCTTCAAACATAAAGGCTACCGTGTAATCTCCGTAACTGGCTGTGTTCCATCCCCTCACCTTGACATAAGCCGTTGCTTCTGAAGCCGTCCATGAATAGGTTGACCGGTAATCGGAGCAACCGTCATCATTCCCGCCGAACCAGGTTCCGGCCGCATCGTAAACATCAATATAGGTGTCAAAATCGGCAGTGGCTCCGTCCCCGCAGCCGGTCTTGAAGGTATAGGCCTTTCCGACAGTCAGAGTAACTTTATAAATGTAGCATTCGGCACTGGCCAGGGTTTGTGCATCAGTTCCCCAGTTCCCTTCACCGATGCCAATCCAGTCCAGGGCAGTGATTTCCTCGTCATACAAAGGAGGTGTCTGGCATGTGCCGCTGGGAGCGGCCGGGTCATCAAACATAAAGGCGACCGTATAATCCCCGTAACTGGCTGAATTATATCCTCTGACCTTGACATAGGCGGTGGCTTCGGTGGCCGTCCAGGTATAGGTGGAACGGTAATCGCTGCAACCGTCATCGTTTCCTCCGAACCAGGTACCTGAAGCAGCATAGACGTCAATGTAGCTATCAAAATCGGCAGTGGCTCCATTCCCGCAACCGGTTTTGAATGTATAAGCCTTACCTACGGTTAAATTCACTTTATAGATATAGCATTCTTCACTCGCCAGTGTCTGGGCATCGGTTCCCCAATTGCCCTGGCCCAGGGCAATCCAGTCCAGGGCAGTGATTTCATCATCAAATAATGGAGGGGTCTGGCAGGTTCCTGTAGGAGCAGGATCATCAAACTTGTATGCGACGGTATAATCTCCGAATTTGGCACTGTTATATCCCCTCACTTTCACGTAAGCGGAGGTTTCCGTGGCAGTCCAGGAGAAGGTGGAGCGGTATTCACTGCATCCGTCGTCATTCCCTCCGAACCAGGTGCCGGCGGCATCATAGACGTCGATGTAAGTATCAAAATCGGCAGTAGCTCCGTTGCCACACCCGGTCTTAAAGGTGTAGGTTTTTCCAACCGTGGTGTTTACTTTATAAATGTAACACTCATCGCTGCCGATGGTCTGGGCATCAGTGTACCATGTACCGGCAACCAGCGGAGTCACCGTTGCGTCGAAAGAAGGTGGCGTCTGGCACGTTACAGCCGCCGGAGCATCATATATATAGGCGAGTGTATAGTCGCCGTAGTTCAGACTGTTGTATCCACGTACTTTTACATAAGCTGTTGCTTCTGTGGCAGTCCAGGTCACCGTTGAACGATAATCGCTGCACCCGTCATCGTTGCTTAAAAACCAGTCGCCATCGGCATCAAAGACCTCAAGGTAGGAATCAAAGTCGGCGGTGGCACCGTTTCCGCACCCGGTTTTAAATGTATAGGCCTCGCCAATGATACAGTTCACTTTATAGATGATGCATTCATCAGAGATAAGGGTTTTGGAGTTGGTGGTCCAGCCGACATTGGTAGGGGTCACTTCATAGTTATAGGAAGGAACATCATCGCAACATGAAACAAAGGGCTGGAATCCCAAAGAAACCGGATCAACATCAGTTCCATCAGACAAATACGGTTTATAATAGGAACTTCCTGAGATCAGCGTAGCAATCGTGGCAGCGTCGGTTGTTCCCCACCAGTTGCAGGAAACCGGAACAGTGCCCGCATCATCGTTCTTCACGTAAAAACTGCTGTTCGAGGTCAGGCTGTTATTGTAAATAGCCATTTCTGCCGCATCTTCCCTGATCCTGATCCCTACCTGATTCCCATTGATGTCGTTTCCCCAAATCTGGATTCCGGTAAATGTGTTTGTACCAGCGCCATTCCCGACACTGATCCCATACTGAAAACCATCGGCCACTGTCGCTCCTTCGATCACATTTTCACAAACCCAAACAGAGCTAACCGTACCGCTTCCGGCCGGATATGCAATATTAATTCCCTGGTATCCGCCAGGCAGGCCCGGAGCCAGATCGGTGGTAATGGAATTCACTACGATAACGGTGTTGGAAGCCTCTGTCGTGATGGCTCTCAGGATATCGCCGGTAAATGAATTGTAGCTGATCAGGATTTCCCCGACACCCACGTTTTTATTGATGTAAATCCCTTCATATCCGGCAGTGCTTGACGAAAGGTCGCTGAAATCATTATCATGAATGTAAAGCCCGGAGATATCCAATGTGGCGTAGGTCTGCAATCCCTGGGAAACATCGTCGGTATCATCCGATCCGGCCACCAGGAATTCATTGTCATAAATCTCAACATACATGGCGCCAATTACCATCCCGCTGCTGTAAAATCCATCCACCCAGGACGGGTTTTTAATGGTGAAGTCATGGATTGCCGTACCATCTCCAAGGATCTCAATATTGGGATCGGCCAAAGGAAATAAAGTATAGGCTAACCTGTCAACTCCCTGGATGATGGAAGAACCTGTGCCTGCTCCGACAATTTCCAGATTGTCCAGGCCTGAAGGAATAGCCAAATCCTCCGTATAGGTCCCGGCAGCTACATGGATCACATCATTGTCAGAAGAATTGTCTATTGCGTGTTGGATTGTCTGCCAGGGATTACCAACGGTGCCATCGCCGGTAATATCATTGCCGGTAGTTCCATTCACATACCTGTCAGCGGCAAAACTCCAACCTGAAAAAAGTAAAATGAATATTACCGTTACTGCACTTTGGTAAAAATACCTTTTCATAATATATTGATTTTTATCGTTTTTGACTTTGTCAACGTATAATTTTCACAATATCGCAAATATACAACGATTTTTCAATAAGTATGCCGGAGAAAAGGCCTGTTTCCACTTTTTTAGTAAGTGTAGCAAAAAACCGGGTAAGTGCAACTTTTTTACCGGTCTTTGGTACCATATCTTAAAAATTATACTACTTTTACCCCCGGTTCAGGGAAGCCAGGTCCATTTTGCCGGCTGTCACTATCTATGGCGAAAATAAATAAGTATCAGAAAATCATCCTGTTTTCCGGATTCATCCTGTTCCTGATCATCAATCTCTTCCCTCCCTGGGTTGCCTGGTTGAATCCTCCGGGCTACACCGAATCGGTCAACATCGGTTATGGCCTGCTTCTTTCCCCACCCCAAAGCAAATTCGGTTATGAATCATATGTATCCATCAATTATCTCCGGCTGCTTATCCAGTGGGTACTTCTTCTGGTCATTATCATCACCGGTATGTTGCTGGCCGGAAGGAAGACAGAAAATCGCAATGAACCACGATCAGTAATCAATGAACAATGAACAGTGAAAGAGAACATGTGCTGCTATCCCACGAAGAACTGAAATACCGGGAACATTTCCAGCGGGGCAATGATTTCTGTAAGATCGAACTTTTCAGATCAGCACGGGAGGAATTCAGAAAAGCGTTATTTTATAAACCTGAAGATCCCTCAACCGGGGAAAAGATCACAGCATGCAACCAGCATATCCGGGAGGATGCCCGGCGGGTATATATTCTTGTCCCCATTGTAATTGCCATCATTATCGCAGTCATACTGTTTGGTTAATCCATCCGTCAGTCCGCACCTAACACTTTCCGGAGGACCCGGTGCATTTCTTCGCGGTTGAACGGTTTTGGAAGATATTCATCAAAACCTTCTCCCAGGAACCGTTCGCGGTCACCTAAAGCAGCATACCCGGTTACTGCAATGATCGGGACTTTGTCAAAGCCCTTCAGTTTCCTTATCTCCTTCATGGTTTCAATCCCGTCGATTCCACCGCCCAGGTTGATATCCATCAGGATACAACGGTATTGCCGTTCCATGCAAAGGTCAATAGCTGAGCTGCCGGAAGTAGTGAACGAGATAGGATAGTCTTTCTCCAGATAAAGCAAGGTCAATTGGATATTTGCCGCGTTATCCTCTACGAGCAGGATCTCCGCGTGAGCTGGAGCCTGGACCTGCGGAGGGGCTGGTTTCCGCATTTTCCGCTCCTGTTTCACTGCGGGCCAATCCCCTTCAGCAGAAGGCAGGATCACAAAAAATTCGGAACCTTCCCCGGGTGTGCTTGACACCCCTATCTCACCCTGAAACAGTTCCACGATCCTTCTGGCAATAGAAAGGCCTAATCCGGTACCTTCGAACCTCCTGCCGTATCCCTCGCTCACCTGGCGGAAAGCATCGAAAATCAGCCCGAAATCCTCTTCAGCAACCCCGATGCCGGTATCCCTGATGCTAATCCGGACAGAGGGCCGGTCTTTGTGCAGAATCCGGGCAGCCCGGACCTCTATGCTGCCTTTTTCCGTGAATTTGATGGCATTGTCAAGAAGATGGCCGATCAGGTGACGAAAGAGGTGCTCGTGCCCCAGGATATACTGATCCGGATCAGCAGTTCTTTCCATTTTCAGGTTCTTCCCGGAAGCCAGGGACTCATATTTATCGCATACGGCTTCAACCGTTTGCCTTACAGAAACAGGTATCCTGTACTGTATCTCCTGGGTGGATTCAAGGTATGAAAGATCCATGATGGAGTCCAGGGTATTCATAAGGCGCCGCCCCGAAACCAGGATGTTCTCAGCGCGCTTTCTCTGCTGGGGATCGTCCAGATCGGCAACCATCAATCCGGCAAAACCAAGAATCCCGTTCATTGGAGTTCGCAGCTCGTGATTCATGTTGGCCAGAAGGGATTTTGTGAGCCGGTTGGACGTCTCGGCTTTATCCCTGGCTTCCACCAGTTCCTGCTGAACCGTCAGCCGGTGAATCGATAAGGCGATCTGTTCCGAAACATAAATCAGCATTTGCTTTTCCTCATCGGAATAAATGACCTCAGGCGTATAACTTTTCAGCACCAGTGCTCCGAGGATCCGTCGCTCCATTATCAATGGGACTCCAAGCCAGGAAACGGCCGGAGCTGACAGGATCTCGATTTCCTGCCGGTCTGCCATTCCCCTGATCTCAGACTGGTTCAGAAGCACCGGGGTACCCGTACGGATCACCTTTTCGGTCAGTCCGTGCCGGAAACTTCTGGGTAACGGTCGTTCATCAGATGTGTCCACGAAGTAAGGGAAAGTCAATACCTCTTTTGCCGGATCAGCCAGGGCAATGTACATATTCCGGGCATCCATCAATTCTTCGATGAGAACATGGATTCCGGTGAAAAGGTCGTCCATGCTCATTGCCGTATTGGCCAGTTCGGAGATGCGGTACACTGTTTTGCGCACTTTGTCCGACTCCATCAGCTCAGTGATATCCTTGTTGATGCTGATCAATCCGGTATCTTTTCCTGCAACATCTTTTATCCGGGAGGTGGACGTGAGGATATGGGCTGTTGTTCCGTCTTTCCGGCGATGAACCAGCTCCCCTTTCCAGTATCCCTTTTCCTCCAGGGCTTTTAGGATGAGTTCTTTTTCGGCACCGTGAAAGCCGACGCGCAAAGATCCGCCGGCATATTTTCCGGTCACCTCAGCTGCATTCCATCCGTAGACCGATTCAGCGCCCTGATTCCAGCTCCGGATGATCTGATCCTGATCATAGGTAATAATCGCATCATTCACCTGTTGCAATAAGGAGTGCTGATATGCGATCCGGTTCTCGGCCTGTACTTGCTCCTGCTGCAGGTCCAGATATTTCCGGCGATAGCGTTTCTCCAGCCGGGAAAACAAGATCCAAAGGGTTCCCAAAACGAGAACCACAAGTACAAGGAGAAAAAGAAACATCATCAGAGTCATAGAACAAAGTTACGGAATGCATCCGTAATGGCAATCTTTCATAACTTTGCACGATACCACCCGTTAATTCCCATGCCTCCCCCGCGTGATTCAGATCTTCCAGGCAGGCGGTTGAAACTCGTACAGGATGATCCCTGGCTCGAGCCGGCCGAGAAGGAGCTGAATGACCGTTACCGGAGATTTATAGAAAAGTTAAGAATCCTAAACGAGGAAGCCGGAAGCCTCATTCGGTTTGCCAAGGGGCATACCTATTTTGGTTTCCGGTTTGACCGGAAGCGAAAAGGATGGACATACCGCGAATGGGCACCTCATGCTGAAGATCTTTTTCTCTTCGGAGACTTCAATGGCTGGCAGCGGTATACTCACCGGCTGACGCGGCTTCCGGAAGGGGTCTGGGAGATCTTCCTGGATTACAGTACTTACAAAAACCGGATTGTCCATCTGGGGAAAGTGAAAGTTCTGGTGCATTCCGAAGCCGGCTGGCAGGAGCGGATCCCTGCATATATCAACCGGGTGGTACAGGACCCAGCGACCCTGGATTACACCGGGCAACTCTGGGAGCCTCCGAAACCTTTTCCATGGGAGGAAGACCGCAGGGTGATAGGGAAACTTCAGGAACTTATCATTTATGAGTGTCATCCCGGGATGGCCCAGGAAAAAGAAGGGATCGGGACCTTCGTGGAATTTGCCGATTACATTATTCCTTATATAAAAAAAGCGGGTTATAATACCATACAACTCATGGCAGTCGCTGAGCATCCTTATTACGGTTCCTTCGGCTACCATGTCAGCAGCTTTTTTGCCGTTTCATCCCGTTTCGGCACTCCCTATGATCTGAAATATCTTGTAAAGAAGGCTCACGAACAGGGGCTTGCTGTGGTGATGGACCTGGTGCATTCCCATGCGGCGAAGAACACACGCGAAGGACTGAATGAATTCGACGGATCAGATGACCAGTATTTTCTTCCGGGCGACAGAGGGAACCACCCGTACTGGGATTCGAAGGTTTTCAATTACGGGAAGCGGGAAGTGCTGCGGTTTCTTCTCTCCAATATAAAGTTCTGGCTGGAGGAATTCCATCTCGACGGATTCCGGTTCGACGGAGTAACCAGCATGCTCTATTGGGATCATGGATTCCGGGATGTCTGGGATCTGGACGGGTATTTTAAATCGGGAGTAGAATGGGATGCGGTCACTTATCTTCAGCTCGCCAATACATTGGTACATCAGATTGATCCCGATGCTGTCACCATTGGGGAAGACGTTAGCGGGATGCCCGGATTGTGCAGGCCGGTTCCTGAGGGCGGCATAGGTTTCGATTACCGGATGGCCATGGCCGTTCCTGATACCTGGATCCGGATCCTGAAAGAAAAAAAGGACGAGGAATGGGACATCTTTGAGATCTGGCATGTACTTAATAACCGGCTGCCCGGAGTGGGAACAGTCGCTTACTGCGAATCACACGACCAGGCACTGGTTGGAGATCAAACGCTTGCTTTCAGGCTGATGCAGGCCGAGATCTACACCCATATGTCGAAACGGGCAAAAAGCCTGGTCATCGACCGCGGGATAGCCCTTCACAAGATGATCCGGTTCCTGACCATCACTCTGGGCGGACAGGCCTACCTGAACTTCATGGGGAATGAATTCGGTCACCCTGATTGGATTGATTTTCCGCGTGAAGGCAACAACTGGAGCTATAAGTACGCCCGGAGGCAATGGTCACTGCTGGAGAATCCGGAGCTGAGATATCAATACCTGGCTGCGTTTGACCGGGAAATGCTCGCACTGGTTAAGCAATACGGGTTGCTGAACCGGGATTGGGGTAAACAACTCAATATGGATGCCGAAAACAAGACCCTGGTATTTGAGAAACAAGGGCTGATCTTCGTATTCAATTTTCACTCCGACCGTTCCATTCCCGGCTACTCATTTCAGGTGCCAAAACCCGGCGACTACCGCCATCTGCTTACCACTGATCATCCCCGTTTCGGAGGCCTGGGCCGTATCAACGAAAAACAGATACACATGACAACCTACGAGCCGGTCACTCAAACCCATTGGCTGTCGGTTTACAATACCAACCGAACTGCCCAGGTGTTCACGCGGTTAGCATAGTTGACCGGAAACTGTTATTTTTGTGATCTCAATCCGCCGACCATGGGTAGCATAATGATCCGCATGTTTCTTCCGTTTTATTATCTGGCACTGTTTAGTCCGTTGCATGCCTCACCCGCCTTTACCGATACCGCCTGTGCTTTCCGCTTTGAGCTCAACATGACCAAAGCCATCCAGGACGGCTTCTTTGATCCTGATTCCGACCAGGTTTTCGTGACCTTCACTGAATCCTTTCCTGAGCAGACCTTATTGAAGAGCCCACACCATGTTTACGAAGGATTTTTAACCCAGGGAATTGATTCCGGGATGACAATCCATTTCCGGTTCCGGATCAATGACACGGTGTACGAAAACAATCTCCGGGAGGCCGTTGCGGTACCAGGGACTACAATCCTTCGGGCCTGGTGGAATGATGAATACCTCAACACCACTACATTCCGGATGGATGCATCCGGGTTTCCTTTCTATTATTTGTTCGATCCCGCTACCGACGGGATTCAGATCACCGGGGATATGAACAGCTGGCAGCCGGAAAACCTGCAACGGATCGGCACCTCCCTGGTCTATGAGATCACAAGCCACCTTGATCCGTCTGTCATATATGCGTATCGCTTCCGGATCGTCGGCGACACCCTGATCAATGAATCTCTTGGCGGGATCGACAGGTTATACCTGCCGCCGGATACAGTTATAGAGGCGCCTCAGTATTTCAATAACCGTGATACCCGGAAAATATCCCTGACACTTCGTTGCAACATGAACATCCAGGAGCAGCTTGGCTCTTTTGATCCGGATTCGGATTTCCTTGATGTGGCAGGCAGTTTTAATGATTGGGGTGCCTGGGATTTGTTGTATGACCCCTGGATGAACGGGAATTATCAGGCTATCCTCCTGTTTGATACGGCACTGATCGGTGGTCCACCGCTGGAATTCAAATTCAGGATCAACGGATCATGGGAAACAGCCGAACTGCAGGGTCTTGATCCGCGGTCATACACCCTCCTGCCCTATGATACGACGAGTAATCCGAATGTTTTCAACTGTTGGTTCGACAACCTCGGACCGGTGGTGCTAATGCCACCCTGGGCTACTGATCTCCACATCCAGGGACACCTGTGGGCAAAGAATGTCGTGACCGGGTCGTACCTGTATCATAATATCAGCGGAATTCCCGAAGGCAACTCACTGTACAGATGGTACCGGGCCGATTCAGCGGGTGCCCCGCTGATCGCTATCGACAGCGCCTGGCTGATCAATTACACACTGGACAGTGCTCAGGATGTTGGCAAGTATTTAGTCTTTGAAGTCACCCCGGTGGCAGCTTACGGCGACAGTGCAACCGGGCAACCTGCAAGGGTTTGGACCCCCACTCCGATCGGAGGTGTGGGAATCCCGGAATACGTGCAGGATCAGTTTACCCTTTTTCCGAATCCGGCGAATGAAGTGATTCAGTGCAGGTCGCTGATCCCGGTGGAATGGATTGAGATCTACAATGCATTCGGAGCGTTGGCTCTGCAATCCGGAATCCATGGCAAACGCCAGTTTCAGATTGATATTTCGGACCTGAAGCCAGGCTTCTACATTTTCCGTGTATACATTGATGATGTGCATTCGGGAAGCCGGAGGTTTATCCGTCAGTGATTTCTGTTCATTCCACCTGGCAGATCAGGAGGAATAAAATCCGGAGCATAGGATTATAAAAGAAAACCAAGGTCTTCGCCGGGAAGGAGATCCCGTGGGATGGTTCCGTATCGGAATAAACGCATGGCGTGCCTTCCGAAAAGCTCAAGCTTCCCGTTGGTCAGTTTCAGGAGGCATCCTTCACGCAACCCGGCAACATAGATATCCCTGTTCAGGGTGAGGAATTCCAGAATCCGTTGTTCCCTTGTTTCGCCAGCATGTCCGGCGGGATTCACATCCAGAAAGTGGGGATTTATCTGAAACGGGATCAGGTTCAAGCAACTGAAGGAAGGAGGCTGACTGACCGGCATATCATTAGTGGTACGCAGGGTCGGGCAGGCTGCATTGGCGCCGGCACTCCATCCCATGTAAGGGATTCCACTCAAAACTCGGTCCCGGATAGTCTTCATCATTCCGGTTTCGTGAAGGAGTTTCACCAGATGGAAGGTGTTCCCTCCACCAACTGCAATAGCCTCAGCACGATGGACCACTGAAAGTGGTTTTTTTTCATGGTGAACGGAATATAGTTCTAAATCCAGGGAATGAAAAATGGTTTGTACTCTTTTTTCATAGATATCCCATGATTTTTCCACTCCATCAGCCGACAGGTTGACACCGGCAAAAGGGATGAAGAGTATTTTTTTTACCCCGTATTGACGGCAAAAGTCCTGAATATACATTCGGGGCCAGGCAAGATATTCCTCACCTGCATTGGTTGAGTTACTGAGCAAGAGCAGTTTCCGGTTCATGCTTTATCGCTTGTAAATATAGGTTTCATTGAACAATTGCTTCCAGACAGAAAGGTATTGGGCTTCAAAGATAACGAACCAATGGTTTCCCCCTGTATACCGCTTCACATTTTCGATCATACTGCCGGCAGGATTCAGCCCGAAATCCCTTCTGGCAAGCGCACTCCCGACCATCTCCTGCTGAGCACGAACCTCTCTTGGGGAAGCGTCCTGGAGCTTTAGCCAGGTCAGGTATTTCCACGACAGCTCGGGATTTCCGGTACGGATCCCGAAATCGACGGCAGCGGCTGTGAAGGGGCTTAGAGAAGCATCCCGGATAAGGTCATCGGCCGAGGTAAAAGGCACCTTTAGTGATTGCAGGTTTGTATTGCGGTAAAAGTTCTCATTATCGAAAGCGATCTGTACCGCGTCGCCATACTGACCAATCGCAATCATCTGTTGAACCTGCTTCAGTTTTTCCTGGAAAAAGGCGGCCGCAAGATACCGGTTGATTGTATCGGTAAGAGCAGAAGCGGGGATCTCACAACCGCGATTTTCCTGGGCGGTACGCCGGGCCTCTGCCAGGCGGGTCACAGCCAGGTCAAACTGCAGCAACTCAAGGTTCCGGTGTGCTCTGATGGTCAGCGACCGGACCTCGTCCTGTATGTTCTGGCAAATTTTTCGCTCGATCTTTCTCTGGTATCCTGCCAGAGCCAGTTGAAGATCAGGATCCAGTTTCAGGTTGTAAACATCCATGACCGATTCGATTTCCCGTGCATAACTTTGCGCTTCCTCCAGCCGGTTATTCCAGATCATGCCGGTTGCCATGGATATTTCATTCAGCATATGGTGCTTATAGGCCAGGGCATACAGGCTATCGAGCATGGTATTCATCTGCCTTCCGGTTGCATCTCCTATAGATTTTAGCTGGCTGAAAGCCTGCCATGCTTCTTCATAGCGGGAAGCTAACGACAGGTATTCCACCCGTTCGGCCAGCGCCTGATACCTGGCAGGCAACATAATCGCACGGAGGTCTTCCAGCGTCAGGGCTGCATCCCGATCGTCGGGGATCAGGGCCTGCCATTCGCAGACACGGTCATACCAGGCCAGGGCGCTGTCCCTGTCTCCAGCTCTCATGCGGGCAAACGCAAGCAGCGCCGCATCGTCAAACATCCCCCTGAAAATCTCCATCCGCCGGGCATCCAGATCTCTTTTCAGGTATGTTATCCGCTTAGCGGGAAAGGTTTGTTCAAAATCCTGATAGCAGTCAAGCGCTTCCCGGAACCGGTCGGCAGCAAGCAGCCGGTCACAGGATAACAGTTGCTGTTCGTAAAGAGACATGAAAATCTGTGAAAGCAATGTATCAGATGGTGCAACATCTGGATAGGCCTGTTTATACTCCTCTGCTTTCTCCAGATAATCTTCTGCCATACTGAATTTCCGGAGTGCAACACAATTTCCGGCAATCCCCAGGTAAGAACCATAAACTCCACTTACAGCAACAGCAGTCAGTGAGTCCAACACCCCGGAGGTTGGTATGAAGTCCGGCGCATGCTCTACGAAGGAAGTGGCATGTTTCAATAACCGGAGCGCTTCAGCAAATTTTTTCCTGCCGGTCAATGCGGATGCCTGGTCCATATAGTGTTCCCACAGATTCCTGCAGATCAACGCGGGAGCAGAATCCGGAGACCTGTCATCCACCAGAGCGTGCGCCAGATCCAGGAAAATCTGCCGGTCATTTCCAAAGACCGGAATATCAAAATACCTGGAAAGGTACTCTTCATAAATACTGCCCCGGGCATCCCCCAGGATCAGGGAATGATCAATATACCGCACCAGGTGCGCGACATACCGGTCGGCCAGGAGATCCAGGCTCCCCTTCCAGGTTCCGTGAACAAATCGCTGAAGATCTTGTTCGAAATTCATACACATACTCCGGGAGAGCCTGAACAGTTCGGAATGACTTTTCAGATAGTTCCGGGGATCGTAATGTGCAAGGTCCAGGTGAAAGGGCAGGTTTTTCTCCTCAAGAATCCTGACGATCTTGCTTGTTTCCATGGCACACAGATAATTACCCGGAAGTCCCTCCGTTGTTCCCGGCCGGCAGTTCTGATTCCGGCTCAGAAGAGTATCCATCCACGCCGATGCGGCATAATAATCGTTTATAAGGCGAAGTTTCTCCCCGAAAGAACGAAGAGCATTGTCACTGTATGTGAATGTGAAATCACTGAGGGTGACAGAGAGCTTTCCCGGCTCCACAACAGGGATTTCTGAGCTGGTATAACCAATGGCCAGTTGAGCCATATCCAGATCATTCAACCGGTACTGGCGCAGGTTCACACTGTCGGGCAGACTCACCAGGTTGAGGTTGCAGGTCAACCGGTCGGGAACGAGCACATCACCCACCGGAAAGCCACGGTATTGTTCCCGGCTGTCGGCTATGACACCCAGGACCTGCATCAGGACCACCGGATTTTGGTTTGGCCGCAATTCGACCCGAAGTACCTCCTGGAAGTTCACCAGCAGATGGATGCTGCCCGGGCTCACATCCCGTGCGGCTGCCAGTTGGCGAAGGATCCTGTTTCCGTTGGCATGAATGGAAGCGCTTGACAACTGGTAGGATATGACAGATTGCCTCCTGGAACTGGTATTCCATGCAGAGTCAGTAACAGAAGCCAATCCTGCCGGGCAGGATAGTAAAAACCAGGAAAGAATGGGGAGAAAGAAATTTTTTAATTTTGAGAACATTATTTCCGGATCATTTCCGCATCAAAAATAAATACAATCCTATGAAAAAAATACTGGATATCCTGTTCATTATCCTGGCCGGGAGTTTTCTTCTGACCGCACCGGGATGCAAATCCGGGAAAGGCCATTTGGCCCAGCCACCCTCGCTGAAAGTACTTGATATCAAGGAAGTCCGGGTTCCGGTTTACCTGCAGATGGTAGGTCAGGCCGAAGGGATTCCAACAGTGGAGATTCGTGCACGGGTGGAAGGCTACCTCCAGAACTGGTCTTTCAGGGAGGGCTCCATGGTTAGGAAAGGGCAAGTGCTTTTCCTCATTGAGAAGAGCCAGTATGTAAACAGTGTGGATTATGCCAAAGCTACCCTGGATAACATGGAAGCCAGCTGGGAATATGCCAAGCTGAATGTTGCCCGGCTGAAGCCGCTTGTAGCCACCAACGCCATAAGCCAGAACGATTATGACGTTGCCGTAACACAGGAAAAACAGGCCAAGGCAGCTGCAGAAAGCGCCAGAGCGAACCTCGACCAGGCCCGGCTGAACCTATCCTACACGACAATGGTGTCTCCTATCGATGGCTGTATCGGGAAAGTGAATGTCAGACCGGGGAACCTGGTGGGGAGAGGTGAGAGCACGTTGCTGGCTACGGTATCGGCAGTGGATCCCATCTATGTGAATTTCCAGATGAATGAAACGAATTATCTCGGGCTTGCCCGCTGGATTGCTGAACACGAGGAGGAACTGAAGTCACAGAATGAAAAACCGGTTCAGGTTCTCCTTACGCTTTCTGACAAGCAGCCATATCCGTTACCCGGGACTGTGGATTTTATTGACCGGAATATTGATCCTTCAACCGGGGCGATTGCTCTGCGTGCCGTGTTTCCAAATCCGAAAAAGCTGATCAAGCCGGGGAACTTTGCAACCGTCCAGTTGATTGTCAATGAGAAGGATGATGCCATTATAATCCCCCAGGGGGCGATTCAACAGATCCAGAATAAATACTTTGCTTTCCGGGTAACCGATTCCAACAAGGTTCACCGCATTCCGGTAACCACCGGTCAGCATATCGGGAATAAAGTGCTTATCACCGATGGGCTCAAGGCAGGAGACCGGATCCTTCTTGAAGGATTTCAGAAGTTCCAGGAAGGGATGAAGATAACTCCTGTACCGATGACCGATTCCACTCAGGTTTCCCAACACCCTTAAGACTGATCTGTATGCTCCAGACTTTCATTACCCGTCCGATCCTTTCCTCCGTCATTGCCATCCTGATTGCGTTGGTGGGCGTCCTGAGCCTGTTGAATCTTCCTATCTCCCAGTATCCGAATGTGGTTCCGCCCACAGTGCAGGTTACGGCCAGTTACCCGGGAGCCAGCGCGGAGGATGTTCAGAAAACGGTAGCCGTTCCTCTGGAAGAACAGATCAATGGCGTGGACAATATGACCTACATTACCTCTCAGTGCGCCAATGATGGTTCATGTTGCATCACCGTTTATTTTGAAGTGGGCACCGATCCCGATATGGCTACTGTCAATGTACAGAACCGGACTCAGCGTGCTATGAATGTCCTTCCGCCGGAGGTGGTCCAGGGCGGAGTGATGGTGATAAAAAAGTCGCCGGGCATCCTGGTACTGTATGCATTGGTTTCACAAGACACCGCATACGACATAAAGTTTCTGTCAAATTACTTGAACATCAATGTGGTCAATGTGCTGAAACGTATCAACGGAGTTGGGGATGTCAACCTGTTCGGCGGCGACGATTATGCCATGCGCATCTGGCTGAACCCTGAGCGAATGGCCGGATTCGGGCTCTCGATCCAGGATGTTCAGAATGCCATCAAAGATCAGAATGTGCAGGCCGCAGCGGGGCAGATCGGGAAATCCCCTGCCGCTCCGGGGCAGGAGATATCGATGATGATCCGTGTCCAGGGGCGTCTGATCACTGAACAGGAATTCGGGGATATAATTATCAGGGCATTGCCCGATGGCGCAATCGTCAGGATGAAAGACATCGCCCGGGTGGAATTCGGGCTGAAAACCTATGATACCTATGGCCGGTTTAATGGAAAACCGGCACCGGTCATTGCCGTTTACCAATCCCCGGGATCTAATGCCGTTCAGGTCCGCAATGCATGCGATGCCACAATGGATGAACTCGCCAGGGAATTTCCGCTAGGGATCACCCATGAAAAAGGGCTCGATACGGTGGAATTTGTGATGGCCTCCATCGAGGAAGTGATCATCACCCTGATCGAAGCCTTTATCCTGGTATTTATTGTCGTATTTATTTTTCTCCAGGACTGGAGAGCCACCCTCATCCCTGCCCTTACTGTGCCGGTCTCACTGGTGGGCGCCCTTGCCATGTTCTCCCTGTTCGGATTTTCCATCAACCTGCTGACCCTCTTTGCTCTCGTCCTGGCCATCGGGATCGTGGTTGATGATGCCATCGTTGTACTTGAAGCTGTTCAGGAGAAGATCGATTCGGAAGGGTTGACACCGCTGGAAGCTACCCGGCATACGATGAAAGAAATCACCGGTGCGATTATCACCATCACAATGGTCCTGTGCGCAGTATTTGTACCGGTTTCATTCCTGGGCGGCACTGTTGGGGTGATGTACAGGCAGTTTGCACTAACGCTCTCCTCCTCCATCCTTATATCCGCCTTGCTCGCACTCACTCTCAGTCCCCCGCTGTGTGTTCTCCTGCTGAAACCTAAAAGAAAACGCAAAGGGATCATCGGAAAATTCTTTACAGGCTTTGACCGCCTCTTTGAAAAGACCACCAGCGGGTACATGAATATTGTCAGGCAGTTCACCCATCACCTGGCCCGGCCTGTCCTGTTCCTCGGGATCGTTTTCGTTCTGATGATTGTGGTGATGAAATTTCTCCCTACCGGTTTTCTCCCCGCAGAAGATCAAGGGTATTTCTTTGTAAATGTCAACACTCCGAAAGCATATTCACTTCAGCAAACCGACCGGGTCATGCGGCAGGTTGAGGCCATTCTGGCCGGCACCGAAGGCATACAGTCATACTCAACCATTCCAGGAGTGAGCATCCTGGATTTCTCGGTAAGCACGACCAACGGAATGGCCTTCGTCAAGCTGAAGCCCTGGAAAGAGCGCAGCTCCAGGTCGCTCCATTCCTTGAGCATCATCCAGCAGGTGCAGGCAAAATTCAACCGGATACCCGGAGGGATCTGCATGGCTTTCAATGCACCTTCTATATCCGGCCTGGGAAGAACCGGCGGGCTCGAGCTGCAACTCGAGGATAAAGCAGGGGCGGGACTTGACAAACTGGTCCAGGTGAATGCTGCATTTTATGCGGCAGCTGCAAAACGAAAGGAGTTTATCAATGTTTTCACCCCTTTTCGTCTGGATGTACCACAATATCAGCTGACTGTAAACAAAGAGATGGCCAAGACCATGGGAGTGCCGGTCAACACTATTTATAAATCCCTGCAATCGCTCTTCGGAAGTTATTATGTCAATGACTTCAACCGGTTTGGGAAATCATACCGTGTAATTATCCAGGCCGATGCCATTTACCGGGCCAATGCCGAGGACATCGCCCGTGTGTATGTTCCAACCGAACTGGGGAAAATGGTCCCGTTGGGATCCCTCGTCTCGGTCACTCCCACCCAGGGGCCGGATGTCGTAAAACGATTCAATCTGTACAGTTCGGCTGACTACACGATCGGAATCGCCCCGGGTTCTTCATCCGGCCAGGGGATAGCCGCAGTCAGGGATGTGGCTGCGGAAACCCTGCCTTTTGGATTCGGATATGAGTATTCAGGTATGACCAGGGAAGAGCTGACTTCGGGAGGGCAGGCTCCCTTCATATTCACGCTTTGCTTTATATTCGTTTACTTCCTTCTTGCAGCAAAATACGAAAGCTGGCTGTTACCCATCCCGGTACTTCTGGCACTGCCTTTCGGGATCTTCGGAGCGTTCGGATTTCAGTGGGCACGCGGCCTGCAAAACAACATTTACGCGCAGATCGGGCTGATCATGCTGATCGGGCTGGTGGCCAAGAATGCGATCCTGATTGTGGAGTTTGCCCGGCAGAAGCATTCCCAGGGGATGGACTTGTTTGAGGCAGCGATGGGCGGTGCCCGGTTACGTTTCCGTCCTATCCTTATGACCTCGTTTGCATTCATCCTGGGAGTAGTACCGCTTGTTCTGGCCAGCGGTGCCGGCGCAGCCAGCCGCCATGCCCTGGGCACTTCCGTTTTCGGCGGCATGTTCATGGCTACTGTTTGCGGGGTGATGGTGGTACCGGCGCTTTATGTGGCATTCCAGAAGCTGGAAAACAGGATAAAGGGTAGTGGAAAAAGGAAAGAGGTATAAGTGAAGCGGAAAGAAGAATAATGGTATGACTGATGGATCTGCCAGGATTAAAGCTTGCTTAACGGGAATAATTCTGATCTGATGAAAATAAAACACTGCTGCCTTGTGTTCCTGTTGATTGCTTTAACAGGATTTGAAGGATGTAAGATTGGGCCAGATTACAAACGGCCGGCCGTTGACACGGGGAAGGAGTACCGTTTTTCCCGGCCGGCTGATTCTCTTTCGTTCGGTGATAGTTCCTGGACTTATATCTTCCGGGATCCGGTGCTCCAGCAACTGATCTGGCAGGGGCTCGGGAATAATTTTGATCTCCTGATGGCTTTTGAAAAGGTCAACCAGGCACGGGCCGCATTCAAATCCTCCCGGGCCGATATCTGGCCTTCCCTGGGCATCAGCGGGGATGCGGCTTACCAAAGCCAACCATCACCTGCCGGGGGAACCGTGGAGTATCATGACTTCTACGGCACCACAAATCTCTCGTGGGAAATCGACATCTGGGGAAAATTACGCAGGGCCAAGGAGGCCGCCCGCGCCCAGCTGCTTTCCCAGGAGGCATACCGGCAATCGGTGCGGATATCCCTCATTGCCGGAATTGCTTCCGCATATTTTTCACTGGTGGAGCTCCAGGATGAGTACCAGATCACCCGGTTCAACGTAAGCATCCGTGAAGAAGCCCTTGCACTGGTCAGGGCGAAACTGATTGCCGGGACTGTGTCAGGACTGGTAGTGGCGCAGGCCGAAGCGGAACTGGCCAGCCTGAAAGCCATGATACCCTCTCTGGAGAATTCCATCGGCTCTGAAGAAGCTGCCCTTCGGCTGCTGACAGGGAACCTTCCCGGACCGGTAACGCTCGGTGATTCCATCATCAGGCAGATCAATCCGGCGGTCATTCCTTCTGCCGGGATCCCATCTTCCTTAATCACTCATCGTCCCGACATCCTGGGTGCCGAGCAGGTGTTGATTGCAGCCAATGCCCAGATCGGTGTCGCCAGAGGCGCCATGCTGCCCGCCATCAGCATCAACGCCAACATCGGGTATTCCTATCTTGGAGCCGGAGTCATCGGAGCAGCCGTCGGATCGCTTGTGGCACCGGTGTTCAATTTCGGGAAACTGCGTGCAAACCTGAGAAAAGCCCAATCGGTCTACGCAGAGATGCTGATCAGTTACCAAAAGACGATTTACACGGCGATCGGGGAAGTTTCCAGCGGTATCCTGGCAGTTGAAAAACAGGCTCAGGTTATATCCGACAACCAAAACCTGGTGAGGGCCGCACAAACAGCTTTCGATCTCTCCAACCAGCTCTTCAATGCCGGCTACGCCAGTTACCTCGATGTGATCAACGCCCAGCGAAGTCTGTATGAAGCGCAGATCCAGCTCTCTTACTCCCGGATGCTGGAACTTCAGGCGATCACCAATCTTTACCTGGCGCTGGGGGGCGGGTGGAAATAACTATTTGTTTTTTTTGTTTTACTGGTGTATTTTTGCTTTTTATCATTTCGGGCAGGTGAACCTGCTTTATATGTGACACCTAAAACCAAGACCATGAAAAAAATTTTTACAATCATGACATGCGCCCTTTTGGCGGCTTCTCTGGCCATCGGTCAGCAGACAGACAAGGAATTGAAAAAAGATCTCAAGGACAAGGCACTGAAATCGGCTAAAAAAGAAGCCAGAACCCTGTCCAAACAAGGATGGAAAACAATGCCAGGTGAGCTTCCCATGGAAAAAATGATCGAGAAAGCCTGGATGAAGCAAGTCGCTGAAGATGAGAAAGGGAATCCGATCTACATCACCGCCGACGGAAACGGTGTGGCTGAGACAAAAACCGCTGCCGAAGCCCAGGCCCTCGAATTTGCCAAACTTCAACTGGCCGGCACCATCGAAACAAAGGTGGCATCCATAGTGAACGGTAACATTGCCAATGAACAGCTTTCCACCGAAGATGCGGCTTCTGTGACCCAGATCGTCCAGTCATCCAAGAACATCATCGCCCAGCAACTTGGGTACATCAACCCCGCCTTCAAACTGTATCGCGACCTGGAAGACAAGAAGATCGAAGTGCAAACCCGTATCTTCTATGAAACCAAGCAATCCCTGGTCATTGCCAAGAAAGCGATCAAGAAAGACCTGAAGGAAAAGCTGAAGAAGACCGACGAAGAGGTCGACAAGCTGCTCATGGATAATACGAAATAACGGGCAGGTTGAGAATTTTCACAGTACTTATATCCCTTCTCTTTGCCTGGAGCATTCCTTCCCTGGAGGCCCAGAAGGCAGAGGTGGTGACTTCGGAAGGAGTCGCACAGGTCGAATTTCCAGATTTCAAATCCCGCCTGGAAGTGGAGAAAGAGGCACGGGAACACGCGTTGGTGAATGCCCTGGAGAATGCGTTCGGTACAGCCATTATCCAGGGCAACTCCACCTACATGCGTAACAGCCAGACAGGCAAACAGGTGGAAACCAACACCGTGTTCAACATGATCGCCAATACCTATGTCAAAGGGGAAGTGCTGGAGATCCTCGATCAATCCTTCAAGGAAATCGAAGCCGAAGTCGATATCGGAGGAAAGAAAAAGACCGTCAGGGAACTGAAATGCAACGTGAGGATCAAAGCGCGTGAACTGTCAGAACAACCCATTGAGTTCACCGCCTTTCCGCTCGATTGTGTGAATGAACGCTGTAAAACGACAGCGTTCAGAACCGACGATCCCCTTTACCTGTTTTTTTCGAGCCCCGGTGACGGGTATTTATCTGTGTTTCTTGACGACGGATCGGTTGCACAATGCCTGCTCCCGTATTCGCGTCTGCCGGAACAATACCAGAACGGGGTTCCGGTCAGTAAAAACAAAGAGTACGTCTTTTTTTCTCCTGACAGAGCACGTACCTATTTTGAAGACAAATCATACACCGATAGCTATGTGCTTTACACCTCCAGGGAGCATGAGCAAAACAGGATGTACATCCTCTTCAGCACCACCCCGCTGGAAGCGCCCGATCTGGATGAAGGAGTGAACCAGCAGATCCTTTCCGATTTTGAAAAAGACCAGGGTTTCAAGGTTCCCCGGGCAATGGAATCGGAGAAATTCCAGGACTGGCTCATCAAGAGCCAGCTGCGGAAAAGTGACCTCCGGGTCAGCCGTATTGATATTACCATCAGTAATGAATAAAGCAAGCCCATGAAACGAATTGTGTCCGGTATCATCCTTTGCGCTATTGTGACTACGCTCACATCCTGTAAAAAAGATTTCATCCGCCTGATGGCGGTAAGAACCCTGTCGGCTAACGGTATCACTCTGCTCGTGAAAGGCCAGGTGATTGATGTGGGAGAAGCAAATCCCGAATACGGATTCTGCTGGAGCCAGTTTCCCAATCCCACTATACTGTCAAACTCGATGTATGTTGGGAAAGCCACACAACCTGTATCCTATGAGGCGGTTCTTGCCGGGCTGCAATCGGGCTATACCTATTATATCAGGGGATATGTAAAAGACGGATCGAACATTGAATACGGAAATCAGGTGGAGATGACCGTTTCAAGCGGTACCGTGACTTTATACTGGGATGACGGGGAAGCCGATTACGGATGGCGATACAACGCCGGATATGAGGGTTGGTTCGGGAACCATATCCCAACCACCTCATCGGGCCAGATCATTGAAATTGAGCTTTATTTTAATCAGGCTTCCGGCAGCGGATCTGATTATCTGAATGTGGATATATTCAATAGCAGCCTTTCCCTCATCGGTTCCACAAATAATTTCCTGCCGGGGACCAGCAGTTGGGTAACCGTTCCGGGAAACGGGATTTCTTACAGCGGATCGTTCTATGTGATGGTGCACTGGGATTACACGGTTTCATCCACCAATTTCCTTGGCATGGACCAGAACGGATCGAATGCGTACATGGACCTCGGTTTTTACCGTGATGGTTCCGGGAACTGGGGAAGAGCCAGTTCACTTCCGACAGGGAATATGCTTCCCGGAATATTCCTGGCCCGGGTAACGGTGCAAACATCGTCGGGGGCACTCATGACCTTTGGCCCATCCTCAATCCCTCCGGGATACCGACCTGTAGCATTGCCAGTGGTACCGGGCGCCGCACCTATCCGCTAAACAAACAATGATCAATAAAACAGTATCCATGATAAAGAAAACCATCTTCCTCCTCCTTTTCCTTGTCACCACCGGTTTCATGATCCCGCATGTAGCTGTTTCACAGACCAAAGCCCAGATCGAAGGAGTTGATTTTTTCGTCAGGAACGATACCCTTTTTGTTACCTATGACCTGGTCAAAGCAAAAAGTGACGAATGGTTTGAAGTAACCCTTTCGGTCAAAACCCTTTCAGGAAAGGTCTATTCGCCCGCTTCCGTATCCGGCCACATAGGGAAATTCGTGGCCGGAGGGAAACATAAGCAAATCGCGTGGGCATTGGTTAAAGATAACGTATTCATCGACGAAGAGATCTATGCTGAAGTCCGGGCCATTCCAATGGGCGCTACACAAACCCAGACCCAGACCCAGACACAGACACAAACCCAACCTCCCGCCCAGCAACAGGCAAAGGTGACAAAAGACCCCGGCTATGCCTCCAAGCCCTCCCGCGAAGTAGTTACCCGAACTTACTCCAAGGGCGGGGCAATCGTCCTTTCGGCGATCTTTCCCGGAGTCGGCATCTCAAAACAAAAACAGGGCGGTGCTTACTGGTTGATGGGATTGCTCTGTTACGGCGCCGTGGGAGGTGGCATTGGCCTGAACCTCTCGGCGAATTCAGCTTATGATAAATATAAAGAAGCCACAACGGCAGAGGACAGGGACAAATACTACAAAAAAGCCACCAACAACGCCAAGATCGGGAACATCATGTACTACACTGCTATTGGTATCTGGGTGATCGACATGGTGTGGACCATCCTGACTCCGAATAAAGTGACTACAAAATTCTCCCTGAAAGGGACGTATGATCCCGGCCTCAGACAACCCATGATTGGACTGACCTATAAATTCTAATCCTTATGAAACCGATCCTATATTCCATAATTATTGTTCTGCTTTCTTCCGGTTTCATGAATTCGGAAGGGCAGATCGTCGCCGGATCTTCCTCCTCGAAAAAGATCACAGCCGGGAAAGCCCCGGTGGTTACCCGGACCGTCACCGCAATCCCCGACCTGATCATCAAGGACGAGGAGTTTCTGGATCCCAATAACAACAACATCATCAATGGGAACGAACGGTCAAACATCCATTTCAAGATCGAGAACTTAGGCACCGGAACCGCCAAAAAAGTCAACGTCAAAGTCTCCCTGAAAGGAAGCCCGATCAAGGGATTGGAGTTTTCCAAGACCCATTTTATAGGCGATATCCGGGGCGGTGAGACTAAGGATGTATATGTTCCCGTTCAGGGTACCCTGGCCCTGGATTATGGAGCGGCTGAATTCAAGATTGAAGTCATAGAAGATGCCGGATTTGATGCATACCCCCTGGAGATGAAGATCATTACGCGACCGTTTGAGCCCCCGCAAATCGTGGTTGCCGATGCAGTCTTCAGCACCGTCACCGGCGGTCGTGTGCAACTGAATGCCGGGATCCAGCTGAAGGTCCTCCTTCAGAACATCGGGAAAGGGGACGCCCAGGATGTCAAGATGCGGTTTTACCTGCCAAATCCTTACTGCATGGTCCTGGGCGATACCGGGATCGTTCAGATCGGGAACCTGAAACGCGGGGAAACGAGGGAGGTGGCTTTTGAATTCCTCGCAACCCGGAGGTACACCGAATCCTCCATCCCGGTTCAGGTCGACCTGACTGAGCAGATGAACCGGTATGCCCGCGACACAATGGTATCGGTACGGCTCGATGCCAACCTGATTGCCAAAAACCAGGTCGAATTCAAGCCGGTGATCCAGGCGACCACAGAGATCGAGATTGCCTCGCTCACCTCCGACATCGATAAAAACATCCCGACCACCTCCGATAAATTTCCGAACCGGTATGCCCTGATCATTGGTAATGAAGAATACTCGGAATATCAGACCGGAATGGGATCCGATGTTAACGTCGATTTTGCCCGCAACGATGCCCAGATGGTTAAAGAGTACCTGATCAAAACCCTGGGCTACCCGGAAGGAAATGTCTATTTCCTGGAGGATGCCACTGCCGGCGCCATGGGCCAAAAGCTGGACATGATCAGCAAACTGGCCGCTAAGATCGGGCCTGAAGCAGAAATCTTCTTTTATTATGCCGGTCATGGTCTCCCGGATGAAGTTACCAGGGTCCCCTATCTTATCCCGGTAGATGTAACTGGCGGGGATCTGTCGCGGGCGATCAAGCTGTCTGATGTCTATACCAAACTGGGTGAAACCGGTGCCAAGCGCGTGACCATTGTCCTGGATGCCTGTTTCTCGGGCGGAGGCCGTGAATCGGGATTGCTGGCTGCACGGGCTGTCAAGATCAAACCCGCAGAGAGCAGCCCCAGCGGGAATATGATCATCATCTCTGCAACTACGGGTGAACAATCAGCTCTCCCCTATAAAAAAGAGAAACATGGCATGTTCACCTACTTCCTGTTGAAAAAGATCCAGGAAAGCAACGGAAATCTCACTTATGGCACACTGGCCGATTATGTCTGCAAGAACGTGTCGGTGGAGTCCATCAAGATCAATCAGAAAGAACAGGATCCCACAGTGACTGTAAGCCCGGAAATCAAGAACACCTGGGAGTCCTGGAAATTAAGGTAAATCATTTCCTATGAAGAAAATTACCCGATTACTCCTGCTGGTACTTCTCCTCACAGGAGCGCCCAGGATCTTTGCCCAGATCGATTCAACTTTCGAGCAGATCCAGGAAGCGCTGGAAGCTCAGTTTGAGTCGATGGCAATGCAGAACGAGGAGGAATTCAACCTGTATGTCGAAACTATCGACCGCGAGTTTGCCGAATATCTGAAGCAGACCTGGGAGCAGTTTCGCCTGTTTGCCGCCATAAGGCCCGACTCCACCCCAAAACCAATCTTGCTTCCGAAGTATGATCCCGGGGTGACACCCCTTCTTCCGAAAGAGGTATTGCTTCAACCGGCAGCGGAGCCGGCTCCGATCCCTCCGGTTCCCAATGTTCCGGTGATCCTGAAAACGGAGCCGGAAGAAGCAGCGGTCGCCGAGTTATCCATCGACTTCTATGGGAGAATCCTGTATTTCAGCTATGATCCCGCCCTGTCGGTTGATTTCCCTGCCGTTTTCACCAACCGGGAGATTGCCGGTTTCTGGGAAACAGCCAGCCAGGCTAACTATTCAGCCCTTGTCACACAGGCCACGCAGGCAGGTATCGACATGAACCTGAATGACTGGGGAATATACCTGCTTGTAAACCAGCTGACGGCAAAAATCGCCAATTCTACCAATACATCCCGCCTGCTTGCCTGGTACATCCTCACCAAAGCAGGATATAAGATCCGCGTAGCGTATGCCGATAACAAGATCTACCTGTTGTTCCCCTCTTCAACGAAAATTTACGGGATCAAATATTTCCTTTTCGATCAGATCCCATATTATGCACCCGATTTCCCCGGGGAACAGGTAGTGACCTATGAAAGAGATTTTCCGGATGCCACCCGCATCATGGATCTGAATATCTATAATGCCCTGAACATTGGAGACAATTATGCCGAACGCTCCTTTGTGATTCCCTGGGAAAGCCGGGAATACCGGCTCTCTATAAAGTACAACCTTAATTCGGTCGAATTTTTCAAGGATTACCCCCTCTGTGAGCTGAAGGTTTACTTTGATGCGGCCATCTCCCCGCTGGCAAAGGAATCGATCCTGCAGGGCATCTCTCCTATCACCGATAAACTGTCAAAACCATCGGCAGTCAACTTCCTGCTGAACTTCGTGCAGAATGGTTTTGCCTATAAAATCGATCCGGAGCAGTTTAATGGCATGGAGAAATTCTTCTTCCCGGAAGAAGATTTCTATTATCCCTTCTCCGACTGCGATGACCGGGCCGTTCTGTTTGCTTACCTCGTCCGTGAATTGCTGGGACTGAAGGTGGTAGGCGTGGAATATCCCGGGCACGTTGCAACAGCGGTTCATTTCCCCACCGAGGTGGAGGGAGATTACATCCTGTGGAAAGATGAAAAATATATTATTGCCGATCCTACATACATCAACGCTCCCCTGGGGATGACGATGCCGGGAATGATCAATGAAAAAGCCCGGATCATCGACCTGGTGAACGAACAGAATGCCACATTACAGCTCGCCAGTGTGTGGCAGAAAGCTGAATCGTGCGGTGGCAAGCAGGGTGATAATCAGCAAACCATGGTAACCGATCCTGAAGGGAACTCTTACCTGACTGGGTATTTCAACGGGGAAGCGGTGTTCGGAGCCACTACCCTGAATTCCATCGCAGGCAAGAACGACATCTTCGTAGCCGGATTCAACAGCGCCGGGATCCCGGTCTGGGCTATCCAGGCAGGAGGCGACGGGAATGACCTCGGATATAACATTGCCATGGACAAGCAGGGTGACCTGTATGTAACCGGCAGTTTCCACGGCACCATCCGCTTCGGCAACCGGTCGCTGAAAGCCCCGGTGTACACCGATCTGTATATGGCCAAATATACTTCTTCGGGGAAACTGCTTTGGGCCGGCCAGGCGCAACTCGACACCAGTTCGGAAACCAGCGATTATATCTTTGTGACTTCCTTCACGCCCGAAGGGAAGCACCTGGGGACAAAGCTATACCCCGATGACGGTTCCTTTTCCAACTTTGGGATCAGCTTTGATGCCGCCGGGAATGTTTACTATACGGCATCTTACACCTCAACCGTGGGATTGAATATCGACCTGATTTCCCTGGGGCTTGAGACCGGATTTAACGTGGTATCCACCCTCAAGGAAGAGACCGATAAGCAGCTTACTGCCAATACCGAAAAAACAATCGCAGGCCTCTTTGCAGCCATCAATCTGATCCGGATCAATAACCTATCCCTGTCAGGAAAAGCCGTTCAGGATGCCTTTCAACGATACAATCCTGCGTTCATGTCTGCCGGCCCAAAAGTGTATGACTGTATCGGCAGGGTTCAGGTCATGAAAAACACCGAGGGGATCGTCACTGTTTCGACGCTGGACAAGGAATCGGTGATCCTGGATAAAATCAAAATCCTGAATGACGCCCGGCTAAAGGTGACGATGCTCCCCACCGGCGACGCCAAGATCGAGATCCTGGGCGGAGTAAAGGTTGGAAAAGCGTTTATCTGGTTCCCGCTGAATTTTGTAAAACTGATACGGGCAACGGGCGATGTGCTGTTCGATTATGACGACGACCACAGCCAGGTCACGCTGAATATGAAGAAGGATATGATTTTCTAGATCCCGGATGCCGGATACTGGATGTTGGTTATCCGGAAATGCCGTCATCTGATCACCTGGGGTCCTGGTTAACGGATTACCTGCTCACTGTTGTGATATCCACCCTTTTCTCTGCACGCTGGATGTTTTGGGCCGGATTTTTCATTCCCCGCACATTTTCCAGGATAGTCTGCATGTCATCGGAGATGAAGAGATATCCATCTTTATACTCGGTGTTCAGCGGGGAGAAGGACTCGGTTTGTGCGTTCAGCTGCAATGTTTCCTGGCCATACGGTGCATCACATATGAACGGATCGGGGTAGCGGATCGGTATATTCACTTTTTCAGGGGTGATCTGGTAATTGTCCACCAGCAGGGTTTTCCGCCCATCGGCCAGATAATAGATAAGCCTGATGTAACAGGGACGGTTGGCGTCGATATATACCCACATGGAATCACCCTGCCGGAACAGCGGATTTTCGGAGCCTTTGTTGGTCCAAACCTTCACCTGCAAACCCTGGTCGGCGACGGGATTTTCCTGCAATTGCTGCTGCCTGATCCTGGCCTCTTCGAAATTATCGGGCAGGTAGCTGATCTTATTCTTTTCCAGCCATTCCTTCGGAAGGTATTCTTCCATACTGGCTATGTTCTTCCCGTCCTGTACCCTGCGGATGCAGGCCAGGATCTTTATCTGGTCCCCTTCTTCCCAGTATGTGCCGGAGATAAGGTAAACAGGGATATCACTCTCTTTGACTGCTTTCCTGACCTCATCCATATTTTTGATGTTGAATTTCACCCTGGTCAGTTTCTGTTCCAGGGTGGCGTTCAGCCGTGCAGAAAAGACGCTTCCCATTCTCGTATCCTGAAAAGTGAAGGAGCCCATCCCCATGAATCCCTCCAGATCCTGGTCCCGTACTTCCTGTTTTAACCCGTCGGCCAGAAAAAAACAGGTCTGATCCAGGGTAAGCTGCACTTCCTTCCTGATGGCGCTGATTCCCTGGTGAACTTTGGCTTCAAGACCGGCTACATCCACATCCATACCCTCCTTCCCTACCGATGCAATCAGCACAATGTCGTTTTCCATCTCATGCAGGATCGGGAAACAATCATAGTATTCGGTGACGGCAGGTTCAATGCTCCCCGCTGCCACCAGTTGCCTGGCGCTTTCGATCTTCTGGTTCACCCGTTTCTCCTTTTCAGCCAGGTTGGCTTTGCAGGAGGCAATCAGGTCGGCGATCTTTACATATGCGATAGCAAAGGCCTCCTTGTTCTTCCGGTCGAAATAGGTTTCAGATTTCAAACCGGTCAAACTGGCTTCCGAAAAAGAAGTGCTTACCTGCTGGAAGCTCTCATCCGTCTCTGTATTGACGTTTATGATGTCAAACTTTGCTGTGCTTTTTATAGTCACCCGGATGTTTTCCACCACCTGGTTTTTCGCCAGTTTCTCCAGGTTCCCGAGAACCTGATCGGCTTCACTTTCGTAATCCGCCACGTCCGATTTGAAGCCTACGAGATATTGGCCCTGGGGGAACATGGCATTGCGGCCCGAAGAGGTGGTCCATGACGGGGGCTGCTGGGAGAACGAAAAAGTAACAATTAACAGTGAGAGCTGAAGAAAACAAAAGACTTGGATAATCTTTTTCATAGGACAGGGATTTATGAGGCAAATATAGGATGCATTCTGCCAAATCGCAAAATGAAGTTGCGAAAATGAAACCAGTCCCGGCAGTTTTGTTTAAGGCGCGACGGAATGGTCCGGGCATTGGTTGCATTCTCACTGCCCGGATCCAGGGCCGATGAATGCGAAAGTGCAACCAGAACCATCAATTAGGATTTTTCAGGAATATGAGATGTCAGAGTAACCCCGCACTCCTCAGGATCTCCGCCAGTTTCGGCTGAAGCCGGGCGTTCATTTCACCCCGGAGGTCGTCAACTCTTGAGTCAAATTTCTTATCTAAGCCATCCATCCTGGCTTCCAATGCATCAACCTTCTGTTCGGTCCGGATAATCCGGTCGCGGTCATCAAGGGTAAAGGATATCTCTTTCCCTTCTGCCTGAATAAATCCCGGGATCAATATCAGGATCACGCCGGTAATTCGGTGGATTGTTTTCATTGGGTCTGGATTAAGTTTTGTTCCTTAATCCGGCAGGCCATACAAAGGTAATACAGTTGGCAGGGAAGTTACCAACAAAATGAAATAATCAGGTTTCGACTTCGCTACTTCACGCTTTTATCAGGTTAACATGCTCGGTTGATTTCCTCTGATCCAACAATCCGGTAAAAAATTCAGTCAGGAATATAACCGTTTATCCTTTCACCTGATCAAGGTTTAACATAAGATGATTTCAGAAGAAGGGAGTGCCCAATGACCGTGGCTGGTGGAGGGAGCTGTGGCCGGTAGCTTCGGCACGCTGAAGCGTGCCTCGCAATGAGATTGCTTCGTCGACGCGCCGGAGGCGCGTCTCCTCGCAATGACGGGGCGGCGCGATGCTGACAATAATGGGGAGGGGGCACGGCGCGAAGCGCCGTGCCCCCTCCCCATTTCCCTCCCCTTTCGGCGCCGCCGCCCCGTCATTGCGAGCGAGGGCGTAGCCCGAGCGAGGCAACCTTCAAACATCTTTTCACTCTGTTATCCGGCCTTCAACAAATACGTACATCGTACCTTGTAAATCGTACCTCTTAATTAGCTTTATCTGCATCCCGAAAAATTTCGACCGTTATGCGGTATTATTTTAA
>Ga0233425_10001806_pt1 | contig 45379 bp, 36 predicted proteins | sample Watercolumn_Towu_2_FD_181712 | JGI IMG/M metagenome (GOLD analysis project Ga0233425, IMG submission 181712) | Freshwater microbial communities from Lake Towuti, South Sulawesi, Indonesia - Watercolumn_Towuti2014_140_MG | ecosystem: Environmental > Aquatic > Freshwater > Lake | place...
CTGTTTCATAATATCGCCTTCCCGCCATGCCCTCGTGTTCCAAATCACGTCTCACTCGAAAATACGACAACCCTTCGCAATTTCTCACGGCGTCGCCTCGAAATGCAGCCGTCGTTCATCGAGTGCGAATAAGGATGGGCCCGGGTTTGACCCGCCAGTGATTGCATTCGCATCGAGATCGAACAGTTCGTCGCGCGGCAAGCTCTCGGTGTCGCGATCCCGGAAATGCCGCGGCGGATCGGCCACGGACTTACAATTCGCAACGCTCGAGCCATTGCTCCAGCACGACGAGCAACCATATCTGGCTCCAGTCGTCGGAAGAACTCCGAGAGTTGAAGCCTCGCCAAAGAGCGTCGATTTTCGCCGCGTCGAGAACGCCACGCTGGCCAAGGCGCCTCAATTGAGCGTCGCAAAACGCGCGTAACTCCTTCCTGATCCATTTTGCCCATGGAAATGCAAAGCCCATTTTCGGCCGGTCGACGACCTCGGACGGCAATAGCCCGCCGAGCGCGTCGACGAGCAATTGCTTCGGCCTTCTTCCCACCTTGAAGCGGTCGGGCACGGCGAGCATGTACTCGACCAGACGGTGGTTGCAGAACGGCAACCTCACTTCCAACGAATTGGCCATTGCCATGGCGTCGGTATCCTTCAACAAGACATTTTGCATATAGTTCGAGAGTTCCAGAACGGACATCTGGCTCAATGGTGCAAGCGCGCGAAACCCCTCGTCGTTTTGCAGCGATCGGACAGGCCGAACGCCGACGTCTCGCCAGCTTTCGGACAACAGGCTCGACGCCTCCTTGCGCGAGAAGACGCTTCTGTTCGTTTCGTAGAATCCCGCCGCGTCGCTATGCTCCAGCATGAGAAGCGCGGCCGCTTTTCTTCCTGTTCGCGATGAAAAGACCCTCACGGCTGCCTGCGCGGCGAGCCCCCTGAGCGCGCTCGGGGTTTTCCACGCGTACCCGTACCGGCAAAAGGATTGATAGCGTTTGAACGTGTCGTATCCCGCGAAGAGCTCGTCGCCGCCGACGCCGCTCAGCACGACGGTCAACCCCGCTTGTTTGGCGGCTTTCGAAACGATGTAGGTGTTCGGCCCGTCTCCGCTCGGGGCGTCCACGCTGATAAAGTAATTCGGCAATTCTTCGAGGAGCGCTTCGGGTTGCAGGCGCACCACATGATGCCGAGTTTCGAAACGATTGGAGACAATGGATGAATAACGGCTCTCGTCGAATTGCTCGTCCGCGAAGGTCACCGATAGAGTATTTACGGGCTCGCTCGACCTCTGCGCCATGAGCGCAACGATCGCCGACGAATCGATCCCGCCGGAAAGAAAGGCTCCGATCGGAACGTCGCTGATCATCTGGCCGTCGGTCGCTTCGTCGAGCAGACCTCTGATGTCGCGGCACAGAGCGGAATAGTTTCCGGCGACAGCCTCTCGGCGCCGAGGCGGCAAGCTCCAATACGAGCGCAGCTCGAGCCCGCCGTTTTCGAACCATCCGGAATGTCCGGGAGGAACCTGAAAAACATCTGCGATCATGGTCCCCGGCGAGCGGACGGACTCGTGCACCAAGTAGTCGAGAAGTCCCTCCCGGGACAGCTTTTTTGGAACGAATTCGGACTTCAGAAGCGCCCTGAGCTCGGAGGCGAAAATGAACGTGCCGTCGCAATGGTGATAATAGAGAGGTTTTTCTCCGAGCCGATCGCGGGCCAAGAAAAGTTTCTCATCCCGCGCGTCCCAGATCGCGAAGGCAAACTGCCCTTCGAGTCGCTCGACGGCGGCCTCTCCCCATTCTGCGAACGCGGCGAGGACGACCTCGGTATCCGAATTCGTCCGGAAGGGATACCCCTTCAATTGGCTTCTGAGGCGCTTGAAATTGTAGATTTCGCCATTGAAGGTAACGACGTAACGCCCAGAATAGTCGTGCATCGGTTGACTGGCGCTGTCGCTCAAGTCGATGATCGCCAACCGCCGGTGTCCGAGCGCTGCCCTGCTGCTGAAGAAATACCCTTCCGCGTCGGGGCCGCGATGGACCTGCGCCGCCATCATCCTCCTCACAACCGAAGGCAAATCGACGCCGTCCCTCGCACTATCGACAATGCCGGCAATTCCGCACATGCTCTACGCTTGGCCCTCGTAAGTTTTTTGAATCACGTCATAGTACATGTCGGCCGCCAGCTCTGGATCGAACCGCTGAATGTTGAGCAGTCCTTTCGCCACCAGGTCGTTGCGATACTCTTTATCCTCGATCACCTTTCGTATCCCCGAGCGGATCGAGGAGACTGAAAACGGATCGACTAGGCAGGCGGCGTCGCCGGCGACCCACGGCATGGAGGCCACATTGGACGTGACGACGGGTCGGCCGACCGCTTGCGCCTCGAGAATCGGCATGCCGAACCCTTCGTAAGTGGACGGAAACACCAAGACGTCGCTTTCGGCGTAGGCATCGACCATTTCCGGAAGCGTGAGATTGTAGTCGTTGACGTAGTCGATGGCGTGGCGGCGCAGCAGATCCAGGTTCTTTTGCGGCAACCTCCCGATGATCCGAAGGCGCACGCGCAATCCCTCGACCGCCTCGACGATTCGCGCGAGGTTTTTGTTTTCCGCCTGGCCGACCTGAAGAAGGACCGGCCGCTCGTTGTTGAAGAGGCGCGGGCGAAGGGTGAACGCCTCGCTGATGCTGACAGGTATCACGCTTATGTCACGCGCGTCACAACCAAAGAGCTCCATGAGCTGCCTCTTCGTGAATTCCGAAATCGCCACGACATGCGCTGTCTGTCTCAAAGGGATCCTGTACCACAGCCACTCTTGCAGCCAGCGGCTCAATCCGCTGCTTTCGTGCAGAAAGCCACAATCGAGCACCACCAGGATGGTTTTCCGCTTCAGCAAAAAAGTCACGACGTACTGGATGTCCCCGGTGACGACGTTCACGTCTCCTTGTCGGAAGACGGCCTCGATCGTATTGAAGAGACGTCTAGCGATCCCTCGGCTATGAAACGCGCTCTCGGCGACCCGTGCGCGAATGCGATCGTCCAGTCGCCGCCTCAGGTCGGCGAATATGAACTCGACGCTGTAGTTTCCCGTGGCGAGCGGCTTACGGTTGAAAAACGTAACAACCGGTTTTGCAATCATCGCCTCGGAGGCCGCACCGGCAGCCGACACCGGCTCAATTCGAACGGGCCGCGAAACCAAGCCGACCATCGCACCCGACCCTATTTTCGTCCGATGTAAATTTTTCGCAGGTCGCGCGAGTCGAAACCGAAAAAATTCTTTGCGCGTTGCATCATGACGGAATCTTCCTTATATGGAGCGCTCAATCTCGACACCACATGTTTGTTCAGCCACCCGACGTGGATGTCAGGCGTCAGCGCCGCCACGGACCGGTAAGCGCCTTTGAAAATGTTCCCGTAAACATATTCGTCCCAATCGTCGCCGAAATGTGGGAGCCTTCCGCACCACTCGTAGCCTTCATTAGGATAACCGATCTCGAAACACAGCACAGAGGTGTTGCTGTTGACGCGATCGATCAATTTTTCGGCTGCTTCGCGCGTGCATCCGATGTTCCAGTCATAAGCGTCTGAGATCGCCAGCATATGGTGATAGACGGAGAGAAACAGCGTGACATCGACCGGATCGACGCCCTCGATCAGGTCGGCGTCGAGATTCGCGTGTACGAATTCGATGTTTTCGAGCTCCAGATCCTTTTGGATCGCTCGATTGCGGTCGATGACCTCTGCGTCGCCATCGATGGCGATCACGCGCCGCGCGCGCCGCGCCATGCTGAACGAGAAGCTGCCTCCGCTGCACCCCAAGTCCAAGACTACCTTGTCCGTCACATCGACATTTGCTTCGATGAGACGAATCCTCGCCGCGACCTTTCGATCCGAGGTCGCCAGATAACGGGGGTCGGGGTGGTAGCTCAGGCGCTGAACCAGGGGCTGTGTCATTCATTAGGCTCCAGCATATCGCCGATCTCGTTTCTCAGATATTCGATTTCCTCATTTTTGTGAGGAAGATTCAATGATAAAAAAAACGAAAATCGTTCGATGAGATGGATCACGTGATGGGCGCGCGCCGTCTCGATGTCACACCGCACATCCAGCAAGCTCGAAACGGCTTCGGCGAACTTCTCGAAGAAACGGGCGTCGAACGGCTTGCTCGCGGCCTTTTGAGCTTGGAACAGGTACGTCCAAATGTCGTGCGAAACGACGCAGCTTCGGCCGTACTCCCAGTCCACTATGACGAGTTCCCCGCGGCGGTCGTACAATAAATTTCCCTGCCAAAGGTCACCATGCACGTCGGATATCTCGAGCCGCCCTACCTCGTAACGCGTCAAGAATGTCCGAACCTTTTTCTGGTCGATTACGTCGCCGAACTGCGAAACGTATTGTTCGGCGTCGACGGAATGGCAACGATACAACTTGTCCTTCAACAGAGTGATCGCCTGCGAAAGCGCCGCCTTGTCCGACCCCCGCCGCTTGATGTTCAACCAACGTTCGACAATCGCGCCCTCTTGCGAATCCCACGCCAGCACGGGCGGACACGCGTCGCCCATCAGCGATCTCAGCCGAAATTCCCGCTCGATCTGACCGTCATTCTGCTGCAAGGCAATTTTCCTGATTACCCGGTTCTGCGCGTCGAAAAACTGCATGCGCGCGCCGTCCGCCGCGTATCGCGCCCAAGAATAAGGGTAGCGCGACAACATGAGTCGCCTGTCCGCGTCGATGCCGCTTTGCCCGAATCTGTTGAAAAGCGCCAGCGAAAATAATTTCCGCAGCTTATCGAGGCCGCCCGGGGTCTGGCCGACGCTCCAAAAAATGAAGCTCGGCAAATAGGACGCGCGCACGAGCGTCTTTTCTTTGTAAAAGTCGATGAGGTTGCGGTTCATCGCTGCACGATAAGGCGCGCCGAATGATTTTCGCCGCCGAGGCAGATTCGTCAGGAGCCACAGAAGCAAGCGCTCAAAATGCGCTCGCCCCGCGTGCTGGTTTTGGAGTTCGAATCCTGATTTAGAATTGCTGCATGTTCGCCGTGCGCCATGTCACTGTGATCGCGCCTGGCCGCTCATCTGCTTCTCGATGAAAAAACAAATCGAACTCCCCATGAAATCCGGCATGAGCTTGTGTGCGAGCCACATGAGCCGACAAACGCTCGCGCCGCCGAAACTATAATCAGGTTCGCCAGAGTCATAGTAGTGGCAAATCCGCAATTTGGAAAGGCCTGCCGCGCTTTGACGTCGCTTTGGCGGGACTATTGAGCCTGTAAAACGTCGGGAACACGTCCTCGTCCTTGCGGTCGGGCTGTATATACGCAAGAGCGGCCGCATGTAAGCGGTTCGGAACGAGACCCGCCGCCAGCCGCACATAGCCCAAGCTGTTTGGGGTGCGGGTGTATATCCACCCCCGGGGGCTTCAAGATGCGCAACGGTTCCCGGCCGACGGCGATCGGATTCTCCAAGTGTTCAAACATGTAGTCGCTGACGATGAGGTCAAATTGCGCGTCGGCGAAAGGCGTCGCCTCGTTCTGCTTTATGACGACCCGGAGGTCGGAGGCGGGATGGGAGAGGACAATCTCGTCGACGTCGCAGGCGGTGACGTTCGCCCCGGTCGCATCGACGTGGACGGAACCTGCCGACGCCGATTCCAGGAAACGAGCCATATCATCAAGGGCGCCATGAAAAAAAGTGCTTTCAGGGTACCCCCGACGTACGTCCAAGGAACCACGGCCGGATAACCGATTTCGAGGTACAGCAGAATATAGAAGGCCACGAAACCGGAATTCAAATACCACAGGTTGAAGGCGAGCCGCTGAATGACGCCATATAACAGGAAGAATATGATCACGCCAGGAAGCCGGTAAACGAGATAGGCGTAACCTTGCGGCGTGATCCCGATACTCGTGGTTCCCGGAAGCCCGAATATATTCACGCTCGCCCACGAACCGAAATCAGCGAGCGGCTTCGACTCCCACAGGAACCTCGGCACCACCGCGTAGAGCGGCGAAAGCGCCAGATTCCCCCATTCCTCGTCCCGGTAATAGTTTGTTAGATCCGCGTACTCGATCGTTTTTGCCAGCGGCACTACGTAGTTGTTCCTTTCAAGGAACGCGGAAAGGTGGTCCATCTCGTAAACTCCCGAATATTCGCGTGCTTCCGAAAAGGCATTGGCTAGCTTTCCTACTTCGGCCAAATCCCTACCTTCGCCCAAGCTCGCATAATAAACACGAAATGGCTCCACGATAATATAGGCAATCGCGAGCGTTGCGGCGATCGCCGCAAAATAGCCTTTGTTAATTTTACGCCCCGTCATATACAACGAAACAACCACAAGGAACACCGGGATCACCGCCATCGATTTATGCCCATACGCGAGACCCATCAGGACGTTGAGGGCGACGATCCAATAAAGCAGGACTTTCGAGGTCTCGTACCGGTAAATGACCGTTAAGACGATGGCGAGCCAGCCGAGCCTTCCGCCAAACTGGACATAGGCTTCGATATCGCTCGTTTCCGCGCTGGCCGTGTAGCCGTAAGCACCCAGGCTGACGCCGGCAACGAATGCGAAGACGGAGATCCCCGTCAGGGCAGCGATAAGGGAGACGGGCACAGTGCGAACTTCCGCATGCCCAAAGAGCCTTACCTTGAAATCGGGCAGAGCATAAAACGCAACCCACAGCGCCTGGATCGCCACCAGGGTGTACCAGCTTCCCCGCACGACCGTTTCGGCATACACGGGGAATTGCTGAGCGCTCTCGAGATCATAATTGAAGTAGACGATCCCGCCGAGCATGTTGTTGATCAAGCTGTAGAGCGAAAAAACCGCTGGCGGCAGCACGAAGAAAGGATGGCCGGCCGCTTGCTTTTCGAAGCCCATCCCGATGAGAAATAGCACCGTCAGCACGATCTGCGCGTTCGCGTGCCCGAACGTATCGTAATGGAGCGCGGCGTAGCCGAGCGCGCTCGAGAGGACGTATAAGCCTATTCTTGTGCCTTGCATGTTTCTGTCCGACTATTTCCGCGCCGCTTGTTCTCGCAACAGAGGATTTTCAATTCACTTCTCACCTAGCCATCGGAGTCGCCGGGTGATGGGCCGTTGAGAGGCCTCGATCAGGCGAAGCTCGTCGCAAAACCGCGTCTCTGGGCGCGCGTCAAAACGAGCCCGCTCGCGTCGAGCGCCCGGAAATTCTCGACCGGGCGCTTAGCTCATATAGCGATTGAAAACGCCGCGTGAACGATAAACATAGGCCGCATTTGCTGTAAAAATGCCTACTAAAAATAAGAGGCGTCTGTCGAATGCGAACGCAGCGCCGCCATCGTTACCAATAACGTATTGATAGGATAAGAGCAATGCTGCCGCCGCTAAAACAATAAGAACATTTTCAAAAAATAGCTTGCTCTTTTCGCTCCCGAGCAGCGCGTACGACACGCCGAACGTAGCGATGTTCATGACGACGATAGCGGAGACGGTAAGGTGGAAGGAAAATTTCAGGAACAGAGATGCGGTGAGTAGCGCGGAATAGGCCGTCGTTGTTGCGGCGGTTAAAGTTATGTAGAGCTTTTCTTTGTCCAAGGCGATATAGCCGCGCCGGATTATAGCTGCCGCGCCTCGGAGCATTCCGAGTATTAACATTGTCGAATAGACACTCAGGCCGGCCTCGTAGGCTACAAAGTAATAAGACACGATAAGCTCGATTGCGACGACAGCAGCCGGCAGGAGCAGAATCGAAGCCAGCAAGAAACAAAGTATCGTCATATCGACGAGCTCGACCGCGCTCCCCTTGTCGGCCCTCGCTATCGCCATCAGCTTGGGATAAGATGTCGTATTAAATATTTCGGAAATGGATTCCAGCACCCATGAAAACGAAAGCCCGAGCGCGTAGAATCCGAGGCTCCGGGCGTCAAAAACTTGAAGAATGAAAATCTGATCGACTGTCGCCGCCACTACGTCGGTGATTGATACCGTGAACTGTTTGATAATGCTCCGCCACGGCGAAAATATTTTCAAGCTCCTCACGAAACAGACATCGAGGGGCGTGGCGCGGTATACGTAGAGCAACAGGATAATTTCCGTCGCTAGCATCCCGCCGATGCCGCCCAACGCCCCAAATAGATAAACGCCGACGATCGTGAAAACAATCGATATGTAATTGTTGGCGATCGAGAAGCGGGACGAGTTGCCGTAGTCTTGTATCGCGACCGAATAGTTTATAAAAAAATCCTTGAGCTTAGCTAGAATTGTTATCGGTATGAGCAAGAGCAGCGCGTACGTATAGAAATACGTCGGCTTTCCGTCGTACAGCAGCGCGGCGCCCCCTAAATAGAATGCGACGAGGACACAGGACAGCGCGACCAGGGTGAATGCGGTATCGACAAGAGCCTGCCGATCTTGCTCGCCCTTGTTGAAATGGCAATGCGGGAGTTCCTTGAGGAAGTAGGCGCTGGTCCCGAAATCGCTGAACTGCAAATAACGCAAAAATATGCTGATCGACGTAAACAGCCCATAGGCGGCCGGATCGAGAATTTTGGGAATGACGGCTCCCCGCAGGATCTTGCTTACGATCAGGCTGACGGCGTTGACGGCTCCCCATTTGAGGCCGCCCGCGAGGCTCTTGAATGGCGCGCCCGCCGATCTCTGATCCTGCTGCGCCGGGGCCGCCATCGGTTTCATACGAGCCGTCCTAAACCAGCCAAAATTTCTGGATGGTCGACTCGAGCCACGCCAGTTTCAGCAAGAGCGACACGTCGGACGCCGGCGCGTTTGCGTCCTTTTGAGACGCGCGCAGCCTGGCGATTAGCCGGCTATCGAGAATAGCCGCATACCTCCCCCAATCGATCTCTGCGATAATCTTTCGGAAAAACGCGCCGAATTCCACGTTTGCGAGCAGCGCCCTGTACAAAAGGGACGATGAATCGCTGTTGTTCGGATCGCAGCGGTCGATGACGTATTTCGGCAAGCCCAAGCGCCTTCCGACCGCGAGGTTCGGATATTTCCCGTAGTACGCGTAGCGCCAGTCGGGTTGCAAGCTGGTCATCAGCTCCAGCAGCGACAGGCAGGAGAAGGGCAAAAAGACTTTCCGCTTCTGCACGAGCGCGGAAACGACCGTCGACCTGTTGGCGGAGCCCTGCATGTAGGTTCTGTTGTACAAAATCACCGAACGAGCATGGTGATCGAGGCCTCCGAACTCGTCTTGCAGGGGCTTCAGATAATGCTCCTCGAACCAATCGGCCATGACGTCCGGCCGATGGAGCGCTCGAAAGACGGGGTCCGTTCGAACGTAATCATCGTTTTGAGGATGCAGGCCAATTCCCAAAAAATAGCTTCTATCCGAAAACGTCGGACGAAGCGACGGCGCCAGTCTTCGATAATACGCCCAGCGCAGCAGCCGAGCCGACGCGTAGGCGGCCGAGGCGTTCGGCCGATGGCCGAAAAAAAAGAAATATCTGCTGAAAAAACCGTGCAGTCCCGTAACCGATCCCGACTGAAACCGCGGAGAGCCCATCGACCCGAACGACAAGACGCTATCGGCGTTTTGGCCGTTGACGATGACTTGGTCCTCGGGGACCGCGCGCGCCATCCCCATATACGCCATGGCCGGCGCATAGTCGGCGAAGAGAATATCTCTCAGCGCGATGAAGTCGTCCAACGCCTGGCCATCGCGGAAGTCATAGCCCGCGATCGTTACGCTTCGTCCGTCCTCGCCAGCCAATCTGTTCGAATATTCGATATCGCAGTCGTTGTCGATCTTGTGCGGCTGATTCAGGCCTTCGAGACGCCCGACGAACAGCTCCGCCCATTCGCCGCGGTTCTTGTGTTTCAACAACTGGTAGAGGAACGAGCTGTCGATTCCGCCTGAAAGGAACAGGCTTCCGCGCGCGTAATGCTTCAGATAGATGTCAAGGGACGCGCCCATGCATTCGAAGAACCGATCCAGGAACGCCGCTCCGGACGACTTCTCGCCGCCGAATCGCGCATAAGTATTTGCGGCGACGAGCCGCCCGCCCTCGAACTCATAAACCCGGCACGGCTCCAGTTTCTCGATGTTTTGAAAGAACGTGTGCTTACCCGGCGTATAACCGCAAACAAGAAAAAACTTGATTGCTTCCCTGTCGAGGGTCACGGCCGCGCCGGCCAGCTCCGCCGGGGCGTCGCACAGAACGGACGCGCTTCCCGTCCGGAGCCAGTAAAGCTTTATGATTCCATAAGGGTCGGTTGCAGCGACCGTCCTTTGACCGAAACGGATGATAAAGGCGTAGTGTCCGGGAACGTCCCTGTAAATGGCGCCTATCGTCGCCCGATCCAGGTAACCTGCGCGCAAGGCCGCGTTCTTGACGAGGCCGTGCAAAATGGCGTCAGCGCCGATGATCCAAACATTCTGGCCGTTCAAGCTGAATTTCAACAGGCAGTACGCGCTGTCGTAAGCACCGTCATCGGGAGAAACGAGATCGACTTTCATGGCGCGACGCTTTCGATCTCCGCCTGGAACGATCTCTTCACTAGCGCGTAATTCTCGTTGTCTTGCAAGAATTGCTCCACGAGCTCGACAGCGATCGGGATTTGTCCTGGCCGGCTGGCGGCATATTTGGCCGCCAACAGAGCGATCGCGTGTCGCTCCACCTCGGGCGGCGGCGCCGCCTCCTTGAGCTTGTCTCGGATCATCGCGTTCAACGACCAGAAGTCTCTGCACAGCGAAATCAGGTTGGTGTCGCAAAAGGCATATTCGCCGAACATGATCGCCGGCTTGCCCATGAACATCGCCTCCAACGCGGGCGTGCCGACGATCGTGAAAACGATGCTCGCATCGTTGATCAACTCGATGCTGTCGAAAGCGTGATCGAGCAGGATCACGTTCGGGCTCGCGGCGATCTTGGAGTAGAAATCCACGTCTCGCAGACCAACCATCGTCGGGTGCTCCTTGACGACGAGGCGCATGCCGGCAGGCAGAGACGAGGCGATGTTCTCGATGAGAAAGCGCTGGTCGATGTAGAATTTACCGAGCCCTTCCGATGTGTACTCCGGCTGATAGTGCAGAAAATAGACGCCGTACGCGACGCCGCGCGGCAGGCTCTTCGCGATCGTCCGCTCATAGACGCGAAAACTCCACCGTTCGCGCACGATGCGCCGTAGCTTCTCGCCGAATCCTTTTTCGACGATCGCCGAACGCGGGTTTCGTAACGTTTCTCCGCGATCCGGCGGCGTCAAGGCGCGCGCGGTTTTCCGGAGGATTTCTCGAATCGGCAGCTCGTGGATTTGAACGAACCCGGTCTGAAACTGGTTTTGGTAACTCGTGTAAGTGGGACGGCTGAATTTTAGCGCGATCTTTTCGTAATAAGGCCGAACTGTGCGGATAAGATCGTCCGGCACACCTTTTTGCAAAAATTCGTGGTACAACTCTGTGCACCTCTCCCAGCTCCACGACAGATGCGTTTCAAAATAGAGCCGCCCGAAATAGCGTGTCGTTATGGGATAGAACATCGGCTTGCCGCGACTTCGAAAAAACCGTTGCGCGTAGCGATAGATCGCCATCGTATATTCGCCGAGCGCCGCGATCGGTGCGAGGCGTTCAAAGCGCTCCGCTATGACGGCGGTAGCGTGATTGAGATATTGAATTTGGAACGACGGGTCTCTCGTCGCCCTCGTCCATCTGTCTATTCTTATGTCTTCCCAAAAAAACGAGGACCCGTTCTTCGCTTCGAGCGTCGATATGCGCGGGTTGACGGCCACGTCTTCGGTCGTCAACGTCGGATCGAATTCGAATCCCTCGAGCAAGTCATATATTTCATCATAGCAGCCCGACTCCCGAGCGATTCGGGCGTCCGCCTGTCCATGCACGAAAATCGCGGTCTTGTGGTCGGCACCGAGTTCCTTGAATCCTTCCGCGAAAACCTTGTACCACCGAATTTGAACGTCATGCGAAAATATGAACAGGTATTTCCGCGCCATGGTCGATCCTTGCAACGTCGCGGGCTCCTTCGATCCCAAGGCCTTCGTGGAAGACGAGAAACCGGGTCTTTCGATCCCGGACAGGCGTGCGGCGCGACGCCAGATGGTCCTGGCCCTCGGGCGGGATGAGGCTCGCTCGTCGTGCGAGCCTATTCAGTCATCGGCTAGCGATTTGGTGTCTTCCGCGAACAGGTCCCAGCTGATGGGCGTTCCCCTGGCGACGTCCCGGTTCACCTTCAAGCCGAGGATCATGTCGAGGTGTCTCGGCGGGGCTCCGAGCCCTGGCCTGATCGCCCGTACATTGGAATTATCCAGCACGTCGCCGGCCTGGAGATTTTTCACGATGTAGAGAGAGCGACGAAAAACCAGCGACTCTCGTTCCAATTCCGATGGGCCGTACCGAACTTCGCCCATGGCTCGGCACGCCTTTTCGGTCTCCGTGATCAGTTGGGCCATCTCCTCCGGCTCCATGGAAAAGGCGGAATCAACCCCGCCGTCGGCCCGCCGCAGCGTGAAGTGCTTTTCGATGACGGAAGCTCCCAACGCGACAGACGCGACAGCCACGCCCAGGCCGAGGGTGTGGTCCGAAAGCCCGACCTCGCAGCCGAAGAGCTCGCGCATGTGCGGTATAGTGAGAAGATTGGCGTTTTCGGGCGGGGCGGGATAAGCGCTCGTGCATTTGAGAAGCGCGAGATCGCGACAACCGGCCTCCCGAGCGACGCGCACGGTATCGTCGAGCTCGGCCACTGTCGCCATGCCCGTCGAGACGATCATGGGCTTGCCGGTCGCCGCCACCTTGCGGATGAGCGGGATATCGGCGTTCTCGAAACTGGCGATCTTGTACGCGGGCACGTCGAGCTCTTCGAGGAAGTCTACCGCAGTCTCGTCGAACGGGGTGCTGAACGCGAGCATGCCGAGCTCGCGGGCGCGGTCGAAGATCGGCTCGTGCCACTCCCAAGGAGTGTATGCTTCCTGGTAGAGCTTGTGGAGAGACTTGCCGCGCCAGAGGCTATTGGGATCGGAAATGAAAAACGCGCCCTCGTCGAGATCGAGCGTCATGGTGTCGGCGGTGTAGGTCTGAATCTTCAAAGCGTGCGCGCCGGCTTTGGCGGCAGCATCGACGATGTCGAGCGCCCGCTCGAGCGATTGATTATGATTGCCCGACATCTCCGCGATGATGAAAGGCGGGGCGTCAGGTCCGATGGTTTTGTCGCCGATTCGCATGGAGCGTTCTTCCTCGAAGTCAGAAATCGGAGATCAATTGCCGTCCCAGCACGAAAGCTTCCGCTGCCTCGACGCTAACCGTGGCGCCGCGCCACCGGGCCAAGGCCTCCACCGCCCGCATCGAGCGGGGATGCGGAAATTCCCGCATTTCATTCGCATAAGCTTCCAGTGCCTTCAACTTGATTGGCAGCGTCGCGGAGATGTCAACGAAGAGATTCGGCTGAAAAGGCGGCACCGATCCCGGCGGGCGCCATTCCGTCGAGGAAACCGTTTCGAAAAACAGCAACTTGCGCACCGGGTGGCCCGGCTGCGGCCGACACGCAGCGAGCACCGCTTCGTGCACGAGGCGATGATCGATATTCACGTCGCCTGCATGATGAGTGAGCACGGCGGTCGGCCGCGAGCGCTCGATCTCGGCCTCGACGAGCTTGACCACATCGAGCAACTCCAGCCCGTCCATGCGGTTGTCCGGCAACGAATGCGTGACGAGCTCACAACCCAAAATGGATGCGGCCCGCTGGGCGGCCCGCTGGCGATGTTCGAGCAGTTGCTGATCGACGGCGGCGTTCTCTGCGACGCGCGACGTTTCGCCGTCGGCCAACAACAGGACTCGGCCCGAGCGTCCCTCTCGAACCCAACGCGCGATCGTCCCGCCGCACCCGAGCGCTTCGTCATCGGGATGAGCGGCGACAACGAGAAACGGCCCTTTCACGGCTGCCTCTTCCTTATGCTCACCTTCGCTTGCACCGCGCCATGTTCGATGCTTGCTCCGCTGAATTCGAAACGAAAATGCTCCGTTTCGAGGAAGGCCGGCGGATAGCCCTCGGCGTCGAGCATTCGGATATAATCGTAAATCTCTTTAAGACGCTCGAGCTTAGCAAAATTTCCGTCTTCGGGGCGGCGTCGCGGGAACACGGTCGGCTCGCCCTTTTGAGGTTCGGGCTCGGGGCGCCGACGGACGATCTCGACGATCATTTCTTGCATCGCGTCGGTCGCTCGCGAGAAGATGTCCTCGGCGGTCCCCGCGAGCGAGAGCGGCCGCTTGAGATAAATCGGACCGGCGTCGAGCTCGGCTGCGCAGCGCAAGGCAGAGAGTTTCGTTTCTTTGTGACCCCGCACGATCAGATTTTGCAACGGCGTCCCCCCGCGCCCGTACGGCAAATCGGTCATATGAAACACCACGCATTCAAAACGATCGTGAATTTCGTCGGGTATCAACCAGGACCAATGGGGAAAAAAAACAAGCTGTGGATCGATCGCCCTTAAAGCCTCCAGCGTGAGCGCGCCTCGGTCAAAAATGCGAATCACGTCGTACTCCCCGAGCATGCGGCGCACATGATCGACCAGTCGGTCGTGCCGTCGATGCGGGGTGGCGATTCCAATTCTCGGCATGCTCACGACGCCCCCTCCGTGCGAATTATTGTTCGAAGCCGATAGAAATGCCCATTGTCCTTTTTATCATTTCCCCTATCCCAGCGGTTTCTTTATCTTGAGCATGTTTGCTTCGCGCGCGGTCGCTCTAGAGCGACCCGCGCCCATCGTTATCCGTTCAGGCGTCAAAGCGCCTTCGAGAAGACGATCCCCTCCCCATGCGTTCCGATCGTGTTTTTCGCCCCGAAGCCGAGGCCCTCGAAAACGCGCCGCGAGGCCGCATTGGCGGCTTTGACCCTTCCACGGACGACGGCGCCCGCCTCTGACGAACGAAGCGTCAGCATCGCCGTCTCGAGCATGGGCCTACCGAGGCCCCTGCCGCGACAACTGCGGTCCAACGAGTAATCGATTTCCCATTCGGGTCCACGCCGCTCGAAGCGAACTTGCCCGACGGGGAAGCCCTCTTCGGTCTCCACGACGTAAAGGCGGCAATTGCCCAAATCGCGCAGGCGCTCGCGGAACCATGCGTGGTGTGTGGCGGAGTCGATGGCCGCGGTCGAGAAGGCGTTTTGGCGAACTAACGGGTCGTTCGCCCACTGCAATAGCAACGCCTCGTCGTCCAACCGGGCCGGTCGAGCCCGCAGGGACGCATCCGGCGACAGCGTCAGCGCCGAGCATACCCGGCTTGTTCCTCGGCCGTCCACGAGTTCGCGGCAGGCCCGCGACCAAGCCTCCGGCAGACCCTCGTTCACAAGCTCCCTCAGAACGCGGGCAAGCGCCGCCACATCGACCTCGCCCACATGGCCGAGCAAGCAGATCGCTCCCTGCCGGGCGAGCTCGGCCGCGATTTGCCGCTGATTGTCCGCGAGCGTGATCACCAGCGATGGCAACCCCAAGCACAACCGCTCCCACGTCGTCGCGCCGCAGGCGCCAATAGCGAGGTCGGCTTGAGCCATCAGCGGCGCGAGGCTCGGCAGCGCGCCGTGCAGATGAATGTTGGAGCGCGCGGCCGTTTGCCGGCGAAGGCCCTCCGCATGAGGGCCATTCGGATTCGCCACCACGTCCAGTTCGACGTCCGAGCGATCGAGCGAAAGAAAGGCCTCGATTGCCATGCCGGCGAGGTTGTTCGCGTCGGCGGCGCCGAAAGAAACGAGAATGCGCCGGAACGACTCTTCGCGCGGCGGAATGCACTCGCGCAATTCCGCATATTCGGGCTGTAGCAACGCATAGTGCGGCCCCAGCATCAGGCCGCAGTGCGGGGGTGTCCTGCCCGCATAGCGCTTGTCGCCGTCGCGGAAGAAATTCTGATCGAGCAGCAGGTCGCAGTCGTGGGCGCGATCCGCCAGATCGTCGATGACCATGAGACGCTGCGCGCAAGGACGCAGCGCCTTTTCCCAGCGCTCGTCCAAGGCGTAGTGATCGACGACGAGCCAGTCGGCCGCGCCGAAGGCCTTTCTTATCGCCTCCTGCGTTTCCTCGGCGTCTTGCTTCCATGACGCCCCGAGCCAGTGCGCATGGGGCGGCGCGTCGCCTTCGATCGTCGCGTCATCGGCGGGGCGTTCGAGGATCGCGGGCAATCGCGCCGCCATGAAGCCGCGCTCGGCAATTTGTTCGCATAAGTGACCGAAATGCTCCCGGCCCACGAACAACGCTTGCGCGCCTTTTTGTCTCAGCGCGGTCGCCAAGGTGAGACAGCGCATGACATGGCCGGAGCCTATGGTCTGCGAGGCGTCGGCGCGGAAAGCGATTTTGAGGGTCAACGCCGCCGTCGTCTAGTTCAATCGCTTGAAACCGGCGTGACACACCGGCCCTTTGAGCAAGCTGTTCACATCCCGCCCGTCCTCGCATTGGCGGATCAAAGCGAAGCTCGGATCGAGCGCTTCGAAATAAGCGTCGACGACATCTGGCGTGTGCGCGACGCAAACATAGACGCTGGTCGCCGCAAGGTAGCCCTTGGCCAGCATGTCCTGGGTGATGAGCGTCTTGTAAGCCAGTGCGTTCGGGCTCTGAAACGTGAAGCCCGTGAGGGCCGGCAGGCCCCAATGATCGATCTTCAGGCCGTGCTTGTCCGCGAGTTCCTGCCATCGCCGCCGGATATGCAACCCTGTCCGAGTAACGAAGTCCCACGACTGGACACGCTCCATCACCTCGAGAGTCTTCAGCGCCGCGGTCGGGCCGATGCGTTCGGTCCAGAAGGTGCTGCTGATGAAGGTGGTCTGAGCGGCCTCCATCACCTCGCGGCGTCCGATGGTGGCGGTTATCGCGTAGCCGTTGCCCAACGCCTTGCCGAACATGGCCATGTCGGGTTCTACGCCATATAGTTTGTGCAACCCGCCGAAGGTCTGGCGGAAACCGGACGTGCATTCGTCAAAAATGAGCACGATGCCGCGCTCGGTGGCGAGACGCCGCACCTTCTGAAGAAAGCCGTCCTCCGGGCCCTGATTGCGGGAGACCTCCATCTTGATCACGCCGATATCATGCGTCTTCACGAGGGCGTCGAGCTCGTCGAAGCGGTTATAGTTGAACGGATAAATTGTATCGCGCAGATTGGCGGGCACGCCTTGGGGCTCGAGCCCCGGCAAGAGATGGCCCGCGAGGTTGGTTTCATCCCCTAAATTCGCAGCGAGATACCAGTCGTGCCAGCCGTGGTAGCCGCAGAAGGCGACCTTGGCTTTGCCGGTGGCGGCTCGGGCAATCCGGATGGCGATGGCGTTCGCCTCTCCTCCCGACCGCGCAAAGCGCGCCATATCGGCCCAAGGATGCAGCTCTACTAAGCACTCCGCGAGATACACCTCTTCCGGGCAGTTGAGCGTGGACATGTTGCCGTTATCGACGGTGCCACGCACAGCGTCGTCCACTTCCGGATGGCCGTAACCCAAAATGTTCGTGCCGATGCCCATGATGGACATGTCGATCAATTCGCGCCCGTCCAAGTCCCATACGCGGCAGCCCTTGGCCTTGCTGAAATACGCCGGCCATTGATCGGGCAAGAACATCTCGGCGCGCTTGGAGAGCAACATGTTGCCGCCGGGAATGACGCGCTTCGCGCGCCTCCACAGCTTCTGGCCGACGCCGAGCGAAGCGCCCTCGTTGCGAATCAGGCGCTCATTGGCAGAAAACACCTCGGGACGCTCGTTGCGCAGCGCGAGAACATCCCGCCAGCCAAAGTCGCGCCTTGGATGGAAGCGCTCGAAAACCTTGCGCACCACCTCGAAATCTTCCGGCTCGTCCACCGTCCAGCGCTCGGAAGAAAGATCGCTCTCACAGCGCAAGTTCTCCGCGGAGAGCTCGCCCGATTCGCGGATGTAGGGCGTCACATGCTCGCGTTGTCGCGGTTCGTTGGCTTGCTTCCACGCCTTCTCCAGGGCCGTGAAGCCGAAGACCTCGACGTCGAGCCCATCGGGAAAAGTGGGCGGGCAGACATTCGACGCGTAATCCGCCCCCGTTTGGTGAAAAAGCGCGATAACGTCATCGACAACGTGCGGATCGAGCAAGGGGCAATCGCCGGTGATGCGAACGACGATGTCCGCGCCGGCTTCCGTCGCGGCGCGATAGTAACGATCGAGCACGTCATCCTCGCTTCCGCGATACACTGCGTAGCCGAGCCCCTGCACATATTCGACGAGCGGCGCGTTGCGCGCCTCTTGCGAGGTGGCGAGCACGATCTGATCGATGCGCTTTGCGCGCGCGAGCCGCTCCAGCAGCAAGCCGATCAAGGGCGCGCCGCAGATCGAGTGCATCACTTTATCGGGAAAGCGGGTGGAGCTCATGCGGGCTTGGACGATGGCGACGGTTTTCAATGTGCTGGCCATTTCGAAGGGTCGAGAAGATCGAGGTCCGCGCTCGCGAGGTCGGCGGGCGGCTCTCTATGGGCATTGTCAGCGAAAGAGAGCGCTTCCCGCAGCTGCTCGAGCGAATCGACGCCGACGATCACGCGATCGATTTCCGATCGAGCCAGGACGAAACTCAAGCAAGCCTGCAATGGCGCGAGATCGTTTTTTGCAAGCCAGCGGCGCCACTGGTCCCACAGTGGCCGCCAGCGATCGAAATATGGCGGCCGCGCCGCGTCGTCCATGAGCAACAGACCTTGCAGGAATACCGAGCGAGCATACACCTCGGCGCCCGACTGTTTCAGCTTGTCGAGCCAGCCGCTCGTAACGAGACGACGATCCAGGATGTTGTATGGCGCTTGCACGAGATCACAGTGAAAACGCGGCCACAGAAGGTCGAGTTCTTCCGGATGATAGATCGAGACGCCGATCTTTTGGACGACGCCGGACGCTTTCAATTTCTCGAGCGCCAGCACGACGATCTCGCCATCGCGCCCGAGCGCCGTTTGCGATCGGTGCAACAGCACGCCGTAAAGGCGCGACGCAGAAAGGCGGCGCAGCGAGGCGTGCGTCTGATCGTGAACCCAACGCCCGACATCCGCGACATTTTCGGGGACGGCCGGCAGTTTGGTTACGATCTTGAAGCCGTGCGCGCCCGCCTCCCCGAGACAGGTCTCGCTGTCGCCGTATGCGATGGCCGTGTCCAATGTATCGACGCCGCCAACCCGAGCGTGCGCGAGAATCGCCGCGGCGGCGGCGCGACTCACCTGGCCGCCCTTGTTCGCGACCCCGTAAGGGAGCCCGAATTGGGCGGTCCCCAGACCTATGCGTCGGCTAGTCACGCCGCAAGGCGTCCTCAAGCGCCTCTATCACGTGATCCTGCTCCCGCTCGCTCAGCGTCGGATACAGCGGGAGGGTTATCGCTTCCGCCCCGTGAGCTTCGGCCTCCGGGAATTGTCCCGGGGCAAAGCCCAGCCGCCGATAGTAAGGCTGCAAATGGACCGGCGTGTAATGCACGTTGATGCCCACTCCGGCATCGCGCAAGCTCTCGAACACCTCGAGCCGGGTTTTGCGACTCTCGGCGCGACAGACGCGCACGACATAGAGGTGAAACGCCGAATAATTCTCTTGCTTCACGACGGGTAGGCGCAAGGGCAACCCGCGCAGTTCGGCCTGGTAGCGTTTCGCCAGAAAATTACGGCGTTCGACCCATTCGTCCAGGCGCGCGAGCTGGCTCGAGCCCAGCGCGGCGTGGATGTCCGTCATTCGATAGTTGAACCCGAGCGTTTGTTGTTCGTAGCTCCAGGGTCCATCGGGCGCATAAATCATGCGCTCGCGCTCGCGCGTTACGCTATGCGTACGCAGCACGCTCATCCGCCAAGCGATCTCCTCGTCGTTCGTGAGCGCCATGCCGCCTTCGCCGGTCGTGATGATCTTTACGGGATGAAAGCTGAAGACGGTTATGTCCGAAAAGCGACAACTTCCCACCGGCTCGCCGTCGCGGGACGCGCCGATCGCGTGGGAGGCGTCCTCGATGATCTTGAAGCCGAACTCCCGCGCGAGCTCCCAGATCGCCTCTTGCTCCGTCGGCTGGCCCGCGAAATGCACCGGGACGACGACTTTCGGCAGGCATCCGTCCTGTTTGGCTCGCGCGAGCTTGTCGCGCAGACAGGGAAGGCTCAGGCTCCACGTCTTGGGGTCGATATCGACGAAGTCCACCTCGGCACCGCAATAGCGTCCGCAATTCGCAGAGGCGACGAAGGTGTTGGGGACAGTCCACAGCCGGTCTCCCGGCCCCAAATCGAGCGCCAGACAGGCAATGTGAAGGGCCGAGGTCGCGGAGTTGACCGCGACCGCGCATCGGGCTCCGACCTTGGCCGCGACCGCGCGTTCGAATCGCGGGACGACCGGCCCCTGGGTGAGCCAATCGGAGCGCAAAACGTCGACGACGGCGTCGATGTCCTCTTGCGAAACGTCTTGCCGACCGTAGGGAATCATCAAATCGAGCCGATCTTCGCGCGGTTCGCCTCGATCCAGCGCTGCAGCGCCTCTCGCGTCATCCACTCTTTGTTGGTGTCGGATGAATAGACGAAGCCGGGAGGAGCCGGCGTCCCGCCGTTGATGCGCTCCGGATCGAGGCTCCAATTGTGAATCTCGGGCAGAATTTTGTAATGCTTCTCGTATTCATAAGAACGAGGCGCGTCCTCGAAACTGATCATCTGCTCATGCAGTTTCTCGCCGGGACGAATGCCGATAATTTCGAACCGAGCGTCGGGGGAAACCGCGAGAGCGATATCGGTGACTTTCATGGACGGGATCTTCTTGACGTAGATTTCGCCCCCGACCATGTCTTCCAAGGCGTGCCAGACCAGAGCTACGCCTTGCTCGAGAGTAATCATGAAGCGCGTCATCCGCTCATCCGTGATCGGCAACACGCCCTTGGCGGCCTCCTTGATGAAGAATGGTATCACCGAACCACGCGAGCCCATCACATTGCCATAGCGCACGACGGCGAAGCGCGTGTCTTGGCCCCCGCTATAGGAGTTGCCGGCGATGAACAACTTGTCCGAGGTGAGCTTGGTGGCGCCATAGAGGTTGACGGGACTGCTGGCTTTGTCGGTCGACAGCGCTACGACGCGCTTCACCCCTTGATCGATGGCGACGTCGATCAGATTCATCGCCCCCAAGACATTGGTCTTCACGCATTCGAACGGATCGTATTCGGCAGTCGGGACGATCTTAGTGGCGGCGGCGTGCACCACATAGTCGATGCCTCTCAGCGCCCTCTTGAGCCGATCCTTGTCGCGCACGTCCCCGATGAAGAAACGCACGCGCTCGTCGTCCTTGTAGAGCTTCGCCATCTCCCACTGTTTCATTTCGTCGCGCGAAAAAATGACGAGTCTGCGCGGACTGTGCCTTGCGAGCGTCATGGGCACAAAGGTGTGCCCGAAGGAGCCCGTGCCGCCTGTGACCAATATTGAGCTTCCCGACAACATCATTAGCCTCGCCATGCTCCAATGGTGCGCTCGCCGGTCACTGCCGGCCCGATTGGTTCGCCGCTTCGAAAATTTTCGCCTTTTCCGTCGGGCTCGGATAATTGATCAGCACCGCTCGGAACTTCCCCTTGAAGACGAAAAGACTTCCCGCGGCGGCACCGATGACGCCGTGTCGGCGAATCAGGCCTTCGATATCGGCCAAGGAGCCCGCTCCGCCGAGAATGGAAAGGGGAATGCGGACGGCCTCGCGCATTCGATCGATCAGGCCAATGTCGTAACCGGTCATGACGCCGTCGGCGTCGATCGAATTGACCAAGATCTCGCCCGCGCCGAGCCGCTCCGCCTCTTTGGCGAAAAGGATCGGATCGACACCGCTTGCACGCGTCCCGTTGTGCGTGAAGACCTCATAGCCCGCCGACGACGCAGTTTTTTTGACGTCGAGCACGACGACGACGCTTTGCCCGCCAACGCGCCGCGCGGCCTCCGAAACGAGGGCGGGCCTCGCGATAGCCGTGCTGCTCAGTCCGACCTTCTCCACGCCGAGGCCGACGATGCGCTCCACCTGCTCGGCAGTCTTGACGCCACCCACGTAGCAAAGCGGCATTCGGCATTCAGCGGCAAGATCGCGAATAAGCTTGTAATCGGGTTCACAGCTCAAGCTCGTGGCGTCGATGTCGGCGACAATGAGCTCGTCCGTTTCCTTTTCGTTGAATATCCGGACGGCGTTGATCGGGTCCCCGACATATTTCGGCTCGGCGAAGCGCACGGTCTTGACGAGACCGCCGTTCTTGACGAGCAGACATGGAATGATCCTCGGCCGCAACATAGCCTATAGCTCGCCGAAGTTTTTCAACAGCGCGAGACCCGCCCCGTGACTCTTTTCCGGGTGAAACTGCGTTCCGAACACGTTTCCAAAGCCGATCGCGGCGGCGAAACGGCTGCCGTTGTACTCGGTTGCGCCGAGAACGTGCTCGGGATGATCGGGCGAGAGGTAATAGGAATGCAGAAAATAGAACCAGGAATCGCCGATATCGCGGAACAGCGTTTCAGCGGAGGAAGGCGCAACCTGGTTCCAGCCCATGTGCGGCAATAAATTCCCGCGGCTTGCCGTCGCAGCGTTCAGCTGCCTGACGTCGCCTGGAATCCAATCGAGGCCCGGCAGCCTTCCCTCTTCGCTTCGCCGCGCCATGATCTGCATCCCGACGCACACGCCGAGGACCGGCCGCTTTTCCACCTTTACCAATGCGTCCAGGAGGTCGCGCATGCCCGACGCGTTCAGCCTCTCCATCGCCCAGTCGAACGCGCCGACGCCCGGAAGTATGATTTTGTCGGCCTTCGCCAGTTCCTCCGCGCTCGTCGCGACCGTCACCGGCATATTGAGGTGCCTGTAAATGTCGACAAACGCCTGGATATTCCCCAAACCGTAACTGACTACGCCAATCACCGCTTGCCCCCGACCTCGAGGGCGAGCGCTCTCATCACGGCGGCGCCGATGTTGTACACCCAGGCTTGGTTGCGATAATCCCTGTAGCTTTTGTTCGGCGCCGCGAGATAGCCTTCGAGCTCTCGAACCGTAATCCCGAGCTTCGTCGCCACGAATTCAACGTCCTGAGCGATCGTATCTTGATTGTAGGAGGGCGTCTCGAGTTTCGCCAAAGCGTCCTGGCGGGTCATCTGGCCCGTGACGATGAGGCTCGAAAACTGCACCCGCCGCACGTCGTAGCCAAATTTTTTGGGGAGCCAATAGCCTTCGTAGAACTGGGTGAAACGGGATTCGAAATGTTTTTGCGGATAAGGCTGCCAGCCGAACTTCTCGACCAAAAATTTCATTGCGTCTTGTTTGACGTAGGGGACTAAATTGAGCGGCCTCTCGACCTTGATCCCCTTCATGTAGGGAAGAAAAACCTTGTGCCGAAAAATCGACGTGAGGGGAAAGGTTTTCAGCGGCTTCGCGCCGAAACGCCGATGGATGTCGCGCAACTGCACGGAGTCGGACTGGTAATACATCCAGGCCACGGGATTGCGAATGCACTCCGTCGACAAATTGGCGCCAGTGAGAATGTGCTTGATGTCGTATTTTTCGACGAATTTGTATATTGTCGCAAAGAAGGCGTGATCCTGGGGCGTGTCGATATGCGGCACGCCTGACTTCAAAAAGGCGAGCTGCAAGTCGCGCATCTCGTCCCAATCGATGACCTCGGTATAGAGGTCGAGCCTCAATCCATCGACGAGCTTTTCAATATTGTTGACCGCTATTTGCGAGTTCCAGCCGGCGTCGACGTGAAATACCAGAGGCCGCAGGCCGAGGTGTTCTTTGGCGATATAGGTCAGATAAGAACTATCAAGGCCGCCGCTCATGCCGATGATGCAATCGAAATCCTTGTCCTTGCCCGCCGCTTTAATCCTCTCGACCAATGATTGCAGCGTTTTTCGGGCGCTTTCGCCGGCGCGCCAGTTGGGCAACGTATGGCGGTAAAAAGTGTTACAATGATCGCACATACCCTTTTCGTCGAAGACGATCATGGGATCGGACGTGTCCATTACGCAATTGGCGCAGATGCGGTGGGTCATCTATTTGATTGCTTCTATCAGCATGAACAAGCCGGCGCCGGGAAACAGGCGTCGAAGGAGTCGGCGCGGCCATATTCGCCTGGCGACGTCCAAGAGCATCCCCCGATGCCGTTGTCCGGCGTCCGACTCCAGCAAATCGCCATGCGTCAGCACCGTCCGAATGCGCACATGCTGGAACGCGCCGAACAGCTTGCGCGCTTCGCCAACCGAATACGCCTTCGTTCCCGGGCTCTCGAGGCAACCCCCATAAATCTGCGACAAGGTCAGCCACGGCCGAAGCCCCAGCAAGGCGTAGCGAAGCCAAAGCATCAGCCCGACCATGGACCATTTGTGGTAGATCATGATCTTGGCCGCGCCGCCCCGCTTTAGAACGCGATGAACCTCGGCGACAGCTTTGTCGGTGTCCGGACTGTGATGCAGCACGCCCCAAGAGTAAACGCAGTCGAACGTCTCATTGTCGAAGCCGAGCGCTTCAGCGTCGCCGGCCGCCAAGCGCGAGCGTAACCCGAAACAGGCAAGTCTCGCGCGAGCGTGCTCGATGGCGCGTTCCGTGAGGTCGATCCCCCAGAGGTCGGCCCCCGCTTCCGCAAAACGTTGATGGTCCGCTCCGAGGCCGACGCCAATCTCGAGCACACGTAAGCCCTGCGTTTCTTCGAAACGGGCAAAGTCCAGAATGTAAGGCTCCAACGAATAGCGCGTCTCCATCTCCGCCGCATAGCCCGCGCGATCGCTCTCTTTCAAATAAAGCTCTTCGCCGCACGACGCCTTGTTCCAAAAGTCGTGGACTTGCTGTTTTTCGACGTTCATGGCCTTGGGTCAGACTTGTCTGGGCTGCGTATCCAGCCAGACCTGCTGGCACAGAAGCGTGAAAAGCGTATAAGCGTGATCGGCGTGGCCGCTCAACTGTTCGACCAAAAGCCGCCGCACCGCCGCCGACCTGAACAATCCTTGCCGCTCGAGGCGCTTCTCATCCAGATACATGTTCATCATGGCGGGATTGTTTCGCAGCCACGCCCGGATCGGCAGGCCGAACCCGGCCTTCTCTCGATAAATGATTTCTCTCGGGAGCAAGGGCTCCATGGCCTTCTTGAGCACATATTTTCCTTGCCAACCCTTCACCTTCAGTCCGACGGGCAAGGCGTTCATGATCCGCACCAGCTCGAAATCCAGAAACGGCACGCGCGCCTCGACCCCCGTCGCCATGCTCATGCGGTCCGTATAGCATAAGTTGAGCGACATCAGATCATAACGCTGATCCATCTTCATCAAAGCCGCCAACGTCTCCTCGCCCGCGAAACAATCGAAGGTCGCTTGCAACGCGGCGGCGCCGGACCAGACTTCCGGCGCCGGCAGCAATTCTTGGATGGTCGCAGCATCAGTCCATGTGTACATAGCCACCAACCTGGCTTCGGCCGATTGTTCCACCAGTCGAGCGAGCCTCGAAAGTCGCCGGCGGGCGCCGTCGCCGAGCTTGGAAAGGCCGAGCGATGCGAACGATAGGGCGTTCGCGAGCGCCGGCCGCGACCACCCCGGCAGCCGACACAGCATCGCTTCGGCAAGATATCTGCGATAGCCTCCCAGGTACTCGTCCGCCCCTTGGCCTGAGAGCATGACCTTGTTTCCAGCGCAACGCGCGCCAGAGGAAATCACGTACGTATTGATGGCGGCGGGGTCGGTGAAGCCATCTTCCATGAACGGCATGAGTTTGGGCAAAATGTCGATGAAATCCTCCGTCGCCGGGACGACGCGGAGCTCCAAACCGAGCCGCTCCGCCATGATGCGGGCGTAACGCAAATCGTCGCTTTGCTCGTCGCGCTCCCGATCCGCGTCGGAAAAAGCGATCGTATACGCGTCCTTTATGTTCGCGCCGCTGCGGACGGCTTCTTGCGCAACCGCCGAAGAATCCAATCCTCCGCTGAGAAAGAGGGAGACGGGAACATCTGCGACCAACTGGCGACGGACCGCGGTTGAAAAGGCGGCGCGCAGGCGTTCGATCGCATCCCCTTCGGACGAAAACTCCAGCGGCTCGCGCAGATGATCGAAAAGCGGCTGCGCCGATATCCGCTCGCCTTCGCGATAGCTGAGACAAACGCCGGGCTCGACCTTCTCGAACTCTCTGTAGAGGGTATTGGGCTCCGGCACGTACATGAAAGCGAGCTGATCCGCCAGGGATTCTTCCCGCAGCGTGCGGGCGAGGCCGGGAATGGCGAGCAGCCCCTTGAGTTCGGAGCAGAAGAAGGTTGCGCCCAACTGTCGGGTGACGAACAGCGGCTTGATGCCCAACGGATCGCGCAGAACGTGCAGCAGGCGCGTTTCGGCGTCATAGATGGCGAGAGCGAAAATGCCGTTGAGCAGATTCAGGAAATCGACGCCTTCACGGGCGAATCCTTCGACGATGACCTCGGTATCCGTGTCGCTTTTCCAGGCGATCGAGCCATGGCGCTCGACGAGATAGCGCTTCAGATCGCGATAGTTGTATACCTCCCCGTTGTAGCTGATCACGAAGCGCGCGGACGCATCCGTCATCGGCTGGCGGCCTGCAGCCGTAAGGTCGAGTATCGAAAGCCGTACGTGCCCGAGGCAGCAATCTCGCCGCTCGGACACGTGAACGCCGGCGCCGTCCGGGCCACGATGCCGGATGACGTCGAGCGCCTTTTCAACAGGAAACGATCTGTTTCCTTTTGAACTTATCGCGATAATTCCGCACACGCTGCTACGGCGTCCCTTTGGATCGCGCCGGATCGCCTCAGCCAAACTGCTGAACGCGCTCGTCGGGCGCGCCGGGGCCGTAAAGCCGCTTCACCGGCAGTCGTCCGGTGATTTCCATTTCGCGCCGCTTGTACTCGATCAAACGATAGACCTCGCACCACATCCGCGCGCTCGCATAGCCCGCCCAACCTGCTCGCCAAGCGCCTCTCCAGAGCCAAAAATACAGAAATATCAGCTGATAGCGGAACGGCAGCCGAGCGTAATTCTTTTTTGCCCACACGCGCCTCTGCAGAGCGCTCCCGAACAACAATGGAGTCATGGCGAGGGCGTCGCCCTGATAAGCGATGACGGCTTCGGCGGTGGTGTAGCGATTCTGTTTTTCGAGCCAGTGATCGAGATCGGGACTGTCGTAATGCTCCAAATCGCCCGCCACGTGATCGACCGAACCGTCGATGATCGGGTGTTCGTTCACGGCGACGTTCGTGAAACGAGCTTTTCCCGTTTTCCACAAGCGGATCAATTTCTCGCGAACGGGCAAGGCCGTGTTGAGGAACCACAAGCGGCGCTCGATCGAAAAACCGTCGGCGTCGCCTCGCGCCATGGCCGCGCTCAAATTCGCTTTCAGCTCGTCCGACAAGCGTTCGTCGGGATCGAGCTTCATCGTAAAGGGCGCGTTGATCGGCAGCTCGCGCAGCGCGAAATTCCACTGGTCGCCGAATCCCTTAAAGCGCCGCTGCACGACGTGAACCCCACGCCGCAAGGCGATGTCGACCGTGTCGTCCTGGCTGTAGCTGTCGACCAGAAAGACCTCCCGCGCCCACCCCGCCAGATTGTCCAGCACCCCCTCCATGTTGTGACCTTCGTTGAGCGAAATCATCACCACGGCGACAGGGGCGGAGCCTGCTGGCCAGCGGTCGTCGGCGGGGTTATGGGGCATGCGCGTTTACCGGCGTTTCAGTCCAGATGGACCCACGCCGGCCGCTCGCCGCCATGAAGAAGCCAGCGGTAGGTCGCGGCCATCATGGCCCCGACCCGCTTCCACGAATATTCCTCGAGCATCCATTCGCGTCCCGCGATCCCCATTTGCGACAAGGTTTCTGGGGAGCACGCCAAGGCCTTCTCCAGGCAGGCTGCGAGCGAATCGACGCCGATGTCGATCCACCAGCCGGCGCCGCGGCTCTCCAAGTCACCCCATGGCGCGCCCTTCGTCACGATCGTCGGCGTGCTCGCGGCAAGCGCCTCGGCGACCGTCATGCCGAAATTCTCCGAATGAGTCGGAAGGACATACAGATCGGCGTCACGATACTCGCGCCACTTTTGATCGCCATAGCAGGGGCCGCAAAACTCGATCCGACCAAGACCGAGTTCCATCGAAAGTCGTCGAACCGCGGCGAGATACCCGCCCTCGTCGGGTCCGACGATCCTGAGCTCCCAGTTCGGAAAGCGATCCTGCACGGCGCGCCAGGCCGGAAGCAACAAGTCCAATCCCTTGTTCGGATGGATTCTCGCCAAAAACAAAAGTCGCCGGCTATTGGATGGCGTCCCCGTTTCACGTTCGGGAACGTCTATCCCGTTGGGGATCACGGTCACCGGCTGCGTGAAACCCATGCGTCGGATATCAGCGTATTCAGATGCGGATGTCGCATGGAAACAACTGACGGCGCTCAGCGCTGGGCGTTGCACGAGGCGCCAGAACAAGGGTTTTATCTTGCTCCCGATGGACAGAGCATATTCCGTGAATGTTCCGCGAGGCGACACGATGAATGGATTTTTGTATTTACGCATCAATTGCCCTGGATAAACATTGGGCATCATCCACAAGCTATGGTTATGAAAAACAATGCCTGAATCGGAACGCGCCTCGCGCTCCAACCATCGGCGCATGGCGGGCGATCGGCCGAGGCGCCGCGGGCCGAGCCCCAAGGGAAACGACTTCAAGTAGCTCGGCGGCGAAGCCAGTGGCGCCCAATCGAGCACCGCCAGGTCCACATTCTGCCCCTGAGAAATCAAGGAGTCGCACAAGCTTCGAACCGAATAGGAAGGACCGCTCGCTTCGTCGGAGATCGCCGGAACCGTATGGATAATTCTCATGCCGCCTTATTTTCTCGATGTCTCGCATGGCTCACCGCTCGATGCGCTCCTCACACCCGCATGACGGCGCCCGTCCGCAAGGACTCCTCGATGGCGAAGGTCGCTTGCGTCACCGCGACGAGATCGGCGAGAGGGATCGGCGGGGCGCCGCCGTCGCGCGCCGCTTCCATGAACGCGGCGACGAGAGCGGCTTGTCCCTTGTCTTGCGCGGCTTTCTCGCTTTTCTGCTTGCCGCCCTTCGAGACGGTGAGCCGGCAAAAATCGTCGAGCTGGATCGCGCAGCCCGAGGCGAACGCTTCGAGATATTCTTTCGGCAACGCGGGATCGCCGAGCGAGGAATAGACGATCGCTCCACTCGAGCCATCGGCGAACGTGACTAGGATCGACACGGCGTCGCCATGCCCGCGCGCCGCCGCCGCCGCGACCTCGACGGGCAGGCTGTTGCAAAGATACACCAGCGCGTCGACGAAATGGCAGACCTCGCCGACGATGCGGCCGCCGCCCTCCTCGCGCTGAATCCAGCTCTCGCGGGGGATGGTGCCGGCGTTGACACGATAGAGCATGACGAGGGGACCGGAGCGGGGCGCGAGCGCCGCCTTCGCCTTTTGCAGCAGCGGCGCGAAGCGGCGGTTGAAGCCCACCGTCAGGAGCCTATCCGAGGCCTCGGCGGCGGCCACGACGGCTTCCAACCCCTCCTCGTCGACGGCGAGCGGCTTCTCGCAAAACACGTGCTTGCCCGCTTCGAGCGCCTGCGCCGCGTAGCGGGCGTGCGTGTCGTGGCGCGTCGCGATGAAGACGACGTTGACCTCGTCGCTCGCGATCACGGCGGCCGGGTCGGTGGCGATCGCCGCGAAGCCGTGCTTGTCGCCGGCGTGGGCGGCCGAGATGCCGGTCGCCGTGGCGACCGCCGCGAGACGGTTGCCCGGCGTCCGCTTCAGCGCCGGAAGCAGCACGCCTTTGGCGTAATTACCGAGACCGATGAAGCCGACACCGGTCGCCGAGGGCGCGGCGGTTCTCGCTTGCGGGCGCGCGAGGAGACGTTGGACGCTGCTCGCGCCAGCGTCCGGATAGCCCAGCAGCATGGCGAGATGCGGTTCGCCGCGCTCCATCACGCCATAGGCCTGTCCGGCGTCCGAAATTGCGAAACGGTGGGTAACGAGCTTTGCGGGCGTCACGCGTCCCTCCGCGATCAGCGCGAGGAACGCCTCCATGTTGCGCTGCTCGGTCCAGCGCACATAGGGCAGCGGGTAATCCTGCCCATCCAGCTCATAGGCCGGATCGTGACGCCCGGGACCGTACGACATGGAGAGCTTGAGATCGAGCTCCCGCTTGTAGAAAGGCTCGCGGTCGATGGTCATGCCGACGAGCCCGACGACGACGATGCGCCCCTTGATGCGGCTGATCTCGGCCGCGAGATTCAGGGGCTCGCTCGATGAGGTCGACGCCGTCAGGATGACCGCGTCGGCGCCGTAGCCGTTGGTGAAACCCTCCGTCGCCTCGCGCAGGCCGTCACTGACGGACACGTCGGCGCCGAGATCGCTCGCGAGCGCCGCGCGAGCGGGGTTCGGATCGAATCCGAGCACGCGGCAGCCGTTGGCTTTCAAAAGCTGCGCGGTGAGGAGACCGATGAGGCCGAGCCCCATCACGACGATCCGCTCGCCGAGCGTCGGCACCGCTTGCCGCACGCCTTGCAGCGCGATGGCGCCGAGGGTGACGAAGCTCGCGTCCTCGTTCGTCACGCCCGCCGGAATGCTCACCGCGAGATTTTTGGGAACGGCGTTGATCTCGGCATGGTTGGCGAGGCCGGCGCCGGCGCAGGCGACCCGGTCGCCGACCTGAAGCCCCGTAACGCCCCGCCCGACCTCGAGAACCTCGCCCGCGATCGAGTAACCGAGCGGAATCGGCGTGTCGAGCTTGGCGAACACCTTGTCGATCGTTTGCCGGATACCATCGCGCTGGACATTGCGCAGGACGCGACGCACGAGGTCGGGCCGCGCCATCGCCTTGCCGGCCAAGGAGGCTTTGGCGAGGTCCATCAGTTGCTTTTCGGTGCCCGACGAAATGAGCGAGGCGCGCGTTGCGACCAGCACGCAGCCATGGCCCACGCGCGGCGCCGGAACCTCGGCGACCTTGAGCTCGCCCGTGCGATAGTTCTGCTGAACTTGCTTCATGCGGGGCGCGCGGCCGTTACGATGCGAAATGTCGTCGTGGCCTCGGAAACGCCAACGGGCAAAGTGAGCGTCAAGCGCCTCGTCGCCGCTTCGCGTCCCATGTCGGGCCACCAGACGGCCGGCTCGTCGCGAATTTGCGCGGTCGCCTCGACGACGATCTCGGCTGCGCCCCGCGTCAAGCGCGCCGTGATGCCATCGACCGCGACGGTGACATCGGGATGCAGCAAGAATCCGATGCGCGCTCGCCGAGCCATCGAGCCTTCCAGCCTGTCGTCGATCGTGATTCGATCGGACGAGACGACGAAGCGTCGAACATGGCGCGGCCGTCCAGGAAGGTTGGTAAAGCCGTCGTGAGCGCCTTCGAGCAGGAAGCCATCGCTATGCTCTTCGTAGCGGCGCGTCTCGACCTTCGGCCTGCGACCGCACCGAAACGCCCCGAAGAAGTCTGCTTGATCGGCGCCTTCGAGGCAGAGCGTGTTGTGGCTGCTCGCGGATCGCGAGAGCCGACGCTTTTCTCCAGCCACGTATTCGAAAACACCTTGATCGACGATCACCCGCTTACCTGCGACCGACCATTCGAACGATAGCGCGTCGCCATGGCCGTGCGCCGGCAGGTCGTCCGGCGCGATGCGGCCGCAGTCGGCCATGAAATAGACGTCGCCCGCGCGCAGGCCGAAATAGCCTGCGTCGGGATAGGCGAACCGCTGGCGGGGCGCGGGGCGGCGCCCGCCAGCCGCCTCATAGGCGTCGAGGCACGTCGCGGGCGCATAGGCCATGGTCAGGCCGGCGTCGTTGAATTGCGCGATGAAGCCGTCCGGATGCGAAAAATCCGCAATGGCCTGCGCCATGTGCGCCAATGCGGCGTCGAGGTGGCTGCCGAACGGGTCGCCGCCCAGCGCATGGCGGCATTCGAGGAGATCGACGAAGACCTGGCAATGATACGAGGGAGAACGCTCGTAATGCGGGCCATCAACGAGAATCTGAGCGTCGAGCTCCCGCGAGAGCAACCCGAGAGCGAGCCGATGCCACCAGCCAGCCTCCGCGCCATCGAAGTAAGCGGAAGCCCACACGAGCGCCTTGATGTTCTTGATCAGATGATTGCCGCCGATGTCCGTCTCGAGGTTGCGCTCCAGAAACCGCATCTGCTCGACGAGGCTCGCGCGCGCCTTCGCGAGCAGGCCGCCGTTCAGGCGAGCCGCTCGCGCCGCCAACTGCTGCATCCACACGACGACGCGCAACGAAAGCGCGTAAGCGTTCCACCCGTCGCGCCAAGAACCCGGTGCGTGCGCCGGATTCGCATCGATCCATTGCTCGATGATGTCTTCGAAGAGTGCGTCGTCAACGCTCTCTAGATATTCCATGTAATGAAGGTTCATGCGCAGCAGCTGATGCGCTGCGCCGACGCCCGGTCGGGTCCAGTCGATGCTCCTGCCAGGCAGGATCAACTCGCGGCCGAGCAGGTGAAATGCCAGCTCGCCCCGTGGGCCTACGCTCAGGCCGCCGCGTGGCGGGAGCAGCGCCACAGGGGGATCGAGCCGAGGCAACGGCGACGGGGCCGTAAAGCGCGCTTTCGAGGCCAAACGATCGCGCAGGCGCCGGCGGACGTCAAGCTCGACGCGGCGCACGAGCTTGCGGACGGGAATGTGGCGACCAAAAGCGAGTACGCGGGCGGCGCTCATAAGAACACGGACCATCATTGCAATGCGCGTTCGACGTCGACGTTCGCGGTCGTTCGCGCGGGACGAGTTGCGACGACCTCGCCCAGGACCTCGGCATAACGCTTAGCGAGCTTCGCGCGATCGAAATGCTCGCGCACGAATTTTGATCCGCGCACGCCGAAACTGCGAGCGAGAGCGGGATTTGCCGCGAGCCGCCGAACCGCGGCGGCGAGTTCCGCCGCGCTCTCGGGCGTAATGGCGACGCCGGCGCTGGCGGACTGGAGCAATTCCCTCGCCTCTCCCTCGACGCCGAGCACGATCGGGCAAGACATTCCCATCGCTTCGAACATCTTCGAGGGCAGGACCTTCTTGAAAAGCTCGTCGCGCCTGAGAAGGATCAGGCTGACGTCCGTCGCCGACCAGACGGCGGGCATGTCTTTCTTCGGCAATTGCCCAAGAATGCGAACGTTCTCGAGGCCCATCTCCGCGGCCCGCGCTGCGAGCCGCGCGCGCTCCGCCCCGTCGCCGACTGTGACATAGACGATGCCCGTCTCCAGGGCGGTGAGGCGTGCGGCCTCCAAAATAATGTCGAGCCCGTGCGCCAATCCGTGCGTGCCGACATAGGCCGCGACGAGTTTGCCCTCAAGCCCGAGCGCGTGCTTCGCCTCGTCGGGCGCTGCGACGCGCTGGAACAAGGCGAGATCGACGCCGTTCTTGATCACGTCGATCTTTGCCGCGTCGCCGCAACGCTTTGCGATGTGCTCGACGAAAGAGTCGGTCACCGCGATGATGCGGTCAGCGCGGCGATAAGCCGAGCGCTCCAACCACTCAAGAAAGCGAATGGCGGGGCCATTCCTCATGGCACCGACGGTGACGATGCTCTCCGGCCAGATATCGCGGATTTCGAGCACCCACGGAACGCCGCGCAACACCTTCGCTATCAATCCCGTCAATCCGCAAAAGAACTGCGGCGAGGTCGAGACGACGACGTCAGGGCGCTTCAACCATGGCAGAGCGAACGTCGCCGCGATCATGTACGACAAGTAATTGAGCGTGCGTAGAAAGAAACCCTCGTTGGCCGCGATGAAGGTCCATACGCGAATCACCTCGACGCCGTCGATCGTCTCGCGCTGGAACAGTCGATTACGATAGCCGTCGTAGAGCTTGCCCGCCGGATGATTGGGGGCGCATGTCAAGACCGTCACTTCGTGGCCGGCCCTCGCCCATTCGCGGCAATGCTCCGACGTGCGCGACGCCGGTGCGTTGACTTCGGGGGAATAATAGTGGCTGAGAAACAATATGCGCATTGGGTCGGGCATCCCGAATGTCGATCGAAGAAGCGCGTAAGCGCTAGCCTCCGATGAGGTCGAGAACGTGTCGCACGACGCGCTCGGCCGCCTTGCCATCCCACAGCTCGGGGACGCGGCCGCGCTTGCCGGCCGAGCCGAGCGCATCGCGCGCCGCGCGCAAAAGAGCGTCGGGCGAGGTTCCGACCAGCGTGTTCGTGCCCTCGCTGATGGTAATCGGCCGTTCGGTGTTGTCGCGCGCCGTGAGGCATGGAACGCCGAGTGCGGTGGTTTCCTCCTGCAGGCCGCCGCTGTCGGTGATGACCAGCCGCGCTTCGCGCACTAATCCGATCGTTTCGAGATAGCTGAGCGGCGGCGTCGCCAGAATGCGGCGCCCCGCGACTTCGGCGCCGAGGCCGGCGGCGTCGATTCGGGTTCGCGTGCGTGGGTGCAACGCAAACACAAGCGGAAGGCTCGATGAAATCTCGCAAAGCGCGCCGACGAGCCCGGCGAGCTTGGCGGGATCGTCGACGTTCGAAGGCCGGTGCAAGGTGACGAAGCCGTAGCCGTCGCGCGTCATCTCCGTAACCGCGTCGACGTCGACGAACTGCCCGATCGTTTCGTGCGGGGGACGCGCCTGCGCGAGGTTGGCGTGAAGGGTGTCGATCATCACATTGCCGACGAAGCGGATGGCGTCGGGCGCGACGCCCTCGCGAAGGAGCTGCCCAACCGCGTCGCGCTCTGTCGTCAGCAAGAGATCGGAAAGCCGGTCCGTGACGAGCCGGTTGATCTCTTCCGGCATCGTTCGATCATACGAGCGCAGGCCGGCTTCGACATGCGCTAGAGGTATGCTCAGTTTGGAAGCGACGAGGGCCGCAGCTACCGTCGAATTGACGTCGCCGACGACGACCACCACGTCGGGCCGGTCCGCGAGGAACACAGGCTCGAGACCGAGCATGATACGTGCGGTTTGCTCGGCGGCGCCGCCAGAGCCGACGCCCAATTCGACGTCGGGCTCCCGAATGCCGAGTTCATCGAAGAACACGGCGTTCATCGCCTCGTCATAGTGCTGACCGGTATGGATCAGCCGCGTGGCGCAGCGGCCGGCGGCGTCGAAGGCGCGCAGGATCGGCGCGATCTTCATGAAGTTCGGACGCGCGCCGACAACGCAGTCGATGCGCCGGCGAACGCCGACCATGGCGATTCCTGGCTCGGTCATGTCGAGCCGGCGGAGGCCGCCGAGTTCGCAACCAATGTCAGGCCAGCACGAGTTTTTGCGACTCGATGCCCGCGCGACGGCAAACGTTGCGCGTATCGACCACGAGCGCCGCATGCTCGACGATCGCGTGATAATCGACGCCGTCGTGATCAGTCACGATAAGCGCCGCGTCGTAGCGGGCGGCCAAGTCGTCGGACCAAGGCTCGCTCTTGCGGCCCGTAAGCGCCGCGTGCTCGCGCGTGCGGTGGATGACGGGAACGAACGGATCGAAGAAATCGACCGTTGCGCCCCGCGCTTCGAGAAGCTCGATGAGCCGAAGAGCCGGACTCTCTCGCATATCGTCGATGTTCTTCTTGTAGGCGACGCCCAGAACCAAGATGCGCGAGCCGTTGAGCCCCACTCGGCACCGCATGTCGAGCACGAGCGCGAGCTTGGACACGACATGGTGCGGCATGCTGGAGTTGATTTGCCCCGCGAGCTCGATGAAACGCGTGGAAATCCCGTATTCGCGCGCTTTCCACGTCAGATAGAAGGGGTCGATCGGAATGCAGTGTCCGCCGAGGCCCGGGCCTGGATAAAATGGCATGAAGCCGAAGGGCTTCGTTTTCGCGGCGTCAATCGCCTCCCAAACGTCGACGCCCATCGGCTCGTAGACGAGCTTGAGCTCGTTGACGAGCGCGATGTTCACAGCGCGAAAGATGTTTTCGGTGAGCTTGACCGCCTCGGCGACCCTGGTTGTCGAAACAGGCACGACGGAGGCGATGAAATTTCCATAGAGCGCTTGGACGATTTCGAGCGCGTCGGGCGTGTCGGCCCCGACCACCTTGGGAATGGTGGAAGTAGTGAAGCTGGCGTTGCCCGGATCCTCGCGCTCGGGCGAGAAGCCAAGAAAGAAATCCCGCCCGTTTTTCAGCCCGCTCTCTTCGAGAATCGGCCGGAGCACCTCGTCCGTCGTGCCGGGGTAGGTCGTCGATTCGAGAACGACGATCTGGTCACGGCGCAAATGCTTGGCGATCTCACGCGCTGTCTCCACGACAAAGGAGAGGTCCGGCTCGAGATTCACAGTCAGAGGAGTTGGCACGCAGATGAGCAAGGCGTCGGGCTCGGAAAGACGCGAAAAGTCGGCAGTCGCGCGAAAGTGTCCGGTCGCGACCGCGGCGGCGATGACTTCCGAAGAAAGATGGCGCAGATAGGTGCGGCCCTCGGCCAACATTTGGGGCTTGGCGGGATCGATATCGAAACCCAGAACCTCGAGCCCCGAGTTCACCGCAGCAAGACAGAGCGGCAGACCTACGTAGCCGAGACCGACGACGCCGACGGACGCTTTCTTGTCGCGATACCTTTGAGCAAGGGCCTGCGCTCGCAACGTCGGATCGAGCCGTTGGTCATTCATGCGTCAACCTCGCGGACAAGTCGCTTATCATCGGGCGGAAAAGGCTCGCCAGGCGAGCCGACAGAGACGTCGCGAGCCCGTGAGGCCGCAAGAACCGCGGCGGGGCAAGCGAAATTAAAACCTTGTCCAGCGCGACATGGAGAGGGAACATCACGTTGCAGCGCAGAAGCTTGACCCATTTGCAATCGAGCAGATGCTCGATGTTCTGCTCGCCGCCTTGAGAAATTGTCGACGCACAGCTTCGTTCCCTCCGGGGATCGAGCGATCGGGCAGGCATGTGACTCGAATTGCAAAAGCTACCGTACTTCAGGTGAATCGGTTCACCCGAAGGCTCAAGTTTCCGTATCACCGTGTCGAACGTCATGCTGCGCTGCAAATCGGGCTAATTACACGCCATCGTAAATGACCGCAAGAGCCGGGCCATTGTTTGTCAGGGCAGAGTCTTAAATCGTTAAGGCTTCGTTAACCAAAGCGGATTCGAAAGGCGCGGGAGGAGCGCGCCATGACGAAGGGCTTTTTGTATCATATGCGGATTGTGCCGGACCACCGCGTGCCGGGCATGGTGACCTATCCGCTGGACGAGATTTTGCTGACGACGCTGGTCGGCGTCATTTGTGGCGGCGACGACTGGGAGGGCGTTGAGGAAGTCGCAAAGGGCGCTCTCGACTGGTTGCGTCAGTTCCTTCCGTTTAAGGACGGGATTGCGACCGCGCAGACCTTGCGCAAGGTGTTTCGTCTGCTCGATCCCGCCGCGCTGGAGAATTGTTTCCACATTGTTTCCTCATTTGTAGAAGTTTTAACTTAATCTGACGGACGGTGTTTTCAGCCACGCAAGGGAGCCGTGGCGGGGGCGGAGCTGGTCGGGGTAGCGCAGCCCCCGCCACGGGTCTCCAGGAGACACCGATATGACCAAGGATCAGAAAGTCATCCGCGCCAAGGCCGGCCTGCTCGAACTCGCCAAGCAGCTCGGCAATGTTAGCCAGGCGTGCAAGATCATGGGTTACAGCCGCGATAGCTTTTATCGTTTCAAAGACCTTTACGACAAAGGCGGCGAGCTGGCCCTGCAAGAGCTCTCTCGCCGCAAGCCGTTGTTGAAGAACCGAGTGGCGCCCGACACCGAGGCGGCGGTCGTAGACATGGCGATCGAACAACCAGCCTGGGGCCAGACGCGCGTCTCCAACGAGCTGGCCAAGAAGGGGATCAGCGTGTCGCCGTTCGGCGTGCGCTCGATTTGGCTGCGCCACGACCTCGCCACCATGAAGCATCGGCTGAAGGCGCTCGAAGCCAAGATGGCGCAGGAGCAGCTGATCCTCACCGAGGCGCAGGTCGCCGCGCTGGAAAAGGCCAAGGCCGACAAGGAGGCGCATGGCGAGTTCGTATCCGAATGCCCCGGCTATTGCGGCGCGCAGGACACTTTCTACGTCGGGACGTTGAAAGGCGTCGGCCGTGTCTACCAGCAGACTTTCGTCGACACCTACGCCAAGGTTGGCTTCGCTAAGCTCTACGACCGCAAGACGCCGATCACCGCCGCCGATCTCTTGAACGACCGCGTCATTCCCTTCTACGAGGAGCACGGCATTCCGCTGCAGCGCGTGCTCACAGACCGAGGGACCGAATATTGCGGCAACCCCGAGCGGCACGAATACGAGCTGTATCTCGCGGTCGAGGACATCGACCATACGCGCACCAAGGCGAAGAGCCCGCAAACCAACGGCATCGTCGAGCGTTTCCACAAGACCATGCTCGACGAGTTCTACCGCATCGCTTTCCGCAAGAAGGTCTATGCCACGATCGACGAGCTGCAGAGCGATCTCGACGCGTGGATGCGAGAGTTCAACGAACTCCGCCCCCATCAGGGAAAATGGTGCTTCGGAAAAACGCCGATGCAGACCTTTATTGACGCGCTGCCCTTGGCGCGTGAAAAATCAGGTCGGATTCAGGCGATCGAGGAAAACGCCGCCGCTTGAACCAACAACGGCCAGCTCATGCCGTCCGTCAGATCAAGTACCAACTTGTACACCTCATTGATAGATGTCCGGCTAGAAAACAGCCTTCCAGATCCAATGGATTGATGGAGGAAACCCTCTCCGCTCGGAATCTTCGGGACTTAACGCGCGATTGGCCACGCTACCGCCGTTGGGGTGCAGCCCAAGACCGAACCGCCCACAAGATCTGAAGGATCGCCCATGGGCGATCCCAATCAACCCGCGACCAGCGCCGAGCGCTCCAGACTCGCGGATATCTTGCCGCCCATTATTTCGAGCAACACGCGGACGCGTCCTTGGTCGTCGACTCGGACCAATTGCCCGAGAGCTTGCGCGAATGGGCCCGCAATGACACGCACCGACTGACCCACACAGAGATCACGGTCAAACCGACACAGCCCGGTGTCGTCGACATAATCAAGGAGGGCTTCCACGACGCCGCGCGGAACCGCCAATGGCCGATCTTCTCCCATGATCAAGCGCGCGACGCCAAACGTGCCATTGACCGAACGCCACCGATCGCGATCCAAGTCGAGTATCACGAAGAGATATCCCGGAAAGGCGGGAACGCGGACGGTCCTCAGTTTGCCCCCATGCCGCGTCGTCGCTGCTACCCGCGGGAGGAATGTGCGAAAACCTTGCGCCTCGAGTTGGCCTTGAGCCCCGACTTCGCGCCTTGGAAGCGATTGAACCGCATACCACCGCTCGGTGCCACGCAAGCCACGGCTTTTGGCGGCAGGCGTTAAAGTCTCTATCATTCCCAAATACTTCCCTCGTGGTCGTCTGCAAATACCCTGCTGAAAGGCCGATATGAATGTCCTTTCCGGTCTGACAATTCGCGACCCAACTCTGCGCCAATTTAACTATATTCGGATAAGTCCGATTACTCGGCCGCTACGCCGTGAGAGCCGCAACGTCGACCTGGCGGAAGTCGTCCCATGCGCAGCTGATGGCCGCGCCGCTTAACCCACAAGCCTACTGTCGGCGATCTGCGATATGAAATAAAAATGTCGTATTCGTAATCCACAGTTGAGTTCCTCACCTGCCAACGTCCCGCGAATTGCGCGCGGAGGCGCGAAGAGACGCGTCGACTCCTTGCATGGAACCACGAATTGTCATATGATTTTAACTCTGCTGTCAAGGCTTGTTCAAGCCCGCAATCCTGCTGTGATTCGAGGAATCCGCCTTTGATTTCGGCAGAGATTTCTGGATGGGCGGGAGTGGAAAGGTTGCGGCGGCGATCGGCAAGGAGCTTTTGGCGCGGTTGCCTTCGCAGAACAAGAAACAGCGCGAGGGGCTTGCCCTTCTGGTGGCGACGGCTTTGCAGGTCCGCAGCGTCAATCTCAACGAACTCGCGGCGGCGCTGCCGCTCGAGGCCGAGTGGCTCGACATGCGCTATCAATGGATCAGCCGCGTGCTCGGCAACAATTTGATCGAGGTCGACGAGGTGATGGCGCCTTTCGCGCGCGAGGTTCTGGCGCGCTCTGCGGAAGGCGGACGCACCATCGTCGTGATGATCGACCAGAGCAAGGTCAACGACGCGCATCAGATGCTGATGGTGTCGTTGCGCGTCGGCGACCGGGCGCTGCCCTTGGCGTGGCGCATGAAGAAGACGCAAGGCGCGATCGGTTTTCGCGAGCAGAAGGAAGCGCTGGAGGCCGTGGCGAAACTGCTCCCAAAGGACGCGCGCGTGACGTTGATGGGCGACCGGTTTTACGGCTCGCCCGCCTTGATCGAGTGGTGTCGGGAGAAAGGCTGGGGCTGGCGTCTGCGCTGCAAGCAGGACTTGCTCGTCTTCGACAAAGACGGCGGCGAGACGACGCTCAGGGAATGTTTTGCGCGCGGCGAGCATATGCTGACGGATATCGAGCTGACCGAGAAGCGCGCCCGCACGAACGTTGCAATGCTGCACAAAGACGGCCATCCAGAACCGTGTGTCACAAAACATCAGAAATTGAGAAATCACGCTGTTGAATTTCAAGGCACTACGAAACGCTGCTGATTTACGAATATACATTTGAATTGAGAAAATGCCTGGATGATGTACATTTGAATTGAGAATTTGCGGCTCAACCATTTCTCATGGACGCGGCCGAAAAATGAACAGCAAAAATGAGAACGCGCCCTGCCCTGAGGACGCCGACGCGACGGGATCCGATGACCCGCAGTGGTTGGAGGCATGTCGGCGCGAGGAGGCCATCAGAGAGTTGTTGGGCCGTTCCACGCGTGATCGGCTAAAAACAAGCGACGTCGAAGATGTCGCTTTGGACCTCGGGATCAGTCGCGCGACACTTTATCGCCTCGTCGCGATCTATCGCGAGACGCCCACTGTGGAGGCGCTTCAGCCGAAGCCGCGAGGCCGATCGAAAGGGGCCCTCGCTCTCGACAAAGCGCGCCATAAGTTGATCCGCCAGACGATCCGAGAAGTCTATCTGAAGCCGCAGCGTCCAACGCTGACCCACCTCGTCGAACAAGTCCATTTGCGTTTCGTCCAGCACGGATGGCCATTGCCAGATCGTCGAACGATCAAGACGCGAGTCGATGACATTGAGAGGCGATTGGTCGCGCGTAAACGGAAAGACAAACGCGCGATCAAAGCGACAACGCCAGTTCCGGGCGAATACAAAGCCTCACGACCGCTCGAGGTAGTTCAGATCGATCACACGCTCGTCGATCTCATCGTCGTTCACGAAGAGACGCGCGAACCGCTCACACGCCCTTGGCTGACGCTGGCGATCGATGTGTTTACGCGAATGATTACGGGCTTTCATCTTTCGATGGATCCCCCTTCCCGGCTTTCCGTGAGCCTCTGCGTTCTCCATGGCGTTTACGACAAGACAGCCTGGTTGCAGGAACGTGAGATCGACGCGACATGGCCAGTCGCTGGCTTGCCAGAAGCTTTTCACGTCGACAATGGCGCAGATTTCAGAAGCAAGGCTTTCATTCGCGGTTGTCGCAACGAAGGCGTCGATATCATTTGGCGCCCGCCTGGCGAACCGCATTACGGCGGTCATATCGAACGGCTGATCGGAACGATGATGGGTCAGATGCATCTTCTGCCCGGCACTTCATTTGGAAATCCGATCGAACGAGGCTCTTACGATCCGAAAAAGAATTCAGCCATGTCGTTGCGAGAGCTCGAATGCTTTCTTGGCTGGGAGATTGCGGGCGGCTATCACGACCGAATTCACAGCACCTTGATGCGCTCACCATTGGCGGTCTGGCGCGAACACGAGGCGCGGATTAATCTGCGCATGCCGCATGATCGAATGGCCTTCTGGGTTTCCTTACTGCCCGAGGCATATCGAACGCTCAGGCCCGACGGGGTCTGGTTGCATGGATTGCCATACTGGTCGAACGTTTTAAGCGCCGATCTCGGAGGCGCCAAACGTGAGCTTTTAGTCAAATATGATCCCCGAGATATTTCAAGAATTTTTGTTCAGCGTCCTTCCGGGCGTTTCATCGAAGCCCGGAGCCGCGATCTTACGTGCCCATCAATAAGTCTCCGCGAATGGAAACTACGTCGGCGCGAAACGCGAGCGCAAGCGCGCGCGGAACGCGACCCGAACCAATGGATCACTACTGCAAAGGCCAAGCGTCGCATTGTTGATGAGGCAATAAGGAAGACGGCGCGGGCCCGCCGCCACCCGCAGCCCAAAAGCAAGATTTCGGTGGATGACGAAGGATTCGGCTCGCTCAAGGGCATCGACTCGCGCACTCCTTCCATTCTGGAAATCGCGGAGAAGCAGCGTGATCGATAGGGCCGCCCACGTCACGGACGAAGTTGCAAGTCTTCTCGACGCGTCTAATGACGCGCGGATCCAATTCATTCGATCAAAGCCGTGGGTCCACTATCCGAAAGCAAAACATATCGTCGATTTGATTCAGGGTCTCCCGACTCACCCGCGCACGACGCGAATGCCGTCAATCGCCGTCTATGGCGACAGCGGCATGGGCAAATCGATGATCGTCGGGCGCTTCAAGCACGACCAGATGCTCGCTTTCGATACAGCAACAGCGGACGCACAACGTAAATTTCTCGTTGTGGAGTTGGCGGGCGGGCCGGGCGAGCGGCGCCTTTATGCACAAATTCTCGCTGCACTTGGCGCCCCTTCCAATCCGCGCGCGACAATTGTCGCATTAGAGCAGACGACAATTCGACTATTGCGAGCCGTGGGCGTTCAGGTCCTGCTGATAGATGAAATTCATAATATCATCGCCGGTTCATGGCGCGAGCAGCGTGTCGTTCTGAACACGCTTCGTTTCTTGAGTAACGAGCTTCAGCTTTCACTTGTCTGCTTCGGCATCACGGAAGCCCGAGAGGCGATTAACGGCGACGTACAGCTTGCCAGACGCTTTGATGTTGTCACATTGCCGCGCTGGAAAGCCGATGACGAGTTTCAGCAACTCGTCCTTGCCATTCTCCGCAATCTCCCGCTGCGTCGGCCGAGCATTCTCACGGCGCGCGGTCTCAAACGGACTCTCCGAGTGACTGAAGGCGTTACGTCAAAAATATTCCGCCTTGTGAATGAAGTCGCGATCCAAGCTATCGAGACCGGAACGGAACGACTGACCGACGAAGCCATCGATGATTGGAGGCCTATCAGTGAGGAGGAAGCCGCGTTCCAATGACGATGCTGATCAACGCCGCTCGGCGGCCCTTGCCAGTCGTCCTCGACCCGGCGCCCGACGAACTTCTTTCATCGTGGCTTCATCGTCATGCAGCTTTCTATGGGCTCACGGAGCCCATGCTCATCTCGTGGTTAAAGCTCGAAACGAAAAAACTGCGTAGCCTCGATTTCCGCCCTGGTCTCGGCCAAATTGCAAGCATCGTAGATTCGTTTCGCGCTGATCCAACGGATGTTGTCGCCATGACGCATACAGCGCTTCCAATCGAGGTCGCGGCACTGGTTGGAAGAGGCAAGCCGATTCAATTCTGTCGGACGTGCTGCGAGCGACATCGCGCGGCTGACACTCGGGGAGCGGTTCTAAAAAGCTGGCTTGAGGCGTGGCGCGTTACTTGTCCTCTATGCGGTTCGCCGCTCTCAGAAATCGAGGGACCTCGTAGCGGCGGCGATACCGTCCGCGACACTAGCCCATTTGCGGACCATTGGGATGCCGCCAAAGTCGGAGAGGAGTTTGTCAATCGTTATTTGCGAGGCGAGCCGACGCCGCTAGCATCCCCTATTGCGATGATGCGGCTAATGCTGATCTTGAATCGCCCGCAGAAGGCGCAGCGAGCTGAACGCTACAACAAAAGTTGGTTCCTCAACGATATCGTTCCAGGATTTGACGCCGAAGCATTGCGTATAGCGCCGTCAATTAGCAAAGGCGCAAGCGCCATGGTGCCGCTCCACTTGCGCGTTGCGCTTCTCGCCGGTCTCGCTATCGCTGCAAAAAACGCGGTGGATACGATTCAGCGCCTTCGCCCCTTCTGTCGACCCGTCTATCGCAAGCGATTTGACGAGCTCGCCTACGCCGCGCTCGGGGCACCGCTGGAGTTCTCAATTTAGATGTCTGAGCTCGAAAACGCGCGTCGAAATTCTCAAATATGATGTCAACGCGCAGCGCGAACACGGATATTCTAACCAAAGGATGTATCCTGACAGGCACGGTGTAGAAGACCTTGCGTAAAGTGAAGGCGCTCGATGAGGTGACCGAGACGCGCGCTTCTTCAAAGTCCGACGTCTTGCGCGGCGGCAGTTCTGTCAGTTCGGCGCGCTCGAGATTGATGCGCGCGGCGTTGCGGGCGTTACGCCGGCCCACGAGTTCGTCGACGAACTTGCGCCAGGCAGCAAGGTCGTCGAAGTCGCGCGAGCTGCGCAGGGCAAGTTCGTCTTCGAGCGCGCGCTTGATATGGCCGTGAGCGCTTTCGATCGAGCCGTTCTCATGGGAGACGCCGGTATTGTTGCGGGTCGGCGTCATGCCGTAATGGGCGCAGAGGGCCTCGTATCGGCGCGTCATGTCCTCTTTGGCGTCGTCGTCGAGATTGCGGAAGGCGGCGGAGAGACTGTCGCTGCGATGCTGCTGGGGCGCGCCGCCGAGCGTCCACAGGGCGTTCTGCAAACCCTCGGCGAGCGCGACGAAGCTCTCGCCGCCAAGCACGATATGGGCGGATTCGAAGCCCGAGAACGGCAGGCGGAAGTGATAAAGACGATGATCGAGCGGGACGCCAGCGACGCTGACGCCAAGATCGCGCATGTCGCAAAAATCAGAAAGCCCCATGCGGCCCGGCGGATGTTCCTGGCGGAAAATCACCTCTTGCTCTGGACCATGGAGGGCGCGCCAGTTTCGAATGCGTCGCTCCAGCGTTCGGCGCACGCCGGGGCTCAGCTCCGGATGCCGGCGGCGCAGCTCCTCGAAGACGCCGATCGGCCGTAAGCCGGGCGCGGCTTTCAGCATGGGCACGACCTCGCGATCCCAGACATCCTCCAGCGGATCTGGCCGTCGGCTTCCGCGTGGCGCTTTCTTTTGCGAGGGAAGCCGCGGGTCGTTCTCCAGCCGGTAGGCGGTCGCCGTGCTGAATCCGGCTTTCGCCGCGGCGATGGCGGCGGCGTCTGATTTTCGAAACTGCATGAAGAGCCTCATCTGGCGGTCGGTGACATGGCGGCCGGGCAACGAATCGGTCCTCCGAAATGGAAAACCGACCCTTCACCCGGTCCCGCGACCGGCAGACAGGCCGTTTTTTCGGCGCGCGCGCAGGGATGCTGGCGCAACTACGGTCGGGCTTCGCCCTCCCTTCGTCGCGCTAGCATCCCCGCGATTCTCATCCTGATTGACGCTGGACTCTCATCTTGATTGTCGCGCGGCACGTGCGCAAGGTCATCCGCTCGGACGCGACGGAGTTCCGTTACGCACGCGAGACGCAGCCGCTTCCCAAGATTGGGCCGTGGCGCGAGCGGCTGGATTCCCTTTTGTTGGCGAACGAAGGGAAGACG